>Ga0208700_1000277_pt1 | contig 17916 bp, 19 predicted proteins | sample DeeseametaMP2016_FD_184179 | JGI IMG/M metagenome (GOLD analysis project Ga0208700, IMG submission 184179) | Marine microbial communities from the Deep Pacific Ocean - MP2016 (SPAdes) | ecosystem: Environmental > Aquatic > Marine > Oceanic | place: East of Hawaii, North Pacific Ocean | collected... | reverse complement strand
GATTAGCGGGCGGTAACCGGATACTGGAATCCGCGGGGATGCTGGGGAGCTTGATGGGCTGTTCCTTTGAAGCACTCGTGATCGATAATGACATGCTCGGCATGGTACAACGGGTCATTCGTGGGATTGAAGTCACCGAAGAAACTCTGAGTGTTGAAGTGATTAAGGATGTCGCTTTAGGGGCTGGGCACTATCTCGGACACGCCCAAACACTTGACCGGATGCAGAGCGAGTTTTTGTATCCTAAAATAGCGGATCGCGCCCCTCCCGGAGTATGGGAGCAGGAAGGTTCTAAAGACATCCTCGAACGTGCTCACGAAACAGCTTTCGAAATTTTATCAACTCACTTTCCGGATCACATCACTCCCAAAGCCGATACAAACATACGTGATCGATTCCCGATTTTGTTATCACGTGACGCCATGAAACCCTCTGCCCGCTGTAAAAAGGGCTAACTATTTAGGAAACTGAAAATGAGACTTGAAAAAATTGAAGAAATCCAAAGTTTTGACAACAAGAATTTCGTACATCCATGGGAATACATGAAAGATGTAGGGCAAAAAAAACGCATGTTTGCCGAAAAAGCAGAAGGGATTTATCTCTACGATGAGAATGGTGAAAAATTGATAGACGGCCCTGGAGGAATGTGGTGCGTGCAGATTGGCTACGGACGCCCAGAAATGGCCAAGGCCATTTCTGATCAGATCCTTAAGGTACCGTATTATTCGCCATGGAACATGAGTTCTTCTCCAAGTGCCATGCTGGCGCATAAGATCGCAGAGCGCACTCCAGGAGACTTGAACCATGTCTTCTTCACCACTTGTGGTTCAACAGCGGTAGACAGTGCGATTCGCTTTGTGCATTTTTATAACAATGTTTTAGGAAGAAATAAAAAGAAAAAGATTATTTCTAGAGAAAAATCCTACCACGGAAGCACCTACCTCAGTGCGACTATGTGTGGAAAAGATCGCGACAAGGATTGGATGGATACCGCAAAAGAATTAGTTCACTTCCTTCCGGATGTCAACCCAAGTCGCCGTCCGGAAAAAATTAGTGTGGATGAGTTCCTGGAGGAAAAAATTTCTGACTTAGAAAATGCTATCCTGACCCTCGGAGCTGAAAATGTCGGGGCATTCATTGCTGAGCCTGTACTGGCTTCTGGAGGTGTAATAGTGCCTCCAAAAGGCTATCACAAGCGTTGCCTGGAGGTCTGCCGCAAGTATGATGTACTATACATTTCTGATGAGGTTGTGACTGCTTTTGGACGTTTGGGACACTGGTTCGCCTCTAAAGAGGTGTTCGGGATTGAGCCCGACATTATTACTTGTGCAAAGGGGTTAACCTCTGGCTACATACCGATGGGAGCCTGTATCATTTCCGATCGAATTTTCAGCCAAATCTCAGGAGATGGTTCTCAATACGCTACGTTTTCCAATGGCTATACTTATTCTGGACATCCAGTAAGTTCGGCCGCTGCCCTCAAAAACATAGAGATAATCGAAAACGAGGGTTTGCTGGAGCATGTTCGTGAAATCTCTCCATATTTCCAGCAACGCATAAAGGAGTTAAGAAAACTGCCTCTTGTTGGCAACACACGCGGAGTAGGATTGGTCGGCTGTGTAGAGTGCCAAATTGTTGATTCGGAGAGTCATGACGCACTTGAAATGGACATTGCAATGGGGTCCCGAATAGACAAACACTGTCAGGCACTGGGCCTGATTGTACGTCCGCTCTGGAACATGTGTGTGTTCTCACCCCCATTGGTTATAACTATGGAACAAATCGATGAAATGTTCAACATCCTGGAAAAAGGTATCATCCTTACTACAGATGAGTTGAGTAAGGAAGGACTGTGGAAGGGATAACACAAGATGAACCAACGTGATCCTCGTTACGACATTCTTTTTGAACCTGTACAGATTGGGCCGCTAACCGCGAGGAATCGCTTTTATCAGGTTCCACACTGCAACGGTATGGGCTATATGCGCCCCAACACGTTGGCGGCGATGCGGGGGATCAAGGCCGAAGGTGGATGGGCTGTGGTCTGCACGGAAGAGGTGGAAATCCATGCCAACTCTGACAACGGTTCGGCAGCAGAGGGACGGTTGTGGGACGATGGAGACATTCCGGCACTGGCTAAAATGACAGAGGCCGTACATGAGCATGGGGCGTTGGCCGGAATCGAGTTGGTGCATGGCGGCTATTCCAGCGCCAACAATTATAGCCGGATTCCACCGCTTGCGCCCAGTGCAATCTCCGTCAACTCCTATGATCCGGTACAAGCACGGGCGATGAATAAAGCCGATATCCGTGACTTTAGGAAGTGGCACCGTCAGGCTGCGTTGCGTGCCAAGCAGGCGGATTTTGACCTCGTTTATGTGTACGCTGGGCACAGCCTTACCCTGCTTATGCACTTCCTTTCGCGTCGCTTCAATCATCGTACAGATGAATATGGTGGCAGCTTGGAAAATCGGGTGCGGCTCTTCCGGGAGGTACTTGAAGACACAAAGGATGCGGTAGGCCACCGTTGTGCCGTTGCTGTGCGTTTTGCAGTCGATGAACTTCTAGGACCCAAGGGCATTACCTCAGAAAATGAAGGTCGGGAAGTTGTGGAAATGCTCGCGGAAATCCCTGACCTTTGGGACGTTAATATCAGTGAATGGGAAAACGATTCAGCGACTTCCCGCTTTGAGAAAGAGGGATATCAGGAACCATACATCGATTTTGTAAAATCACTCACAACCAAACCCGTGGTGGGTGTGGGACGCTACACTTCTCCGGACACTATGGTCTCATTGATTAAACGCGGAGTGATGGACATGATCGGTGCGGCGCGGCCATCAATTGCCGACCCGTTCCTCCCGAAGAAAATTGAGGAAGGACGTGTTGATGAAATCCGTGAGTGTATCGGCTGCAACATCTGCGTAGCTGGAGACTGGCTGTCAGTACCAATGCGATGTACTCAAAATCCAACGATGGGAGAAGAATGGCGTCGAGGCTGGCATCCGGAAAGGATCGAGCCTCGCGAAAGCGACGATGGTGTACTGGTGGTGGGAGGAGGTCCTGCCGGATTAGAATGCGCTCTAGCACTGGGCAAACGTGGCTACCAGGTGATTCTCGCAGAAGAGTCAGAAGAACTTGGCGGACGGGTCAGCCGGGAAAGCAAACTTCCCGGATTGGCCGAGTGGGGACGTGTGAGGGATCATCGGGTGGTCATGCTAGAGAAATTGAAAAACGTGACCCTTTACCTAGGCAGCTCGCTCAGCAAGGAAGACATTTTTGAATTCAGTGCCGATGACAAATTTGGATTTTCCCATGTCTTTCTGGCAACCGGAGCTACCTGGAGACGAGATGGCATCGCACGGGAAAACCGCGAACCAATTCCCGGATTGGAACACGTGTCTGTGCTGACAGCAGACGACCTCATGCTTGGTGTTTCCGCACACGGAAAAGTAGTAATTTTTGATGATGAACACTACTACATGGGTGGGGTGCTAGCTGAAAAATTGAGGCTAGAAGGCCATGACGTGCGGCTCGTCACACCTGCTCCGGACATTTCAACTTGGACACACAACACGATGGAACAGGGCCACATTCAGAAAAAATTACTGGAACTCGGCGTGGAACTAATTCCGCATCACAACCTTGCATCGGTTCATCCGGGTGCTGTAGAACTCGCCTGTGTGTTCACGGATCGGCGGGTCCGTCACGCCTGCGATACCCTGGTGCTGGTCACGGAACGTCTGCCCAACGACGACCTTTACCGAGCCATGCGGGCAGATCCTGCAGGAATTGCAAAGTCGGGTCTCAAAACGATCCAGTGCATCGGAGATTGCCTGGCTCCCGGAATCATAGCCGCCGCTGTACATTCCGGACATCTCGTCGCACGTGAATTTGAAGCTGATGCGCCTGGAGAGGTACCGTTTCTACGTGAAAGGGTAATGCTCTGAATGAAAGTATTTTAATTTATTTGGCAGCAAACTTATCAAATTTTTATCTTAATTACAAACATAACGTAAGCTAGTTGAATGCCAGAATACTTAACGGTGAATGAAAGGTGATTGACAATACTGTTTATTTAACATACAACGGACTCGTTTTAGTCATTCATTGGAGAAGCCGAAGACAGCTCCGTATTTTATTTAATTTGATTAGAAAATCTATAGCATTAGATCTCTATATATAGGCTCTGTCCATGCTTCAATGTAATTATCCGGACTAAAACTGCGGTCAAGAACGAGATAATCCTGTGTCCAGAAACCCAGAAAAAAAATCAGGAGCATTGGTGCTGCAAGCAACAGCAAAGAAAAGCCAAACGGTAGCCCAATCAGAGTAAGTCCGCGGCTGGAATCACTGCTAAACCAATTTTTTACTCGATCCATCATGCCTCATTTGGGGATAATTTTCGGACCGAATTGTTACTTTCTGCTACCGTGCCTCTGGGTGGCTCTATTTCCTGAGACATCACAGGGAGGATTTCACGAAGGGCATCGTGGTGGGTTCGCACTCCATACTCTAGATCAGAAAGCATGATACCTTCATATGTACAAGACTTCATGGCTTCATACCATATGATGCTCAACTGCCTGTCCTCGACTATAGCTGTCGCATCAATACGCTCTGATAAATAGCGAGCCAGTCGCATTGTTCTGTTCTCGTCTGTACGCTTATATGTGGAACCCCTGATTGCAGTCTCTTTGACCGAAAAGGGAATTTCCTGATAAAAATTCACCGAGTCGGGATAGAATCCCAAAACGAAATTAGGGAATATACCTATGTACAGCCACGCCCTTGGAAGTTCATTGTATGGAGAAGTAAACTGGTCAATCATTTTTTTGTAATGAAGCACGCTCCAGAGCTTTCCAGACCCTTCATTAAAAGGGGCATAAGAACGGGAAACTCCGTTTACGAATGGTTCATCATAGTAGTTTTTCCCATATAAATCATTCAGGCTGGGATGAGCCCGGGGTACATGGTAGCCCTCATTGTCCACATCCCTGATAGACTTCCAGTTGATGTTTTCCGGAGAAGTACACCCTATTGGAGACGTCTGCAAAAGGTCTACATGGTGGTATCTAGAGACTTCCTCATCAAACCTATCAAGCAAATTTGCTACAGAAGGCTGGAGCCCTGGCTTGAAGCGCACAAACACGAAGCCGTGCCAAATCTCCATTTCGAGCGGCTTAAGCCCCCATTTCTCGGGATCAAGTACCGGGAAAGTACTCGCTTTGGCTACACCACGCAGACTACCATCTAAGTTATAGGACCAGCCGTGAAACGGACAGCTGATTACACTCTTGCACCTGCCCTCTGCTGAGTCGAGCACACGTGAACCACGATGTCTACAGAAGTTGTGAAAGGCCCGGATCTCATTCTCTTCATCCCGAATAATTAAAGCCCGCTCTCCCACCAGATCAAAGGTTATGTAGCTACCCTGTTTAGGAATGTCGCTCGTGTGACAAGCGATTTGCCAGTGTTTCCGGAAAAGTTCTTCAGCTTCCAGTTCAAATAACTCCTCGTTGAAATATGTCCAGGATGGTAACCCAGAACGATCCCAATTTGGGGGTGGTTTGAGTTCGGAGCTTGGAATGTGTAAATTCATGATTAATTTCGCTTCATCAAGATTGCAGTCTCTTAAAATGGACTTCCCTTTGAGCAATTTCTCTTGGAGTGTATTTTGAAGGAGGCAGGGTCTGCCTGAGATCAGTTTCAAATAGCTCTCGATCCATTCTGCATAATTTTATAAGGTTACTCTCAGTTGTCAAGAGAAATTCGTCTTGTCAGACTAACCGCAAACCGTTCTCTTCGAGTTCAATCTTCTTAACTAATTGCCTGCGTTTCTTTTCAAAGACTCTATTGTATTAATCAGGAGACATCCCTACTCGACTTCATGAAAACGAAGAAATGAAACGCCTTGCCAGAGTGCTTACTGGAAACGGACGCACCCGTAATGTCGCGTTCCATAAAATTTAAGATGCCCCCATAGACGCCGGCAAGAAAATATTTTCTGGAAGTCCCGAGTAGCAAAGCCAAATCAAATTCCTGTTGTTTTCCCATTATTTGTTTGTTATATTGATCTGCAAATGCAATGAAGCCTGAAGGAAGTATGAAAACAGTCCGGAATCTCATCGAGCCACAGGAGCGCCTGTGAATGAAACTTCGATAGAAGTCTCGGCACTCGCGCCAAGTCCAACGAGCTGGGGTAGACGGTTGTATGCCTGGTATCTGCGCAGCGACGCGTTGAAGGGGTTCGCACTGCTCTCACCCACGCTACTGGTGATGGGCCTCACTATGCTCATCCCGTTCGGAATCATGGTGACTATTAGTTTCTGGGCACAAATCGGCTTTGAATTCGATACCACGTTTACGCTCGCCAACTACGGGGAGGCCGTCGAGCAGCCGCTTTATCAAGGCTTGCTGCTTCGATCGCTCGCCATCTCTGGCACGTGCGCCGTCGTTACAGTGTTGGTGTCTTACCCGATGGCGTACTATGTGGCCTTTCACGTTCACAAGCACAAGATGACCTGGATTATCCTGATGACAGTGCCGTTTTTTACCAGCTATTTGTTACGGGTCTTTGCGTGGAAAGTCATCTTGGGCTACAATGGCGTCATCAACTCGGGCCTTAAAGGACTCGGTCTCATCGAGGAGCCTTTGGCATTTTTGCTTTACAGTCCCACAGCCGTGGTGATCACCCTGGCGCACGCCTGGGCCGCATTCGCAATCTTGCCGATCTATATCTCGCTGGAGAAGATAGATCGATCCCTGCTCGAAGCGGCCACCGATCTAGGCGATGGCCCAGTGAAACGTTTTCTAGGAGTCACCCTGCCGTTGTCGATGCCAGGTGTTATCGCCGCCACGCTGATGATATTTATCCCCACTGTTGGTGACTACGTGACACCGACCCTGGTCGGCGGCCCTGACGGGCTCATGATCGCAAACCTTATCCAGGCCCAGTTCGGGCTGGTAAACAACTGGCCAATGGGCGCAGCCTTAGCAATCGATATGATGGTGGTCGTCGCAGCCATTTCACTGCTCTACATTTGGTTGACCCGCAAGATTACGGAGAAAATCGCATGACCGAAGTTGCTTACATCGACCGCCCCAGCCGAGCGTTGTACTTTTACGCGATCCTCTACCTCGGATTCCTTTACATTCCAGTGCTGTTCCTGCCGATGTTCTCGTTCAACGACAATATCTACATCGCTTTTCCACTCAAGGGGTTCACCACTAAATGGTATGTGGAGATGTTCAACAACCAGCCGATGTGGGCCGCACTGAACAATTCGCTCAACGTCGCCTGCGTGAGTGCGGCAATCGCTACACTGCTGGGGCTCTTGGGTGCCAAGGCGGTGACCCGTTACCGGATTCCAGGTGAGAAGCCAATCATATTCGTGATTATGTTGCCGATGGTTGTTCCGTACATAATTATGGGCGTCGCACTGCTGATTCTTATTACTCGGCTGGGATTTGATCTGTCCTTGTACACCGTCACCATGGCCCATGTGCTGATCTCTGTGCCGTTCGCCATGGCGACCTTAATTGCCCGTTTCGAAGGATTCGACCAAGCCTTGGAGGAGGCGTCCGTGGATCTTGGCGCCAGCCCATTGTCGACCTTCTGGCGTGTGACCTTGCCTTTGGTATTCCCGGGGGTGCTGGCGAGCTTTTTACTGTGTTTCACCATTTCCTTCGACGAGTTCATCATGGCGTACTTCCTCGCTGGCACTGATCCCACGCTGCCGATCTTTATCTGGAGCCAACTGCGGTTCCCCTTCAGGTTGCCGGGGGTGCTGGCGCTCGGCTCGCTTATCCTCGTGGTTTCCTTTGTGGTGGTATTCATCTCTCAGTGGTTGCGGCGCTACAGGGTCGAAAAAACTCAGCCAGGTATCTGATCCATGACCAGCAACAACGATTTTGTCAGTTTAACTGACGTGTCCAAGCACTTCGGCTCGGTGGTGGCAGTCGATCACCTCAGTTTCACTATCAGCAGCGGCGAATTCTTCTCGCTGCTCGGTCCCTCTGGTTGTGGCAAAACCACCTTGCTCAGAATGCTGGCCGGCTTTGAGTCGCCGACCACCGGTGAGATCTATATAGACGGCGCACCTATGTCCGAGGTGCCGCCACACCACCGCCCGACCAACATGGTGTTTCAAAACTACGCCATCTTCCCGCACCTCAACGTCCGCGCGAACCTTGCCTACGGACTACGGTACGACAAGATCGAAAAGGCCGAGGTGGGGCGGCGCGTCGAAGAGGCTCTGGAAATGGTCAAACTGCCGGGCTTCGGTAACCGTCGCTCCAACGAACTGTCTGGAGGCGAACGCCAACGCGTGGCACTCGCACGGGCCCTGATCAAAAGGCCAAAGGTGCTGTTGCTTGACGAACCACTGGGGGCGCTCGACAAAAAGCTTCGAGAAGAAATGCAGCTGGAACTGCGGGCGTTGCAGGAGTCGGTGGGCATTACCTTCATCTTTGTGACCCACGACCAGGAAGAGGCGCTGTCCTTGTCGACCCGTATTGCCGTAATGACACGCGGGAAAGCGCTGCAAGTCGCGTCGCCCAAAGATCTTTACAACCATCCGGTAAGCGTCGAGGTCGCAGACTTCATCGGACAGATGAACTTTGTCGAGGCCCAGGTGATGGATGTACGCAACGGCGAAGCGGTACTCGATTCCACCGGATTAGGCAAAATCACGGCCCCGGCGAGCTCAGACTTCGTGCAAAAGGGCGCAAATATCATTGTCGCGATCCGTCCCGAAAAGTTGATTCTGTCCGCAGAGCGAAGGTCGGACGGTCTCGGAGCTGTACAGGGCACCATAAAGACCTCGGCCTACCTGGGCGATCGAGACCACTTTTATGTGTCGGTAGACGGCTGTGAGAAGCCATTCGCCGTCGCGATAGCAGAGACCGGAGCGAATAGTGACCAGTCTCTTGACCGCCAAAGCATCGTTTGGCTCTCGTGGGCCGACGAATCACTGATCCTGCTCCCGCGTGATTGAGCGAGCAACGGTGAGTGCCAGCAATTACCATGTTCGACGTAGATAACAAGAGACACAGAACTATGCGCGACAAACGCTATGACCTGCTGTTTGAGCCTGTTGAAATCGGTCCCGTAACAGCCAAAAACCGCTTCTATCAAGTACCCCATTGCACCGGCCTTGGTAGGCTTCGCCCACACATGTTGGCGGCATTGCGGGGAATTAAGGCCGAAGGTGGATGGGGTGTGGTGTGTACCGAGTACTGTTCCATCCACCCTACATCCGACGACCTCCCCCATCCGAATGCATCCTTGTGGAACAACGACGACATAAAGGACCACGCCTTGATGACCGAGGCGGTGCACCGTCACGGCGCGCTTGCCGGTGTCGAACTTTGGGTAGGCGGGGCCAGCACGGCAAACCTCTACACCCGTGAGGTCTCCATGGATGTGGTGAGTATGCCAAACATCCAGGGGCATCCCTATCAGAGTCGAACCATGGACAAGTCCGATATTCGCGAGCTCCGGAGATGGCATAGAAATGCCGCATTGCGAGCCAAGGAGGCGGGCTTTGATGTGGTGTATGTGTATGCTACCCATGGGTATTTGCTGTCAAATTTTCTCTCAGCCTGCACCAACACCCGCGGTGACGAGTACGGCGGATCGATGGAAAATCGAGCACGCCTGCTGCGAGAATTGATTGAGGATACCAAAGACGCTGTGGGGGACCGGTGTGCCGTTGCAGTACGCTATTCGGTTGGTGGCGACGACGGCGAAGATCCGTCACTTACGAACGAGAGACGAGACAGGCTGGAGATGCTGGCGGAGTTGCCGGACCTATGGGACATCAACATCAATGACTACAACCACGAGATGGGTGTCTCGCGATTCGTCAAGGAAGGCTCCCTGGAAGAGCACATGTCCTTCGTCAAATCCGTTACCACCAAACCCGTGGTCACCGTGGGACGCTTTACCTCACCAGACACGATGGCCTCACAGGTTAAACGCGGGGTTGTGGATTTCATAGGGGCCGCACGGCCTTCTATTGCAGATCCATTTCTGCCGAGAAAGATCGAGGAAGGACGCCTTGACGAAATTCGCGAATGCATCGGTTGCAATATCTGTTACACTGGTGATGGCTTGGGCGTACCGATCCGCTGCACGCAGAATCCAGCCATAGGTGAAGAATGGCGCCGCGGTTGGCATCCGGAATTCATTGCCAAGAAGGGCTCCGAATCTAGTGTATTGGTGGTTGGCGCCGGACCGGCAGGACTGGAGGCGGCCCGAGCGCTGGGCCAGCGCGGATACCTGGTGACCTTAGCGGAGGCGACACGCCAGCTCGGCGGCCGCGTGGCTCGCGAATCCACGTTGCCTGGTCTCAGCGAATGGCTGCGGGTACGAGACTACCGGCTACAGCAGTTCGACACCATGCCCAACGTGGAAGTTTTCCTGGAAAGCGATCTCAGCGTCGATGACGTGCTTGAATGGCCGGAGCATCGCAATCACCCGGTAGAAGCGGATCATGTGGTTATCGCGACCGGTGCAACCTGGAGAGCCGATGGCTTCGGACGCAATCACCCGCAGCCGCTCACAACCCTGAGCCAAAGCGCCACGATCTTAACCCCTGACGATGTCATGGCAGGCCGCCTGCCCGATGGGCCTACGGTGATTTTCGATGACGACAGTTTTTATATGGGTGGCGTCATTGCCGAGCGGGTGCGCCTCGAGAACGTACCGGTTACTGTGGTTACGCCAGAAGATGTTGTCTCTGCCTGGTGTGAATACACCTCTGAGCGGTATCAGGTACAGAAACATTTGCTGGAGCTAGGGATCGAGATCAAAACAACCCATCGCCTGCTCGCCTACGACGGCCGGGAGGTGACGATTTGCTGTATCCATACTGGACGACAACAGTCAATTGAAGCCGATGCACTCATCATGGTGACCGCACGCAGCCCCAGAGACGAACTGTACCAAGCCTTGAAGCAACGCATAGAGAGTGGGGCGCAAACCCCGTTCAGTTCATTGCGGAGAATCGGTGACTGTGATGCGCCGGCCATTATTGCCTCTGCAGTCTACGCGGGTCATCGCTACGCGCGAGAATTCGATACGGAACCAGATCCGGATGTGCCACTCAGGTTCGAATGACGGCACCTGCGGGCATTCACGTTCAAGGAAAATAGATGAAGAAATTTATTGGCAAGACCATGGCAGGAAAAGTGGTCTCGGTGCACATGGGCAACAACGAAGACCTTAGCAAGGACACCCGGGGATCACTGACTGCCGAAATCGGAGGTTTTGCCGGTGACAAGCATCAGGGCCTCACCCGGAAAGCCTGGAAAGGGGATTGGGAATCTGCTGGTACGGTACGCCGCAACGAACGCCAGTGGTCAGGTGTTTCAGTCGAAGAACTGGCTCACATTACTGAACGCCTAACACTAACCGAGCCGCTGTCGCCCGACACGTTGGGCGCCAACCTTTGCGTCGAGGGCATCCCTGAATTTTCCCTGTTGCCGAAAGGTACCAAACTGTTGTTTCCTTCCGGGGCGGTGTTGCTGGTGGAAGGATACAACCCGCCATGCGCCGAGATGGGGGCTCAAATTGTGGCAAAGCATGTCACACGTTCAGGTGAGCCACTGACCACTACTGCATGGTTGCGGCCAGCAGTAGGCCGCCGAGGGGTGGTCGGCATTGTCGATGTGCCCGGTGTCATCAAGGCAGGTGATGAAGTGGAAGTCCGGGTCTACGAGGAACCGGCAATACGGCTGCTGTAAACTAGTACCTCGTCTCCTCGATCGGCAGGGAAAGCAGGGTATTTATAATTCTTTTACTCTCAGTGCGAAAGGCTGTTGACATGGACCCTGAGCTTGTTAAGTTCGCGAGCGTGGGCAGTAGGTATATCGCCGGCCCAACCATCGGTGACGATCAGATCCCGACGGACTTTTTCCTTTAACAGGTGCCCAGTAACGAAGTCGATATCTGTTCCGTAGGTGCTCCTGAATCGGTATTAAAAGTGGAACCAATTTCGATGATGAACTAACATTCAACCTGGACCACTTGAAGGGGCCAGGTCACTTTATAGTAATGAATAAAAAAGAGGGCCTTTGTTATGAGTGAGAAATTTCAACTGCAACGCCGTTTTCTATTAAAGGCAATAGCAGCATCAATGTTGGTTCCTCGTATTGTGTTGGGTAATACGGTCACCAACCCTGATGTGGTGATTGTTGGTGCGGGTGTTGCTGGCTTAGAGGCAGCTAAAACGTTGCATGATAAAGGTATTAGCTTTGTGGTGGTAGAAGCTAATTACCGTATTGGTGGTCGTGTTCATACAGATAACTCTATATTCGGTGTGCCGTTTGATACTCATGCACATTGGATGATGATTTCGCGAAAAAATCCATTGATCAATTATGCAAAAGACAATGGTTTTAATATTTATGAAGATCTTGATAAACAGAAATATTTTGTAGGTAAGCGCGAAGCAACTGAAGATGAACTTGCTGACCTAAGAAGAACCGACAAGGCATTTAAAAATAAAATTAGAGACTCTGTTTTAAATGGTGTAGCCGGTGATGACGATAATGCACGCACTGCTTTAGGTGAGGATTTTTTTCAAAGTCCTTGGGGTTATACCGTCGCATCCGATTATGGTGTTTGGAATATGGCGGAAAACTCCAAAGATTGGTCGCCAAAAGATTGGTGGAATAGCATAGGTGGTGACGATTGGTTTTGTGCAGAAGGTTATGGCTCAGTGGTGGCACACTACGGCCAAGATGTGCCTGTGGCATTAGCCACTGCGGTTAAAGAAATCAACTGGCAAGGGGATGGCGTTAAGGTAGTTACCTGGCAAGCCGGCACCATCAAAGCTAAGGCGGCAATTCTAACGGTGTCAGTAGGCGTATTGGCGGCTAATCATATTAAATTTACGCCAGAGTTACCGGTTGAAAAACAAGAAGCCATTGATGGCATTGATATGGCGGTAATGAATTATATTGGCCTACATTTTACCGATGACGTGTTTAATTTTGGTGCAGATACTTATGTTTATAAACAGCAGCATGATGAAGATGGTGTGGGGTATCTTGCTAATTTAAATAACACAAATTTGGTTTATGGCTATGTCGGTGGGGACCAGGCTAAAGCTTTAGAAAAAGAAACGATTGATACAGCCATAGCTTATGGTTTAGATGGCATGAAAAGCATGTTGGGCAATGACATAGAGAAGAAGTTTATTAAAGGTTATGCGACAGCCTGTGGTCAAATTCCTTTTTATGAAGGTGCTTATTCTGCGGCTAAACCGGGTAAGCAGCCGATGCGCGCAGTGTTGCGAGAAACACTGGCAGATAAACTATTTTTCTCCGGCGAGGCAACTCACAGAGTTCAGTGGGGTTCGGTTAATGGTGGTCTCTATAGTGGTCGAGAATCGGCAAATCAAGCTGCGAGATACATTAAACGAAAATGGGGAGGGCTGTGGCGCGATCGTCCCGGGCTATGGAGTGATGCCTAACAACATGCTCGGCGAGGTTGACCTTAATCCCCGTGGTGTCGTCCACTACCCACAAGCGGAGTAGCATGAGTTCAATGATGGCGCCGACCATAACCCGGCAGGTGAACGGTGCACTGCTGGCAACCGTCTCCAATGGGTCCCGGCAGATTCGAAAGGCTATCTTGCAACTATTGATCAACGTGATAGGTTATGGAATGGACAAAGAGAGCGCTATTCAGGCCACGTGCGTGTATGTTGAGGATAGCGGGATTTGTATTGAGGGTGGTTTACCTGATAGAGTGATTGAGACGGTGACTCCGCACTATCATGGCATCAGGCGGCTCGGTCGGGCATTGTCCTTTGGCTGGATCCACTCAGTGATTGTTCGCGGAGCTGATCTACTCAGTTTTGGGGACTCAAATCATGGAGGTACTAATAATATGAGTGCTGTTGTCCGATGCTGACCCAATCGACCAGTGAACCAGTTTGGACCCGCGAACGTGCACTGACCCTGGCTGCATTAATTGGGTGCCTTTCCATATACGGCATCACGATCAGTCTATTTACACCGTTACTATCGCTGATCCTGGAAGCACGTAATGCCAGCAGTACACTGATCGGTGCGTTGGCCATGGTGGCTTCCGCGGGCATCATAATCGGCTCTTTTGCTGTTCCGCGGTTTATGAGACACCTGGAAGGACGCAGCCTTCTGCTTGGCGGGGTGTTTTTTGAGATCGTCCTCATTTTCGCTCTCATGAGTACCCAGTCGATCGTAGCGTGGTTTGTAATCCGGTTCTTGGGCGGGCTCGTGGGTTCAGTGCTGTTTGTTGTGACCGAGACATGGATAATCGAGATAACACCCCGTGTGCACCACGGACGCGTCATGGGTTTTTACAACACCACGCTGGCGTTGAGTTTTGCGCTTGGGCCTTTGATTCTGTCAGTGACGGGCAGACAAGGCACACTACCGTTTCTTGTCGGCATTGGCTTGATGGTCCTGGCTGGATTTCCGGTGTTATGGGCTGGACGCTATGCCCCCGCTTCTAGCGACAAGCCGAGTTTTGGGGTGGTTAGTTTTGTCTTTGTGGCACCGCTGCTGGCGCTGGCCTGCTTTGTGGTGGCTTTCATGGAAATTACCACTACCAGCCTGATACCAGTCTACGGATTACGGGTTGGGATGACGGAGTCTTCTGCAACTTTGATGCTGTTCGTTGGTGCCGCTGGTGGCGCCTTACTGCAGATTCCCATCGGCTGGGCAGCTGATCACTTTGATCCACGCAAGGTGTTAGTAGCGTGTGCTCTGGCCGGCTTGGCCGGTGCTGTGGCTTGGCCGTTCTCTGTGGATATGCCATTTCTTTTATGGACAACGCTGTTTCTGTGGTGGGGGCTTTTTGCCGGTGTATATACGGTTACCATGATTCTCGCCGGGAAGTGGTTCAAGGGTGTGGAACTGGCTACCGCCATGGCCGCATTTGGAGTGTTCTGGGGTGCGGGGGCATTTGTCGGTCCACTGTTGGGGGGAGCCAGTATGGACCTGTGGAACCCTTACGGCCTGCCTCTGACACTGGTGATCGTCGCAGGTCTTTTTTTTGTAATCAGCCTTATTCCCAGGTTTTACCGCCTGCCGCAAATCAAAAATGTTTCATGAGCAGGCGCAGGACACTTAGCTTATTCCAGATTAAACAGTCTTCTGTCTCCCCGATAAAGGTAGCGATCAAAGTCCTTGTGCGTAATCTTATTTGTGACAAGTATGACAGGGTGTTTTTTGAAAATGGTTGACCTGAATGATGAGAACAACAGATAAATACCTGAAGACGTTACTATCCTATTACGAAGATGAAATTATGGGGGAAGCTTATTTCTACGGGCTGGTTGATCATTTTGAAGAGAAGGAAAAGCTAACATTACTCGCCAGGGTAGAGCGCCGTGCCGCAGAGTCGGTTGTACCACTACTTAATAAATATGATTTGGTTCCAAGGGATGAATCGGAACTAAAAACACAGGGAGAGAGTTATGTGGGGCGTCATGAATCGTTCGACTGGTTCGAGCTTATGACGTACATCGTGAACCGGTACCCTGGCTATCTTGATGATTTCACGGCGCTGGAGAAAATAGCGCCTGAAGAAGACCTGTATGCTCTGAATATTTTGACGGATCATGAAGTGGCGGCGATCGAATTCGCAAAAAAAGAGCTGGGGGGAGACCCGGATAGCCTGTCGCACCTGTACGATTATCTCCATCAATGAGTATCATCCAGAACGTGCCATGCTGGAGAATCGAAATTCGTCCTGAACCATTCGGCACTGCGGAGCAGGAGTGCATTATATATAACTTGAACAGGAAAACTTCCAGTCCGAAATCCCGGTGCAACATATGCTTGATTTCTTTGAGGAGGAGTACTTTGGGCCCTGATGTTGTTGCGATTGGTGCGGGAGCTGCGGGTTTGTCTTAAGAACTAGCCTTGTTGTTGGTCATGCAATGCTCCCTCAGCACCCGATTGCTGTTTGCCCTTTGCTGTACCGCAGGTGCACCGTATACCGAAATCCCAGTGAAATAACAGGGCTGGCACTACTGAAGCGTGGCCCTGTTTTTTCGGCGATTCCAGACACCCAACAAAACTGCGACCAACAAGAAACCTGCCGAACACGCCAATAGGATTGTGCCTAACTGGACGTATGAACGCCTGGTGCGGCTCTGGGGTTCGGCGATCCGCTCGTAGCTAATGGAAAGCGGCGGCACTATCCAGTTCTCCGGGACCTGCTGTTCCAACCGGAAGACCACCATAGGTTCACCATTTCCGATATCGGATCGTTGCACCCACACGTCCACATGAAATGACAGTTGTTCATAGATTTTGGTGTAGCCGGGCCAACTACTCGGATATCGAAATATTTCTTCGCCCTCTTCAAGTGTGAAGTGGATCGAGTTCATCGGTTTCATGAATCCGGTCTGTACACCCGACAAGTCATCAATAATCGACAACTTGTCAACAGTGCCGCTAAATTTGTGTAGCGCTTCTTTGGGTGGAACATTTGACCCGAGGTTGTAAAAGAGCAACGCTGCACCGATCACCCCGCCAGACAGGGCCAAGGCGAAGTAGGGCCACACTGGAAGTCGCTGATTCATCAATGTCAGTAGAGAAAAGTTCGGTCAGTTAATCTGCCCTTAGAGAAGCCACCCGAACGATTCCTGGCACTCTCGAATTTCACAATAGCAAATTGAAAGTTGGCGGCCGACCAACTGTAAGCATCTCATGTTGTCGTTAGTTCAACTTTGCAAAACGCCGCGAGTCAGAAATAACCGATCGTGTTGCCCTCTACATGCTTGCTGGCTTTGCTGTGTACACCTTCGAAAATCGCCATCAATTCCTCAACCTTGTAATAATAGGACTCGCACGGTGTTTTACCCCAACCCGGAACATGCAAGCAAACGGCGCCTTCATCCGAAACGCTCCATATGCCGGTTGCACGTACCCCATTCCAGATTTTCATGAGCGTAAAGTCAGGTGAATAAAAAAGGCCCAGGTGAATGGCCTGGCATCTTTTGCCAGTGTTTCACCTAGTGTTTTGTAACTCGACATCGTAACGCCGACCATCGTAATTATTCCCAGAATCTTGATGTTGAAGAATGCCGGGGAAAACATATACTTCAATCTTGGCCATACCCGCATGTCTTTTTTGATCCTCCTTATGCGTATGGGGCAAGCCATAGTCTTTGGGCGGCCACTGGGTGCAGCGACCTTCAGCATCTCCAGTGATTAAGCCACCAGCGCCACCATCCGGCCCCCCCCAACGGTCCGACTGACCATTGTCACGATAGTTGTAAAATAAGTACTCTGTTTCGAGGTCGTAGCCGTGCGCGATGGCGTTCTCGGTCAGATTGCCATTTTCGTCGAGCCACGCAACCCCGGTCGCGTCAAGGAAAAAATCATCAGCCGTAACACCATGAAGCATGCGGTTGCACTTGTCTCCCAGTCCGAAGTCCCTGTTGGCCAGAGTTCGACCCAGCCTGGCGTTGCAATCAGGCTTCAGAGTCAGCAGACCTTTAGCTGAATCGATGATAAGGGTCATCTTGCCGTTAACCATAGGGTCCCCGTTCGGCACCCAACCGGGCTCATAGCTATTGGGTGCTCCACAGACATCAAAGGTGTACACCTGTTGTACGGCTTTGCTGATTGTGCCAAAGGCGCAAAATACACAAACTACCAGGGTCGTTTAGACGACAGTAGAAATCTTCTGTTTCATATGACATCTCCAAAGAAAAACCGACTCAATTGCAGGAGTTTGGAAGTCTTGAGAATGTTCAACGGTAGTTATTCTTTGCCTAGTCACTCTGAAGACAGGTCCAAAATGGCATAAAATTTCTTCACATACCTGTCGATTTTCCAACTACAAACTGTTCCTTTGGGCACAAAAAAGGCGTCGCCTGCTTTGAATATGTGCGGTGTGCCGTC
>Ga0208700_1000276_pt1 | contig 18025 bp, 13 predicted proteins | sample DeeseametaMP2016_FD_184179 | JGI IMG/M metagenome (GOLD analysis project Ga0208700, IMG submission 184179) | Marine microbial communities from the Deep Pacific Ocean - MP2016 (SPAdes) | ecosystem: Environmental > Aquatic > Marine > Oceanic | place: East of Hawaii, North Pacific Ocean | collected... | reverse complement strand
AACACAATGTATATCTAACGTTTGAAGATCTGGACATGATACCGGAAGAACTTGATATATTTGCCATTGATGTTACCCTTGGTGTTGCCCAGGATCTACGCTGGCGCCATGTGTATCGCTATGCCGTAACGAACCCGCAGGAAAAACACAGTGTCAGGTTTATCGCTGGCACACGTGATTTCTTACAGAAAAACAATGCCGGTGTGGAATTATTCCCGGATCGGTATGCCCTGAGTCAGAATTATCCCAACCCCTTCAATCCGCAGACTTCTATTTTGCTGACCATGCAGGATGGGGCAACTGTAAATCTGGTTGTCTATAATCTGCTGGGTGAAGAAATAGCGGTACTTGCTGATAATGAATACCGTCCGGCGGGATACCACAATTTTATCTGGAAAGGACAGAATAAGAACGGTCAGCGTGTCGCCAGTGGAGTCTACTTTTACATGGCGCGGGTCATGTCGCCAACTGGTGAAATCCTTGTCAGCGAAACCCACAAGATGGTCTTAGTGAAATAAGTATATTTTGATGATGAAAAAGGGCAGAGTTTCTGCCCTTTTTTATTATATTAGTTTTAATGATTATTTAACATACAGGTAGTGTCATATGGTTAAACAAACAGTCCTTTTATTATCTTTTATCGCCACCGTACTGATTGTTATCTTATCTGCCAATCAGTCAACCGGCAAGAATTTTGGTAAAATATCGTTACCCCTTGGTAAAGTAGAGGTACAATCAGGCGGTGCCGGCGATTGGGCCAAGGCGAAACCCAATTTGCCGGTCAATGAGGGCGATATTATCCGCACCTTGGCAAAATCCCGCTGTGAGATCACATTGGTAGGCGGCGGTAAGGTTCGCATCGGTGAAAACGCTGAATTGGTGCTCAATACAGCCAGCGTGAAACCAATGGAAAAGAATTTTAATGCCAGCTTGAAAAAAGGAAATATTTGGGTGTCGGCAAAAGCAGCTTTTGGCGAAAAGAAAAATGTATCGGTTCGAACCCCCACAGCAGTTGCAGCTATCCGCGGTACAAAATACCGGGCCAAGGCAGGAGAAGATGAGAGTGAAGTACTTGTCTATGAGGGTAAGGTGGATGTAAATGCCGCAAAGAATGTTATCGAAGACCGGCAGGAAAAACGCAAATCGTTCGTCCCGGAAGGTCAACCAAAATTCACTCTGGGTCCAGTAACAGAAATCAAGGCGCCAACACAGGTTTCTGGACCTTATGAGGTTACGCTGGAAGAATGGATCACCCTGGCAGAAGGGATGCAGATCAACGTACGTAAGGATGGCAAATACCACATGTTCGAATTTGATCAGGGTAAGGATGCTGACCTGGATTTTGTCAAATGGAACAAAGAACTGGATTCCAAGGAGTAATTAATTTATCCTAGATGAATGATCTCCTAAAACGCCTCGGTATCGGCGTACTTATTGGACTGGCTGTTGCTATTGTTGTAGGCCTCGGCACCCAAAAAATTTCCTTCATCAAAGAATTATTGGACGGTTATGAGTTCCGTTCATATGACAGCCGCATGCGGGCTCGCGTAGTTGATGTGGAAGAATCTTCCATTGATAGCGTTGTCATCATTGATATTGAGCAGAATTCTATTGAGGGCCTTGGAAATTATAATGATTGGCCCCATGCGTACCATGGACAACTCATTGATGTGGTCACATCAGGAAACCCAAAAGCACTGATCTTTGACATAATTTTTGATCCGGAAAATACATTTAATTATGACCTCGTTAATGCCCTGACCAGCGAAAGTGCACCACAGGAAGAATATCTTTCCCAGGCAACCGAACAATACCTGGTTAGCAATGATCCTTCCCTTTTTGTACTATCAACCTATGAAAGCCAGAAAGTGTATCATGCACTTGTGTTTGAATCGGAAGATACCTTGAATTTTCAATACAAGATGGATAGCGAACCGGAAGGATATGACCGTCCGGATCATTTAATCCACCTTCCTCTGGATCAGGCCCAGCGGCTGCCGATTGGTGATCGATTAACCAATACGCATATGGATCTTATTGCTGCGGCAAAACGTGCCGGCAGTGCCAATTTCCCCCAGGATGAGGATGGCATCATCAGGCGGGCACCTACAGCAATATACTTTGAGGGCCCGAACCATGTGTATCCTGCGCTTGTCATGGCCGCGGCAATGGATATTCTTGGTATTCCTGCAGATGGATTTGATTATGATTTTGACAACTTAATTCTTCGACTCAGTGATACTACGGGGACTGTGATAAGAGAAATTCCCATTGATGAACAGGGCCGCATGTTTGTGAATTATTACGGCCGGTTTAAAACTTTTTATTACCTGCCATATATGTATTGTTTCGATCCAGAAATGCTGGATCCTACCTATTGGGAGGGAAAAGTTGCCTTGGTTGGTGCTTCCTTGCCTGGATTAATGGATTTACGCAATACGCCGGTGCAGGAAACATTTGCCGGTGTGGAGATCCACGCCAATACCATGCACAGTATTTTACAGAATGAATTTGTCGCCACAACCAGTCGACAAAAGAACTTTAGCACTATATTGATCCTTAGTATACTGCTTGGGTTCATTGTAAGTATATCAAAGAAGCCGCTCTATACGCTTCCAATTCCATTACTGGGTATCCTTGCCTGGTTTCTATACTGTTATAATCAGTTTTTCAATAGTTTGGTCATGTGGGAAATTATCCGTCCTTCCATATCTCTTGGCGGGACCTATCTAGGTGTTTTCCTGTACAACTTCCTGGTCGCAGAGAAGGATAAGCGCTTTTTAAAAGACACTTTCAGTACCTACATATCTCCCGAATTAATTGATCAGATGTTCGAGGCCAAGGAAGAACCGCAGTTAGGCGGAAAGGAAGGCTACCATACAGCATTCTTTACGGATATACAGAGTTTCTCTGCATTTTCAGAAAAGTTGACCGCTACTGAACTGGTAGAGCTTTTGAATGATTATTTAACAGAAATGACGGACATCCTTCTGGAAAATAAGGGCACTCTTGATAAGTATATTGGTGATGCGATAGTAGCCTTTTACGGGGCGCCCGCACCGGTGGAGGATCATGAATATCAGGCCTGTTTGACTGCTGTTTTGATGCAGGAAAGTTTGAATGAAATGCGTAATAAGTGGCGCGGTGAAGATGATCGCTGGCCGGAAATTGTTCACAATATGCAAAATCGGATCGGGATCAACACTGGGAACATGGTGACGGGGAACATGGGTTCTTCTATGCGCATGAACTATACCATGATGGGCGACACGGTAAACCTGGCAGCACGACTTGAAGCATCAGCGAAGCAATACGGTATCTATATTCAAGTTGCCAATGAAACCTATAGTGCCTGTAAGGACAAGTTTGTCTGGCGAGATCTAGATTATGTCAGGGTTATGGGGAAAACAGAGCCAGCACAAGTGTATGAACTGATTGCAGTGGCTGGTAACGATACAGAGCAGGAGAAAACGTTTCTAAAGGCCTATCATGAGGCACTTGAATTATACCGCAACCAGGACTGGGACAAGGCTATAGCCGCGTTCAAGGCTGCCGATGAACTGGAAGATATGTTCCCGGGCCGAAAAACAAACCCCAGTCGTGTATATATACCCCGCTGTGACCATTGGAAAGCCAACCCTCCTGGTGATGATTGGGATGGTGTCTGGACCCTTACATCTAAATAAAACCAATTTCCTTCCCTGATCGTATGCCGGGCGGTACACATGAATACATACAGGATCCACGGAACGACAATGTTCTGATCTATATAAATGGTGAGATGCTACCCCGTCCAGAAGCCAGGGTCTCGGTCTTTGACAGTGGATTTTTACTGGGCGATGGTGTCTGGGAAGGTATCCGCTTGCACAATGGCCAATTGGTATTTTGTGAGGAACATATTGATCGCCTATATACCGGCGCAGCAGCTATTGGAATGGATATTGGCATGTCTAAAAATGATTTGGTTGCGAAAATTCATGAAACGTTGGCAACGAATGATATGCATTCCGATATTCATTTGCGGCTGATCGTCTCCCGCGGACTGAAGACCACACCCTACCAGCATCCACGAGTAAATGTAGGGGGCCCAACTGTTGTCATTATTCCAGAATATAAAGTTGTGACAGAGGACTCGAAATCCAATGGTTTAAAATTAGTGTCGGTTACAACAAGTAGAGCTTCGGAGTCCACTCAGGATCCCAAAATCAATTCGCTCAGTAAATTTAACTGTATCCAAGCCTGCATTGAAGCGGATCGGCTGGGTGGAGATGAAGGCCTGATGCTGGATATGCATGGGTATGTCTCCACTTGCAATTCCACAAATTTTTTCATTGTGCGCGGTTCAGAAGTTTTGACCTCCACCGGCGAATATTGTCTGAATGGTGTGACCCGCGGTGCCATCATTGGACTATGCAGAGCCAATAATATCGATGTACTGGAAAAGAATTTTCTGACGGATGATGTATATACAGCCGATGAAGCTTTTGTAACTGGTACATTCGCCGGGGTTCTCCCGGTGACGGCAGTAGATGAACATGTCCTCTCAAACGGTCAGAGTGGTCCCCTCACAAAAAAGCTGCAGGATCTCTATCGCAGTGAAATTGATAAACGTTACCCCGGTAAATAATTATTGATGGACCAGGTACGTATAGCCATGTGGTCAGGGCCGCGGAATATATCCACTACTATGATGCGGTCTTTCAGCAGCCGGTCTGATACATTTGTTACTGATGAACCATTCTATGCCTGTTATTTACAGCGCACCGGACTCCAGCATCCTGGCCGAGAAGAGATACTGCGGTCTTATAAACGGGATTATCACAGTATTATCAATGATATAACCTCGTCAGTACCCGCTGGAAAAACGGTATGGTATCAGAAGCATATGGCTCATCATTTGGAACCTGATGATAACTTGGCCTGGACACAAGGTTTGATGAATTGTTTGCTCATTCGAGCACCTGCAGAAGTGATATCCAGCTTTTCAAAGAAAAACGAACTAAACGATGTAAGTGAACTGGGTTATATACAACAAATCCAATTATACAGGTATCATAAAAATAAACTGCCAGTGATTGATGCCCAGGATATACTGCAAGATCCGAGCGGTGTACTCAGTAACCTTTGCGCACAATGCGGTATTCCCTTTGAAAAAGCAATGTTATCTTGGGCAGCAGGTCCCCACCCCGCTGATGGTATTTGGGGCAAATATTGGTACGATCAATTATGGAGTTCAACTACCTTCAAACCCAATGTACAAAAAGAGGTAACCGTGCCCAGCGCACTCGCTGCTATGGTTGACGAATGCATGCCAATATATGAGGAACTATACCAGTCCCGGATCACGGCAAATGATCCGCAAGCCTATCATAGCTGATAGACTTGGAATGGAATAAACAGTTCCCGAAATTCTACCTTAGTAAGAAAACGATAAAATGAGCACTCCAACCACACGTGTCGCATTCCATACGATGGGCTGCAAAACGAATTTTTCCGAAACATCTACTCTTTCTCGTGAGATGATAACCCATGGACTCCAGCTGGTCGGTTTTAGAGATAAGGCTGATATATATGTATTAAACTCCTGTTCTGTAACAGAAAATGCGGATAAGGAAGCCAGAAAATTGATTCGTCAGGCCCGCCGCCGTAATCCAGATGCGGCTGTTGTTGTGATCGGTTGTTATGCGCAATTACAACCTGCTGAGATCGCTGCAATACCGGGGGTAGAGTTGGTAGTAGGCGCCGCGGAGAAATTCAATCTATTTACCCATCTATCTTCTCTGAAAGCAAATGGAAAAGCCACAGTAATCCAATCTCCTATTGCAACAGTGCAATCCTTTCAAACATCATTTTCTGCAGCAGAAAGAACACGCACCTACCTGAAAATACAGGATGGTTGTGACTATAATTGTTCATTTTGTACCATCCCCTTAGCCCGGGGCCGTAGCCGTAGTGATAACATTGCGAATACGGTAAATATTGCCCAGCAGATTGCCGATACTGAAGCACGGGAGATCGTACTCACCGGAGTGAATATTGGTGATTATGGCATAGGTGCCAATGAAGATTTCTTCCGGTTAATTCAGGCGCTGGATAATGTAGATGGAATTGATCGTTTTCGAATATCATCGATTGAACCCAATCTGCTCAGCGAAGAGATCATCACCTTTTGTGCGTATTCAAAGAAATTTGTACCTCATTTCCATATTCCACTTCAATCGGGTGCGGATACCATTCTGCGGCGTATGAGACGTCGCTACGATACTGCTTTATATTCATCTAGGATTGAGCAAATAAATAACCTGATGCCTGATTGCTGTATTGGCGTGGATGTGATTGTCGGTTTTCCCGGTGAGGGAGAAGAGGAATTTCTCACAACACAATCCTTTTTAGATAATTTGGATATTTCTTATCTGCACGTTTTTACATTTTCTAAACGGGAAAATACGGTAGCAGCCAGTTTAGATAATCAAGTATCGCAGGAGGAGAAGGTCTATCGTAGCAAGACACTGCATATGCTATCGGATGAAAAGCGATATGCGTTTCAGGACAAATTCCTGAGTCAGGTCAGGCTGGTATTATTTGAACAATCTGTTAATGGTATAAACAAAGGGTATACAGATAATTATATAAAAGTACAGGTAGCTGCAGATATGAATTACGAGAACAGATTATTGGAAGTAACATTAAATAAGAATCATGGTCCTTACATGAATGGTCTGGTTAAGCTATGATCAAATCTAAGGCTGGCAGCAAAATTTTCAATGTCACCACTAATATTTTGTAAGTAAAGATAATGAAAAAAGTAGTTCTATTTATTGCCTTTACAATGATGTATTGCGGTAAGCCAACTGTAAACAATCAAGTGGTGTATGGGTTGGTAATCCATGGCGGTGCTGGTACCATTACAAGGAAAAATATGTCCCCAGAAAAGGAATCAGCATATCGTGGTAAACTTACTGAAGCACTTGCAGCTGGATTTGAAATCCTTGAAAAAGGTGGTTCCGGTATGGATGCGGTGGAAACCACAATACGTATCATGGAGGATTCACCGTTGTTTAATGCTGGAAAGGGTGCTGTATTTACAAGTACTGGTACAAATGAGTTAGATGCATCGATCATGGATGGCAGCACCTTGCAGGCTGGTGCAGTGGCTGGAGTAAAAACAATTAAAAATCCAATTTCAGCTGCCCGGAAAGTGATGGAGGAAACCTGGCATGTTATGCTGGCTGGTGACGGAGCAGATCATTTTGCTAAAGAACAGGGCTTGGAAATAGTGAACAATGATTATTTTTATACAGAAAGACGTTGGAAAGCACTGCAAAAAGCACAGGACGCAGAAAAACATGGTACTGTAGGTTGTGTAGCCCTTGATAGGAATGGCAATATTGTAGCTGGTACCTCCACCGGTGGTCTCACGAACAAACGCTGGGGCAGGATCGGTGATACACCGATTGTTGGCGCAGGAAATTATGCTAATAATCAAACTTGCGGTGTGTCTGGCACCGGCCAGGGTGAATATTTTATTCGGGGTAATATGGCCTATGATGTTTCGGCCTTGATGAACTATAGTTCACTATCAGTAGAACAGGCAGCTAGGCAAGTAATTGATAAGTTATCGGGACGCGGGGGAAGAGGCGGCCTGATTGCCATGGATAAAAATGGAAATATAGCCATGCCATTCAATACGGAGGGTATGTACCGCGGGTATTATCTAAATGGATCCGAACCAGTTATTAAGATATACAATGATTAATCAATATTTTCGTAATCTTTTATGTCTGGGCAAGTACAAACTAGATTTCGATCTCCTGAAGCATTATCAATTCTACCAACGGGCGGCCAATATTTAAAATCCTCCAGCCATTTGGCTGGGTATACAGCTGCTGCCCTGGAATACGGATGATCCCAAGTGTCTGCGGCAATATTTCTGGCAATGTGGGGCGCATTTTTGAGGACATTGTTCTCCGGATCGGCTGCACCTGTAGCGACTGCAGTTATTTCATCTTTTATAGCGATCATGGCTGTACAGAAACGATCCAGTTCTGTCTTGGATTCACTCTCAGTAGGTTCTATCATTAGTGTCCCGGGTACCGGCCAGGACATGGTAGGCGCATGAAAGCCGTAATCCATTAATCGCTTGGCTATATCTTCATCCGTGATACCGGATTCTTTTCTTATCGGTCGCAGGTCAATAATGAATTCATGTGCGTTCAAACTATTTTCCCCCCGGTAAAGTACCGGGTAATGTTCTTCGAGTAATTTGGCCATGTAGTTAGCATTCAAGATGGCCACAGCAGTAGAAGTTTTCATGCCGGCGCTACCCAGCAGGGCCATGTAGCACCAGCTAATGGGTAACACCCCCGCACTGCCCCAGGGAGCCGCAGAAACAGCCGATATAGCCTGGTCAGTATTATTGCTGTTTATTACCGGGTGGGAAGGCAGGAACGGTGTTAGGTGGGGTGCTGTACAAATCGGACCCATACCCGGTCCGCCGCCGCCATGGGGAATAGCGAATGTTTTGTGTAAATTGATGTGGCATACATCTACACCGATGTCAGCGGCTCGGCTGATGCCGACCATGGCATTTAGATTTGCGCCGTCCATGTAGACTTGCCCGCCGCTTTCATGAATGATATTGCATATTTCCTGAACTGAATTTTCGAAAACACCGTGGGTTGATGGGTAAGTAATCATCAATGCTGCCAAGTTTTTTTGGTGGTATTCTGCTTTAGCCTTTAGATCATCGAAATCAATGTTACCATCGTTATCGCATTTGATAACTACTACTTTCATGCCGCACATGATCGCACTGGCAGGATTGGTACCATGGGCAGATTCAGGGATGAGGCATACTGTCCTGTCTGTACTTCCTTTGGACGTGTGAAATGCCCTGATGACCATCAAGCCTGCGTACTCACCCTGGGCTCCGGAATTTGGCTGCAGTGATACACCTGGTAATCCAGTGATATCCGCTAGCCAGGCGATGAGATCATCGAATAATTTCTTATACCCATTTGCCTGATCCAGCGGTGCGAATGGATGCAGTTCACCAAATTCTGGCCAGGTGACACATACCATTTCCGTTGTGGCGTTCAATTTCATAGTACAGGACCCCAGAGGGATCATACTCGTATTCAAAGACAGGTCTTTGGTCTCCAGGCGGTGGATATAGCGCAGCATTTCTGTTTCCGAGTAAAAACTGTTGAATACCGGATGAGTGAGATATGCTGACTTGCGCTGTAGTTCTGATGGTATCACCGAGTCAGCATCTGGGCTGTAGTCGGTATCAAATAGCGTTAATAAATTTTTCAGGTCACTTGCAGTTACAGTCTCATCGAGAGAAATACCTACAGTTCCATCGGAAAAATCACGAATGTTAAAGCCGCTGCTACGGGTTTTGTCAACAATATTATCTGGACCCGTAACGCGAATTGTATCAAAGAAACTATCGTTGTGTATTTTATGACCTGCTGCAGTCAAACTTGCGGCCAGATCGCAGGTGTGCTGATGTATTTGTTTCGCAATTCTGCGTATGCCCTGTGGGCCATGATAGACAGCATACATACCTGACATAATGGCTAGCAGAACCTGGGCGGTACAGATATTGGACGTGGCCCGTTCGCGCCGAATATGCTGCTCCCTGGTTTGCAATGCCATTCGGTATGCCGGCTGTCCATGACAGTCTACAGAAACGCCTATCAGCCGACCGGGTATATGCCGTTTGAATTGTTCTGTCACCGCAAAATATGCCGCATGAGGGCCACCATAACCCATAGGGACACCAAAGCGCTGTGAGGATCCCACAGTAACGTCTGCCCCCAATTCACCAGGCGGTGTGAGCAATGCCAGACTCATAATGTCCGCGGCCATGATTACAAATGCCGATTGTTCATGTGCACCGGTACACAAATGCCGAAAATTGTGTATAGTGCCGTTGGTATCGGGATATTGCACCAGGCAACCAAATACGTCTTCTGTAAAATCAAAATCTGCATGATCATTTAGATTAATATTAATACCCAGTGGTGCCGCCCGAGTTTCCACAACAGCTATAACCTGGGGATGGCAATCTTTTGACACGAGAAATGTATTGCGATCTTTACTAAGCCTGTGTGTCATTGTCATAGCCTCAGCGGCAGCAGTGGCTTCGTCCAGAAGGGATGCATTGGCAATCGGCAGTGCTGTGAGATCACACACCATCGTTTGGTAATTCAATAACGCCTCGAGTCTGCCCTGGCTGATTTCTGCCTGGTAGGGCGTATACTGGGTATACCAGCCGGGATTTTCAAGAATGTTGCGCTGGATAACAGATGGTGTAATGCAGTCATGGTAACCCATTCCAAGATAGGATTTCATAAGTACATTTTGGCCAGCAATAGTCTTTAGTTCATCCAGCAGTTCTTTTTCCGTTTTTGAATCACCAATAGTTAGCGGTTCAGATGACCTAATTGCGGACGGGACTACTGCTTTGATTAACGCGTCGAGAGATTCCTGGCCAATCGTCTTCAGCATCGCTGCAATATCAGCTTGGGATGGACCAATATGCCGCGCTGTGAATGTGTTCTGATCATGGTTATAGCTGGTTGTCATAATGCTGTCAGAAAGATTGCAGTTATTATTTTGCTACTAACTTCGACCAATAAAAGTTGACACCAACGATTGTTAATATAGCCAGCATGTAACCTACGCTTGCGCCTGGAAAAGGTCCTTGCGTTAACCTGACACCGAGTTCTATAACAATAAGGGTACTGACAGCGTATACTGTAATCGCTGTATTGTATCGTATAGCTGCACTGTATAACCATAGAAATAAACCACCAGTTAATAGACCGCTTATAATCCAGGGTCCTATTCCAGTTACACCATCCTCGCCGGCGATCATTAAACCCAAGAGGAGGAATACAATGGTGAATAAGCCTTTTCTGGTGCTCCAGGAGCCTGTTTTTTCTGAAATAAATAGAACGACAAAGGTCATGAACGCCGCCGATGTGATAAAGCTACCTAAGGCACTGATATAAACTCCCAGAAATGGTATGGCCGCCGCCCCTTGGGATACAGCTGGCCACATAGGGCTCAGATTCGGCTGCATTGAATTTGTAAATGTGAAAAAACCCGCCAGACCAATTCCTATGGCAATTCCTTCGATTAGATCAGGGCCAGATGTTTGTTGCTTACTGTCATTTATTTGAAAATGGGCAACCGCGGTCAAGACAGCTGGAATCATTGAGATTAATAGGGCGCCAACGACCGCACCAGCAAGCAGTATACCTAACTGATTGTTATATGGTTGTGCGGTGGAGAAACCAGCCACAATCGATGGTAATTGATTGATGAAAGAGACCAGCCGTAAAATGAATAAGGATAACATAACATACAACACCAGCTTGGTAGTGATCTTTTTTCTGGTCCAGTGAATTATACCTAAAACGACTGCTGCCAGAACGGTAATAATCAGTAAAAAGGACATGGCGTTGGAGGCAACACCTAATACGGCTTGTTGATCCTTCTCCTTGCGATCCCATTCTTCCGGAACAAAAATAAATGTATTATGACTGCTTATTTCATCACCACTTATAGTAACACGGATTCGTTTATCACCCTCGGGTAATTTTGCGCTGGCAATATCCTTGAAAACAAAATCCCAGTCCATTCGTTCTGGTTTTTTGGACGGTTCAGCTGAAATGAATTCAATGTCTTCCGGTGTAAGGTCATAATGTTTATTAATCGTTGCATATACAAGGTCTTTTGCCTCATCTTCCGTTAATTCATTGCCAGCTTGATTCTCAGGCAGTTTATGGGTGATACTCAATGGCTTACCCTTATTATCCAACGCAACCCGGTATTCTTCAGCGCGCTCATTTAAATCGCCTTCGAATTTTGCATAACGGATATCCATGCCGGGTGTACCGATGTAGTTACCCATTAAGTCACCATACGTATCTTCCCCTGCGGTTTGCCAGATGAATCTGTTTTGCTGCCCCGGCCCACTAGGGCTGACTGATGTGAGCCTGTTCCATTCATCCCCTAACTGAATGCCATTTTCACCCAGATGATTTTCCGCAATTGTAATTGCTTCTTTTCGATTCATTTCCAGCCCGGGAGCATCGGCTGTGCGATTGAACCCAACGACTGCAATAATGCCCAGGGCACCGAATAAAAGTATAATCTTATTACTGGTTGGTGTATAACCGGGTAGATCAACAATAGGGGTCTTTCCTTTAGATTTTTTTTCAGGCGCAGGGGTGAAGGCACTGTTATAAAAGTTGTTGCCCAGTTCAGTCCATTTTTTGTCTTTCCAGCGACCCATGAGAATTATCCACACTGGTACAAGACAGAGGACAAAAACCATCAGCTGATCAAACCACATGCCGCTCGCAGAAGAAGTAAAAATAGGTAAAGACATGAGTACGGCATCGTACATGAAATGGGAAATGATTGCGGGCAGCAAACCGAATTGTAAGTACAACAAACCGAAAATGATAGATGGTATGATCAATTCAACCAGTCGTGCATAAGCTGGTTGAGATGGATAATTGGCATGTGCAGCGGCAAAGATCAGCGACTGGACAACGAAACCAATTATGATCCATGGTTTGCGTCGACCGAGTCTGTCCCCGATCAGCGCTGCCCCGGCGATGGGCACGGCGCGGAAAAGACACTCTTCCCAGAACCCTGCGCCCAATGCTCTACTGACCGATGATATCCAGGGGAAGGGAGTGGCGATGACATCAGGATCAAACAGTGTAGAAGCAGGATCCCACCAGCCAAACAATTTTTTCGTTAGCAGGTAAAAACTGATTACGAAAGCAAGATTGAAACCGATCATGAGATAGCCACCTATTGTGCGACCCAATACCTGGATGGAACTCGTTGCCCCCCTAGACCATATCTGCCAGAGATTGATCTGTTGGGGGAATGCCCTTCTGGTCAGGGTTTCTGCTGCCATAAAAGAGAGCGAATAAATAATAGCCATGGCAAATGTATTGGCTACCATGAACCATATATTTTGCAGGAAAAAACTCTGCTCCGATAGTGCTGTTGGGTAGGACATCCACATCAGCGGCCAGAAATTGATCTCACCTAAGGTGCCAAATGCGGCAACGAAAAATCCCCAGTATACTGCTTGTTTCCAGATCACCCAGCGTTTGCGCATCATGAAAAACAGTCCTAGAATAATGCCGCCAAAACCATAGAGTAAAAACATGGCCATGCTGGCGGATGTTGCCAGCGTATTATTCGCGGAACGCATCTCCTCAAAACGTCTGCTAAATGTTTCCGGTACTTTTATAAAGTGTTTCAGTTCAGTTACTTTGTCTCCGCTTACCACCAGTCTTAACCGAAAAAATCCGTCCCCGATCTGTTCTTCTTTACGTTCATACACAAAAGTATGATCAATCCGCTCACTGGGCATTACTTCTTCCGATGTTTCTATGGATTCGAATTCGGAAAGTTGAATGCTGGTTTCATTCTGTACGAAGTTTTCGGCGATTACCCTTGCCTCCCCGGCCCCCAGCGCGGCGCCTTTTTCTGTTTCTGCAAGTGTTTCCTTGAAACCGTAAAAATCACCAGCGGGGGTGAAGGTAATCCTTGTTTCATTTGGTTCATGTTCCCTGTAGTGTCTGACTGTCCAGGCGTAGAAATGGTATAGACCATCCTGCATTAAGGAGGATACTTTTTCTACACCTCCAGCACCCAGTTCCACAAAGTTTTGTGTCCTTGTATCATGAGAGAATGAAGCTACCTGGTTATAATTATCCGGACCCCAATTATTTTTCTCAGCCAGTGCACTGGCCTGACTAAACGCAGCTTCCCGATCCATTTTCAAGTCTACATTCAGTATGGCAAAGGCTTTCGGGAAAACCTGGACGCTGTAAAATAATCCGCCAATAAACAGCAGCACCGCCGCAATCCAAAAAACGGGTTTACGAAATATCATATTTTCTCCAAATAATTATTCTAAATACAGTCAGTGAATATAAATTCTATTATATTTAAACCAATACTTATTGTGTTTTTACGCATCTTTCCAGCAATTAGTTTTGAGTATATCAAGCGTGATGAACGTTTTAATATCTCGATTAGGGGCAATAGAAAAATACCCTCCAATTATACCAAAGGATTTGCAACCTCGTGAATCCAATCTTTTGCCCCTAATCATACTTCCTAATCAGAATTCAATTCGCTTTTGAAAAAGGTTAATTTTTAAATACAGGTAAAAATTTAAAATGACCAGCGTACCCAAGGTCATTGATATGGAATTAGCTCTGCAGGAGAAAATTCCAGATATATACAAAAAAATTCCTGGTGTCCTAATTCGGTTAATGGAGAAGGTTATTCGCCAGGATGATATGAATCGCATGATTCATGAAAGCAGTCATTTAAATGGAATTCCACTGGTGGATTGGGTGCTGGATCAGTTTGGCGTAAACATTGTTGTTAAGGGTAAGAAATTAATACCAAAAAAGGGGAGGTATATTTATCCAGCAAATCATCCCATTGGCAGCCTCGATGGTCTGGCAATAGTATCAGTAGTTGCAAAAATTCATCCGCTGATAAAATTCGTAGCCAATGACCTACTGAGGGTGATTAAGGGCTTTGATTCTATATCCCTTTATATTGCCAGATTTGGTCAGATAAATAGACAAAATGCTATCTTAATAAACAAGACCTTAGCTTCTGAAGCTCAGCTTCTGGTACAGCCTGCTGGGACGGTGTCAAAAAGGAATCCGGTAAAAATTAGTGATCTAGCCTGGAATAAATTTTTTATCCATAAAGCGATCCAGTACAAACGGGATGTTATACCGGTCCACGTGCAGGCCAGAAATTCACGGTTGTTTTATAATATTGCCAGTTTCCGTAAAATTTTTCGCATCAAGGCAAACCTGGAAATGTTTTTGCTACCTCGCGAAATGTTTAACAAAAGTGGTAAAACGATTACCATCACTTTTGGGATACCGATAGCCTATAAAACATTTGATGATTCACTAACCCACCTGGAATGGGCCCAAAAAGTAAGAGAATATGTGTATGTACTGGGCAGTGAAAAATTTTCATCAGCAAACACCATTCCGGCCTTTAGTGAAGTATTATGAATCTGAAGGACGCTGTCCCACTAATGGAACCAGTACCCAGGAAACTTCTGTGGGAAGAATTAACCACTGATCGCTTGGTTCGTCCTACAAGAATTGGCAGCAATGCGGTCTATATATTTACTGGACTTGATGCTCCCAACCTCATGCAGGAAGTAGGCCGACTGCGGGAATTGACTTTCCGTGACGCCGGCGCTGGTTTTGGCACAGCCGTTGATATTGATCGTTTTGATACGGATGACTACCCCTGTAAACAGCTGATTGTCTGGGATCCTGGTGCGGAGGAAATACTCGGTGGCTACCGTTTTAATATTTTCCACAAGTTCAAAGATAGTCCGTTGAAGGATATTCCACTGGCCATTAAGTCTCTGTATAATATCTCCGATACGTTTACCGCTGAATACCTACCTTATGTAGTGGAGTTGACCCGTGCGTTTGTTCAACCAAAATATCAGCCCAAGTATGCCGGCCGGAAAGCCGCGTTTTCACTGGATAATATCTGGGACGGTCTGGGCGCATTGGTTATAAAATATCCATTCATCCGATATTTTTTTGGACGACTTACATTCTTTTCTAATTATGATCCAACAGTACGCGACCTGACCTTTTATTTCTTTGCCAAACATTTACAGGGTGATCAAACATTGATGCAGGCCGAGGAACCATTTGCATTGCCAACTCCTGCTGCTGATCTGGAAAAAATAATTGATGGTCGATCAGCGGAGGAGGATTATAAAAAGTTAAACCAAGCGGCCAAGAACCATGGTACTGCGCTACCACCGCTGGTAAAAAGTTATTTTAATGTCTCTGGTTCGTTGAAGGTTTTTGAACCGGTTTTCGATTCATATTTTGGTTTTTCCTATGCAGCGGCCATCATGGTCACCATAGCGGATGTATACCCCGCATTTATCAAGCGCTATATAACACCATATAAGCGTTTTCTGGCTAAGGTTAAAGAGTAGAGAATTAAAGAGCGCCACTGTGGGAATTAAGTGGCGCTTGTATTGTGATCCCGGTGCGACTCGAACGCACGGCCAATGGCTTAAAAGGCCACTGCTCTACCAACTGAGCTACGGGATCAATGCAATGCCAAAATGCGGTGGCAAAGTTACCGCTTTGTGATCTGGAATAGAATCGGAAATTGTTCTGTTAAATAGGGTTAATCCGTACCGTAAAGGCGATCCCCAGCATCTCCCAGACCCGGTACTATATACTTACTGGAATTCAAGTGATCATCCAGTGCTCCCGTATATACTTTCACATCCTGATGCTGCTCACAGAACGCTTCCATACCCTCTGGAGCACTAATGATACACACACACAGGATTTTATCAGCACCAAGGTCCTTGAGTCTGTCCACTGTAGCAATAATTGTGCCGCCAGTAGCCAGCATGGGGTCCAGTACGATAAAAGTCCTTTTCTGTGCCTGGTTAGGAATCTTGAAATAATAATCCACCGGCTGGTGGGTTTCATGGTCTCGTTCCATACCTACGCAACCTACCCGGGCATTGGGGATAAGTTTCAGCATGCCCTCCGCCATACTGAGGCCGGCCCGCATAATAGGGACCAGAACAATATCAGCAACCTCAACAGTTTTCACCTGGGCCGTAGTGATGGGGGTCTGTACTTCCGCGTCTTTGAGGGATAGATCTTTTGTTGCTTCATAACCAAGCAGCATGGTTGCCTCGGTGACCAGTTCTCGGAATTCCTTCGATCCTGTATTTTTATCGCGGATGAGGCCCAGCTTGTGGTGGATCAGGGCGTGATCTATTACCTGAAAATTATCTGGAATGTTCATGGTGCTGATATCTGTTCAATCAATTTATTGATCCTTCCGTGCAAGTAGTATCAAAACCACCCCTGGTATTATAAATGGTGGTCACCTGCAGTTTATTGGTATCCAGCAGCGTTTTCAAATCCCCATGAATCCGTTTCGTTACCGCTTCCTGGTAAATACCAACGTTTCGAAAACTGACTATATAATATTTCAGGGATTTCAACTCTACGCACTTGCCGCCTTCCGGATAATACTCAATTTTCAGGTAGGCATAGTCGGGTAGACCGCTAAAGGGACAGACAGCGGAAAATTCATCTGTTTCGGTCACAATGTATTGGTCTGGACTATCAAAAGGAAAGGTTTCCAGATAACTCGGGTCGATGAGTTCTTCGCTGCCATACTCAAATTTGTGGCCTTCAGCTTTTGCCATACTATATTTTTAAATACTTGTGACCCCGGAAGGACTTGAACCTTCAACCAATTGATTAAGAGTCAGTTTCAGGTCCAAAAACAATGCCCGATTGGTAACACCTTTCTTTAATTATTAAGTATTAATAACCCTCATAAATATACTGTAACAGGTATTACTGTGCTACCATTGTGCTACCCGAAACTGAATTTTCAACTAAAGTTGCACCCCATAGCGGGTAAAGGGTGGGGTAGGGGCAACGAAAAGAAACAACTATACACATTGTTACGCTATTTTTTAAGATTTAAGTCAGGCTCATAACCCGATTGGTGGATTTACAAATTATTTTTATTAAATATTCTAACTATTGGGTAACTTTTAGGGACGAATTACATCTAAGTGGTTATTATTTAATAAAAGTATAGGAATCAAAATGAATACGAATACAAGAGAAGGAAGGCGCGGACGAAGACGAAGACGATTTATTATTGACAGACTCAATAAGATTCGGTTTCGAAATGCACAGCGGTATCCCATTATAAGACAGGATATATTGTAGCATTTTTTAGGAAAGAAGGAAATTAGGGGTAAATATGTTGCCCCTATTTTCAATCCGTAAAAACAAATCAACATCAAGCCCCACATTCGTGGGGTTTTTTGTTTGTGGGATGAGTGGTAGATTTTTATACTTTAATATAGATACTAATTAAAACTAAAAGCGGGATACTATGCATAATAAACAAAATA
>Ga0208700_1000273_pt1 | contig 18094 bp, 15 predicted proteins | sample DeeseametaMP2016_FD_184179 | JGI IMG/M metagenome (GOLD analysis project Ga0208700, IMG submission 184179) | Marine microbial communities from the Deep Pacific Ocean - MP2016 (SPAdes) | ecosystem: Environmental > Aquatic > Marine > Oceanic | place: East of Hawaii, North Pacific Ocean | collected... | reverse complement strand
GTTGGTCGCATTTATGGCTAGATGCTCAATAAGACGCCGAACCAGTCAGATACCCTAAGTAAAACGCTTCTTGTAAAATACACCTTGACACCTACCCAGAACATCGTCGAAAATTTGGTAGCGGATTGGTAGCAATACTTCCGATTCATACGGAATCGAGAGGAGTTGAGAGGAGTTGAGAGGAATTTCAGACTGACACCCTGCGAAGGTTAAATGTTTGATATTCTTAGAAAACGTTGCAAACACACAGTTTCCGAAAATACCCGGTTTTAATATGGATCCACCCTTAAAGGCTGTGCAGCGGATCATAGTTTCAATTCTTTCCCGATTAATTTCTGATGCTGGCAGGAATCAGAGTTTTGGCGGTCGTGCAATATGCCGGCCTGTTGCAGAAAGCAGTACCTTGCGCAAACGGATATTTCCCGGTGTAACTTCCACAATCTCACCCTCACGTATGAATTCAATCGCCCGCTCCAGGGTTATCGGAATAATTGGAGTCAATACAACATTTTCGTCTTTTCCTGAAGCGCGGTGATTGGTGAGTTTCTTTTCTTTGCAGGGATTTACATTCAGATCTGAATCACGATTATGCTCACCAATTATCATGCCCTCATAGACGCGTTCTCCTGCGATTATGAATAAAATACCTCTGGGTTCCAGATTGAAAAGTGCATACGGTACACCTTTACCCTGGCGATCGGCCACAATTGATCCAGTAAAGCGGATCGGGAAATCGCCGCGATACGGTTCATATCCGTAAAGATAAGAGTTCAAAATTCCGGTTCCCCGAGTATCAGTTAAAAACTCGTTGCGGTAACCGATTAATCCACGTGATGGTATGTTAAACTGGACTTGTACCCGGCCTGATCCGTGATTGACAAGGTTGATCATTCTCCCTTTTCGCTGTGATATTTTTTCTGAAACAACACCCAGAAAACCTTCTTCGCAATCCACATAAACATGTTCGATCGGCTCCAGATGTTCTCCGTTTTCTTCCTTGTAAATCACTTCAGGACGTCCGACAGAAAGTTCGAATCCTTCCCGCCTCATGGTTTCAATGAGAATAGCCATTTGCAGTTCACCCCGGCCTTTGACCAGAAAGCGTTCTGCATCTTTTGTTTCTTCAAACTGCAGCGAAACATTAGAGAGGGTTTCTTTGTGAAGCCGTTCTTTAATTTTGTTTGACTGAACCAGTTTCCCCTCCTGACCCGCAAAAGGTGAGGTGTTGGTGTAGAAAAACATGGAGATAGTAGGCTCATCAACAGTAATCCGTTTCAATGCTTTGGGCCGTTCTTTGGTGCAGATGGTGTCTCCAATACGGACATTTTCGATGCCTGCCAGGATCATTATTTCTCCCGGCTCAATCATCTCCACTTCCTGCATGGTAAAGCCTTCATAAACCTGGACTTTGCTGGCCCGCAAGGCATTCTCCTTGTCTCCTTCACCAATACAGACCAACTGTTCGTTTTTGGCAACAGTACCATTTGCAACACGGCCAATTGCCAATTGTCCCAGATAATCAGAGTAATCCAGATCTGCAACCAGCATCTGAAAAGGTTCCTCCGGAGTATGTTTTGGAGCAGGCAGTTCCTTAATAATTGTGTCAAATAACGGATGCAGATTAGTTGACTGATCTTCCAATTCATATTTGGCAATTCCATCCTTGCCGATTGCATACAAGACAGGGAATTCCAATTGTTCCTCGTTTGCATCAAGATCTATGAACAAATCATATATTTCATCAAGAACTTCAGCAACACGTGCATCCTGACGATCAATTTTATTGACCACCACCAACACTTTTTTCTGACCTTCAAGAGCTTTTTTCAACACAAACCGGGTTTGTGGCAATGGACCTTCTGAGGCATCAACAAGCAGAATTACACCATCAACCATCATCAAGGCACGCTCCACCTCTCCACCAAAATCCGCGTGTCCCGGAGTATCAAGGATATTGATTTTAGTTTCATTCCAAGTCACTGAGCAGTTTTTCGCAGCAATGGTAATTCCCCTTTCACGCTCCAAATCCATACTGTCCATGATACGCTCGTCCACAGACTGATTTTCACGAAAGAGGCCGCTTTGGCGAAACAATTGATCAACGAGTGTGGTTTTTCCATGATCAACATGGGCAATGATAGCTAAGTTGCGGATACGATTATTTGAGATTGTGTTTTCCATTTTTTAATAATTTCAATGTGTTTTTTGTTTAGTATTTGTTACTTAGCCAGCGTTCCACATCAAACTCCAGGATACGGTGAATTGGATCTGCACGGAGCAGTCTTATTTCCAGGCGCTGTCCTGCCTGTAGTGTTCGGTTTTTGCGACGTCCCTGTAAACTGAGTCGTTCTTCGTCAAAAATATAAGAATCGTCATGCATTGAATCCAGCGGCAAAAACCATTCGAGACCCTGCGGTTCAAGGTTCACCCGAAAACCCTGGCTGTCAACAGAGATCACTACTGCCTGAAAAGTTTGTCCTGCATGAGGCGCCAGAAAATCCACTTTCATCAAATCAATACTCTGGCGCTCGGCTTTTTCTGCCCGCCGTTCCTGCTGCGAACACTGTTCTGCCATTTCACTGTTTACCTGTGGAAGTGTTCTTTTTCCAGTCCTTAAACCTTGATCCTGGTGCAGCATATCCTTGATAGCACGGTGCACCACCAAGTCCGGGTATCTGCGTATTGGCGAAGTGAAGTGTGCATAATATTCCGCAGCAAGTCCAAAATGGCCTTTGTTGGTTGTCTGATAAACTGCCAAAGCCATCGTACGCAGCAAAAGAACCTGCAGCTGATCGAAATGCGGCAGTTCCTGAATTTGCTCAATGACTGCATTGAACTGCCGTGGATCTGCCAATTTTGCCAGAGGCGTTCTTACACCAAAGCGAAAAAACGTTTGCTGCAGTTTCTGCAATTTTCGCATGTCCGGACGTTCGTGCACCCGGTAAAGAGCCGGCATCTTGTTTTTCACACAGTGACGGGCCACCGTTTCGTTTGCTTCCAGCATAAATTGTTCAATCAGCTTCATTGCACTCGATTGATATATTCGTCCTACTCCGGTCATTTGCTGATCTGCATCAAACTCAAAGACTTCTTCAGCAAAACTAAACTGCACGGCTCCACGCTGAATCCGTTTGCGTTCAAGAATCTTTGCCAGCTTGTGCATTTTCCGGATGTTCGTCTGTAGTTCCGGATCGCGAATGGAAGAAGTTCTTCCTTCAAGTAAGTCGGCCACGTCCTCATAAATCAGACGGGCACGGCTACGGATGACGCTTTCTGAAAGCGAATAACCGACTACTTCTCCTTCGGCAGTAATCCGCATTTCACAAGTAAGTGTCAGCCGGTTAACTTGCGGTCGCAAACTGCACAAATTGTTGGAAAGTCCTTCCGGAAGCATTGGAACCGCATGCGTTGGGAAATAGACACTTGTTCCCCGCAGAAGTGCTTCCTGGTCCACAGGATCTTCCGGTTGAACGTAATGCGCCACATCTGCAATTGCCACAAAAAGACGAAATCCTCCGGAAGAGTCTTTGTCAGGAATCACGCAGACTGCATCGTCAAAATCACGGGCGGATTTTCCATCAATTGTCACAAAATCCAAATCTCGTAAATCCCTGCGTCCGGAAGATGCATCAAAACGAACCTGCTGTGAAAAATTATTTACATGTGCCAGAGCTTCTGCAGGATATTCGGTACGAATCAGGTTTTCATTGAGAATCAGCTGAAAGCCCAGTTCGTGGTCGCTCGTATTTTCCAGTGCACGCAAGACACGCCCGCATGGAGCAGGAAATGTTTTTTTGGTTTGTTTTTTTTCTTCCAGTAATTCAACTTCAACCAACGTTCCGGATTCCAGTTCCGGAAGATCATCTTTCTGAGCAATACGGAGAAACGGCAACCCTGAATTACGGTGTACCGGTACTGCAACGGTTTCACGCTTCGTTCTTTTTAAACGTGCCAGTATTTCTCTTGATGCACGCTCAAGAACTTTGATAATTTCACCCTTTTGTTTGCTGCGAAAACCCCGTTTACGGAAGACCTCAATTTCAACCAGGTCACCCTCCATGGCAAAGCCCTGCTCGTGCTCACCGATAAACACGTCAGGGCGTCCTCCTCCAATTGCAACAAAACCGAAACCCTTTGGATTGCGGGTGAAATAGCCTGTTTCTGTTTTTCCTGAACTCCTTCTTTGCCGCCTTTCAGGTGTCTGTTTCCAGACTAATTCATTTTTAACTTTTTCTCTATTTCCTGAGATTTTTGCTTTTGAACCAGTTCTTTCAGTTATTTCCTGAGATTTTTGGTAACGGGTGCCATGCTTGGCAATTTTTCCGGCTTTTATCAGTTTCAGTAATTCTGCTTTCAGTTTTGCGGTCGCTGCTTTTTCCAGTCCTAGTGAACCGCGGATTTGTTTTACGGACAATGAATCTCCTTGCTTTTCCAGCATACGGAGAATCGCTTTTTTATTTGATTTCATTATGTTATTTATTCTTCTTTGTTCAGCTTTTCCAAATGTGATTCAATATTTTGCATCGCCAACGGTTGAAGCCGTGGGTCTAGTCCTTCGTAAAGCTGCTCCAGAATTTCCTCTTTGGAATTTCCGGATTTAGATAATTTTAGTATTTGTGATTCGCGTTCGCGACGATGTTTGAGCGTCTCAATCAGACGGTGAGTACTTCGCATCGGAATTCCGTGAGAGGGAATAATTACTTCCGGATTGAGCGCAATTACTTTTTCGAGAGTAGAAAAATAGGTTGCCATGTCCCCTTCAGGTGAGGGAATGACAACTGTGCCGATACCCTGAATCAGGTCTCCCACGAGAAACCAGGCCAGTGAGTCCGGAGCCAAACCCAAATGTCCGGCATCATGTCCGGGTATTTCATAAACCCGGACAGATGAACCATGCCAGCATGTTACTTCTTCGTTTTCTGTAGCAAATCGCAACTCAACATTCTCGAAATAGTCTTCTCCATATTTGAGAGTTAATCTCTGCTGAGTGTCTTGACTGAGAATGATGGGAATACGCAGATGACGGGCGAGTTTATTTGAAAATTGGTGATGATCCGGATGATGATGCGTGAGAAAAACTGCATCCAGCATTTTGTCCTCGATTGTGTTAAGTAAACAGCGGTATTCTTCTTCTGAATTTGGTGAGGGATCCACCAGCAATTTTGCGGCATCTGCATCTCCCAGCAGTAAAGCATTGGTCCTGGTAGCTGGCGGAAGTGTCGCAGATCTGACTGCCAGTATCGGAATTCCATCCAGCATTTCCAGACAGGGTACTCTGTCTTTTTCAGCAAAATCCTGTGACAAATCACCAAATTCTGCAGCCTCCGGGTTTTTCACCAATCCTTCTAAAACCCAACGCGTTGGCGGAACCATCAAGATCTTTCCAGTACGAAAAGTTTCCAGCAAATCCTTTGCAGAACTCCAGAAACTGTCTGCAAATTCTCCTGAATCAACTTTAAAACTGATTCGTTCCCGCAAGTCAACCCGATAAAACCATGTCCTGAAACGAACAGGGGCAAACGGTGGAGCCAGGGCCTCCGCAAGTTCACTAACTGACAACACCTCACCGTTCAAAATTCCAGCCTCAAGATCATAGCCCAGTTCTTCTATAATTTCCCGCTGCAGGGCCCGCATACGCCGTGCAGCGTGTTCACAGAGAAATTCTGTTTCAAACTCAACTGAAGATTCATCTTTATCAATTTTACCACCAGGAAAAGCATGATATCCCGGAAAGGCAAACAGGTACGATTGTCGCTGAACCGCAAAAATCTGCTCCTCGTGTATAAATAAAACTGAGACCGACTCAAGTGGCCGTGGATTGTTCATTATTTATTTGCGTTTGAAATATTTTTTACTGCACTCTCTATTTTTTGCAGTCCATGTTTTAAATCTCCTGCAGATACAGGAACCACACGGATGGAGTGTGGTGCATATTTTTCGATGAATACGAACAAAAAGTCTGCAGTTTTTTTAGTCAATTGATACACTCCGCGACTGTACCAGGCAGCCTGAACTGCATAATAATCCTGAATTGGTTTCTGTACACCTGCTTTGCCAACATTATTTGTAAATTTAAGATCTACAATTATTCCGGAATCAGGATCAAACCAGTCCAGCCGTGCTTTGCAGTCCAGACAAAATTCCGGATCCTGCCAAAACAATGAAACTTCAGCTTTACCTGAAGCCCAAAGTTTTTTAATTTGCGGATGAATTTGAAAGACCCTGCGGATGTTTTGTAAGCGCTCCCACTCATTTGCCTTGAGCACTGTTTTTCTACTGTGCTGTTCAGAAAATTCTGCCCAGCGTTCTTTCCCAAGTTTTCCTCGCTGACGCAATCCATTTGGAGCACGGACATAAAGCTCTTCAAACTTTTCCTCTTCCAGCAGCAGGCAATGTCCTGCACTCCCAAATTGCATTGCCTGTAGATTTTTATATGTGTCATTTTGTTTTGAAGCAGTTGAAAGCCACTGCTTGAGAGTGGATTGATTAAGGCCGGGTAGTTGCCGGTACTCCTCAAAGGGGAGATTGTGAACTATTCCGAAGGCTTCGGTTTTGTTCACTCTCCTTCCTCATAACTTTCCAGGGGCGGGCAGGAACAAACCACATTTCGATCACCATGTACATTGTCCACACGTGCAACAGGCGGCCAGTATTTGTGACGGCGAAGAGAAGCCAGTGGATAAACAGCAGCTTCTTGAGAATAGGAATGAGACCATTCAGGATCGGTGAGATCTTCGGATGGATGCGGCGAATTTTTAAGAGGATTATCAATTTTGTCCCACGCTCCGGATTCAACCCGTTGTGTTTCTTTGCTGATCGAAATCATGGCTTCACAAAAACGATCAATTTCTGCTTTGGGCTCGCTTTCAGTGGGTTCAATCATCAATGTTCCAGGAACCGGCCAGGACATGGTTGGTGCATGGAAACCATAGTCTATCAAACGTTTGGCAATGTCTTCTTCAGTAATTCCGGAAACCTCTTTCAAAGGCCGAACGTCGATAATGCACTCGTGTGCAATTAACCCATTTTTTCCTGTATAAACAATCGGATAGTATTCTTTTAAGCGTTGTGCCAAATAATTCGCACTTAGAATTGCTACCTGTGAAGATTTTTTCAAACCACTTCCACCCATAAGCTGGATAAAAACCAGGGAAATTGGCAGTATGCCGGGACTACCCCATGGTGCAGCTGAAACTGCCGTGTTTTCCAGGGGGAGGCCTTCTATCGGAACAACACTGTGATTCGGCGCAAACTTAGCAAGATGCTCTTTCAAACCAATCGGACCCATCCCCGGACCGCCTCCGCCGTGTGGAATACAGAATGTTTTGTGCAAATTTATATGCAGAACGTCTGGTCCCAATTTACCGGGTTGGGCAATTCCCATCAAAGCATTCAGGTTTGCGCCATCCATATAAACCTGGCCCCCATTTTCATGAATGATGTCACAGATCTGTATCAGGCTGTCTTCAAATACACCATGCGTTGAGGGATAGGTAATCATCAGGGCAGCAAGATTTTCTGCGTGTTTTTCTGCCAGTATCCGCAAATTTTCCAGATCTATATTTCCATCCTGATCACATTTTACAATAATGATTTTCATGCTGGCCAGTGTTGCACTCGCTGGATTTGTACCATGCGCAGAGCTGGGAATCAGGCAGACATTACGCTGTTCTTCACCTCGTGATTTGTGATAGGAGCGGATGGTCAGCAAACCGGCATATTCACCTTGCGCACCGGAATTCGGCTGCATTGAAACTGCATCAAATCCGGTAATTTGTATGAGAGCATTTTCCAGTTCACCGATCAAATCCCGGTAACCCTCTGTCTGCTGCGGTGGTGCAAAGGGGTGAATATTCGCAAATTCAGGCCAGCTGATAGGTAACATTTCTGAAGTTGCATTGAGCTTCATTGTGCAGGAACCCAACGGAATCATAGCCCGATCCAGGGCAATATCTTTATCCTGCAAATAACGCAGATAACGTAACATCGCAGTTTCAGAATGGTATTGATGAAAAACAGGATGTGTTAAAATTTCTGAGGTACGACGCAGGTTTTTTGGGATTCCGGAATCGTTGCTGAGATCCATAAAATGCGAATCCAGTTCGTCAATAGAGGGCAGCTTCTTATCACCAGCAAAAACCCGCCAAAGTGTGACAATATCTTCTTTTGTAGTTTCTTCATCCAGACTGATTCCCAATTGTTCGGAATCCGTTTTACGTAGATTTATCCCTTCCTCCAGAGCACGTTCGTAAATGCTGTCGCACTTTTTTTCAAGTGAAAAAGTGAGGGTATCAAAATAATAAATATTGTCGGCAGAAAATCCCAGCTGCTTCATACCTGCCTTGAGAATATTGGTCAGCCTCTGTATGCGCTGGGCAATTATTTTCAAGCCGTCCGGACCATGATATACGGCATAGCAGCCGGCAATTACACCCAATAAAACTTGCGCTGTGCAAATGTTGCTGGTCGCTTTTTCACGGCGAATGTGCTGTTCCCTCGTTTGCAAAGCCATGCGCAAAGCTGTTTTTCCCCTGCGGTCTATGGAGACCCCTATTAGTCGTCCGGGAATGCTGCGTATGTTTTTATCCCGGGCTGCAAAGAAAGCCGCATGCGGCCCGCCAAATCCCATTGGAACGCCAAATCTTTGTGAACTGCCTATGACCACATCTGCTCCTAATTCTCCGGGCGGCTTAAGCAAAACAAGACTCAGCGGATCCGATGCAACGGTTACCATGGCTCCCAATTCGTGCCATTTTTCGATCAGTTTTTCAATATCATGAATGTCACCATAAGTTCCCGGATATTGAATTAAGGCACCAAATAAATCTGCTTCGGGATTCTCCAACTGCTCCCGAATATTATCAAAGATCAACTCAAACCCCATCGGTTCCGCCCTGGTTTTCAGCACATCTATTGTTTGCGGATGACAGTCATCTGCTACAAAAAAGCGCATACTTTTACTGCGGGATACACGCTTGCAGAAGGTCATGGCTTCTGCTGCTGCTGTAGCTTCATCCAGGAGCGAAGCATTCGCAACATCCATTCCGCTGAGATCAATAATCATTTGCTGAAAATTCAGCAGGGCTTCCAGGCGACCTTGAGAAACTTCAGGCTGATATGGAGTATAGGCCGTGTACCATCCCGGATTTTCCAGCAGGTTACGCTGTATAACTCCGGGCAGAATTGTACTGTGATAGCCCATGCCGATCATTGATTTTGCAACCTGATTCCTGTTTGCCATGCTGCGAAGTTCATTGAGCACTTCCGTTTCGGAGCGACTTCCGGGCAGGTCAAGTTCACCAGACATGCGGATTGAATCCGGAACTGTCCTGTTAATCAGCTCATCCAGAGAGTTCATACCGAGGCTTTTCAGCATTTCTGAAATATCGTTCTCCGATGGACCAATGTGGCGATGTACAAAACGGTCCCGCTGTTCAAGCTCTTGCAGACTGAACGGTTTATAATTTTGAGTGTTTACTGAAGAGGTAGAATAAGAAGACATGCTGTTGATATGTTGAATGGAGAAAAATATGATGAACCCGCTAAAAGTCTATCAAAAAGGCAATGAGAAAACAAATTCTTTAATAAAATCTGATGGAAAGCTAAACTGCGGGGAATTGTCTTTTTTGTCAGGAAATGCCTGGAAACATATCGCGGAAATGTCCGCAAAAGTTTTTCTTGAATTAACATTAAAGGTAATATTAATTACTTCTGCATACAGTATGGCATGTTCTGGGCAGGAAGTCAAATTAGCATTAAAAACTCTACCCAAAGCTGGAATCCGTAGCCGGCCAAAAATTCTGCACCAAGTCCAAAAATGAGATCGCTGAAGAAAACATCACGTCGGACTAAAGCGTGTACTCCCATTGCGGCAGGAATAGAAGTTTCTCCTCCGGTTACCATGAAAGCCATCACGGTTCCCGGTACCATTCCTTTTTCGATCATGCCGGCTACTAATGGAATTACCTCATAACCGTTGAGGTAAGCCGGAATGCCGATTGTCGGGCTGAAAGGGATTGTCCACCCGCTGTCTCCACCGAACCATTGTGTAACCTTTTCAGCCGGAATTGGGGCTACTATCAGGCTTTCCAGTAAAAAAGCAAAACTCATCTATTTCAGCAATAACCAACCCGTTTCCCAACATTCTTTCCAGAAATTCGCTACTCTGGACTGCTCTCCCCAAAAACTCCAAACTAATGGTTCTGATTTTAAAAGGTAAACGATCCACATGAAGAACCGTAGCCCGAAACAATTCGATCTGTTCGCAAACTGTTTTGAAAGAATCCGCGACCCTGAAGTGATGATTGAGAGTAGTTGGAGCAATTCCAAGCCGCTTGCCTATTTCACCAACAGTAAGACCTCTGTGTCCAGCCTGGACCAGCAAACGGTATATTGAAAGCCTGGTAGAGTGTCCTAGTTTTGCTAAAGAATTTGCTGCGTTTTTAATTTTCATCTGCAAGAGAATGTCCGGTTAAAATGCGGAAAATATTCAGTTAAATTGATAAGCCAGCAGCGCTGCGGCCATCATTAAGTTTGCAAGGTAGATGCGCAGGCAGCCCATACAAACAATATTTAATCTGAAAAACATGACGTAGGCATAATAACATGTCACAATCAGGGCTGCAACCATAGCTGAATTGAGCCAGAAAAGCGGTATTTCGGGTTGATTCATTCCGCGGAATAGCAGGAAAAGCACAAGACCGTAAAAAATTACTGCTCCATAAGCTACAGGAATATTTGCAATATTTGCTTCTTTGGAATGTGCAACTCTGTCGCAGGCAGACCGCTGTTGAAGTTCTCGAACAAGATGATGTCTTACAGCAAGACTTATAGATCCCTGCAGTCCAAAGAGGGCTGCACCGCCAAGTGCAATTAGACTTATTATAGATGCATCAAGCATACTTATTGTCTTGTTTTGTTCCGGACTTGAATCTGAGTCAAGGTTTGATGATACTGAAAGTATCAAAATATTAGCATCGGAATGAACTGCAAAATTCCTTCCTGAACAATTACTTCAAATGAAAAAAACGCCCGCCTGGGACTTGTTAACTCTCACTGTCTGCCGGATTGACCCCGCTGAGACTCGTTTTAACTGGTTTCCGGGTAATCTAAGCGAAGAGGACGGAAAATCACTGGAGCAGAATGGAATCCTCATACCTTTACTGCTGCAGGCGGTTCCGGGTAAAAAATATCGTATAATTGACGGCTTCAAGCGCATTTCCTGGCTCACGTCCAACAATACTGCCTCCGATCAAAAACAACAAGAAACACCAATTCCGTGCTTTATTCTTCCTGAATCGATGCCGGAGCGGGAGGCGACAAATATTCGCCTGGAAACTTTGTCCACATCTTCAGGTAATTTTTCCGGAATACAAATCGGCAGAGTATTAAAACAGTTACAGGATTCCGATTTTACTACCGAAGAAATTGCCACTCAAGTTTTACCCAGACTTGGCTTGAAACCTTCAGCAAGACTTGTTCGTCAATTATTGGATTTACACAATGTTTTGAAAACAATGACTCTGCCCGAATCTTTGCTGCGGTTGGGGTCTGAAGATTTATTGCCTTTGCTGAAATTTTCGCAGTCAGCACTTCCGGACCTTGCCGCACTCAGCGAAAGAATGGAAGTAGGGGGAAAGAAATGGCGCAATTTGCTTCAGGTTTTGGATGAAGTCAGTCGTTTAAGGGAAATGTCTGCAGATGAAGTTTTGAAACTTCCGGAAATTTTGGAGATTATTGGACGTTCCAGCCTTCAAGCCCCTGTACGGTATCGTTTGCTTAAACAGCAACTGGATACTTGGCGCTATCCGGAATTGAGCGATTTGCGTCAAAGGTTTGAACAGGGACGTCAAAGACTGAATTTATCTCCGCGCATAACACTGGAAATTGACCCGTATTTTGAAAATGATGATCTGACTTTGTCATTGAAAATCCGTTCAGTCCAGGAACTCCGGAAACATTTAAAAGATTTAGCAAATTCGGTTCCGGATATTCAGGAGGAAAATTCGGAAGATGTATGGAAGGAGTTGTTTGCTTTGCTGCATGAAGATTAATTATACTATTACGGAAAATCTTGATTGTGATTTCAATTGTTTATTTAAGTTTAAATCTTTTAAACAGACAATAAAAAACATACTAATTTTTTTAAATATCAGTAGGGATTTGAAAAATGAATCGAAGTGAGTTATCAGAACTTTCAGACAAATCATTTGACGTAATAGTTGTTGGCGCAGGAATAAATGGTGCCGGTGCGGCACAGCAGCTGGTTTCCGATGGGTACAGAGTTTTGATCATTGACAAAGGAGATTTTGCCGGTGGAGCAACCAGCAAATCCAGCCGTATTCTGCATTGCGGTTTACGGCACTTGGCGCCTGGGAAATCCATTTGGGATTTTGTTTTCCATCCATCTAAATTCTATCTTGCCTGTCACAATGCAAGAAAATCGATGATCGCGCGAAGTGACATTTCTTCATCAATGAAGGAGTTGGTGAGACCTTTCCGATTTTGTTTTCCTATTTTTAAAGATGATCCTTATCGTTCGTGGCAAGTCGATTTTGCTTTTAAATTGTTGAATCTGTTAGGACCACATGACAATTCGCTGGAGTACCAAAGATTCTCAGGGGAAAATTTGCAAGAAATTCCATTCAAAAACTGGTTTCGAGATTCAAAACAGTTGCAGAGTGTTTCAGTTTTTAAGGATTATCAATTTATATCGGCTGCAAGGTTGGTGGTTGATACGATTCGTGATGCCGTAGAAATGGGAGCAACTGTCCGGAATTACACCTTGATGCAGCATTCAAAACAATTAGCTGAAGGTTGGCAGCTAACCCTCAGAGATGTCTTAACTTCTGAAGAAGTAATGGTAAAAACTAAGTTGATCCTGAATGTCACGGGACCCTGGGGGAATCGGTTCAACCAAACACTGAAATCCGTCATACCTGACAAAGTGATTGGACTGAAAGGTGCCCACATCGTCGTCAAACTTCCTGAAGAATTTTCTGAATGGGGAATAATGATCATCAACCGTGTAAACGAACCAATGTACTTCCTGCCCTGGCATGGAATGCACTATATCGGGTTAAACAGAACCCCATATGATGGAAATCTTGAAGAAGTAAAGGTGACAGAAGACGAAGCTGAGTGGTTGCTTGGAGAGGTAAATTATGTATTTCCACAGCTAAGTCTTCAGCGAAAGGATATTCTGTATTCGTATGCAGGTATTAATCCGGTAACATTTGACGCAAGTGAACCGCAAGGTAATCGTGAGGTAGTAGTACATGATTTAGCATCAGAGGGGCTTCATAATGTTTTAATGCTCACAGGCGGTCCCATCATGACATACCGTCTTATTGCAAAACAATTATTGAAGGAAGTATCAAAACGATGTGTTCCAACATTAGCAAAACAGCACCCTTCATCCGGTTCAAGCGAAGTGACCAAACTTCTTCGCAATAGCCGATCGGCATCAGTTGAGATGAACATTTCAGATGAAATTTTAAAGAAAATAATTGTTGAAGAACAACCTGTTTCTCTTGCTGATATTTTACTACGCAGGACGGGAATTGGCTGGGACATTGATCAAGGCAAATCTGCAGTTCCTGGAGTGGCAACTGTGATGGCAGAACTATGCGGTTGGGATGAACAACGAAAAGAAAAAGAGATGCAGTTGTTTCATCAACATATTAAAGAGATATACCAAGTGCAATAATATTGGGGGGGCTCAGTTTGTGATTAGTGTGTGGTATAAGAAGGAGTCAAACTTTGCAGTCCATTATTGATAGGCACTGATAATGTTCACCTCAGCTTCTAGCAATGCTTTTTTTTATTTTGTCTGGCGGAGGCTTTTCACACATGCTATAGTGTCTTTAGGAAAATGCATGTGTTTGTATTTTCAGCCTTGCTGAGACGCAGATCACTCGTAGTGATTCTTGCCAGCAGGGTTTCCCTCGGATCAGAAAATAAAAGATTCCGAGATATCAACAGTTGTCGAATTCTGTTTTCAGAGAATAACGGCAGCTGATTTTTTAACCCATGTTTAGAGAGACCAATGAAAAATCTCGTTTATACAATGACCCAACTTAGCCGGGGTGTTCTCGGAGTAGTTTTGGGCCTGATGCTTGCCATTCCGGTAAGTGCAGAAAATCTAACTGTTTATACAGCAGTGGAAGCAGAAGACCTCAAACGCTATGCGGCTGAGTTCAACAAAGATCATCCGGATATCAAAATCCGTTGGGTGCGCGATTCCACTGGGATTGTCACTGCAAAACTGCTTGCGGAAAAGAACAACCCCAGAGCCGATATTATTTGGGGCCTGGCCGCAACCAGTTTGATGTTACTCCAATCAGAAGGAATGCTGCAACCTTACGCGCCTAAAGGTTTGGGTAAGCTTGATTCGAAGTTCCGTGATTCGGCTAATCCACCAAGCTGGACCGGAATGGATGCGTGGATTGCCGCTGTTTGTGTAAACACGGTAGAAGCAAAAAAGAACAATTTACCCACTCCAACCTCGTGGATGGATCTCACTGATCCTGTCTATAAAGGACATCTTGTCATGCCAAATCCAAATTCATCCGGTACGGGATTTCTTGATGTTTCCTCCTGGCTTCAAATATACGGAGAGCTCGGTGGATGGCAGTTCATGGACAACCTGCATAAAAACATCGCCTGGTACACCCATTCCGGCTCAAAGCCCTGCAAACAGGCAGCTAGAGGTGAAACTCCGATTGGAATTTCCTTTGCATTCCGTGGTGCAAAATCCAAAGCCGCCGGTGCCCCTCTGGAAATCGTTTTACCAAAAGAAGGAGTTGGCTGGGACATGGAAGCAACTGCAATCGTGAAAGGGACCAAAAAACTTGCTGCCGCACAAACTCTGGCAGATTGGTCGATCACGAAAAAAGCAAATGTGCTTTACAATAAAGGCTATGCAGTTGTAGCCTATCCCGGAGTTGCCAAGCCGGTCAAGTATTTCCCTGCCGGAATACTTGAGGCCATGATTGACAATGACTTTGAATTTGCAGCAGTGAACCGCAAGCGAATTCTTGCTCAGTGGCAAAAACGTTACGACGGAAAGTCTGAAGCTAAGTAATTCTGGTTTCAAATTTCCTTTTTCCCGGGTCGGATTTTCTTTCGGCCCGGATCTTCTACACCTTACCATGCCTGAATCAAAACAAAATTTTCTTCGCATAGATAATCTCACTAAACATTTTGGCGAGTTTGTCGCAGTTCAGGAACTTTCACTGGAAATTAACGACGGCGAATTCATCTGTTTTCTCGGACCGTCCGGATGTGGAAAAACCACGCTTTTGAGAGCCATCGCCGGACTTGATCCGCAATCTTCCGGAAGCATTACACAAGCCGGAAAGGATATTTCCAACCTGCCTCCATCTCAACGGGATTTCGGTATCGTTTTCCAATCCTATGCGCTTTTTCCGAACCTGACGGTTTTCCAGAATGTGGCCTATGGTCTGGAAAATCAAAAAATTCCCAAACCGGAAATCCGGAAACAAGTCAATGATTTATTGGAACTTGTTGGTATGCCGGAACAAACCGGGAAATATCCTGCACAGCTTTCAGGAGGACAACAGCAGCGTGTCGCACTTGCCCGTGCATTGGCTACTTCACCGGGATTGCTGCTGCTCGACGAACCTCTGAGTGCACTTGATGCCCGTGTCCGCGCCACATTACGCCTTGAAATTCGTTCTTTGCACGAACGACTCGGCGTGACCACAATTCTGGTCACACACGATCAGGAAGAAGCCCTTTCGATGGCAGACCGAATAGTGGTGATGAATGAAGGTCGAATCGAACAGGTTGGAACACCAGAGGAAATTTACAGTGCACCTGCCTCACCTTTTGTCGCAGATTTTATCGGCGTGATGAATTTTTTGCAGGGAGAAATAACAAACTCAGGGAAGGTGCTTATTGGAGAAAACACACTTGATTGTGAAACCGCAAACATTCCGGAGGGTAGTAAAGTTCGGGTGACGGTCCGTCCTGAAGATATTTTATGCAGTGCGGAAGATAAAAATGCAGCGAATTCATTTTCGGTTAAAGTTGAATCCGTCGAATTTCTCGGTTCTTTCTGCAGACTGATTTTGTCAGCCCCGGACGGCTTTGGTGAATTGATGACAGACCTTTCCACGCAGCAAGTCCATGAACTGAATGTTACTCCTGAAACCACATTCACCGCCGTATTTCCTGCACGGAGTCTCAAGGTTTTCCCGGAAAGCTTATGAGTACCGCAGATTCTATTCCCGCGTCTACTGTTCCTGTCAGGGGAGCCTCCAGCGTACGTATCAAGCTCAGTCGGGATGACTATGCTTTGCGGACCGGACTCGTGGTCGTAATCAGTTTGCTGGCAATTTTAGTAGTTTTACCGCTTTATTCCCTGCTCTCCAAAAGTCTGGAAGACATGGACGGGAATTTTGTCGGGTTACAGAACTTTCAAGAATATTTTCAAACTCCGGCGCTTTTAACTTCTATCACAAACAGTTTAAGCGTTGCTTTTTTTTCGGCGATAATTGTGTTGGTGCTGGCCTTCATTTATGCCTACGCGCTGACCCGAACCAAAATGCCGTTTCGCCTTTTTTTTCGGGGAGTAGCGCTGATACCAATTCTTGCACCTTCGCTGCTCGCGGCAATTTCATTGATTTACTGGTTTGGAACTCAAGGCGTACTTAAATCGTGGTTGTTCGGCGCTTCGATTTACGGCCCCATCGGTGTCATTATGGCTTCGTGTTTCTGGGTATTTCCTCATGCGCTGATGATTTTAATTACAGCACTTTCTACGGCGGATGCCAGACTGTACGAAGCAGCTGAAGCCTTACGAACTCCTAAGTGGCGCATATTTTGGACCGTTACGCTACCGGGAGCGAAGTACGGAATTCTCAGCACAGGCTTCATTGTTTTTACACTCGTCATCACAGATTTTGGCGTACCGAAAGTCATCGGTGGAAATTTTAATGTGCTGGCGACTGACGTGTACAAACAAGTCGTCGGTCAGCAAAATTTTGAGATGGGCGCTGTAGTTTCGCTGGTTTTGCTCCTGCCCGCAGTAGCCGCTTTTATCGCCGACCGCTGGGTTCAGCGCCAGCAAGTTGCCGTACTTTCCGCGAGAGCAGTACCATTTCAGGCGAAATCAGAACCACTGCGTGACTGGTTATTTTTTGGATTTTGCGCAGTTATTGCCTTCATTTTCCTGGCAATGCTGGGTATGGCTGCCTACGCTTCTTTTGTCACATTCTGGCCCTATAACCTCTCACTTACACTAAATAATTACGATTTTGATTTAATGGACGGTGGAGGCTGGGAGGCTTATTTCAATTCAATCCGGATGGCTATTTACTGTGCTGTGTTTGGGTCCGGGCTGATATTCTTCGGGAGCTACCTGGTTGAAAAAGCAAGAGGGGTTTCATGGCTGCGTACCATTTTACATTTGATCGCCATGATGCCGCTTGCCATTCCCGGATTGGTTTTGGGGATTGCCTACATTTTCTTTTTTAATCATCCGGACAATCCGCTCGGTTTCCTTTACGGAACCATGGGAATTCTTGTGATCAGCACAATTGTTCACTTTTACACCGTCAGCCATCTTACCTCTCTCACTGCACTTAAGCAGCTTGATCCGGAATTTGAAACCGTTTCACTTTCCCTGAAAACACCTGTCTGGAGGACCTTTGGGAAAGTCACTCTTCCGGTTTGTTTACCGGCTTTGCTGGATGTGGCGAGCTATCTTTTTTTGAATGCGATGACCACTGTTGCTGCTGTGGTTTTCCTCTATTCTCCTGAAACCATGCTGGCCTCAATCGCCGTGCTGAACATGGACGATGCCGGTGACATTGCACCTGCTGCGGCAATGGCTTTGATGATTGTCTACACTTCAGCCATCTTCCGCTTGCTCCACGCTCTGCTTACCCGTTATCTCAAACGCCGCACTCAAGTCTGGCGTAATAGTTGATCAAAAAAATACTCGTCTCCTGTTAGCTCAACTTTGTATTCGACGCATGTTTACGGGACAGGAAATAATTTGATCCTGTAAGTTTGCGTTCACCTGTGTGTGTTATTTATCTGGATTAGATGACTGATTTGTTAGAAC
>Ga0208700_1000272_pt1 | contig 18107 bp, 17 predicted proteins | sample DeeseametaMP2016_FD_184179 | JGI IMG/M metagenome (GOLD analysis project Ga0208700, IMG submission 184179) | Marine microbial communities from the Deep Pacific Ocean - MP2016 (SPAdes) | ecosystem: Environmental > Aquatic > Marine > Oceanic | place: East of Hawaii, North Pacific Ocean | collected... | reverse complement strand
GTAAAAGGATTCGTGGCCATGGGCGGTTATTCGGTCCAGAACACTGTGGATAAAGAACAGCCGGCGCCCGCATTTAGAGAAGCAAAGATGTGGTACCAGTGGTATTTCAATACCGAACAAGGACGCGCCGGTCTGGAAGGGAACCGGAGGGACATCGTCCGGCATCTCTGGGAAACCTGGGCGCCGACTTGGAAATACACGGACGAAGCTTTCAACAAATCAGCGCCGTCTTTTGACAACCCCGACTTCGTAGACATCGTGGTGCATTCATACCGGCACCGGCACATGAACGCGCCTGGCGAAGAACGGTTCTTGGCAGTGGAGCGGGAACTGGCTAAATCCCCGCCGATCACAGTGCCGTCAATCGTGCTGCGAGGGGCGGACAGCGGCTTAGGAGCGCCGTCAGAAGACCCATCGGAGGACCAAGCTCATTTCACGAACCTTGTGGCGCGGAGAATCGTCTCCGGGGCCGGCCACGACCTTCCGGTCCAGCGTCCCGAAGCGGTTTCGGAGGCGTTGTTGGAACTGCTGTAAGGGCTACGACAGCCTACTTGCCCTCGATAACGTAGTCTGCGATCTTTTCGGCGATCATGATTGTGGTGGCGTTGGTGTTGGCGCGGAGACCAAGAGAAATTACAGCAGCGGATCCATACGCCAAAACTCTGCTAAGAGTTTCCTAGTCCGGTATTACAACAACGGCGGGAAGCTAGTTTCCGAGACAGTAAAAGGGACTAGAAAAGACGCGGAACGGGTATTACGGCAACGCCGTGTCGCCCTAGAAACCGGCGACTTCATTGGGAGAAAGAAACTAACCGTAGAAGGGTATCTACAGGGCTGGTTGGATTCCTATGCCCGGTCTAATGTCACCGCCAAGACCGAATCCGGTTATCGGCAGATGATAAACCGCTATACCGGGCGCATAGGCGATCTACAGCTCCAGCGATTAGAGGCTACCCATATCCAATCGGTTTACGCCGAGATGATCGACCAGAAGTTAAGTGCTACAACCGTGGTCCAGCTACACCGGATACTTCATAAGGCGTTAAATACAGCGGTCAAACAAGGGATCCTAAAGAGGAACGTAGCGGATGCGACTAACCCACCCGCACCAGTGAAAAGGGAGATGCGCGTCTGGGACAAAGCATCTAGAACCAAGTTCTTCCAAGCTATCCAAGACCACAAGTATTCCGACCTCCTCAGGTTCACTATGGCAACCGGATTAAGGCGTGGTGAGGTCTGTGGTCTCAAATGGGAATACGTGGACTTCATAGAGCATCAGATCCATGTGTACAAGAAGATAATTCGCATAAGTGGCCTAGGACTTGTAGAGAGTGAACCTAAGACCGAAAAATCTAAGCGCACCGTAACTATGTCACCCTTCTTGGAAGAACTGTTGCGGAAGGTCCAGGGAACCCAGATAGGCCAGAGAGATTATTTGGAAGATGGGCGGGTCAATTCGGGCTACGTATTCAGCCAACCCAACGGTACAGCCATAGACCCAGACTTAATCACAAAGGCGTTCAAGAAGATGGTAAAGGAAGTTGGAGTGCCTCACCTTACACCTCATGGTCTGCGCCACCAGTACGCCACAGCCTCCAGGGAAGCGGGGATCGAGATGGATATCATCTCCAAGAACATGGGCCATGCTAGCGTTGCTATAACCGCTGATATCTACGCCCATCTAACGTCGGATGTCATGGAAGAAGCGGCCAAAAAGATAGAGAGTCGATTATTCGGCGAATAACCGGAGCCTTAAACACTAGATACAAAGACCGGAAGTTTGTCGAGGAGTAGAAGGTTATAGTGAAAATCCCAGAATGCTTTATGTGTAATGATCCCATGTTTTCTGAGCAAAATAGCGACCATCCTCAGATAATCGCTAGGTTAGGTGTCTCTACTGCCATTCTCAACAGAGATTGGCAGTTCTTTAAAGGTTCTACAATCCTGGTCTTCCAAGACCATGTTACCGAACTACACCACATCACTCAGGAGTTACAACACTTGTTTGTTAATGACGCAGCTCGCATGGCTGCTGCATTGGATAAGACTTTCCCGAACATCAAGTTGAATCATGGCCTCCTAGGAAATACTGAACCACATTTACACTGGCATATGCTTGTCAGACGGGAGACGGATCCGAATCCCAGGGCCACAATCTGGGAAGCGGACTTCCCAATATTGCCTCAATCAGATGAAAACTTTCGGGCATTGGCCGCAGAAATTCGGCAGAGCCTATGATTTCTTCTGGGTTCGCTTGTCCCAGTAAAATAAGTTAAGGGCAAAACAAGACCAAGATGTGATTAGACAACTTCTGTACTAGTAATTAATATAGCTTCCACCCCAATCAGGCTTGAGACTTGGAGACCGCTTATGACCACGTCAGGACAAGGACCATCCGATTTCCGATTTACGGCGTTTGACTTCGACCCCACAAAATACGATGCCATGATGTCCTCGTTTGATAATGCTAGAGATCGGGTTAAGAATATCCCTGGTTTATTGAATGTCCGTGTAGTTAGGACGTTGGAAAATAGGATGATGGTGATGTCTGGCTACAGGAGCAGAGATGCGCTGAACGCAGCAACAGAAGCTCACAGTTCAATCTTTGCTGACTTCGCTCAGTACATAGTCGGTGAGCCGTTGGTCAGATCAGGCGAACGTGTCGCGAGGGTCATCGGGGAAGTCCCAATGAACGAGTTCAAGTACATGCGATTCGTTCGTGTTGTTATAAATCCAACCAAATACGACGCGATGATGTCCTATCTCAATGGAGGGGTTCTAGAGAGCTTCAAGGACATTGCAGGGCTGAGCCGTGTGATTATCACGCGAAACAGTGAGGACCATATCTTTTCGGCCGCTGGCTACATCGATAAAACATCGGCAGATGCTGCAGCAGAAACGATGCAGAATGCGGTCGCAGGAATGGCTGAATACATGACCGAGGCGCCATTGATCCGAGAAGGGGAGTTGGTCTGGCTCTACCAGTTCAACGTCTGATTTATAACTGCCTACTAAAGAGAACCAACTCTTTAGAAAATAAAAACAAGACCAAAAGGCCGAATAAGAAAAGCCCAGATTCGAGAAATCTGGGCTTTTTCGTGCCTAATTTCTTGGTGACCCGCCTCGGGGTCGAACCGAGAACCTACTGATTAAGAGTCAGTTGCTCTGCCATTGAGCTAGCGGGCCGCAGTTGTGTGGTGCACGAATTCCAGTCTACAACCTATCAACTATCCTGGGATAGTGTCAATTTGCCTAGAACGCCGGATTCTATATATCCGGTTTCTTGATCGTTGGCGTCGCCGGTCCAAGAGAACCCGCTAAATCCCGTACTCCAGGCGCTCGATTAGGTGCCCGGGTAGGTTGGCAGACTTCATTTTCTTCTGGGTCTTGGCAATGTCGTAGGTTACTCGGTGGCGCAGGATATTTGCTTCCTCGCTGTCGTAAACCGCGTAGCTAGGCCGGGGGTCCCGGTCCCGGGGTTGGCCTACGCCCCCCGGGTTGATGATTTGGCGCTCGTTACCCAAGGCAACCAGCTCGTCTTCGGGAAAATCTTTGAAGTCGATTATCAGCGGGTTGCCATCAACCTCGCAGCAGACAAAGGGGATGTGCGAGTGCCCCACGAAACAATATTTGGTCTCCAAAAGTGCCAATGTTCCAGACGCCGAGTCGCGGTCTAGCAAGTACTCCACGATGGGGTCGCGCAGGCTTCCATGCACTAACGTGAACGGCTCTTGCACGGAAACGAAGGGCAGGGAAGACAAAAATTCGACGTGTCTAGCATCGATCTGCCCGGCGGTCCACTCCGCGGCGGCTTTGGCGGCTGGATTGAAATCGCGGGCATCGATGAGGCCTATCGCGGCGTGATCGTGGTTTCCCGCAATCGCCACCAGATCGAACTCCCGAATTCGATCGACACAGGCCCCGGGGTCTGGGCCGTACCCAACGGTGTCGCCCAAGCACCAGATGACATCAAACCCGCCCCGGTTTCGGGCGTCGGACAAGACGGCCTCCAGAGCCTCCAGGTTTGCGTGGATGTCGGATAAGACCAAGGCCCGCATAAAACAGGTTCCCGTGGCGCGAAATCCGGTAATATGTCCCCGTGATTATAACCGCTGGCCGATGGTTGCCGCATAGGCGCGATACGATCTTATAATTTGCAAACTTCAAACGAGGATAACCGCATGCCAAACGAGAGACCCATCGTCCGGGTGATCGGCACTGGAGGAAGCATCGCCGGGGTCGGGCCCGACCGCATGGATTTTATTCTCTATCCTGAGATCGGTGACCACATCACGATTCAGCAATCTCTGGACCGAGTGCCGGAGATCCAAGACATCGCCGAAGTGAGGTCGGAAGACCTGATCAGCGTCGGCAGCACCGCCATCGGCGCTGCTGAATGGCTGGGACTAGCCCGGCGCATCAACCAGATCTTTCGTGATGAGCCCGATGTCGCCGGTGTGGCCATCACCCACGGCACCGCCACGTTGGAGGAAACGTCATATTTCCTTCATCTGACGGTCAAATCCGCCAAGCCCGTGGTGATCACCGGGGCCATGCGGCCACCCACCGCTCTGAGCACCGATTCCGATCTAAACCTGTTGGACGCGGTGCGTACCGCCGCCTGCCCCGAGGCCGCGGGTCTGGGAGTTCTTACGGTGCTGAATAACGAGATTCAGTGCGGCCGGGACGTGACCAAGGCCAGCACGTTCCGGGTGGAAACATTCCGGCCCAACGAGCTGGGGTTCCTGGGCTACGCCGACTCCGACGGCAAAGTGGTGTTTTACCGGGCCCCTCTTCGCCGTCACACCGTCGATACGCCGTTCATGGTTGACGACATGACCACTCTGCCCAGAATCGACATCGTGTACTCCTATGCCGGCGCCGACGGCCTGCTAGTCGACGCGGTGCGGAACAACTGCTCAGACGGCCTGATCTTAGCCGGATTTGGCGGCGGAACTTTCCCGCCGGCGGTGATCGAAGCCGCCGTAAAGCTGGTGGAAGACGGTATTCCGGTGGTCCTGGCCACCCGCTCCACCGCCGGCAGGGTAGTGATCACTCCAAAGAAAGAAGAACAGGGGTTCATCGTTTCGGACAACCTGCTTCCTCAGAAAGCACGGGTCCTGCTCATGCTGGGCTTGACCGTGACGAAAGACCGCCATGAGTTGCAGCAACTTTTCTACGATTACTAGGCTCGCGGAGATATCGTCAGCCTAAATCCAGACATGCCCTGACCACCAAACCTGTTACCGGTTTAATCACCGGTGTATACTGCCCATCGTGTGTCCAAAACGAGACACGATCTTGAGACGATTTTCGTGGAGCCCAGAACTATTGGCTGAAGCTGTAGACCCTCGATCAACCACCAGTCCGGAGTACCAGCGCACTAAGGACCCGGTGATGGCGGCCACGGTAATCGGCGCCCATGCGTTGGAACACATGTATGGCCGGGCTTTCCTGGTCCTCATTCCCCAGATCTACATCACCCTGGGCCTCGCACCCATCCAGGCGGGTCTTCTAGACGCGGTACGCCAATTGTCCGGCGGCGCGACAAGCATGACCGGCGGTTTCTTCGTCGATATGTTCCAGCACCGCAGGGCTCATATCCTCGCTTTCAGCATGGGCCTGATCGCCGTCGGTTACTTCTTGGTGTCCATCGCCCCTACCTACGGCCTGATTCTGGCTGCATTGGCGGTAGCCTCGGCAGGAACCGCTCTGTGGCATCCGCCGGCTCTTGGGCTCCTAGCCCAGCGATTCCCTCAGCAACGCGGTCTCTTTATCTCTTTGCACCGATCCACGGGCAATATCGGCGACTGGCTAGGTCCATTGATCGTCGGAGGCCTGCTGGCGGTCGTAGGCTGGCGTTGGATCGTGGGAGGCGGCACCCCGGTGCTACTCGTATTCGCAGTGGTGATATTCTTCCTGCTGCGCAACGTGGGCGGTCCGAAGATCGAGGGGGTTGATTACAAGGCCAAATTCCGGACTCAGGTCCGTGATATGCGGGAATCCTTCCGCGGTACGGGAATGTGGTGGATATTCACCGTCTCCGCCGTCCGTGGCATGGGAGATAGGTCTCTACTCTGGGTAATACCCCTCTACCTAACAGACCAATTGGAATTGAGCAGTTTCTGGGTCGGGTTTCACGTGGCCCTGCTGGCGGCGCCGGGGATATTCGTCGGACCTATGTTCGGGGCTTTGTCGGACAAGATCGGAAGAAAGCCCATCATCATCTTTATCATGGCCTCCGCCGTTATCTTCCCCACGACCATGGCATTGGGCGGTGACGGACTGGGAATGACCATCTCAGTGCTGTTCTTCGGGGTGTTCTTATTCTCGGTGAACTCGCTGACACAAGCCGCCGCCATCGATGTGGCTTCGGGTAAGGGCTTGGAAGGGACGTTCATCGGGCTCATGTGGGGGAGCAACGCCTTCTTCGGAGCGATGGCGTCCATCATTTCCGGTGTCATCGTGGAATATATCGGTTGGCATGCCGCTTTCTACTTCGCGTCCGGGTTGTTCTTCCTGGGGTTTTTATCGTCGCTGGCGCTCCCCGGGGATTTCATCAAGCGGGAACGTCAACCGGCTTAGGGAAGGCTCGGTCTGTCTTTTCCGTGGTCCGCGTGGGAACTGGGTTAGATGCCTGCTTCCAGGGCTTTTTGGTATTGCTCCGGCGTGTTCAGGTCCCATAAGACCGATGGGTCGTTTAGCTCGAACCGTTCAGTGGCATCAGTATGCCGCCTCACAACCGCTTTCAGGCCCTGGGATCCCTCATCGATCTCCGCCAGTTCCGGAAGCAGCTCGGCGGATATAAAGATGGGGTGGCCGCCTTTGCCGCCGTGGGTCGGGATGGTGATCCGGAAAGATGACGCTTGGTGCCGCTCCAGCAACATCCGGACCGTGGCGGCGCTCCGGGGCTGGTCCACGTTCAGCAACAGGACATCAGAGATCGGCTGTCCGCTCAGCGCGGCAACACCGGTTTTGAGCGAGGTGGTCTTACCCTGGAGGTAGTCGTTATTCAACGCCCAACTGGCGCCTTCAACGGCTTCTATGAGCGGCTTAAGGCGGTCCGCATCGTGGCCAACTACCACCACGACCTGTTGGACGCCGGCGTCCAGAAGCGAACGAAGTTGGTGTTCGAGAAGGGTGGTGTTCCGCCAAGGAAGCAGGGCCTTAAGTTGCCCCATCCGGCTGGACTCTCCGGCGGCTAGGAGTATCGCCCCAATGCCGGGCATGCGCCCGTCCCTAGACTTCGACCGAAGATTCAGTAGTGCGGTCGACGATATCGGCGGCGCGGTCGATGTACCAATCGCCCATCTGCATCTGCCCGCCGTCGCCACCGCGCCGGACCATGATGATCTCAGACATGATGCTAACGGCCAGTTCTTCGGGCTCCAGGGCGCCGATATTCAGACCGATGGGGGCATACACCTCTTTGATGCGCTCCAAGGACACACCCTGCTTCAACAAACGGCGATAGATCATGATCGTCTTCCGGCGGCTGCCCAGAACTCCGATGTAGCGGGCGCGAGTCTTCAGGGCAGACTCCAGGGCCATGTCGTCGAAGCGGTGGCCTCGGGTTGCGACCACCACGAAAGAGTTCACGTTCAAATCAAGGTGGTCGGTCCATTTGTCGTAGGTTGCGACCACTGTTTCTTCCGCATAGGGGAATCGCTCCGGGTTGGAGAATTCCGGCCGGTCATCCACCAGATAGACCCGGTAGCCCAGGGAATGGGCCAGGTCAGCGGTGGCCTTGCCGACATGCCCGCCGCCCACCATCACGAGAGTCGGGGGCGTGGTGAATCCTTCGACGAAAATCTCGGTGCCGTCGGCCGTACTGAAAGCCTCGTTGCTGCCGACGTCGGCCACTCTCTGGGCGATCTCGATGGCCTGGGCGTCCAATTCGACCGTGCCCAGTGAACCGGTGATGGAGCCGTCAGAGCGCAACAATAGTTTGGCGCCCAGTGAAGGCCCGCCTTCCTTGGCATTGACTACCGTAGCCAGGCTGACCGGCTGGCCGCCGTCGTAGGCTTCCACGATCTCCCCGGCCATAGGGATGAAGTCTTCCGGCGCTCGTAGGGGTTGAAGGTAGAAATACATAGTGCCGCCGCAAACCAGCCCGTCGCGGGCGGCGATGTCCTCGTTCAGGTAGTAATCTTTGAACTCGGGGCCGCCGTTCTGGCGCAGGATCTCTTTGGCCGCGAACCAGATGTCACCCTCGACACAGCCTCCGCCTAAGGTGCCAACCCCGCTGCCGTCTTGCCGTACCAAGAGCATGGCGCCGGCCTTCTGCGGAGTGGAACCTTTCGTCCGCACCACGGTGGCGAGAACACAGGGTTGACCGTCTTGCAGATCGTCGATCGCTCCCTGTATCACTTCTCTCATCTAAATCCTCGCTTATACCTGTTCCAAACTTGGGACCCCGTGTTCATCTTTGGAATCCCGGCGGCTCGTGTATGTACTAGCTTAACAAAACCAGGCGGGTAGGAGCAAATAATCGCAGGCGTTGATACGCACGAAACCGGTCCAACCCCGGCCCATCAACGCTGTAACTACAGGCACAATTCAGTTACAATGTTATGTCATATGGCAATCGTAGTTATCACCTCCTCCGGCGCCAAGAACGCACGTCTATACGTCGAAGTGATGGAGTCCGCAGGGGCGGCCGTGCGAGTGATCATGCCGGAAGATCACGCAGACGTGGCCACCGAAGAGCTGATGCGCGATGCGGGGGGCCTCCTGCTCACCGGCGGACCAGACGTTGATCCCGCTCTTTACGGCGAGGTGGCTGACCCGGAAGCTGGATTGGAACTGGACCGGGGTCTCGACGACCTGGAATTGCGTATCTTGGAGTACGCCTTGGGCCGTGATATGCCGGTGCTGGCGATCTGCCGGGGCATGCAGTTGTTGAACGTGGCCTTTGGCGGCAAGTTGATACAGGACCTGCCCAACCACAAATCTGAGAAACTCGACGAAAGATGGGAGTCTGCTTCCCACACGATATACCTTGCGCCGGGCGCAAAAGCGGCCCCAGTGATCGGGATGGCGGGGTTCTTCAAAGTGAATAGCCTGCATCATCAAGGGCTGAAAGAGGCGCAACGAGCGCCACGCTTGATGACTACGGCATATGAGGTAGAAGATGGGTTGATTGAGGGGCTTGAGAGCCCGGAACATAGCTGGGTAATCGGGTTGCAGTGTCATCCGGAGCGGCAAGACGAGGTCCCCAAAATGTTCGACAACCTGTTCATAGGTTTGCACGAGCGCGCGGAGAGCTTCATTTCCGAATTCGCCGCTTGATTCAGATCAACCCAGGCGAAACGCAGGCCCGGTAAATCAGGCCAACAGTCCCCAGGAAAACCCCGCCGAAATTACCTGGTTATTCCCGTATAAAGAACACAAACTAACATCACCAAAAGTGGACTCTTGAGGAGAATTGACCGATGGTAACATCTAGCCCCGAACAACCAGAGTCAAGACAACGCCCGGTACGCATCGAAGAGGAGATGCGTACTTCATATCTGACCTACGCTATGAGCGTCATAGTCTCCAGGGCGCTTCCCGACGTGCGCGACGGGCTGAAACCGGTTCACCGCCGCATCCTGTACGCGATGCATGACATGGGCATCCGTCCCGGCGGCGCCTATAGGAAGAGCGCCAGGATCGCCGGTGAGGTGCTGGGTAAATTCCATCCCCACGGCGAGGGGTCGGTCTACGATGCCCTGGTCCGGTTAGCCCAGGATTTCTCCCTGCGCTACCCGCTGATTACCGGTCAAGGCAACTTTGGCAGCATCGACGGCGACCCACCGGCGGCCATGCGGTATACGGAAGCCCGACTGGCCCCGATCGCCGAGGAATTGCTGGCGGATATCGACCAAAACACGGTCGACTTTACTCCAAACTTCGATGACACTATGGGCGAGCCAACCGTACTGCCGGCCCGGCTGCCCAATATGCTGGTCAACGGCGCATCGGGCATCGCCGTGGGTATGGCAACTAACATCCCACCCCACAACTTGGGCGAGATCTGCGACGCCATCGTGAAGCTGATCGACGATCCGGATACCACCACAGAGCAGTTGATGCGTTCGGTGAAGGGCCCAGATTTCCCGACCGGCGCCAACATCCTTGGACACCAGGGAATCTACGATACATACACCACCGGGCGTGGCCGCATCATCATGGAGGCCACCACCGAGATCGAAGAGATTCCCGGCAGCCGCGACCGGGAACAGATAATCATCACCGAAATTCCCTACCAAGTGAACAAGGCCAACTTGGTAGAGAAGATAGCAACCCTGACCAGAGAAAAAAAACTGGATGGAATCTCCGACATCCGGGACGAGTCAGACCGCCACGGCATGCGAATCGTCATAGAACTGCGCCGCGATGCCCAGGCCTACGTGGTGATGAACAACCTGATGCGCCACACGGCTCTGCGGACGTCTTTCAACTCCATCATGTTGGCTTTGGTGGATGGTCAGCCTCAGGTGCTGCCGCTTAAGCGGTGCCTGGTCCTGTTCATCGAACACCGCCAGGTAGTGGTCCGCCGCCGCTCTGAGTTCCAATTGCAGAAGGCCCAGGAACGCGACCATGTGGTGCAGGGGCTCCTATTGGCCCTTGACCGGATGGACGAGGTAATCCAGATCATCCGTCAATCAGCCGACGTGGAAGCGGCACGGTCGAACCTGATGTCCACCTTGGACCTCAGCGAGGTCCAAGCCCAAGCCATCTTAGAGATGCAGCTTCGCCGTTTGGCCGCGTTGGAACGGGAACGCCTGGAGAAAGAGCACGACGAACTGGTCGCAAAGATCGCTGAGCTGGAAGCTTTGTTGGCCAGCCCGGAATTGGTCTTGGCCGAGATTAAAACTGAGACCCAGGCCCTCAAAAAGTCGTTCGGCAACCCTCGGCGCACGGTGATTCACGACGCCGAACTCGCCGATCAGACCGACGAGTCATTCATCCCCCACGAAGACGCCATCATCACGCTCAGCCAGAAGGGCTACGTGAAACGGGTGCCTTCCGACACATTCCGCACGCAACATCGCGGCGGCAAGGGCGTGATTGGGATGCGGACGAGGGAAGACGATGCGGTGATGGACCTGGTGGTCGTCGACACTCACGACACCTTGTTCTTCTTCACCAACCGGGGCCGGGTATACCCACTGAAGGCATACCAGATCCACGGCGATTCGTCGCGCACCAGCCGGGGAGTCCTGCTGGCCAACATCTTGCCCCTTGACCGGGGAGAGGCGATCCAGGCCATGCTTCTCATAGATAATCCCAGAGACGAGTACCCGCTGCTGTTGGCCACCAAGAAGGGTGAGATAAAGGCCCTGAAAACAGGCGAACTCACTCGGATACGCCCATCCGGTCTCATCGTGTTTGACCTGGAACAGGGCGATGAGTTGGTCTCGGTTGCACAGGTGGGCGAAGCCACAGAGGTGGTCATGGTGACCGAGCAAGGTCAAGCCATCAAGTTCCCGATCACCGGGTTGACCCCCCGCTCACGCACCGCCGGGGGCGTGAGGGGCATCCGGCTCTTGAACAAGGACGAGGTCGTCGCCATGAGCACGGTGACACCCAAGAGCCATCTACTGATCGTCAGCCAAGGGGGCTACGGCAAGAGCACTCCCTTGGCCAGCTACCCGCGCCATTCCCGAGGCGGCCAGGGTGTGCGGACCTTCCGCACCACCGACAAGGCCGGCAAGGTGGCGGCGGCCAGGGTGGTGTCCGAAGATCCCGGCCAACTGATACTCATCATCTCCGCCAAGGCCCAGGTGGTGCGGATCACGCTGGAAGATGTCCGGGTAACCGGCCGGAACACCCAAGGAGTGATCGTCTGGCGCGACCGCGAGCCGGACGACTATGTTGCGTCGATCGCTTGCTTCCAAGAATCGGACACCCAGGAAATCGAGGATGATGCGAGCACGGAAGAAAAGCCGTCCAAAGCAAAGAAAACCACATCTAAGGCCAAAAACGAGGCATCCGACGAGACCGAAGATGTAGAGGAAACGGCGGAATCCGAGGACGACGGTGAGATCGAGGAGGTCGATGCCGACGACGAATCTGAAGAGACCGGCGTTGACGACGACGCTGAAGAATCCGAGGAGTCCGATACAGAATAAACGGGCTTCTACCTCTGGTAAACCGAAGAGCGCCGTGGTGGCACGGCGCTCTTTTTCATATTTCTCATTGCTGCCGAGGCCATTTGATAACAGGCCAATCAGATGCGGCCAAAACTTGAATAACAGAATTCTATTCGATAACATAACTATATAAATTTGATAGTAGTAATCCGTCAATATCATAAATATTAATGGTAAGTATCACCGAGAGGACCATTAACAATGAAGCTAGTATTCCTGCACGGAGCCGGTAGCTCCAGCCTTTCCTATTACTACCAACTCCGGCACTTCCGCAACTCAAAGGCCATCGACCTTCCCGGACATTCCACCGGCAAAGCCTGCCATGACATCGAAAGTTATCTGGAATGGGTGCGGGGTTTCATCACAGCCCGCCGTTACAAAGATGTGGTCCTTTGCGGGCACGCCATGGGCGGGGCTATCACACTCCTCTACGCCCTGCGGTATCCAGAGGAATTGAAGGGAATCATCCTCATGGGAACTGGCGCCCGGCTGCACGTTCATCCCGACTACCTAGACCGTTGCCGTGAGCCCGGTCCCGATAATTCCAAATGGCTGGCCGGATACATGAAATCGTTCAAACACGTCTCGCCTGACATGCACCCGGTGCTCTCCCAACGGGCGGTGGAACTTGGCCCAGAGGTCCAATTGAATGACCTCTTGGCTTGCGACCGGTTCGACGTCATGGACCAGCTAGGAAAGATCAACCTTCCGACCCAGGTGCTGTGCGGAAGCGATGATGTCATGACCCCGGTCAAATACGCCGATTACTTAACCGAACATATGCAAAACGCCCGGGGAACCGTTATCCCGGGCGCTACTCATTTCGTCCAGATGGAGGAATACAAGAAGGTCAACGAAGAGATCGAACAATTCATGGCAAGCCTGAAATAACGGGCCTGCCACCAGTCAGGACACCCGGCTTAATCAGCGGCCGGGTTATACCAACGGCTGTTGTAGAACATCAAAGGTGCGCCGGACTCGTTCCGGCGCATTTCTTTTACCAGACCAACGTAGATCGTGTGGTCACCGTAAACATGCGAACCCAGCACTTCACAACCGAAGAACACCATTGAGCCGTCCAGCACAGGGGTATTGTCGTCGGACTCCGAGTAGTGATATTCGACGCCACCGGTGCGGTCCTCCGGTTTCTTGGCGAAATAGGCGCCCAGTTCTTGCTGTTCCTGGTTCAGGATATTTACGCCAAACCGGCTCGTATTCTCCATGTAGCCGTGGGTATTGGTGCCGTGGGCGATGCAGACCATGACCGTCGGCGGGTCCAGGCAGATGGACGAAAAAGCGTTGGCCGTCATTGAATGCGGCTCGCCCTCGTCATCCAAGGTCGTGATTACCGTAACGCCCGTGGCGAACTGCCCAAGGGCAGACCTAAACTCGTCTTTGTCCAGCAAATCCATACCTACACTTGAAGTGATTCAGGTGAAATCGTCAATATTATATACGCTCGATTATCGAGGTGCCAACGTGGTTTGTTGCCAGCGATTCCGAAATCATGGGAATGGCTGGAAGCATTCGGCCAGATTTCCGTCTGGCTGGCCTGCGTAGCGCTCGCCGTCGAGCTTGACGACAGCGCCCCGCGGCGCCAGTCCGGAGAACAGTTTCGGATGCGTTAATTCGGCCAACAACTCCACTCCTTCGATGCTCCTTGGGCCGGGCCGGCTGAAATAGGAATGGTCGATCAGATAGACCTCGCCGTTCTTCACCGCAGTAAGGTCCCGCCAACCTTTCTGACCTTCTAGCCAGGGCACTTCCCGCAGGTTTCGGGCAAGATCGGACGAACATAGGTCGATGAAAAGCTTGTCAGTGTCGTACTGACGGACCTCGTCCCAGTCCAGCCTTTTTGCATTGCAGCCTGGCGCGAACATATCCTGGTTCCCGCCAGACAAGCTCAGCATATCCGGGATCCAATGGCCGCCGACGACCAGTGGGTTGATCCCTTCGAGCGAGAACACTCTGGGCCGGTCCGACGCAGGCGGAAGTTTTTCTTGGACTGATCGGACCCGCCGGCGCATGCCGGCAACCATCTGAGCCGCCGTTGCTTCGGCGTCACAGGCCCGGCCCACCTGCAGTATTGAGTCCAACACACCCTCAAAAGTCCTTGGCTGAAGCACTACGACCTCTGGTTGGACCGACATCCCAGCTACGACTCCCGTCACCTGGCCGGCATCCACCTCGCAAACGTGGCAGAGGTCCTGGGTCAAGATCACATCCGGAGACTCCCTCACCAGCCACTCTTGGTCCAGTTCGAATGGGTTTTCGCCATGCGTCAGCAAGTCGTTCATGACGGCCTCAACTTCTTCGCTGGAGAGGACTGATGGATCTACCCTGCTGCGGCTGACCACGGGCTTGGTTCGGGCTTCGGCCGGAAAATCGCACAGGTCCGAAACACCCGCGATCTGGTCGCCCAGTCCTAGGGCAAACAATATCTCGGTCCCGCTGGGTAGCAATGAACAGATCTTCATGCCGTAAAAACGTCCTAAGTCTGCTTTGGTTCTTCGTCGATGAAACTCGTTCGGCCAGCAGAGATTTCAGGTGTGGAAGCTGATGTATTATAGACCTCGGTCAAGCGTCATGGCAGGTTCCTCGATGAGCGCCACGCCAAACGATCATTCCACGCCCCAAGTAGATCTGAAACCAGGCGGACGCCTAGAATGGCCCAAGGCGCATGGGTTGAGAAATGGAGCCAATGGGACCTACTGAAGCTGAATTCCTTCAGCTTCGGGATAACCGGCTTCATCTTCGCCATGGATACGGTGGTCCTTCCCGTCATCGTACTGACGGTGGCGCCCGAAGGGTTCAAGAACACCTATCTGGCCGTTCTCGGTATCAGCGGCCTGCTTATGGCCGCCACGGTCCAACCCACCATTGGGCGCATCAGCGACCGGTACCAGTCCCGTCTCGGCCGCAGAGTCCCTTTCATCTTCTGGGGAGCCACGTTTGCCGCCATCGGCCTAATCGGTATCCGGTTGGCGCCCAACTTCGGTGTTCTATTCGCAGTCTGGATATTCATCCAGGCCAATGTGAACATCGCTTATGGGCCCGGTCTGGCGTTGATCCGAGACTGCGTTCCGCTGGACCGCATCGGCATGGCCTCGTCCATGAAGATCTTGTCCGACGCCATCGGAGCGGCGGTGATGATCGCCATCGCCGGAGCTCTGATCGGAAAGACTGGGTCATCAATCGACTGGGAATGGCTCACGCTCGGGATACTGGCTTTTCTGCTGATGGTCGGCATCTCCGTCACGACGGTTCAGGTATCCCGCCGAGAGTTAAACACCCCGCTGAACGCTCAGCGGCGCGATATAGAATCGTCATTCCGTTCGGTGTTAAACCCCCAATTAGGCCTATTTTTGATCTCCCGGCTGGTCATGATCATGGCCATATCGTCTTTCCAGACCTACGGGTTGTTCTTCTTTAGGGATTCTGTGGGCTTGGACGATCCTGCCGCGGCGTTGGGACGCATGATACTGGTGATCGCGGGGGCTTTGGCCATCGCGGTATATCTCGCCGGTCTGGTGTCAGACCTCCTCGGCCGAAAGCCGTTGGTCATGGTGGGCGCTATCGGAGCGGCGCTCAGCACTATTTGGATGCTCACCGCCTCCAACTCCACGTAGGTGTTGATCATCGCCAGCGTGATCGGCGCTTCCATCGGCGTCTTGCAGAGCGCCAACTGGGCTTTGGCCAACGAACTGGCCGATGAAGCCCAGGCAGGACTGCACATGGGAATCGTTAACCTGGCGACCATCGGCGGCGCGGCCGGCGCCAAGATGCTGGGGCCCGGGATCGACGCCTTGAACCGTATCCCCGGGCGGTCCGACGACTTTGGCTACCAGGTGCTGATCGCCGGGGCGGCCGGCTTCTTCATTCTCGGCGCCATTCTACTGATGCCGCTGAAAACTACTGGGCGGGAGGCCGTCTCCGGAGATGCGAGCCCTCCGCCGGCCTAGCCAGCCAGCGGGCGCGACTGAACGAACTAACGGGCACTTCCAGCTTTCTGTATGAATTCGGCGGCGCCCCTGGCCACCCAGGCATTCCAGGAGGTCATCAGGTACTGGACCCCTTTCTGGGCGTAGGCTTCCACGGTTCCATCGTTCACCAGTGTTCCCGCCACCTTGCCCGCGCCGACGATCTTGGCGATGGCCCGATCGACGGCCTCAAGCACATCCGGATGACCCGCGTTGCCGATGTGACCCATGGTCTGGGAGAGGTCGGACGGTGCGATAAAGAACACGTCTATATCAGGCACGGTCAATATCTCGTCCAGATTGTCCAACGCCTCCACTTCCTCCAAGAGCACCACGACCATCGTCTGGTCGTTGGCTTGATGGAAGTAATCGCTGACTCCGAACGACTGACGTCCGCCGAACATCCCTCGGTAGCCCAATGGAGAGTATTTCGTGGACTGGGCGGCCTGCTCCGCGGCCTCACGGGTGTTCACGTGTGGCACCACGATACCCATGGAACCCCGGTCAAGGGTACGGGTGATGAGGCCTGGATCGTTGGAATTGACCCTGGTGACGGACATCATCCCCCAGAGGTCGCACGCCCTGGTCATATCGCCCAGAGTGTCCCAGTCCACCGAACCGTGTTCGGTTTCGATCCATGCGGCATCGAAACCCATGGGCCCCAAGAAATCTATGATGTCGCTGCTCTGTAGCCCGGAGATCACCGTGATCACCTCTCCGTTCTGTAGTTTTTTCTTAGCCTTATTGATTCTGATAGACGCCATTTCAGTCCTCCTGTTTCGCTGGATTAACACCGCCGCCTGGCCACGTCCGTGGCAGCGAGTCTGGCAATTCTGCCATCATGACTGACAATTTACAATCTCCATTGAATATAATCCCGTTAACGTTCCAGATTGGGAGCGCCATCGGCTGCCACATTCGTAGTCAGGTTCGTCTGAAGCGATCCATCGGATGTCATCCAATAAATCTCGTCATTGCCGTCCCGGTTGGTTTGAAACACAATGATCGAGCCTGCCGCATTCCAAGCGGGCGCGGTGTTGGCAAGCCCGCTGATGGTTAATTGGGCAAATCCGGCGCCATCGGTATTTATCACATAGATCTCCCAAAACCCGTTGCGATTGGATGAAAACGCGATCTGGCTGCCGTTGGGGGACCATGCAGGGCTGGAGTCTTCGCCCGGGTCGTTGGTCAGGTTAACCAACCCTCCGCCCCCGGAGTCCATCAAGTAGACTTCCCAGTTTCCGTCCCGGGTGGACGCAAAGACGATCTTGGAGCCGTCGGAAGACCAGGCGGCCAAGTTGTCCGGAGCGCTATCGCTGGTCAAGCGCATTTGCCCTGAACCATCAGAATTCATCACATAGATCTCATCGTTACCGTCTGCGGTTGAGGTGTAGACGATCTGGCCGCCGTCGGGAGAACACGACGGCGCAAAATCAGCTCCAGGACTATCCGTAAGCCTTGTCTGGCTGGCGCCGTCCGCGGACATCATGTAGATATTCAGGTCCCCGTCCCGGTCTGAGACAAATGCCAGGTTCTCATTGCCACACCAGCATGGGTCCATATCCGACGCAGGATGATTGGTCAGGTTAACTGGGTTAGCCCCGTCCAAACCCGTGATCATTACCTCTAGGTTGCCGCTTCGATCGGACTGGAAAGCGATTCGGCCTCCGGAGATATAGGGAGGCGGTGTCGGGGTAGGCGTCGGAAAAGGCGTGGCCGTTGGGGCCGGTATTGCGGTCGGAGCCGGAGTAGACGTTGGAGGGGGCGCGGCCGTTGGGGCCGGTGTTGGAATCGGGGTGGCCGTGGAGATTGGCGTTGCAGTGGGTGTTGGAACGGGCGTCGGGATAGGCGTGGCCGTGGGGGCCGGGATTGGCGTCGGCAATGCAGTGGGCGTGGGGACCGGAATAGCGGTGGCCGTTGGGACCGGGCTGGGAGCTTGAGTTGGAACGGCTGTTGGCGTCAGCGAAGGCGTCGGCATGGGGACGGG
>Ga0208700_1000269_pt1 | contig 18301 bp, 20 predicted proteins | sample DeeseametaMP2016_FD_184179 | JGI IMG/M metagenome (GOLD analysis project Ga0208700, IMG submission 184179) | Marine microbial communities from the Deep Pacific Ocean - MP2016 (SPAdes) | ecosystem: Environmental > Aquatic > Marine > Oceanic | place: East of Hawaii, North Pacific Ocean | collected... | reverse complement strand
GGATATCTCCTGTACTCTTTCAGTTAGATCAAGGCCAATATCTGCCGGACATACATACGTACTCATACCTGATGTATATTTGCATTCATAATCATAAAGTTCATGAGAGGGAATAATCTCACATACTGGATAAGCCTCGCTGCCCATCAATGTAACTGTTAATTCCCTACCAGCTATAAATTGTTCTACCATAACGCTAGAACTGTATTTAAAAGCCAAATCTAATGCTGATCCAAGTTCAGATTCATCATGTACAATTGTTAAGCCCACAGTACTTCCTTGATCATTTGGTTTAGTAACTAGTGGAAATTCAGAATTACCCCCATCAAGATCTTGATCTCTTGTAACAATTTTCCAGTCAGGTGTAATCACTTTACAACCTCTAGCGATAATTTTACTAATATTCTTATCCATACATATTGCCGAAGATAATGGATCCGATCCAGTGTATATTATGCCCAATGATTCAAAAAATCCCTGGATCGTTCCATTTTCACCAGTGCTACCATGCAGGCCCAAAAATACTAAGTCGACAGATTGCAAATCAGAAATAATATCACCCAGTGTATTTTCCAAGGTAATACCCAAAACCTCATAACCTATAGCTTCAAGCGCCAACTGTATTGCTTTACCGGATTTTAAGGAAATTTCTCTTTCCTCTCCTGGGCCACCCATTAAAACCGCTATTTTATTTGGTTTTTTCATTCCAATATCCAATCTGCCGCAGCCTGTAAATCATCAACTGCTACAGTTGGTTCGATATCTGGATTATCTTTGATAGTATCCTTACCACGCCCTGTTAACACTAATACCGTATCCATGCCAAGATTATTGCCAGACTTAATATCATCAATAGAGTCCCCAATCATCAGTGATTCACTCATATCAATAGAATGGTCATTTGCCGCCTCTAGAAACATGTCTGAACCAGGTTTTCGTCGATTTGATGCGTTCTCTGGGTGATCAGTACAAATATATATATCAAGCAATGGAATTGAATATTTTAAAAATTCGTTTTTTATGTAATCATGAATTTTATTCAAATCATCTTGATCAATCAGACCACGTGATACACCTGACTGGTTTGTGATAATACAAAACCTGTTCCCGGAATTTGCTAAACGCTGCAATGCAGGAATAGTAAAATCATAGAACTTAAATTGATCTAAAGAGGATATGTAACCAGGATCTGGGTTTAATGTGCCGTCCCGATCGAGAAAAATTGTATTATATTTCCTCATTTTGTGAAAATCCTTGATCCTTAATATCCTTGAAATTCACTGAACTATTTAAAAAATATCCTGCGCCAATAATCACTATCGGAATAGTACCTACGGCATGAAGTATTATGGCTGCAGCTTGTGCATCTATTCTACCCACATCAAATAAATTCGTAAGTATATACACAACTGCTGCATGATATGTACCTACATAGCCAGGTGCTGCGGGTACCGATATTGCCAAGGTAGTGGATATTAGTAAGACACCGATTTCAAACCATTCTAGTTCAATGCCGGTAGCAATCGTAGCCAAATAGGTTGAACAGTAATACATAATCCAAATAATTACCGTATATAACAATATTATTCCCAATTTATTTGTTGCTCTAATTGTAGTAGCACCATCCAAAAAGTTCTTTACAAAAAGTAATATTTTACGCAAAAGCCCAATTCGCAATAACGATGATTTTTCTATTTTTACTAATAAAGTCGATTTGACTTCACTAAATAAAAAGATAAAAATAAATGCAGTTAATGAAAATACAATTACTCCAATAATAATAAAGCCACCTATTGATTTTAGTGGGTATACTGTCATGATAAGAAGAATTACTGCTGATAATCCAACAAAATCAAGTATCCTCTCGATAACAATTGTACCAAATGCTGTTGAAGCAGTTAAGGATGTTTTATTTGCCACAACATACGCCCGTAAAAATTCTCCCATTCGAAACGGCAGAACAGAATTCCCGAAATATCCAATCATTATTGACGAAAAAGCAGGATCAAATGAAACATCTTTTATTGGTTTAACTAAAATTTGCCACCGCCAGGCTCTTATGACATTGCTCAAAACTAGAATAAAAACAGCTAGTAGGATCAAAATAATATTCACATTCTTTATGCTTATCCATAATTCCCCAAAATTGACCTGCTTGAACGCATAATAAAGCCCAAAAGCACTAATAATAATTCCTACAAATAGTTTGATAGTTCTATTCACGTAGATCAATTATCTCTTTCGCTTTTGGTGCAAATAAATCAAATTGAGAATTTCCTAATATTGGTTGATAGTCTGTTATTTCAACTTCAATATATTGTTCGGGCCTGTTTGGGTTCTGTCCAATAGTAAACTTTACAGGTTTAAATGTTTTCTGTTTTATCCATATCTTTCCAGATATGTACAGCTCATTTAATGTGTAATCCAGCTGAATTGTCTCCCTATTAGCGCTGGAATTATTGATGGTAAAACCAGAAAAGTTGCCCGATAAAAAATCAAAAATATCATAACTGCCATCAATCATTGTATCATAGATTATTTTACTTTCATCCGTTTTGTAATATGTTATAATCAGATCGTTATCAACTTTTATAGATTGCTCGTTTGTACTGAGAAAATATTTATTATTTCCAAGCAATTCAATTACACCAACTTCACTCCATACATTTTCACCATCAACCTGCGACCATTTAATTTTCATTTCAACGCCGTTGTGGTCAGTCAATGCGCTAGATAAATAATCAAGGTATTTTTGGTTTGCATCCTTTTGAAGCGGCATCACCATAAAAAGGATTACCAATAAACTAGAAGTCATGTATTAATTAATCGTCAATCATCTGCATATAGGTTTCATCAACCATTACTTCACGTGCCTTACTGCCCGTAAATGGCCCAACTATACCAAGTTGTTCCATACGGTCAATTAATCGGGCTGCGCGGGAATAACCCACCTTCATACGGCGCTGAATTAGTGATATTGAACCCTGCTGGTGAATGACCACAAGTTTGATTGCTTCATTCAATAATTCGTCTTCGCCCTCACCAGTTTCTCCTGAATCAACATCCAAAGTTGTTTGTTCTCTTACTGATTCCAACACAAGTTCATCAGTCTGAGGCTGGGACTTTATATGACCCATAATTGCTTCTATTTCACCAATAGAAAGAAAAGCATTATGCAATCTCACCGGTTCAGAGGACCCAGATCCTAGATATAGCATATCCCCTCTACCTATGAGTTTCTCCGCGCCAGACATATCAATAATCACTCGTGAATCGATTCTACTCGCTACCTGAAATGCAATTCTAGAAGGAAAGTTCGCCTTTATAAGGCCAGTGATAACATCCACTGAAGGCCTTTGTGTGGCAATTACCAGATGAATCCCAACCGCGCGCGCTAATTGCGCTAGACGTGCAATTGGTTGTTCTACTTCCTTGGCATTTAGCATCATTAAATCAGCTAATTCATCCACCACCACAACGATATATGGCATTATTGGTTCGCCCTCAGCTTCCATCTTACTATTATATTCTTGGATATTGCGTACAACTGCATCCGCTAAGATATCATATCTCCGACCCATTTCTTTTTCAACAGCTCGAAGCGCTAAGGTTGCGTTTTCAGGCTTTGTCACAATTGATTCATCAAAATCTTCCATGCTCAACAGGTGATAACCTTTTAATCCATTATAAAGAGTCATCTCAACTTTTTTTGGATCAATAATAACAAATTTCAATTCATCTGGATTCGCGCGGTAAAGCAGACTGCAAATAATAGTGTTTAAACAAACGGACTTTCCAGAACCAGTAGTGCCAGCGATCAGTAAATGGGGCATCTTAGCCAAGTTTAAAGTAGAAATTTCACCAGAAGTTGTTTTCCCTATTGCAAGAGTCAATTCAGTATCTGATTCAGCGAACTTTTCAGAATTAATAATGGATCGAAAAAAGACCGTATCTGGATTTCGATTAGGAATTTCAATTCCCACAGATGATTTACCTGGTATTGGCGCTATTACCCGTACCCGACTAGCTTCCATAACTCTAGCTAAATCATCAGATAATTGCACAAATTTGTTAACCCTTACACCCTCTGCTGGTTCTACCTCAAATAAGGTAATAACGGGTCCTGGACTTACATTAACAACCTTGCCTACTACACCGAAAGTTTCCAGACTTAGGGTTAGAAAGTTCGCCCTGTCTACCAGTTCATCCTTAGACATACCATCTAGTACTTTAACAGGTATCTCTAACAAATCACTACTGGGTAGTTGATATTTTCTCTTAGGGGCTTTTCTGGCTTCTAATTCGTCAATATTTACTTCCTCTTCCGTAACAATTTCACCGACTTCAATATCTTCATCAATCGGTTCAAGAGACTCGGTGTCTTGCTCACCCTGTTGGACTTCTTCAATTACGTACGATTCTGGCGTTTCATCAGAGTATCCTTCCTGTAAAAATTGATCATTTTCTGGAGTAGGCGCTGAGAAAGTCTCTAAAGGTACAGTAGGGTCGTTGATCACTTCTTCAACTGAATCTTGTGTTGGTTTTGAGTCAATATCTACATCCTCAATTTCAGAATTATCATCAACAGCAACTTCTTTATATCTTTCAGGAATTACCTGCTCTTCTTTTTGTTTTTCTTCAATTTTTCGTATCAAATCCTTTGTATGGCGACGTTTTTCTTTTTCGGACTCTTGTTCAACCGAAACCAATTTTCGGTCTTCCTGTTTTTTCTTAATGAAATTTGTTAAAGAATCAAATGGCCCATAAAAGCTCCATGAAAAGTATCCTCGTATCAATAGAAGCCAACTTGTCAGCACAATTATCGAAGAACCGATCATTCCAAAAAAGCTCACTAAAAAATTGGCTAGATTACCACCGATTAACCCACTGTAATTAAATTCAATTCCCGAACTGGAATACATACCAATTTCAAACAATCCCAAGGTAACGGATATTAATAGCATCGCGCCCAGTAAATATCCGCTAATTCGACTAAGTATAGATGCTTCCCTTTTACTAAAAAACCACCACCCCCAAACACTACCTAATACGGGCAGTAAAAATGAGCTGTAGCCAAAAGTAAATTTGATGAAAAAATAAGCTATAAAGACTCCCAGAATTCCCATGGGGTTTTCAACCATTACATTGGGGGATATCCCGGGATCTTCATATGGATTGTAGCCCACCATACTGATAAGCGCTAGAAATGAAGTAGCCATACATAGGATTCCTAGTATCTCAAGGCGACGTTCTTTCATCAGTAAACATCCTCATAAGTATTTTTCATTGATATATACCATTTTACAAACTTAGAAATACCATCCCGTATTCCTGTTTTTGGATCGTACCCTAAATTGTTCTTTGCACGATTAATGTCTGCATAAGTCTGTAATACATCACCCTGTGGAATTTCTTGATATTCAAAAATAGGGTCGGTACCTGTTGCTTCGGCGATTATTAAGATGAGGTTTGATAATTTGATTGGTTCAGAATTCCCGAGGTTGTAAATCATATATCGATCATCAAATTCGATAGATTGAATTATACCATCAATTATATCATCTATGTAAGTATAATCTCTTGCTGTCGAGCCATCGCCAAAAACAATTATTGGTTCGCCATTTAATGCATTTCGTACAAACTGATGTATTGCCATTTCAGGACGTTGTCGTGGGCCGTAAACAGTAAAAAAGCGCAACAAAGAAATATTTAGCTCATAAATATGATGATAAGTATGGCAGAGAAGTTCACCCATTTTTTTTGTCGCTGCGTACGGTGAAATTGGGCGATCAACAGAGTCATCTTCACTGAATGGAATTTTCTTATTGTTTCCGTAGACAGCTGAAGATGAACTAAAAATCAGTCTTTCTACATTTGATTCTACCATGGCGTCCAGAATGATCCGAGTACCTGTTATATTCACTTCTGTATAGATTGAAGGGTTACTGATTGATGGCCGTACTCCAGCCATGGCCGCCAAATGAATAACTATATCAATATCATGTTTTTTGAAAATTGATCTTACAAGACCTTCATCAAGTATATCGCCTTCATAAAATTCGTAATGCTTATACTTATAATGATCAACCTGATTTAGCTTCTTGATATTGGGGTTATAGAACTCATTCAAATTGTCTATGCTTACAATATTATCACTCTTTTTAAGCAAATTATCAATGAGATGAGATCCGATAAATCCCGCACCACCCGTTACAAAGATCGTTCTACTTTTACTATTCTTGGCTTTCCGCATTAATTAAATAACTTAGATATCATATCCGGGCTATAATTTCACTGTACCATGCTTGTATAAAGGCGGCTTCATGATAGTTGCAGACTTTTTGCGACCGCGAATATCGATATCTATTTTGGTTCCCGGGTTCGCATATTCCATTTCTACATAGCCCAAACCTATTCCTTTGTTCAAAGATGGTGATTGGGTACCACTTGTAACCATTCCAATCTGTTTTTCATTTACAAAGATTTCATAATTATGTCGGGGAACCGCCCGTTCCATCATTTCAAAGCAAACCAATCTTTTTTTATACTCAATATTTTCATCCATTAAAGATTGCCGGCCAATAAATGCACCTTTGTCAAACTTCGTGATCCATCTCAACCCTGCCTCAATAGGTGTCGTCCCTCGATCTATATCCATACCGTACAGCGTATATTTCATTTCCATCCGGAGTGTATCTCTGGCACCCAAACCTATTGGTAATACCTGCAGCTCTTGTGTATCAAATAATTTATCCCATATAGCTAGAATTGACTCATCATTTCCATATATTTCAAAACCAAGTTCACCTGTATATCCCGTCCTTGACAAAACTACTGGATAACCAGCAACATTGGTCTCAATAAAGTGATAGAATTTTAATTCGGATGGATTATGGTCAGTAATTCCATGGAGTAGTCCACCAGATTCTGGACCCTGGACTGCAATCAGATTAGTTTCATCACTGATATCCCTTAAAGTAACATCTCCTTTTATGTTATTTGAAATCCACTGAAAATCACTTTCAATATTTGCTGCATTTACCACCATCATATAATGATCATCAAAGCGATAAATGACCAGATCATCAATTATTCCACCATTCTCTAAACACATTGTTGAATACTGGGCCCGACCAATAGCTAATTTATTAATATCATTGGTCGTCAATAATTGCAGAAAATTTTCAGCATCATTACCAGATATTGTGAATTCTCCCATATGACTAACATCAAACACGCCAACAGATGTTCTTACCGCATTATGCTCATCAGTTATACCGGTGTATTGCAACGGCATTGAAAACTCTGCAAATGGGACCATTTTTGCATTAAAGCCAATATGTTTGTCATAAAGAATAGTATGCTTCATAATGCGTCCATTTAACAATGGAATTGTAAATAATAATTAATCAATATAAATGAAAGATAGGTTGAGTTTATCTGGATCGTCACTTAAAATAGTTTCAGGGCCCTTTTTATTATATCCTCTATATTGTCATCAAGGCTATCCTCAGTAACTAATTTTTTGATAACTTGGTTAATTGCACTGCGTTTGTATCCTAGTGAAACTAATACTTTCATCACATCATCAATCTTATCCTTATCATCAGATACCAATAGAAAATCTAATTCACTACCCGTGTCTTGATCAGTGAATTTATCTTTCAATTCCACAATTATTCTTTTTGCAGTCTTTGTCCCTATGCCTGGGATTGACGTCAGTGATGCAACATCACTATCAATTATTTTTTTCTTGAACTCTATGGGATCTGTGCCCGAAAGAATATTCATGGCAGATCTTGGACCAATTCCACTAATTGAATTGAGTTGCATGAATACATCCCGTTCATGATCATCATAAAAGCCGTACAATACCATAAGGTCTTCTCGTACATGTAAATAAGTCAATAATTCGACAGGCTGGTTGGGATTAGGAATTTTCTCAAAAGTCGCTAACGTAATAGGAATTCCCAACCTTATTCCACCAACATCAACTATGACTGAAGTAGGGTTTTTTTTAACTAGTGTTCCTTTTATGGAATCAATCAAAATTTAAGACCAACGATTCTGGTTTAAATAACACAAGCCTATTGCCAATGCATCTGACGAGTCCAAAGGCGTAGGCAGTTTATCTAAATGCAAAATATTTTTCACCATATATTGCACTTGCTCTTTACTTGCATTGCCATTACCTACCACAGATTGTTTAATTTTTTTTGGAGCGAATTCCACACATTGTATGTTCTGCCTATAACCGGCAAGGATAATCATTCCTCTGGCTTGTCCTAGCACCATAGCGGATTTAAAATTCTTGTGATAAAAAGTATCTTCTACTGCCAGGATTTCTGGCTTGTACTTATCGATTAAGACAGTTATTTCATCAAACAGATAGCCTAATCTATCCGCTAATTGCACACCCTTCGGTGGACGAATTGTTCCATAACTGTGAGCTGAGATCGTATTATCTTTTTTATCAATAATCCCGAATCCTGTCACCGCAATGCCTGGATCAACACCAATTACACGCATAAATCAACCTGCTGGTTCAAAATTCGTGTAAACTGATTTAATATCATTATGATCCTCAATTTCATCCAATAGCGATATAGCTTTCTTCGATTTTTCATCATCAATTTTATGCAAATTTTTTGGCAGCATTTCAACCTTGGAAGATTCAACATAATATCCCTTATTTTCTAAGGCACTGCGTACAGACATAATATCTGCAGGATCTGTTGTTACAATAAATGCATCATCAACTGCTTCAAAATCCTCGGCACCCGCATCAATTGCGGCTTCAAAAAGTGTGTCTTCATCTTGATTGTCTCTTGTTAATATAATCTGGCCCTTTTTATCAAACATCCACACGACACTTCCATTTTCACCAAGGTTACCTCCGTATTTTGTGATCAGGTGTCTAATATCTGCTACAGTTCTATTTTTATTATCTGTTAATACTTCCATAAATATCGCTACACCACCAGGACCAAATCCTTCATATGTACACTCTTCATAAGTTGTTCCTTGAAGTTCTCCCGTCCCTTTCATAATAGCTTTTTTGATATTATCCTGGGGCATATTCGCATCACGGGCACTACTAATCGCGTGTCGTAATCGCGGATTTGAATCCGGGTCGCCCCCGCCCCCACGTGCAGCTATTGTGATTTCCTTTATTAGGGTGGTAAATATTTTACCGCGCTTCGCATCAACCGCGGCTTTTTTACGCTTAATGGTGGACCATTTACTATGTCCGGACATATAAAGAGATTAGAAAATTTTTAATTTAGTCCAATTTAACAGAAACGAGTTGCGAAACACCTTTCTTTTCCATGGTGACACCGTAAAGGAAGTTCGCCGACTCCATAGTCAATTTGTTATGCGTCACTACTATGAATTGAGTATCAACTGAAAAATTATTTAGGACGCGTGTAAATTTCCCTATGTTTACATCATCAAGCGGCGCATCAACTTCATCGAGAATACAATAAGGACTTGGTTTCACCTGGTATATTGAAAACAATAATGCTATTGCAGTTAGTGTTTTCTCTCCAGCTGAAAGTTGGCGCAGCGACTGATTTCGCTTTCCCGGTGGCTGTGCATGTATACCGATACTGGCTTCAAGAGGATCCGGGTCTCCTTCAAGTCTCAAGGATCCACGCCCACCTTCAAAAAACATCACAAATAACTTTTCGAAATTCCCGCAGATATTTTCAAATGTACTTTGAAATTTCTCTCGAGCAATAGAATCAATTTTTTGAATTGTATCTAGTAAATTCCTCTCAGCTTCTATTAAGTCGTCACGCTGTTCACTTAACATCAATAAGCGGCTACTTTCTTCTTCATGTTCAGCCTGTACGGCCATATTTATCGGGCCAATATTTTCAATACTTCTTTCAGTTCGCTCAATGGCAGCATTTAATTCACTTTCTGTCTCATCTACAATCATATTATCAGAGATTTCAGTATCATATCGATCTTCGATTCGCTCATTTACAAAATTGATTCGCTGTTCAAAATCACCGATTTTTAATTCACACTGTTTTAACTCTTCCAGAAGTGCTTCTCGATTTTTCTGCTCTGACCTAATTTGTGCTTGTATTTCTTCAATCTTCCGGTAGGAGTCATTTGCTGTTTCCTGTCTCAGGCTTAGGATTGATTCTTGCTTATTTACCATGCCATTAATCTCTGATAATTTAATTTCAGCTGACAAAATAAATTTTTCTAAATCCTTATCCTGACTTTTTAATTGGGTCATTTCCTTATCAATTTCTGATTTTCTAGCTGAAAATTCTTTAATTGAATCTTCCGCCGTTCGCTGCTGAAATATTATATTTTCTCTTTGACCTTCAAGATTAAGGCACTCTATGCGAAGATCCTGTGCGTTTTGATGCAATTGATCTCTTTTAGATTGGACTTTTCTTAACTCATTACTTTTTTTGGTCTGTTCTTTTGCATGTTTGTTGAGTATTTGTTCTTCTTTTGCAATTTCTGATTTTAAAGTTTTAATCAAAAGTAACTGACTTCTGATCTCTTGCTCATATTCCTTAATTGATTTCTTCGCAGCGACTATCGATTCAGTAAGTTGACTCTGTTGAAATCCCTCTCGGAATAGATATCCCTCAATTTCCGCTAGGCCATTGGCTAATTCTTTGATTTGATTATCTAAATAAACTATATCTTGTTTTATTTTTTGAATAGACTTCTCGAGTTTTTTAGACTGCTCTTGCAATTTTTGAAATTGAATTTTCTGATTTCTAATATCTCGTTTGATAATTTTTATTTTTTCTTTTCGACCAATTAATCCTACTTCATTATTACCATTGGGATTATTTATGATCATACCTCTAATCAAAAAAGTTCCATTCTCATCTGCTAGATCCCAGTGATTCAGTGAATTATCTTTTATCCCGATCTTTAGATCTTTTACTAGAAGAATATTGCCTAGTAAAAATCTGGACAATGGCTTTATTGAATCTGTTGTTTTTACTAAATCAACTGCCCGACCAATAATGTTGTCATCATTTCTTAGATTCGCTGTATTTGGTTTATCATCTGGAATATCTTTTAACGGTATTATCATTAATTTTCCAGCATTTCGTTTACGTGCTATATCTATTATATTGATGGCAGTCTTGCGGTCTTTAACAACAATACATTTAGCATATTCTCCTAAAGAAATTTCTATCGCAGGCACTATCGAATCGCCTACCTTAAGTAAATCACCTACAGTACCTAGAACGCCTTTGTATTGATCCTTATTTTTCAAGACATCCTTCACGCCGCTTGGGTAACCTTCTCTTGATATCAATAATTCCTCATAAAATTGGCATTTAGATTCGAGGAATTCCATCCACGTAGATACTTTGTGTTCTTGTGTATCTATTTGTTGTTTTTCTTGCTGTAGTTCTTCTAATTCGTCAGTCTTCTTTTGCAGCCGATTCTTATTTTTCTCTAATTTTTCCGAAATACTAGTTTTAGTGTTCTTTTTGATTTCAATCTGTTTGGTAATGACCTGGAAGTCCTTTTCAAGACCTAATATTCTTGCCTCTACAAGAGAAATATTGTCCGTCTTTTCCTGAATTATTGTATTTGTACGGTCAAACAATGACTTTTTATCGAACAATTTTTGCTGTAAATCCCAACGCTTATCCTGCATTGAATCCAACACCGTTTGCATTTCTTTTAATTCACTGTCAATCGCTTCAAATGAGGATTGCTTTCCTTTGTATGAATTTAAGTACGAATCAATCTTTGGCTGTAACTCTCTGATTACCTTTTTATAATCAGATAAATGATGCTGTAACTCATCCTTCCTTTTGTTAATCTTGTCTTGTTCTACTACCAAACGGTCCATTGTAATAATTGCTGACCGCGATTGCTCTTTCCAAATAATTATATCATTCCGCAAACCTTCCCTTTTATCATTAAAATCACTGAGTTGGTTTCGAAACTTTTCGAGTTCATCTTGCTGGCCTTTATAGACAGTCTGTAAAAAAATTAGCTTTTTTTCATGAACAGACTCTTCCGATACATTTGAATCTCGTAAATGGTTTAACTCTTCGATCCGCGATTGTAACGGTTGTACCTGAATTTTATACCCATGTATTTGTAAGAAAGCCAAAGACATTTCATTATCTTTTAATGATTCTAGTAGTTTAGCATGTCGTTCAAATCGTTTTAACTGTAAGGCAAGAGCCTTCACCTTAGCTTCTATCTCATTGATTAAATCACTAATGCGATTAAGATCAATCCTGGTTGCTTCAAATTTTCTTAATGTGGATCTTCGTTGATGTTTGTATTTGTTAATGCCAGCAGCCTCTTCAAACATTCGTCGTCTATCATCTCCAGTATCAGATAATATCTGTTCGATCATTTTAAGTTCAATAACCGAATAAGCATCTGACCCCATACCTGTATCTACGAACAGGTCTTGGATATCCTTTAACCGGCATGGTGCACGATTCATAAAATATTCACTTTCGCCATTCCGGTACAATCGTCTTCCTATTTCTATGTCATTATATTCTATAGGCAGTTTACCCTTATTGTTGTGTACAGTAAGTGTTACTTCGCAAACACTAAGTGGTTTGGTATTTTTTGCACCATTGAATATGACATCTTCCATTTTACCGCTGCGGAGTACACTATATTTCTGTTCTCCTAATACCCAGCGAATCGCATCAACAATATTTGTTTTACCACAACCATTAGGACCCACAATTGCCGTAATTCCCTCACCAAAATGCAGCACATCCTTTTTTGCAAAGGATTTAAAACCATGCATTGTTAATTCTGATATATACATTCCGAGGTATTGTGGATTATAATTTTAACGAATTTCCGTCGTGAAAACCATAGTTTTAAATAGATAACAAATGATTATCCTGGAGGCCAGCTAAATCTTCTGCCACCTAGTAAATGGAGATGTATGTGAAAAACAGTTTGCCCCGCATCTTTGTTACAATTGAATACAATACGAAAACCATCCTGATCTATATTTTCAACTTTCGCCAAATTCCTCGCTGTTAAAAGTATCTCACCTACCAATTCAGCATCCTCAGTTTCTAGTTCATTAAGCGTGGAAATGTGTTTCCTGGGTATTACAAGTATATGCGTCGGTGCTTGCGGGTTAGTGTCCCTGAATGCCAGAACGTGTTTATTTTCAAATACTATTTCACAAGGGATTTCATCATTTACAATTTTACAGAATAAACATTCATCCATTTGATTGTCCATTTCTAATTATAATTTCATTGATTATTGATAAGGCCGATATTACGGCAGTTTCCGCTTTGAGACGGCGATTCCCCAGAGAAACAAATAGTGCCTTATTATCTTTCAATAGGGAAATTTCTTTGTCGCTGAAATCTCCCTCTGGGCCAATGACAAGATTGAGCCCCTTTAATTTCTTCGGTAAAATAGAATGTAAGTTACCAATGTGGTCGGTCGCTTCAGCTGAGCATACTACCAAAGGCCCATCATATAGTTGGTCCAGCCAAGACTGCAGTGAAGCTGTATCCTTAAGACTTGGAAATTTCGATCGCGCACATTGTTTAGTTGCAGACCTGATTATTTTATTCATTCTTTCATAATTAATAGAACGTTTTATTGATCGATCCATTGGAACCGCCGTAATAGTCCTTACACCGCACTCCGTCGCTTTTTCAATTGCCAATTCCATACGAGCACGTTTTATGATACCTATAGCAAGAAAAATATCGCAGGTTGGTTCACCATATTTTGGGAAAACTTCTTTTATAGTACCAGTGACCTTTTCCGGTAAAATATTTTCAATGACACCATTGTAGGCTGTTCCAACACCATCAATCAACCATACTCGTTCTCCAGCTTTTATACGCAGTACATTTGATAAGTGGTGAGATTCTTTTTTATTAAGGGTAAAGTAATTTTTTCGGATCTTATTTGGGTCTACAAAAAAGGACCGAAAATCAGGCAAGGATTATTTCTTCCAGTTAAAACCTAAACGAACCAACGCACCATTATATTGATCGCTTCCATCAATTTTCCCCTCCATTGGCAATATATCATATCCAACTCTAACAGATAGAATTGTGCTATTTGACGTCAACAAGTCAACTCCAACACCAAAATATCCACCTAAGGTAAAATAATAGTCTAGGTTAGTGATCCACTTTTCCTTGAAGGTACCACTTTCAGCACCGTCGAGTGTTAGAATTGGACCCGTTTTTGCACTCACGAAAGGGGCAAAGTTATTAGCGATTTTTCCTACAAAAGGATAATACTTGGCGCCTACAAACCATGGTAATAATATTAAGTTTATATCATTGAATTTGTAACCCCTGCCCGTATAATAATCCTGTATAATAATTTCATCAGGATGTTTTGCATCAAAAATTCTAATCTCGCTAATAAAACATAATTCTTCACTATTAGACCAGGTCCGATTAAAAAATATTCCAGATCCTCTTTCACCTACATCTAGTCCAAACCCAGTATAATTGAGTGAAGATAAAGATTGAGATGATAAACTGCTAATTAGAATCAAATAATAGATAATTTTTTTCAACTTGTAATCCTTCTAAGTGTTTTTAGGTCATCCCATGTTTTCTTGTTCGCAACTAGCCTTTCCAAAGGCTCATCATTTAATATTGTTGCGTTGAAAATATCATCAACATCATTCAATGTCACATTCGTATACCAAATTTCATCCGGGTAAACTACAACTGTAGCACCAAATTCACATGCATCTAAACAACCACTTTTATTTGCGCGAACTACACCCTTTAATCCATGCTGGTTGATCAATTCAACAAAACGCATGCGGATATCGAATCCGCCACAGCGTGCGCAACTTCCTTTTGGGGTATTCTCCGGCCGTTCATTAACGCAAACAAAAATGTGCTTTTTATATTTTGCACCAGTATTCAAGGGATCAATACCACTTTCCCAAACTGATTACTATTTTCCAGATGTGTATGAGCATCTGCTATTTTTTTCATTGAAAATATTTCGTCGACTATTGGTTTAATTTTAGCAGTTGCGATAAGTTCAATTACCGCATCTAACGCTTGAACGTTTCCCATTGTTGAGCCTAAAATGGATTGTTGTTTGAAAAAAATATAACGTAGATCAATAGATACTTTAGGTCCTGTGGTAGCACCGCAGGTAACCACCCTACCATGCTTACCAAGTATTTTCATTGAAATATCCCATGTATCGGCACCCGAATGTTCAAAAACCACATCAACACCACCTCCATTTGTAAAATCTTTAACTGCAGCTGAGATATCATCTTCATAATGGTTTAAACTGATATCAGCACCTAGGTCACTTGCTTGTTTACATTTAGCTGTTGATCCACCGGTCGCGATAACATTACATCCAATTGCTTTTGCTATTTGTAAACCAAATGAGCCAACGCCTGAACTGGATCCCCATACTAGAACAGTATCACCTTCTTTCACCTGAGCACGATTGACCAACATGTGATAAGCTGTTTGCCCAGCAAGCGGGAACGATGCAGCTGATTCAAAATCAATATTGTCCGGTTTTTTTCTCAGATTTCTTTGGTTCACTGCAATAAACTCGCAATTTGTTCCATCCGTACTTTCTCCAAAAATTCCTATAGATGAACACTCATTTTCGCGACCATCATTACAGGCTTCACATTCTCCGCAGAATAATAGTGGGTTTATAACAACTGCATCACCAACCGTAAAATCGCTTACGCCCTGCCCTACTTTTTTGATTATTCCAGCAGCATCACTGCCTAAAATCATTGGTAAAGAAATTCCGGGAATACCGCGGCGAACCCAAATATCAAGATGATTTAATGCGGCTGCTTTTATTTGTACAAGTGCTTGATCAGGTTTAATTACAGGATCAGATATTTCTTCCCACACCAACACATCAGCACCACCGTGCTCATGAATTCGAACTGCCTTCATCTATTTTCTCCGTTTACTTTCGTTTAGAAATAATTCAATTCTGCAATGTTGAAAAATACCTATAGTCTAAACTGAATTTCCCAGGTCCAATCAATATTAGTACTAATGTTACTGCAAAATACATAATGGCTAGTTCTGGCATTTCACCATCAATTACATGGTTTATTGAGGCTACAAACATTGTGAACATTAACAAAATTGATGCTGGGCGGGTAAAAAGTCCAAAAACAATTAGTAATGCACAAACTGATTCGGAAAATGCAGCCATAAAACCAAAAAACGTGCTCAAGAATTCGAAACCAATAATATCAGTTAACGCATGACCTATACGATCCCATTTTTCTGGACCAGCTGTAATTTTCCCCCAACCGTGATTAGATACCATCATTAAACCACCAATAATCCTCAATAGCAGTAACCCTTGTGAATGATAACTACTATTTGGAATCAAGTATGATAAATACCTTCTCATTACTAATTATTATCCCTATTAATATCTTCATATTCAGCATCTTGTATATCCATATTTTGATACGAATCCCGCAGATTTTCCCTAGCATCCTCATTTGATCGGTTAATTTTAACGCGATACAAAAACCGTATGAGTTGGATTACTAGATAAATTAATGTTGCACTAATTATGATGCGCATTATATTTAGGTACTAGCGGTAGGATTGAAGAATTTCGTCCCTGAAACAGGTTGCCTAATATAATCAATGACCTGATCTAGGTCAGCGGAATTGTTAACGAAATCGATGTGATTAGTATTAATGATTACTAGCGGTGTTTCATTGTACCGAAAAAAATACTCCGTATAAATTTCATTTAACTCATTGATGTAATCGTAAGAGATATTTGCTTCAAACTCCCTACCACGTATAGCAATATTTTTCATCAACGTACTAGTATCAGCTTGCAGATATATTATTATATCAGGGTTTATCACATTGCGTTCCAACATATTTGCAATAATATCATATAGGTTCATTTCTTTTTCATCGAGATTCAAAGATGCGAACAAGCGGTCCTTAATAAACATGTAATCTGAAATTAACAGGTTGTGAAACATGTCCACTTGCCGAAATTCTTGTTGCTGTTGATAGCGCTGCAGTAGGAAAAATAACTGTGTCTGAAATGCAAATCTCCCGGGGTCATCATAAAATTTGAATAAAAAAGGATTCTCCTCAAATTTTTCAAGTACCAGTTTTGCACCCAATCTGTCCGAAAGTAATTTTGCTAAACTGGTTTTACCAACCCCAATAGCACCTTCAATCGCAACATAATTCAAGTTTCTCATGCGTTTTTTTCCATAACATGTTTAACCACTTGACTCTGATCCGGACATAGGTTAAGTAATTCAGATATAGTTTTTCCAATTTTTTCTATTTTGTAATCTGGCATTAATTCACAAAACGGTACCAGAACAAATTTTCGATTGACTATGTCTGGATGGGGGATAATTAATTCTTCTGTTTCAATATAGGAATCACCATGGCACAAAATATCAATATCAATAATACGCGGTTGGTTTTTTTCTCTTTCTTTTGGACGACCTAAGAGTAATTCTGTATGTTGTGCAGCGTCCAATAATTGAAATGCCGAAAATTCTGTATTACATGAAATAACAGTGTTGAAAAATTTGGGCTGATTTGTTTCATATAAGGGTTCAGACTCATAAAAGGATGCACTATTAATATCACTGATGTCATTATAAATACCTAAAGAAGTAATTGCTGCTGCTAAATTTGATTCACGATCACCTAGATTTGACCCAAGACCTAGCACTGCTAATTCAGGCATAATCAGATTTTTTCCGCTTTAATTCCACCTCTACTGTGTCAATTACGCCACTTACCGGTGCATTGGGTTTACGAACGCGAATTACCACAGCATCTATATCGTATTTATTAATCACAGATCGCGATATATCTTCAGCCAGCGCTTCTAAAAGAAAATATCTTTTTGACTCCACACAATTATTAACCGTTTTATATACCGCCTCATAGTCAACTGTATCATGTAGGTCATCGGAAAGACCTGGTTTTTTAAGTGATGTTGATAATTCAAGATCAACTTCAAATTTTCCACCAAGCTCTTTTTCCGATTCGTTTACACCATGATAACCATAAAAGAGCATATTTTTTAATCGTATGACGTCCATATGGTTTGGAATTTACTCTTGCGATTTCTCGCGAGTCAATTAATGAAAAAGAAAAGCCCCCCTATAGGGAGGCTTTTCATTGCATAATTCATGAGGTAATCCTCGATTACATCATTCCGCCCATTCCGCCCATTCCTGGATCCATCGGTGGCATTGCCGGACCTTCTTTTTCAGGAATTTCAGTCACAGCAACTTCAGTAATGAGAAGCA
>Ga0208700_1000265_pt1 | contig 18465 bp, 17 predicted proteins | sample DeeseametaMP2016_FD_184179 | JGI IMG/M metagenome (GOLD analysis project Ga0208700, IMG submission 184179) | Marine microbial communities from the Deep Pacific Ocean - MP2016 (SPAdes) | ecosystem: Environmental > Aquatic > Marine > Oceanic | place: East of Hawaii, North Pacific Ocean | collected... | reverse complement strand
TGGGTTTTGCTATTTCAGGAACGTATCTTGATACTGAGGTACCGCTAAGTTTTGGATTTGTTAATATTCCGGCATTCTTAATTTTTATACCTATTACGATGTTAATGGCTAAAATTGGAGCTAAAGCAGTCCATCAAATCAATAAACAGACTATCAATAGATTGTTTGGTGTTTTTCTTTTGATTGTATCTTGCAGATTATTCTTTGAATATTTTTCTTTCTAAATTTTTTGATCGTATTCACCAACCTTTCCGGTTGCTTTTAGTAAATTATCAATAAAACTAAATATAGCTTTCATCTCATCAGCTGATTGGAAGCTCTCAGTTACGACTACTAACGAAGGTTTGTTTGAAGAAGCTCTAATAAGTCCCCAAGAACCATTTTCTAAAATAAATCTAACACCATTAATAGTTAAGATTTCACTTATAAGTATCCCTGCGATTCTAGTTTTTTTCTCAAAAAGTTCTCTAAACTTTTGTGTCATGACATCAACAATTTTATATTTTTCTGCATCATTACAATGAGGTGCCATAGTTGGACTCTGATATGTTTTAGGTATTTCGTCTAGTAAATCGGATATTTTTTTTGATGAATTTTTGTCAAGCAATTTACAAACTTGAATAGCTGATAATATTCCATCATCATAACCCAATCCAAGAGGTTTATTAAAAAAGAAATGGCCACTTTTTTCAAATCCAGCCAAAGCTTTCTCTTTATTAACTTTCCTTTTTATATATGAGTGTCCTGTTTTCCAATAAATTGTTTTACATGAGTTTTTTTTTAGCACTTCATCTGTTTTGAATAATCCGGTTGATTTGATATCAACGATGAATTTTGAATTTTTATGTTCAAAGGACAAATTTCTTGAAATAAGCAAGCCTATTTTATCAGAAAATATTTCATTACCAATATCATCAACAACACCAAGCCTGTCACCATCGCCATCAAATGCAAAACCTATGTTTGCTTTATTTTTTTTAACCGAATTACTTAGTGCGCGAAGCATCTTTAAATCTTCTGGATTAGGGTTGTATTTGGGAAAATTGTAATCGAGATTACAATCTAGTTCAATGATATCGCAACCAATACCCTTAAGAACTTTTGGGGCAAATATTCCTGCGGTACCATTTCCGCAAGCTACTACTGCCTTAATTTTATTTTTTATTTTATTTTTTATTAAGTTAGCAATATAAATATCTTTAAATTCTTTAATTTCTTTATAGGAACCTTTTCCATTTACAAATTTTTTTTTAAAAACGATATTTTTTAATTCTTTCATTTCAGTATCTGAGTGAGTTAGTCCTTTTTCTATCCCCATCTTTATACCAGTCCATCCATTTTCATTATGACTTGCTGTAACCATTGCGACAGCGTCAGCATTCAGGTGAAATTGAGCAAAATAAGCTGTTGGCGATAGAGCTAATCCTATATCTTCAATATTGCATCCAGTATCAATTAAACCCTCAATGAGTTTTTTTTTTACTTCTTCACTGTAAGACCTATAGTCGTGGCCAACTATTACTCTCGGTGATTGGTTTGTTTTGGAAACTATTTGAGAACCCAAACCTCGACCAATATTTTTTATTCCTTCTTGATTTATGTCTTTTGGATATAGCCAACGCGCGTCATACTCTCTAAATCCATTCGGGTTTATGTGGGCGGTCTCAGTTTTTGGCATTACAATTTATCTAATATTTTTAAGGCTTTAGCAGTATTTAATTTTTTTCTTGCTATTATATTAATGTTCTTATATTGTTCTATTGATTTGCTTAAATACGTAGTATATCAAGTAATTGTGTACACAACATATAGTTGTTATTACACAGAACATTAATAAAATAAGCATTTTATGAATAAAGATCTTTCATTGGCTATAGAGAAAGCTGTCGAAAAAATTAACCCCAAAGATAATTTTTCACGTTCTCAGGACAAGGGAGACAAGAAGCCTGACTTATTCTCGTTAACTTTCCAAACAGAACTTTTTCAAAATGATAAAGGAATAACAATTAAAATTGATAGATCTAAAGACGAAAAATTAACTAATTTTGGTAAGGCAACTTTAAGTGACAGGTATTTAGGCCAAAGCGAATCCCATCAGGATCTATTTGCTCGTGTAGCAAGCACATATGCTGATAATAATTTACATGCGCAAAGAATTTACAATTATATAAGTAATTTATGGTTTATGCCAGCTACTCCAATTTTATCCAATGGTGGCAATGAGAGAGGATTACCAATTTCATGTTTTTTAAATGAAGCGGGAGATAGTTTAAGCAGTATTTTAGATTTGTGGAGTGAAAATGTTTGGCTTGCAGCAAGAGGTGGTGGCATTGGCAGTTACTGGGGAAATCTTAGATCCATAGGAGAAAAGATTGGAAGAGTTGGAAAAACGTCTGGCATTATTCCATTTATTAAAGTAATGGACTCATTAACAATGGCGATCAGCCAAGGTTCGCTGCGAAGAGGTTCGGCAGCCTGTTACCTTCCAATTGATCATCCAGAAATAGAAGAGTTTATTGAGATGAGAAGATCTACAGGCGGTGATCCAAATAGAAAAGCTCTAAACCTACATCATGGCGTATTAGTTAGTGATGCTTTTATGAGAGCTGTTGAAACCAATTCTCAATGGGCTTTAAAAAGTCCTAAAGACGCTATTATCCAATCCACAGTCTCTGCAAGAAATTTATGGATCAGATTATTAACTGCTAGAATAGAAACAGGAGAACCGTATATTATTTATATAGATACAGTTAATAGACTAATTCCACAGCATCACAAGTTGGCTGGACTTGATGTAAAGACATCTAATCTTTGTAGCGAAATAACTTTACCCACAGGAATAGACAAAGATGGAAATGATAGAACTGCTGTTTGTTGTTTATCTTCACTTAACTTAGAAACATACGATGAATGGAAAGACAAACCACAGTTCATTGAAGATATAATGAGATTTTTAGATAATGTCTTAACTGATTTTATTAATCACGCACCAGACTCTTTTAAGAATGCAAAATATTCCGCGATGAAAGAAAGAAGTGTTGGATTAGGTGTTATGGGTTTTCATTCATTTTTGCAAAAAAATTCAATACCATTAGAGTCGGTAATGAGCAAAGTTTGGAATAATAAAATTTTTAAACACATTCAAACAAAAGTCGATCAAGCATCAAAAATATTAGCAGAGGAGAGAGGAGCATGTCCGGATGCAGAGGAATACGGTTTTAAAGAAAGATTTTCTAATAAAACAGCAATTGCTCCAACAGCTTCTATTTCAATAATTTGTGGGGGAACATCACCAGGAGTTGAACCTGTTGCTGCTAATAGTTTTACACACAAAACTCTTTCAGGTTCTTACAGTGTCAGGAACAAATATGTACAAAAAGTCTTAGAAAAACATGGTAGAAATGACGAGGAAACTTGGTCAAGTATAACAACAAACCAAGGATCGGTTGCACACTTAGATTTTTTGAGCAGTCAGGAAAAGGATGTATTTAAAACAGCTTTCGAATTAGATCAAAAATGGATTGTTGAACTTGCTGCAGAAAGAACCCCTTACATTTCACAAGCACAATCAATCAACATCTTCCTGCCTGCTGATATTCATAAAAAAGATCTTCATCAAATACATTTTCAAGCGTGGAAAAAAGGCTTAAAGAGCCTTTATTATTGTAGATCAAAATCTATTCAAAGGGCTGAAAATATAAATACTGGATCTTCAACAGATATATTAAATAATGTTTATTCAAAAAATGAAATAGTAAATGAAACGAGTGATGAGGAGTGTTTATCATGTCAGTAATGAAAATAAACAAGGAGACGATACTACCTAAGAAAAATGGATTACTAGTTGGTAGCTTGGGTTATAAACCATTTAGATATCCGTGGTGTTATGATGCATGGTTAACACAACAAAGAATTCATTGGCTTCCCGAGGAAGTGCCATTAGGAGATGATGTGAGAGATTGGCAAAAAAACCTTAGCCAGCCGGAAAAAAATCTTTTAACCCAAATCTTTAGATTTTTTACTCAAGCGGATGTTGAAGTTAGTAATTGTTATATAAGACATTATATGAGTGTTTTTAAACCTACTGAAGTTTTAATGATGATGTCTTCGTTTGCTTCTATGGAAACAGTTCATATAGCGGCCTATTCACACCTTTTAGACACCATTGGTATGCCGGAGTCAGAGTATTCAGCTTTTTTGCAATATAAAGAAATGAAAGATAAATACGATTATATGCAAGGCTTTAATGTTAAATCAAATCACGATATAGCAAAGACGATTGCAGTTTTTAGTGCTTTTACCGAAGGTCTACAGTTGTTTGCAAGTTTTGCTATTCTCTTGAACTTTCCACGGCAAAACAAAATGAAAGGTATGGGTCAAATTGTAACTTGGTCAGTTAGAGACGAGACTTTGCATTGCAATTCAATGATTAGATTATTTAAAACATTTATCGATGAGAACCCAGACATCTGGACAGAAAAACTTAAGAAAGAAATTTACGAAGCATGTAGAACAATCGTTTCACATGAAGATGCTTTTATAAATTTGGCATTCGAGATGGGACCAATCGATGGTCTAACTGCTGATGAAATTAAACAATATATTCGTTGGATAGGTAATAGAAGATTAATTCAACTTGGACTAGAACCAATTTATCAAGTAGAAAAAAATCCTTTAACTTGGCTTGATACAATGTTGAATGCAGTAGAACATATGAATTTCTTCGAAGGAAGAGCTACTGAGTATTCAAAAGCTTCGACCCAAGGAACTTGGGCAGAAGCCTTCTCATAAAACTAAAAATAAATTCACTTTCTTAAATAGGGAACAATTAGTAAAATAATTTATTGAAAGGAGGGTTTATGGCAAAATTTTATCTTATGGGAAATTATACCGCAAAAGCATTTCAAGGTTTTATTGCAAATCCTGATACTGACAGGGGTGCTGCAATTAAAGCAGTTGCTAGTGCTGTAGGAGGCAAAGTATTAGATTATGATATTGTTAGAGGTTCTTATGATTTTATTGTTTCAATAGATGCACCAAACTTTGAAAGTATGGCAGCAGCGAAACTTGCTACTGAAGCAAGCGGTGCAGTAACTAACATTACCATAATGGAGCCTATAAACATTAATAGTGCGGCAAAACTTGCTGCAAAAGTGGCGGCTGGCTATAAAGCACCTGGAAAATAATTTTATCTTTGGTTGAGAAGCATTACTTTACGGTGCTTCTCACCACTGTATTTAGAAAGCGGTCTAATTAATTTATTGGATGCGTGCTGTTCCATTATGTGAGCAGACCAACCTGTGATGCGGGCCATGACAAATATTGGGGTAAAAAAATCAGTATCGAATTTCATTAGATGATAGGTTGGTCCAGAAGGATAATCTAAGTTAGGATGTATATTCTTTTTTTCAATCATAATAGTTTCTATTATTTGACTCATTTTAGGTAATTTTTTTTCTTTAAGTATTTCAGCAACTTTTAAATAATATTTCTTCATGGTAGGGACTCTAGAATCTCCTTTACTATAAACCCTATGTCCAAAGCCCATGATAAGTTTTTTCTTTTTTAAAGCGTCTAAAATCCATTTTTTTGCATTTTCAGGTTTTTTTATTTTCTTTAGCATATGCATCACTTCTTCATTAGCTCCGCCATGCAGAGGTCCTTTCAGACTAGCAACAGCTCCAGTAATAGCTCCATGCATATCTGACAGACTGCTTGTGATAGTTCTTGCAGTGAAAGTTGAGACGTTGAAACTGTGTTCTGCGTATAAAATTAGCGATACATCAAAAGCTTTCACAATTTCTTTTCTAGGAACTTTTCCAAAACACATATAAAAAAAATTTTCAGAAAATGACAGTTCTTTTTTAGGAGGTATTACTTTTTTACCTTTTCTCGCTCTAAAAAAGGCCGCGATAGCAGTTGGGGTTTTAGCAAAAATTCTCATAGCTTTTCTCATATTTGCTTCAGGAGAATTGTCACTTGTTTCTTTATCTTCTAATCCCATAACACTAACAACTGTTCTTACTACATCCATAGGATGAGATCTTTTGGGCATGTGTTTGATAATTTCTCTAAGATTTATTGTAATATTCCTATTTTCTCTTTCCTCTTTTTTAAATTTATTAAGTTGAATACTGTTTGGTAAATCTCCTTTAAGCACAAGATAAGCAACTTCTTCAAATTTGCATGTTTCACATAGGTCCTGGACTGCATAACCTCGATAAGTTAGTGCATTAATATCTGGCATCACTTGTGATATAGTTGTCTCGTCAACAACTATACCCAATAGTCCTTTTTTTATTTCATCACTCATAATTTACTCGTGTCCGTCTGTTTTAAAATCAGTAATTTTTTTATCTGCAGTATTATATTTTTCATATTCTACCAGCTCGTACAATCTTTTTCGTGTCTGCATTTTATCGATAATATTATTTTGATGTCCATCTTTAAAAATGACTTTTAGTCCATCTTCAACGTTTTTCATTGCTAATCTTTGCGTTGTTACGGGATAAATTACAATATTATAACCTAAATTTTCTAAAGTTTTTGCTGATAAAATTTTTGATTTACCAAATTCTGTCATGTTGGCTAACAAACTTACTTTTGAGCTTTTTCTTATTTGCTCGAATTCTTTTTCATCTCTCATAGCCTCCGGAAAAATAACATCAGCACCCGCATCTTCATAAGCTTTAACTCTATCAATAGTTTTTTTTATTCCCTCTACTGTATTCGAGTCAGTTCTAGCAATGATTAAAAAATTTTTATCTTTTTTAGCACCTACAGCTTTTTTTATTTTTTTTATCATATCTTCTACAGGGATGATTTCTTTATTGTCGAGATGACCACACCTTTTTTGTTCAATTTGGTCTTCGATATGACATCCGGACAGACCAAGCTTTTCAAATGTCTCAACGGATTTCTTACAATCACCAAATCCAGTGTCTGCATCAACTATTGTAGGTAGATCTGACACTCTTGAAATTTGATTTGCTCTATAACTAACTTCTTTTAAGGTAGTTAAGCCTATGTCCGGCACCCCTAAATCATTGGACAAAACTCCACCAGAAATATATACGCCATCAAAACCAATTTCAGCAATTAGCTTTGCGGTTAAAGGATTATAAGCACCTGGAAATCTTAGTATTTTTTGTTTTTTTAGTTTATTTATTAATTCTATTCTTTTTTCAGAGGAATTTTTTTTTGTAAAATGCATATCATTATTTGTTAATCTATAACAATTATAACAGCAGTAATTAATAACAATACAGCTAAAAAATATTCAACAATTTTCTTAATTTTAATATTTTTGATTATTAATTTTATCGATGATCCAAAAAATGCCCATAAACAAATCGAGGGAAAACAGATAAAAGGAGCTGTTATTGCTACAAATGAGGTAGCTACAATAAAATTTTCTTCGCTAGGGAAAAATGCAGTTGCTGCAGTTAATGCCACTACCCAAGCTTTAGGATTAACAAATTGAAAGAGTGCTGCCTCGTAAAGCTTTAGTGGTTTGCCAGTTTCTTTTTCATTATTTGAAAAGGATCCTACAATTTTCCACCCCAAGTAAAGCAGATACACAAAACATATCCATTTTAAGTAAAATTGAATAAGTGGATATTTTTGAAACAAACTACCTAAACCAAAACATACTAAGGAAATTTGGATAGTGTGACCAAATGGAATCCCAATTAGATGAGGTAAGGTTCTTTTAAAACCAAATTTAATACCAGAAGCAGTAAGCATTGCGTTGTTTGGTCCTGGCGTTACAAACATGACAAAATAATAACTAATTAGTGCAAAAAATAATTTAAATTCAATCATTAAGATATTTTTTAATAATTTTTTCCAAACCTACAAAATTTTTTACTAAATGATTATGGTATATCTGATTTACTTTTTTTTCTGTGTATCCTCCTTCAATTAATACAAAAGGTATATTGGCAGCTTGTGCCGCACCTGAATCTGTTTCACTATCACCAATCATGATAGTTTTTTTTAAGTTTCCTCCGATTATTTCAATTGTATCAGTTAGATGTTTAGGATCTGGTTTATTGTGATTAAAAGTATTACCGCCTGCCACATAGTCGAAAAAATGATAAATCTTTATTTTTTTTAACAGATCTATTGATAAATGTTCTTGTTTATTTGTACAAACGGCCATGGAAATAGAATTATTTTTGCACCAGCTTAAAAATTCTAAAGCACCAGTTATTAACTTACTTTTTTTATTAATATTGTTGCTGTAGAAATTTATAAATTCTTTTGTCATTTCCTCTTCCATTTTTTCATCTGTTTTTTTTATTTTTCCACTTAATTCACCGATTTCATGCATTGATTTTCTGAGCATCACTTTTGATCCTCCGCCAGCAAGTTTTTTTATGTCAGATAATTCTCTTTCTTCATAACCAAATTTTTTCATCACATGATTATGTGCCAGCATCAAATCGGGTGCTGTGTCGATCAACGTTCCGTCAAGATCAAATAATACTGTAAATTTTTGACTCATTTTGTTAAGTAGTATAAAGAAATATTTTGTGAGTTATTTCAAAGTTTATATTAATGTAAAGAGAAATCTTTATGGCATCAATAAATAAAAAAAAAAAATCTTTAATAGAAAAATATACTCAAGAAAAATTACGTAATAAAGCTATGAAACTAGGTGTTACTTTAAAATCACCTGAGACAGTTTTTTTATCGGCTGATACTAAATTTGGAAAAAACATTACCATTCATCCCTATGTTATGATTGGACAAAAAGTCAAAATTGGAAGCGATGTTGAGATTTTACCTTTTTCACATATTGAAAATGCTACATTAGAAAAAAATGTACGAGTTGGTCCTTTTTCAAGAATCAGACCCGGGTCTTTTCTATCTAAAGGTTCAAGAGTCGGTAATTTTGTAGAAGTTAAAAAAAGTAGGGTGGGGGAAAATTCAAAAATTCCACATCTATCATATGTGGGAGATACTTCTATTGGTAAAAATGCTAATATTGGTGCTGGCACAATCACCTGCAACTATGATGGAAAAAAGAAAAACAAAACTAAAATTTTAGATGGTGCTTTTATTGGTTCCAACACTGCCTTGGTTGCTCCAGTTAAAATTGGCAAAGGATCAATAGTTGGAGCAGGTTCAGTTATAACTAAAAATGTTAAAGATAAATCATTAGCTTTAACAAGAGCTAATCAAATCGAAGTTAAAAATTATAAGAGAAAATAATGTGTGGAATAATAGGTATAGCAAGCAATAAACCAGTTTCTTCAAATATCATCCAGTCTTTAAAGAGGCTGGAATACAGAGGTTATGACTCTGCTGGAATCGCAACAATTGGCAATGGAGAAATTTATGAGAAAAAATGTATTGGAAGAGTTGATAATCTTGAAAAAGTTTTATTTAAAAATCCATCAAAAGGTATTTTAGGAATAGGTCATGTTAGATGGGCAACTCATGGAGTGCCAAGCCAAGTAAATGCACATCCACATTCATCAGAACAGGTTTCGGTTGTACATAATGGTATTATTGAAAATTCAAATGATTTGAAAAAAGATTTAGAAAATAAAGGATATAAATTTAAATCACAAACCGATACTGAGGTTATAACATTTTTACTAACCGACTTACTAAAGGATTTCGACATTATAAATGCAATTCATAAAACATTAGAAAAACTTCATGGTAGTTTTGCCTTAGGTATTATTTTTAAGAAATTCAATAATATTGTAGTCGGGGCGAGAAGAGGAAGTCCACTAGCAGTAGGATATGGTCATGAGGAAAATTATCTTGGCTCAGACTCCTATGCGCTTAAGTCAATGACAAATAAAATTACTTATTTAGACGATGGAGATATATGTGTTTTATCGAACAATAAAGTAGAGTTTTATAATTCAAAAAATATTAAGATCAACAAAGAGGTTTTAACACTTTCTGATGATAAACATATTACAGATAAAGGGGATCATAAAGATTTCATGTCCAAAGAAATCAATGAGCAGCATGTTACGGCTCAAACCTGCATAAAAGAGTATGTTGATCAATTAAGACAAGATATAAATTTATATCACTTTCCAATCGAACCTAAAGATATTACTAAAATAATTTTAATAGGTTGTGGTACTGCATATCATGCTTGCGTGACTGCAAAATATTGGTTTGAAGAACTTACAAATATTCCTGTTGAAATTGATATAGCTTCAGAATTTCGATACAGAAAACTAAAGTTCGATAATAAAAATTTATATGTTTTTGTATCACAATCAGGAGAAACTGCCGATACATATGCTGCTCTTGATCTATGTAAAAAAAATAATGTTAAAACCTGTGCTATTGTTAATGTTGTTGAAAGCTCTATAGCTAGAAAGTCAGATTTTGTTTTGCCCATTCATGCGGGTCCTGAAATAGGAGTTGCATCAACCAAGGCATTTATAGGCCAAATGTTAGTTCTTTATCTTTTAGTTCTTAAAATGTCTGAAGTTAGAAAAGAAATATCCCAAACAGATTATGTTAATAAAATAAGTGAACTTAAAAAACTTCCTTCGTTGATAAAAGATGTTTTGAAATGTCAGGATCAAGTCCAAGTTATTGCGAAAGATTTTTTAAAGGTAAAAGGTGCAATGTTTTTAGGTCGTGGCTTATCTTTTCCAATAGCTTTAGAAGGAGCATTAAAACTTAAAGAATTATCCTACTTACATGCTGAAGGTTACCCGGCTGGGGAAATGAAACACGGTCCACTTGCTTTAATTGAAGAAGGTTTACCCGTTGTTGTTTTAGCGCCAAAGGATAAATATTTCGAGAAAACGATCTCAAATATGCAGGAGGTCATAGCAAGAGGAGGAAAGGTAATATTAATAACAAATGAAAGCACTAATATTATTAGCGAGAATGTGAGATTTACATTAGAAATACCAAAGACCGATGATTATTTAACGCCATTTCTGATGACAATTCCATTACAGTTATTAGCTTATCACGTAGCATCATTAAAAAATTGTGATATTGATAAACCAAGAAACTTAGCAAAATCAGTTACTGTGGAATAAGAAATTATTTTTTACTTTTAAAAAAGAAGCTGGATATAGGAACTCTTTGTCTAAGCATATTTTTTTTATAATATTTGATTTTATTTTACCAGGAGCCCACAAAAAAATTGACTTACTATTGTTCAAACATTTGAGAGTTAATGTAATTCTTGCAAAATCTTTTTTAATAATAAAATCAACGTTATTTTTGAGTTTTTTATTTATATTATTTTTAAATAAAGATGCTATATGCCCATCTTGACCAAGTCCTAATAGAACCAGGTCAAAAACTACTTTTTTTTTTAAAAAGTATTTTTTAATTGTTTTTTCGTAATCTTGAGCATCTTTTTTAATAGATTTTTGATTAGTTGTTATTTTGTATATTTGCCGATTCGAAATTCTAATTTTACTGAGCAGATATTTTCTGCACATACGAATGTTTGAGTATTTAGAATTTTCTTTTACATATCTCTCGTCACCAATAAAAAAATCAATTTTTTTCCATGGTATGTTTTTATTTTTAGCAAGATGTCTATAAAGCTTAATTGGGCTCTTTCCACCAGTAAGCACAAAAGAAAATCTGCTTCTTCTTTTGAACCTTTTGTTTAATTTGCCGCAAAATAATCTTATGAACTTTTCTATTAAAAAATTTTCGTTATTTTCTTGAATTATTTTTGCAAATTTAGCCATTTTTTAACTAACAGGTACATTCAAACTTGGTTTTTTTACTTGTATACCTTATATAGACCTTAGGTTGAACATGAAAAAATGGACATTAAATAGTTGGAGAAATTATCCAGTTAAGCATATTCCCGAGTATGAGGACGAAAAGAAACTTAATATGGTTTTGAAAAAAGTAAGTTCTTTTCCACCATTGGTATTTGCTGGAGAAACTATATCTTTAAAAAAATCACTTGCACAAGTGGCTGAAGGTAAAGCTTTTCTTTTACAAGCTGGAGATTGTGCTGAAAGTTTTGCTGAGTTTCACCCTGATAATATTAGAGACACTTTTAAAGTTATTTTACAGATGGCTCTAATTTTAACTTTTTCTGCTGCTTTGCCGGTAGTCAAAGTAGGAAGAATAGCTGGACAATTTTCTAAACCAAGAAGCTCACCCATAGAAATTAAAGATGGAAAAGAACTTCCAGCATACTTAGGAGACAACATAAACGGAATTGAATTTAGTGAAAAAGCTAGAAAGCCTGATCCAATGAGGTTATTTAAAGCTTATTCACAATCAGCTTCAACTTTGAATTTGCTGCGAGCTTTTTCACAAGGAGGTTACGCTGATTTGAGGAAAGTTCATTTATGGAATTTAGGTTTTGTAAATAAAAGTCCTCAAGGAAAAAAATTTAAAGAGATTGAAGATAAAATAAGTGACGCACTATCTTTCATGGAAGCTTGCGGAATTAATCCAGAAAGTAATAGAAGGTTAAGAACGGTAAATTTTTATACTTCTCATGAAGCTTTACTCTTACCATTCGAGCAAGCTATGACTAGAATTGACTCTACTTCAGGAGAATATCATGACACTTCAGCACATTTTGTTTGGATTGGTGATCGAACAAGACAGACGAACGGTGGCCATGTTGAATTTTGCAAGGGGATCAAAAACCCGCTTGGTATAAAATGCGGACCAACTTTAAAAGATTCAGAATTAATTAAACTTTGCAATATTTTAAATTCTAATAATGAGCCAGGTAGAATAACTCTTATATCTAGATTTGGAGCAAATAATGTTGAAAAATTTTTACCTAAATTAATTAGGGCAATCAAGAAAGAAGGTCTAAATGTTGTTTGGTCATGTGATCCTATGCACGGAAATACAATTAAATCTGCCAATGGATTTAAAACCAGACCTTTTAATAATATTTTTAAAGAAGTAAAAAGAGTATTAGCTGTTCATCAAGCAGAAGGAAGTTACGCAGGTGGTTTACATATAGAGATGACAGGTCAAAACGTTACAGAATGCATTGGTGGTGCACAAAAAATATCCGAAAAGGATTTATCGCATAGATATCACACCCATTGTGATCCGAGACTTAATGCAAATCAAGCATTAGAACTAGCTTTCTTAATTTCGGACGAGATTAAGAAAAACTCTCAATATTCAAAGAATATTATTCAAGCAGCATCTTAATAATTGAATTTTAATTATTAAGATCTATTTTAACAAAAGGATATTAATATTATGCAAACATCAGAAATGGTTGAATACATAAAAAGCTGGATAAGCGATTATTGCAAATCTATGCCAAAAGAGCCCGATGCTTTAGTGATAGGTATTTCTGGAGGAATTGACTCTTCAGTAACAAGTACGCTTTGTGCACTTACTGGAAAAAAAACTATTGTACTTTCTATGCCTATAAAGCAAATAAAAGAACAGCACAATTTAAGTTTAAAACATCAAGAATGGCTTAAAAATAAATTTAAAAATGTAGAAAGTTATTTAATTAATTTAGATAATGTTTTTAAATCTTTTAAAACTTCATTGACTCAATTTGATAATGAGCATGGTATGGCAAATTCCAGAGCTAGACTAAGAATGACGACACTTTATCAGACAGCTGCTTCAAACAATGGGATAGTAGTAGGCACAGGTAACAAAGTTGAAGATTTTGGTGTTGGCTTTTACACCAAATATGGAGATGGCGGCGTTGATATATCACCTATTGCAGATTGCGCTAAATCCCAAATATGGGAAATGGGCAAATACTTAGGAGTACTAGAAGAAATTGTTAAAGCCCAACCCACTGATGGTTTGTGGGATGATGGAAGAACAGATGTTAGGCAACTAGGTATGACTTATGAAGAATTAGAAAAAGCAATGAAAAATCCAAACAGCTCTGGATATAAAAAGTACTTAGAAATTAGAAAAAAGAATTTGCATAAAATGAATCCTATTCCTATTTGCAAAATGAAAAATGACTAAAAATTTAAATCTCTTTAATACCTTATCGAGAAAAAAAGAAAAATTTATGCCGATAGATTATAATAAAATTGGCATGTATGTTTGCGGTCCAACAGTTTATGATTTTCCACATATTGGTAATGCTAGGCCGCTAGTGGTTTTTGATGTCCTATATAGACTTTTATTGAAAGTATATGGCAAAAATAAAATTACTTACGTTAGAAATATTACGGATGTTGATGATAAAATAATTGAGTCATCTAAAAAGAATAAACAAACAATTAAAGAATTAACTAAAACTATTACAACTAGTTTTTACGAAGACTGTAAATATTTAAATTGCTTAAAACCAAACTTTGAACCTAAAGCTACTGAACATATTCAAGAAATGGTTAGTATGATTACGAATTTGATAAAAAACAAACATGCTTATGAAAACAAAAAACATGTTTATTTTTCTGTATCTTCTTTTAAAGATTATGGAAAATTGTCAAATAAAAAATCAGATGAACTGGTTGCTGGTTCAAGAGTGGAAGTTTCAAAATTTAAAAAAGATCCACTTGATTTTGTTCTTTGGAAACCTTCTGAGTCCAACGATCCAGGTTGGGATTCTCCTTGGGGAAGAGGACGTCCTGGTTGGCATTTAGAATGTTCCGTTATGAGTGAAAAGTTCTTGGGCAAAAAATTCGATATTCATGGCGGAGGACTTGATCTTGTTTTTCCTCATCATGAAAATGAAATTGCCCAATCTCGTTGCGCAAATCGTACAGATAATTTTGCAAATTATTGGATACACAATGGTTATGTTACCTTTGCTAAAGAAAAAATGTCAAAATCTATTGGTAATATTGTAACTGTTAAGAAATTGAGAGAAACAGTGAATGGACAAGTTGTAAGATTAGCTCTTTTGAGCTCCCATTATAAGCAACCATTAGATTGGAGTGAAAAATTAATTACTGAAAGTGAAAACACATTGGATAAATGGTATAGCCAATTTGATGAAACAACTTCAGAAGAATTACCAGATGATGTATTAGGCTCACTTCTGGAAGATTTAAATACACCGGAATATATATCGAAACTTCATTCACTTTATGATAAAGCATCCAGGGGAAACAAATCTTCAAAAATTAAATTTTTATCTGCCTGTAAATTAATTGGTTTATTTGGAGAAGATGTTAAATCTTGGAAAAATTTTAAAAAACAAAGAGCCAAAGTTGATGAAGGTTTTATTCATCAAAAAATTATAGACAGAAATAATGCAAGAAAAAAAGGTGATTATAAATTGGCCGATACTTTAAGAAAGGAATTAGAGACGAATGGTGTAATTATTGAAGATAAACAAGATAAAACAACGTGGAAATATAAATGAGCAAAGAAAAAATATACATTTTTGACACAACACTTAGAGATGGGGCACAAACAGAAGGAGTTAATTTTTCTCTTGATGATAAAAATAAAATAGCTAAAGCGCTATCTGATTTAGGAGTTGATTATTTAGAAGGTGGTTGGCCAGGAGCTAATACTTTAGATACAACTTTTTTTAACAATCCACCAAAACTGAATAATACTATTTTTACAGCTTTCGGTATGACTAAAAAAACTGGTAGAAGTGCAGAAAATGATCCAGGATTATCAGCATTGTTAAATTCACAAGCTTCTGCAATTTGCTTAGTAGGAAAATCATGGGATTATCATGTTGATGTAGCTTTGGGTATTACTAATGAAGAGAATTTAGAAAATATTAAAGAGTCAACTAAATTATTTGTCAAAAAAAAGAAAGAATTTATGTTTGATGCAGAACATTTTTTTGATGGCTATAAAAATAATCCAGAGTATGCATTAAGTTGTATCAAAACTGCTTTTGATGAGGGAGCTAGATGGATTGTACTTTGCGATACGAATGGTGGAACTTTACCAAATGAAGTGGGGGATATAGTTTCTAAAGTAAGCCAGAAAATACCAGGAAAGAATCTTGGAATTCATGCTCACAATGATACAGAAAATGCTGTGGCAAATAGTTTAGCAGCTGTTTTGGCTGGTGTTAGGCAAATTCAGGGAACAATTAATGGATTAGGGGAAAGATGCGGCAATGCAAATTTGATTTCATTAATTCCATCATTGGTTCTTAAAAAATCTTTAAACAGTAAATTTGAAATTAAAATTAATAAAGATAAAATTAAAACACTTACTGAATATTCAAGATTATTAGATGAAATATTAAATAGAAAATCCAATAGACGCTCCGCTTATGTTGGTCCTTCTGCTTTTGCTCACAAGGGTGGTTTGCACGTTTCGGCAGTAAGCAAAGATCCCAAAACGTACGAACATATAGATCCTAGTTTAGTTGGCAATGTGAGAAATATTATTATTTCTGATCAAGCTGGCAAGTCAAATATCATGTCAAGATTAGAGAAGTACGGAATTAAAATTGATAAAAATGATCCTAAAGTTCAAAGATTGCTTAACGAAGTTAAAGATAGAGAGTTCGTAGGCTATTCTTATGATGGTGCTGATGCATCATTTGAATTATTGGCTAGACGTCTCTTAGGAGAAATTCCAAAATATTTAACAATTTCTAAATATGATGTTTCTGTAAAAAAAGATTCCTCTGAAAAAATTAACTCTTTTGCCAGAGCACATATAATTGTTGACGGACAAGAAATTGTTTGTGAAGGATCTGGAAATGGTCCAGTAAATGCTTTGGATAATGCTATCAGATCAAATGTTGGTAAAGTTGAAAAATATTCGAAATACTTAAAAGATTTAAAGTTAGTAGATTACAAAGTTAGAATTTTAAATACAGGAACCAATGCGACAACAAGAGTTTCAATTGAAAGCACTGACAGAAATGGGAAAAGCTGGTTTACTATTGGAGTTTCTCCAAATATTATTGAAGCATCGTTCAAAGCATTAATAGATAGTCTTGATTATAAGCTCTACAAAGAAAAGGCTCCCGCTAACAATTAATGAGTTATAAAAATATCTATTTTATTTTAGTTAGACCCCAATTAGGAGAAAATATTGGAGCAACCGCTAGAGCTCTTAAAAATTTTAAGTTAAGCAAATTAAGAATAGTCAATCCTCGAAGTGGATGGCCTAATCAAAAAGCCATAGCGACCTCAGTTGGTGCCAAAAATATTTTACAATCATCAAAAATTTATAATTCGCTTGATAAATCGATTGGTGATTTAGATAAAGTTTTTGCAACGACTACAAGAATAAGAAAAGTTAACAAAAAAATTATTTCTATTTTTGATTTAAATAAAAAATTAAAAAACAAACAAAAAATTGGAATAATTTTTGGACCAGAAAACTCTGGTTTATCGAATGATGAATTAAATTGCGCAGATTATGTAGTAAAAATTCCTACAAATAAAAAATTTAGTTCGTTAAATTTATCTCATAGTGTAATACTTTTTTGTTTTCAACTTTTTGTTTTTTTTTCAAAAAAAAATTTTATATATAAGTCGAATTACAAAAGTTCAAGAGCCAGCAAATCAGAAGTAAATAAATTTTTAAAATTTATAATACAATCATTAGATAAAAGAGGTTTTTTGCAACCTGGCCACAAAAGACAAAGCATGATAAGAAACATTGAAAATATTTTTTATAGAACAAATTTGTCTGGTCAAGAAATACGTATTTTGCTTGGTATTTTCTCTACTTTAAATGCATTTAATAAGAAAAGCTGAATTGACAAAAGTTTTCCATTGTTTATAAATCACGAAATATAAAATATGACAAAAAGATTAGCGTCTAAGCATAAAGTGGATAGAAGACTTAAAGTTAACCTATGGGGTAGGCCAAAGAGTCCTTTTAATTCACGAAATTATCCACCCGGCCAACACGGTAAAGCAAAAAAAGGGAAACTTTCAGATTATGGTACGCAACTTGAAGCTAAACAAAAAATGAAATTTTATTACGGAAATATGAATGAAAGACAATTTAGAAATGTTTATCGTAAAGCAATACAAAAGAAAGGAAATACTACAGAAAATTTAGTAGGATTTCTTGAAAGAAGATTAGATACAGTTGTCTACAGAGCAAAATTTGCTACAACGGTATTTTCTGCAAGACAGTTGATTAACCATGGTCACATCAAAGTAAATGGCAAAAAAGTTAATATTCCTAGTTATTTAGTTAAAGCTGAAGATACTATTGAGATAAAAGATAAATCAAAAGACATTGTTACGATAGTAGGAGCTTTGTTAAGCAAAGAAAGAGAAGTTCCGGATTATATACAGATGGATGAAAAAAATAAAAAAGCTACACTAATTCGAATTCCAAAATTTTCAGAAGTTCCTTATCCAGTAATTATGGAACCAAATCTAGTTATTGAATATTACTCTAGATAATTAAATTTAACTTGTTAAGAAGAACTTCCATAAATTTTGTAAACAATATTCTCAGCAAGAATGCTAATTGGAAGATTGCTGATATTGGATGTGGTTATAGTGCTAATAAAAATGCATCAGTAATTGCTGATATTCAAGATCTTTCTAATTTCTACAAAGGTAAAAATTTTATTAAAATTAG
>Ga0208700_1000261_pt1 | contig 18570 bp, 17 predicted proteins | sample DeeseametaMP2016_FD_184179 | JGI IMG/M metagenome (GOLD analysis project Ga0208700, IMG submission 184179) | Marine microbial communities from the Deep Pacific Ocean - MP2016 (SPAdes) | ecosystem: Environmental > Aquatic > Marine > Oceanic | place: East of Hawaii, North Pacific Ocean | collected... | reverse complement strand
GTAACTCGATTCATCCTGGAGTCATCCAGACTGATATGACGAAGGAAGCCATCGCCGACTCTCAGTTCAAGGCTCAGCGATTGGACCCGACGCCGCTTGCCAGGTTGGGGCAGCCTGAGGATGTTGCTTACGGCGCGCTTTATCTGGCCTCTGATGAATCTTCTTTCGTTACCGGCGCGGAGCTGGTCATCGACGGCGGGTGGACCGCCCAATAGCTGCGCAACTAGCGGCACTGTGGTGAACACCTCAATGGGGAGTATAGATTGTTTGGGATTGCAGGAGACCACCGTAATCCTCCTCGTTTTTTTGCCCAATAGGAGATCTGGATACAATATCCTCAAACATTCGACCACCGGTGATTATTCCGGCTGTCCTAATAAACCCGGCACCGGACGTTAGTTCCTAAGAAAATGCGTAGTAGCATTCCCAGCAGCATCAACACAGCGAGGTAATCGGATGGTGAACCGAGAAGATCTGATTCGCCGGGCCGCTGACTTGGTCCCCGTACTGCGCGAACGTGCGGAGTTGACCGAGGAACTGCGCCAAATTCCACAAGCGACATTAGATGACTTTCACTCTTCAGGAATCTTGCGCGCCGCTCAGCCTACTCGTTTCGGTGGATATGACATCGATTACCCGGTGGTACTGGACATTGCTGCCGAACTGGGGCGGGGCTGTGGCTCTACAGCTTGGTGCTACGGGATCTGGGCTGCCCACAACTGGGCTGTGGGTATGTTCCCAGAAAAAGCTCAGGAGGAGTATTGGTCTGACTCAGTGGATGTGTTGTCGTCCACTTCCTTGGACCCATCCCGCGCCGAGGTGACTTCAATCAAGGGCGGCTATCAGCTCAGCGGACGCTGGAGCTTTTCCAGTGGATGTGACGCCTCAGCCTGGGCGATATTGGCAGGGATGGGACCGGGCGGGTTGATCTGGCTCCTGGTACACCAATCTGATTACACAATCGAAGACAACTGGTTCGTCTCGGGACTGAAGGGTACAGGTAGTAAAGATGTCTTGGTTCACGAGGTCTTCGTCCCTGAATACCGTGTCGTCTCCGTAGCTGACCTCCGGAGAGGGCAATCCCCAGGCCGCACCATTCACAAAACGCTCAATTTCCGGATTCCTCTACAAACCATGTTTGCTTACTCTTTGGCAGCTCCTATCGTGGGCATGGCACAAGGAGCCTTGGAAGCCTTTGAAGAACTTATGGGAAGCCGGGTAGCCTATACCACCGGCGAGAAGATGATTGAAAACCCTCTTGTTCACATCAGGCTTTCTGAAGCGGAAGCGGAGGTCAATTCCGCTCGATTGATTATGGCAGACGATGGCAGGGAAGTTGTCGCCAAGGCCAAAATCAAAGAGACTCTGTCGCTAATGGAGCGGGCTCGCGTCCGTCGCAATCAGGCTTACGTGGCCAAACTATCTGTCCGGGCAGTGGACCGGCTTTTTGAGGCCAGTGGTGGGCACGCCCTCTTTGACTCCAGTCCGATGCAACGGTTCCATCGTGATGCTCACGCCGCCTCTCACCACTTCGGCCTCGCCTGGGAAGGGGCGGCTGAGGAATATGGCCGGATTAGACTTGGCTTGGAGCCCAAGAATCCCGCCCGGTTGTAATAATATAAAGTGGTCCTTATTTCTTAATCTTGTTTGTGCTGTGGCCATAGATGTCCAGGGGTGTTCTCAGGCGTAATTCCAATAATGCCTCCCCTGGGTTGAATCATGGCCAGACATCCCGGGCCACCGATGCGGTGCTGCCCCACGTCACCCGGTTTTTGAAGGAAGTATCCCAGAAGGTTGGCGCGGGCCGCTAACATCCCAGCTGATATCCTCAAAGATCCAAGTGAGGAGAACGCAATATGTCCACGGTCTACACGGTTTTAGGTCTAGTGGAAGCATCGGACCTTGGTTTTACGCTAAGCCACTAGCACGTTCTGCTCAGCGCCGCCTGGATCGACAAAACTTATCCCGGCTTCATCGACCACCATGCTGTGACAGCGGAAGGAATCGTCGATCTCAAGGCGGCTTACAACGAGGGCGTGCGCACGATCGTGGATGTCACGACCTTCGACCTGGGCCGGGATATCGGCCTATTGGAAGAGGTTCCCCGCGGGAGTGGTGATCATATCATCGCCTGCACCGGCAACCACCTGGCAGTCCCTAGAGACTTTGCCGCATCCACGCCCCCAGCCATCGCCCTTCATTTCATCCGGGAGATTCAGGAGGGCATCGAGGGCAGTGGGATCAAGGCGGGCATTATCAAGGTTGCCAGCGACCGGGGAGGGATCACCCCAGCCCAAGAGTGTAGGCGATAGAGGATTCTTGGCCGCATTCGCCAGCCGGTTCATCCCCAGGGCAAACGGCTAGACATCACCCATTTATTGGGTGCTGGCAATGGTCCAGCCGGGGGGAACAACTTTTTTCCCGTCGCTGCATCTTCTACCGTAGTGGCACTAACCGGACAGTTTTCCGCCGCCTCCAGAATCTCACCCGCCCTGGACCGCACTATTCGGGCATAGTGTGCACCGCTGTTGATCAGATCAATGAGAATGGCTGATCGGGCGCTTGAGTCCGTATTGCTGTCTCAATGCGCGCTCCGTTAGCACAATGATTTCCCTGGCATAAAAACCAACTCGAAAAAACCCCGCTGGCACTAGAATTGAGACTATTTTAACCAGCGGTGGCCGTCATGCCGCTCTGAACCAACTCTCCCTTACCGAGGCCAAAATCCCCGGTCCGGCTAGTTCAATGAGGTGGACCCACCCGCGGCGGCCTGGCTTGGCGTAACCCTTACCGGGGCGGGAATCGGGACAGGTTGTTCTCTTCTTTGGTCATGAACTCGATCAATGCCGGCTGTCCGGTATCCATCGCTTTCTTGGCGCGCCCTATGGCCGGGATTATTTCCCCCGGATCAACGACCCTTTCCCCGTGGGCGCCCAGCGACTGGGCCAGGCTGGCGTAGTCCCCATACAGGTTGGTGAAAGCGAAGCTGTCGGTGGCTACCGGGTAGTTTCTGGAGTAGCCGCTTAGCACGTGATTGTTCAGGACTATCGTCAAAATGGGTATCTGGTGCCGCACCCCGGTTTCAATGTCCATACCGGACATCCCAATGGCGGCGTCGCCCATAATGTTGACGACCATCTTTTCCGGAGCGCCTAACTTTGCTCCCAAGGCTAGGCCCAGGCCATAACCTAATTGGGAAGAGTTCCCCCAGCCGAGGTATCCCCGGGGGACGATAGACTCGTAAAAGGGGATAGTCTGGTCGCGGGGATGGCCAGAGTCGTGCGTCACGACTGTCTGGGTACGGTCAACGGTGTGCATCAAGTCCCAGATGATCCGGTAAGGATTGATGGGCACCTCGTCGGAGGTAAGCAGGGGCATCCACTCGCCCAGCCACTCGTCCTTAACCCGCTTTACCTCCGCTTCCACCGAGCCGTTGCCCCTGCGGCCCGCCGCGCCTACTTGCATCCGCACTTCTTCGGTCAACTGCTGTAGCACCAACCGGGCATCGCCGATGATGGCGTGGTGGAGCTGCTCCTCTTTGTTCAGATCCTTCTCATCCACGGTGCACTGGACCAACACTTTCCCCTTGGGTATCCCCACGGAAGCTAGATTGGTGGTGAAGCTGCACCCGATGCCAAATACCAGGTCCGCATTGTCCAAGAATTGACGGGCCATCTTGGTCATCGTCCCGGCCCCGGTGCCCAGGGATAAGGCGTGGTTCTCCGGGAAGGCGCTCTTCCCGGTGTTGGTGGTCATCACCGGCACGTTCACCAACTCGGCAAACTCCCGCAGCTCTTCCGACGCCTCAGCCCACAGTATTCCCTGTCCCGCATAAATAATCGGGCTTTTGGCGGCCAAAAGGGCCTTGACAGCGTCGGCTACGTCGCTGGGGTCACCGGAGCTTCTGTAGCCCTTGACCGGGCGGTAATCAAAGGCGGCCTCGTCAATTTCCGCCGTGGCGACGTCGCCGGGTACTTGGACCATGACCGGGCAGCCCCGGCCCGACCGCAGGAAGGTGTAGGCTCGACGCATCATTTCCGGGATACGTTCTGCCTGATTTATCTGCGCCACCCACTTGGTTACGCCCCGGTAGGCCGACATGGCATCGAAATCGGGCGGTTGCCCCAATCTCCCGCTGGCGGTGCCGCCTGGTATGGCCAGGATGGGCGTGGACTCGGCATAGGCATGGGCAATGCCGGCGAAGGCATTTTCGATACCGGGGCCCGACTGAGTGACAAGAACTCCGGTACGGTGTCCGTTGGTCATGCGGGTATAGCCGTCTGCCATATTCACCGTGGTACGCTCGGTACGCGACATGATGGGTTTGATGCCGGCGACGGCGGCGGCCTCGATCAATGTATTGGCCGGAAAGCAGAAAAGGTACTCCGTACCTTCCATTTTCAGTATGTTCGCTATGGCTGTGTTGCCGTCCATTTTGCCTTTCCTCCTTCGTGCGTCCTCAGCGGACTATTTATCCGGCCTGGTCCAGGTTCCCACCGTACTCTACGGGCTGGCCTAGATGGAACCCCTTTACCGGGAAGAACTTCCCAGCCCTTAGGGCCTCAAGGAGACCATCTTGGGTGCGTACATCTCCCGGAAACACCGTGACTCCTTTGCCTAGGGCGTTGACCGAATGAGCGTCGCTTCCTCCGGTCCCAGCTCGGCCCCAGAGCCCGGCAACTTCTTGAGCTAAACGGTGTTCCTTCTCCAGATTGCTCCCGTTCATCACCTCTATCGCGTCCACAAGTTCGAAGATTGGGGGCTGTATCGCCTCTTCCGCCGTCTGGGCCACTGTCCCTCAGTCTTCGAACAGGATGTTCTGGGTGTAGTTGCCCCGGTTCTCAAAGAGGTGCCGGAACGGGTGGGCCAGAATCATAAATCCGCCGATCCGGTCGACTTCCTTGCGGAGGGTCTCGATCGTGTCCAGTCCGCCGGAATAGCCGGTTACGTAGTGGTCAAGTCCCAGGGTGATGATGTGGCCCAAGGGCGTGTACGCCTCAAGGGCGAGTATCAGGGGAGGGTCTGCTGGCTGGCGAAGGCGTTGAATTCCGGGCGGGGCCAGCCCATATGCTCGGTCACCAAAACTCCGTTTAGACCTAATCGCGAACAATTGCAACGACATGGTGGTTATCATGCAGGATGGAGGTGGCCTGATCGAACCCAGTTTCGAGGTGCCAGTCAGGCTTGAGCCTCTGCCCTCCATGGTGACCCTACCTACGAACATTGGCTATCAAACACGCCCCCCGGTTTTGAAGGAGAGGACAGCCCTAAGCCTCCGTTCGTGAATGGCGAGCCTCAATATCAGCCCCCGAATGATGCATAGGTGGAGGACTGTAATTTAGCCGGAAGGCTTGCCTACGTCACCTCTGATGGTGTGTTTCGGGGGCGTCGTTGCCCATGATCTTGAGGTCAGTGGTGAGGAGTTGGTGTCATCTTCCCAGCCTCCAATCGTAATCCCACAAGCTGAACCCGCTAGCTAGTCAACACAGCCCGGGCGGGAGTTGTCAGTTATGAGCTTGCAGCAGCCGGTGGCCTCTGGTCTGCCCTGCTTCTGGGGTCCATTCACGCTGAGTGACATCAAAACAGGGCTATGTGTTTAGTTCATTTCGTCTCTGAGGCTATACGGTGGGCCTGGGCGGCCGCCTCCAGGCAACCCGAGTGGCAGATGGACATTTAGAAGGAAGGGACGCTTCTCATCTTCCACCGTTTTTAGACCGTGTTCAATGGCGTCGGCGATACTTGATTCGTCGGTGACGTGCATGCCCTCGACGCCGAAGCCTTCCCCGAGCTTGACCGGATCTATGTTGTCGAGGACGACGCCCCGGTAATCGCCGGTTTGTTTCATGTTGGCCTCTGCGCGGCCAAAGGCCCCTGCGACGACGCCATAGGCCCCGTTATTGGAAATAACGTAGAGCACCGGAATGTTGTGGCTTGCCGCGGTCCAGAGGGCGGAGTCCGAGTAGTAGAGGGAACCATCGCCGACGAGACCGACGACCGGTTTGTCGGGAGCACCGAGTTTCGCGCCGATCGCGGCACCCACACCGAAGCCTTCCGAGCCTCCAGCGGCTCTGATATATTCGTTGTTACCGGAATCGCCGGTGTTTTCAAGAATGTCTTGGGCAACGGCGTATTGCTCGATGGTTACCAGGCCGCCGCCGAACCGTTCGAGGGCCCTGTCAAGGGTGTCGGCCAGGACGTACGGACGCACTTTGTCTGGCTGTTGGACGACCGACCGGGCGGCGTCCCGCTGCCGGGCGCGCAGGGAGGCAGCTTCTTCTCTGGCCCAGGCGCGACGGTCGTCGAGTTCGTTCGAAGACGATTCGGTTAGATCGAGTAAGCGCTGTGCTGCGCGCTTTTCGTCGGCAAGAACCCCGAGATCCAGGCCGGGGATATTTTCGAGATTCTCCACGTCTGAGCCAACGGCAATTATTCGCTCGGCGTTGAAGAATGCGGAATAGTCGTCGGCGGTGCCGCTGCCGTCGTGCCGCACACCGAAACAGAGGATGAGGTCGGGGTCAATTTCACCGGCCTGCTCAAGGCGGCGCCCACCGCAGTGGAGCGGGTGCTTGATGGAGACGCCGCGCAACTCCCCCACAACTGGGATGCCGAAGCGTTCGGCGAGAGCCGTGACTTCGGCGTTAGCCCCGCTCTTCCAGATGCCGTCGCCGATGTAGAGAAGGGGACGTTTGGCGTCGCGCAGCGCTCGGGCGATTTCTTCCACGTCGCCGTCGGACGGATACCCGACGCGTAATTCCGGCAAGCCACCTTCGATAATGTTTGCGGTGGCCTGATTCGGGCCCAGCAACCTATCGTAGACCGCCAGGTGGACTGGGCCAACGGGCGGGGTCATGGCGACTCGTAGGGCACGTTCGACGGCAGCAGGCAATCCTTCTGGTTCGATGACTGTCCAGCTGGCCTTGGTCATGGGGGCACTGATGGCGGTTGGGCCAGCGCTATGGTGGAGGTCGAGGTTTATTCGATCCGCGAAACTGCCGGTGTCGCCGGCGAAGGTTATCACCACCACGGGCAAGCTGCCCGTCCAAACGTTTATCAACTGTCCCATGCATTGGGCGAGTCCCGCTCCAAGGTGAACGACCATTACACCGGGTACCAAGTTGGCCTGGGTATATCCCCCGGCCATCGCGGTAACCGCGCCTTCGTGGAGTCCCAGGATGCCATGTATATCAGGACGCGAGTGTAGTTCGTTGAAGAACAAGGCTTCGCGAGAACCTGAGTTGTTGAAAACGTATTTGACCCCTGAAGCAACGAGTTGCTCGACTATGAGATGCGATGGGTTGGCTGTCATTTCCCTGGTTTGCAATTTTGACCCTCCTTACAAAACTATCTATCTTTAAGGGAACCGCACCGAAGGCGAGACATGCTGCTGGACTTCCACAGGCTGGCCGTCAGGCCCCTCCCTTCACTTATGGTGCCATGCGAGAACCGGAACCCCAGTCGGATGGTATGCCGATGAGGTTCGGATCCAAGTTTTCTACTGAAGCTTGGCCGCAGTAGGCCATCGCACGGTCTACTTCCTCCCGCATCAGTTCCAGTACTCCGTGCACTCCGTTGGCACCGTCCACGGCCAAACCCCAGAAAAGAGGCCGCCCGATGGCTACTGCCCGGGCGCCAAGGGCTAACGCCTTGATAACATCACTACCTCGGCGTACACCCGAATCGAGGTAGATTTCGGCCTGGCCCTTCACTGCATCTGCGATCTCCGGTAGCATCTCGATCGCTCCCATGGTCATGTCCAATTGCCGGCCGCCGTGGGTAGAGACCTGGATGCCGTTGACACCAGATTCAACCGCCACATGGGCGTCCTCGGCGGTCCGGATCCCCTTCAGAACCAAGGGCAGTCGGGTCAGACCCCTCAGCCAGTCCAGCTCCGCCCAGGTGAGAGGCTCAGTGCGGGAAACGTCCCAGCCTGGGGTCTCATCGGTGCCGCTGATTTCGTTCCGGGGCCGGTCCATCCCCCGGAAATTCCCCAGCTCGTGCGTCCGGGTAGTGTTGTTGCGCAGATCCCTTTCTTTGGGGCTAGGTACCGGCGTATCTACGGTCAAAACGATCGCCTTGAATCCGGCTTCCTCGGCCCGGTGCACCAGCATCTCCGTCAGCTCATAGCCTCGATGGTATAGCTGGAACCACAAAGGGCCGGTTGCCGCCTGGGAAACCTCTTCCATGCTGCAGTTAGACGAGGTGCTTAACATCATCAAGGTGTCGGACATCCCTGCCCCCCGAGCGGTGGCCACCTCACCATCGGGGTGGGCTCGCATGTGGCTGCCTGCTGGTGCCAGCACAACCGGCATGCTTATCTTTTCGCCCAGGACCGTGGTCGAAAGATTCCTTTCCTCGACGCTTCGCAAAAATCGGGGGCGCAGGGTCAAGGCTTCAAAGGCCGTCCGATTGCGCCGGGTAGTGAACATGTCCATGGCCCCGGCGTCGATGGTATCCCAATCGTTATGGGGTAGGGTAAGCTTGGCTCTCTCCTCATAGTCGTAGAGGTTGACTGGGTCGTTGCTCATGGCTGATTCCTTCGCAAAACGGCTTGGTTTCTTATGTCAGCCCAGAATGGGAAACTTGTCATAGTTACCGCGACCAGTCACGCTGGTCTCTCACAAACCGGTCAATTGGTGTAGGTGTCTGACTGGATTACCTCGTATCCGCTCTTCAATACGTCGTCCTCGGAGCGTAGAGTGTTGGCCAATTGATCACGGGGTACACGAAATGGTACCGCCAGATGGGACTATCGCCTGACCATTGCGGAATGTTAACGGAGTATCGATGCATTGTCGATTCGAGTTAGCCAGAGCTGACCGATATATCGAATCGAACGAGGGTTATTAAGAATGCCGTTTTTGACGTTGAACGGGTCCCGATTCCACTACCATTGGGACGACTATACCGAACCCTGGCGATCCAAAAGCGTGGTGCTGCTCCACCACGCTGCGGGAGGCAATCTTCATCGTTGGCGGGCCTGGGTGCCGACGCTGGCACGGCACCATAAAGTTCTCAGGTTCGACATGAGGGGACATGCGGGCACAGATGGTCCTTCGGATGGGAACTTCACACTGCCGGGGTTGGCCGCTGATATCACGGCGGTCTTGGACAGCTTGGAGATTGATAAAGTACACGTGGTGGGAGCTTCAGCGGGCGGTATCGTAAGTCTGCAATTTGCCCATGACTTCCCAGATCGTACTCACAGCCTGAGTCTGGTGGCATCAACGCCCAAGCTCGCCCAGATGGGAGCGACAATCGACCCCAGCGTTTGGAGGCGGACTTTGGAAGAACAGGGAACCAAGGCTTGGCTCGCGTCTAACTCCAAAGAGCGGTTTGGCCCAAACTTTGAGCCTGAACTCGTTGAATGGTACGCGTCCTCCGGCGAGAAAACTGCGGCGGAGATGGTCTTGGGCTTGCAGGGATGTCTACTGGCTCAGGACCTCACCTCTCTGCTGCCCCAAATTTATGCGCCGACTCTAATCATGGCGTCCAATCAAGACGAAATCACGCCCTTGGACGCCCAACACCTGATGGCGGAGAATATTCCTAACGCTTGTTTGAAGACCTTCGATGGTGTGGGTCACAACATGAAGGTAGAAATCCCCGACATTCTGGCTCGTACCGTCATGGATTTCATCAGGAAGGTCGAAACTGACTAAACTATGAACATTTCTGGAATTGGATGGTCCAGCGCAACGATATGTTGGATGTGCCTGATCTTCTACCTTTCGTCTTTATCAGGCCACGAAGTTTCTCAGCCATTTCCTCTAAAACCAATACCATTAATCGGGCACATAGTCCTTTTCTCCGGACTCGCGGTTTTTCTCCTATTGGCTATTCGAGCTTGGAATTCTGAGATCAACCTGCGCTGGGTAATTACGGTGGCCATGTTTTCTAGTTTGTTTGGGATTTCCGATGAATATCACCAATCATTTGTTCCCGGGCGCCATGCTAGCATCGCAGATGCCTTAATCGATTCGATTAGCTCTACTGTCACCGCCACTTCATTGTGGATTGTTGGTCGTTTTACTTCGTCTCGCCAATAGAAAAGGGCCACCGCCATCGTGTAACGGTGACCCCTGGTGAGGGATAAAAACACGGGACAACAGGATACGGACGTGCACTTTTCTATGCACTTATTTCCCCAGCCAATCCCGCATATCGGCCCAACCTTTGTCTCTGTATATCCTTGCGGGATCGGTAGGTATATTAACTGGCCGTTCGCCAGATTTGCAGTATTCTCTCCACACAACGATGAGGTTAATCCCACGCCTTGAGCATCCCGGTCGGTAATGAGATTCTCTCCACCCAACGGTGAGGTTCAATGAGCGGACGAAAGCACGGGCCTCTTTGAACGGAGCCCATTCTCTGTTTTGGTGGGCGATGATCTCGGTCCCTAACCAATCCCCAACACCAGCCCTTGTCTTTGTATACCATGTGGGGACTAATTGGGATGTATGCTGGCCGCTTAGCTGACTTAGCGTACCGCAGCCACTCCCTCGTCGTTTTAATCCCTAAAGTCCAAACAAAGTCCTTGGCATCTTCATAAGACCAAAAATTCTGCTTGCTGACCGAAACGTAGCCAGTCCCCAACCAGTCACCCCAATCAGCCCATCCCCGGTGCCTGTATACACCACGAGGGGTGGCTGGTATGTCCGACGGACGCCCACCAGATTTGCAATACTTCGACCACTCTGCTTGGCTCTTGATTCCTAATGTCCAAACGTAGGAACGCGCATCTTCGAATGTTCTGAACCGATACCGGGGAGGTGCGCCAAGCCAATCCTTGATACCGGCCCAGCCCTGGTCTCTATATAGGCTGTCTGGGCTACCGGGTATATCTCGGGGTCTAGCACCCGACCGACAGTATGCTTCCCATTCTTTCCCGCTGGTCAGACCCAAAGACCGCGCAAAGGTTCTCGCATCTTCGAACGATAGAAACCCAGAATCTTTCACAAGCCGATGGCGGAGAGGTGTCCCAAGCCAATCCCGCATACCGGCCCAGCCCTGATCTCTATACTGGGGCTTCCACGGTTGTTCTCCTTGGGTTTTGGGCGCCTCGGCAATGACAGGGCTGCCCAAATTACATAACGTTTGTCGGCCTAGAACTGCCAGTTTTACGGGGAGTTCATCAGGGCCTTTATCTTGGCTGAGTTCATGAACATGGCCCGCATCTCGTCAGAGCCGGTGGCGTCGGCCATCACGGTCACCATCTCCTGAGCCCGAAGGAGTAGCTCCTTGGCTTTATCCGGGTCGCCGCGCCGTCCGGACAGGTCCGCCAGAGCCGGAAGTATGTGGCACAGGGCGCGCCGCGAGTTTTGGGATTCAGCTATTGCCAGCGCTTGGCCCAAAGCAGACTGTGCTTCATCCAGACGGTCCAGCCCGGCCAGCGCCACCCCTTTACAGCGGAGCATATCTGGCCATGTTACCAATTGCCCCATCTCTTCCATGACGCCGATGGTCCGTTCGGCAAGGTGCAAGGCATCTTCCCAGCACTCATTTGCCTGGGCTACGTCACCTTCGATCACTTGAAAGTCGGTATCATTTTATACACTTGCCATGGGAAGTCGTTTTGCGTTATAAAGTTATAGGATTAACGAATATAGCATCACCTGAGCGGACCTTTGAAAGCGATCTGCAGACCTATCGATCTTGGACTTAGGAGGCTGGGCATGGTTCGTGGCGCAGCGATCGGCTTCGTAGTAAGCATACTGTTAACTACAGTAGCGGCTTGGTTAATGTCGACCGGGGCAGTCCATGCCCAGCAGGGGCCCCAACACGTCTTCTCGGGCTACGTCAGCAACCATCGCCAACCCCTAAACGAGGGCTTTGTTAGGGTCTTCATTGGGCAAGCACACGAGGTCGCCTCCGGGGACATAAGACAAGGGAGATATAAACTTGCCGTAGTGCAGCCGGCCGGGGATTATTTCTCAGGCCGAACGTTGCGGTTCGTTGTGGTATACCAAGGGATCGAATACGAGAGACCAGGGCAGATAGGATGGCAGGCTGGCAGAACCAACGAAGAGAACTTTGATATCGAGGGATGGCAACGGCACCAGGGGCAACCACAACGCCTCCCGAACCAGCCTCAAAACGACGGTGGAATGAACGCGAACCAGCAAGCCCGCTTTGAGATGGAGCGGGAGCGGATGGAGCGGGAGGAGGAGATGCGGCGGGAGGAGGATCAGGAACGCCGTCAGATGGAGCGGGATCGGATGGAGCGGGAAGAAGAACGTCAGCGGGATCGAGAGGACCGCGACGCGGAGATGCGGCAGGACGAGCAGCAGTCCCGCCGTAGCATGGAGGAGGACATGCGGCGGGAGCAGATGGAGATGGAGCGGGAGCGGATGGAGCGGGAGTCGGGGATGAGGGAAAAGGAGGGAGAAGAGCGCAGGGAGATGGAGCGGGAGCAGATGGAGCGGGAGTCGAAGATGAGGGAAAAGGAGGGAGAAGAGCGCAGGGAGATGGAGCGGGAGCGGATGGACCGGGAGGAGGAGATGCGGCGGGAGCAGATGGAGCAGGAGGCGGAGATGCGGCGGGAGCAGATGGAGATGGACCGGCAGCGGATGGAGCGTGGCCAGCCGGGAGTTCGACCGGTGGCGGGTGGGAGTCCTAAGAGTGGCCCCAGCAGAGGTTTGTTCTCCAACAGGGCAGCAGGTGAAGCGACCTCTGGAATCGACAACATCATGGACCCGACCATGCTGACCATCATCGGCATTGCGCTCACAGTGTTCACCACGGGAATGACCTTATTTAAGAGTAATTAGTTATGGCTAGCTTCGCAGTAAACACAGTTAAGCAGAATCCTTTGACGATCTTGGGGGCAGAATGAATTCAATTTTACGGCTTGGCTCGCGCTTGCTGGTCAGCCTCATCATAGCCTTTCCATTTCTTTTGGCAGGTGGGTACGGCATTCTGGATCCGGCTTTCCCTGAATTGGTGGCCATAGTGTGCCTAATACTGGGAGCAGGCCTGTTGTGCCTTGGCTTTTACATGGGTTTGGCCGGAGTTGCTCCAACGCCAACGATGGTGAGTGATGAACGGCTGATAATCCTGCGTCACCCCACCATGAAGCCCGCCTATGCCCGGATGATATGGAGCATCCCATTCATCGTGGCAGCTGGGTATCTCCTCCAGTTCACCCAGCAGCCCTATGTATTCCCCTTTGTACCCTTCGTAATAGGCATGTACTTTTTTCTTAAAGGGGTGATGAAGTACCTCCGTAACCTGCATATAACCTACACGATCACCGACCGCCGGGTCATGCACATGTATAAGTTCTTGTGGCTAAGCACCAAGGAGATTCCTGTGGCCAGGATCGTCTCCATATCCGAAACCCGCAGCTTTTTCGAAATTCTCACAGGACGTGGCACTGTGGTGGTTGCCACGGGGATCGGACAACAGCAGGTGATACGAATTGAAGAAATCAACGACCCGAGTCCTGTCGCCTTAGCCCTGAGGGAAATGATGCCAAGCACCTAGAACGGCTCAGGCATCCTAGAACTTGCCCGCCTGACTTTAAATCAGTCTTTTCCCGTGAAGGACGGTCTTGGGTGTAGAATGAATTCAATGAAGACCTTTTCAAGGCCTGGCTGGGTCAGTTGCTCCAAGGCCTTTGTCTTGTTCCTTCTCCTGCTCTCTTTGGCAACGGGCCTCGGCTGCAGCGGAGGGCTTCCAAAGGACATTCCGACGAACGAAGAGGCGGTCAAGAAAGCCCTTAAGGACAAGTCTGTAGAGAAACTGAAAGAGGTTGCCAAGGGCGTACCGGCGGTCCAAAAAGCCACGGACCGGGTCATGCAGGCCCAACTTGAGGGTTGCGCCAAGGTGTTCCAGACAGGTCTGCAACTGGTGGCCCACTCCTTTTCCGTTGACCAGAAGGATTTTCAATTGGACGCCGAGATGCGCGCGACTATGAAAGAACTTTTCGGTGATCAATTGACCGAGGCTGAAATCGGCACCCACGTTATACCCGACCTCAACGCCCTTCTGGAGGAATACAATCTACCCGATTCCAGTGAGAAGCATTTCCCCTTCGCCGCCATTACACTTGGCAGACATATTTTCTTTCAGCACCGAAGCGGCAGCGTGGCCCAGATTTTCTATTCTCCGGAGACATTAAAGAAGTTCGATGTAGATGAGTCGCAAATCGACAAATCGGACCGGGCCAAGTGGAATTCACGGGCCCTGCTTGCCCACGAGATGACCCACGTGATGCAATTCGTGATCCAGCCGGAAACTGAAGCGCGTTTCGTAGATTACTGCAAGTTGTCCCCGTGGGACGACTTCTCCCGCTACAACTATAAATTGAGCGAATATCCTACCTTAGAACAGTTCAGCCCGGAGCAGGCCGCAGAGGTAGTTTTGAACTACGTGCTGCTGTCCAACACGGATACCATCCCTTCCACCAACAAAGAGGGTGCCGATCTAGAAGCCCACCGGGCAATCATCGCGCTATCCAACGTCTATTGAGCGCGCCCGCATCATCCGGGGGGCCTGAAGGATAGGGACCATTCCAATGGTTTCATAACAGCGCGCCTAGCTTGAGCACCGCTACTACACGCCCCGCATGGGCGAGCCCATACTTGGGCAGGAGGAAAATCGCGTGGGTATATTTAAGTTAATCCAGAGCCTGCTGTTCCTACCCATCAATCTGATCACCATGCCCTTCCGCATGTGGGCCAAGAGCATGATGACCATGATTGGCTGCGGCTTGGCAGTTGTGGCAGTTGTGGTTGTTGTGGTCCTGGTAGTGATATTCGTCGTGCTGGACTGAGGCCAGACCCTACTCCGACTCCTATGGCGACAAGTCTGTCGCCCGTTTCTCTAGGTCGGCCAATAGAACCTCTAGTTCAGCTACCCGAACCTCAAGATCGGTAATCTTCGCCTCGAGTTCAGCAATATTGCTGGCCCGAAGGTCGGCCTCTTTCGTCGCCTGGACTGACCCTCTAGCCTTCAGTTCTTGCTGCCTTTCTTCCAGAGTGCGGCGAGTCCGCTCAACCTGCTCCCGCTCCTGATTGACCTGACCCCGCATTTCATTTCGCATCCGGTCGAGTTCCATTCGCTCACGCTCCACCTGCCGGCGGTGGTCCAACATAAGGCGCTCAACCTCTTCGGCCTGTCGGTGCATGTCCTGGGGTGGGCCCTTGCCAGGAACGGGATTTGCGTTCTGGGGCGGGGTTTCGGGGTTGCAGCCTGCGAGCATCCCGCCGGCGGCGACAAGGAGCGTCAAGAATAGCGCAAAGGCTTTGATTTTCAGAATAAGATGAAACTCCCAGGGATGGATAGGCCGGTCGAAGCATCCTACTGCTCCAATCCGCAGGCCCTAATATCGCTGGCCCTACCTCGTGGACGAGGGATGCACAGGTCAGGGAAAAGAGGCGAGGGAGACAGGTTACAACCGCCCCCTTGTGATAGGCATCCAAAGCCTACCTTACGGTTTGGGTCGGGTCAATGCCGTCTCCAGATCTAGGTTTCGCAGTTCTCTCTGGTGTTGCATCCGATAGCTTCTTCCTTGCAGCCGTACGTACCGAGCTGCACCGCTGACACGAAGCGCCAGTGGGTTCTTACATCGAAATCATTTTTTTGCGGCCTGTGAAACCTCCAAAAGCGCGCCTGGCGCAGGTGATTGACCCAGTGTTCTTGGAGATAGTGGCCCGACGGCGGCCAATATACTGTGCCAATGTGGATGACACCCGCTTCAAATCGTCGAAGGTGTAATCGTGCTGGTGAATTCGGACGCCGAATTTCACTTGGCGGCCCATACAACCCTCCAAGATTGGAGTCACGACCCGCTTTCCTAACCCGGTGGCAAACTAGCAGGAGAATCGAACCATGTCAACGTCGGGACGATAGATCCAGCAACCATCGATTGTTTTAGCCAGCCTTAGGTTTCCCTTGAACGCTCGCCGGCCCTATTCCGCGGGTCAGCGGCCCGGGGTGTGCTGGCAACAATCTGATGATGCTTGGCGATTGGTGTTTCCCGAGGTCCGAGGGAAAGACATGGGCAACTACGGCCACTTTCTGCAATGGGAAGCCCTAGACGAAGTGAACCGAAAGCTAATCTCCTTTTTGTCTGAATAAAGATTGGCCCTAGCGAGGCTAACGCTTGAGGTCATAATTCAGGCCGGGCGGCCTCGGCGCCAACCATTCCCTTCACGGGGAGCGGGGCTAGCGATGGAGTCTGGTAGACTTGCCCTCTAGTTCAGTGGTTAGGAGGATAAACATGAAGTACGACGTAATAGTTATTGGGGCGGGTTCTGCCGGCTGCGTGGTGGCGTCTCGCCTGGCCGAGGATGCCGGCCGTTCCGTGCTTCTTCTGGAAGCCGGTCCAGACTATCCGGAATACCAGCACTATCCTGATGACCTTAAATACGGCTACAAGCCCGACGCCTCAGCCCAAGGAGCCCCGCACAACTGGTCATGGGTGGCCCAAGGCTCGAGTGACCAAACCGAAATGCTCCCGGCCCCCCGTGGGAAAGTCGTCGGCGGCACCAGCGCGATCAACGGCCAGGTTCTGTTGCGGGGTGTGCCGGAAGATTACGATGGATGGGCGGCCGCCGGTAACGATGAATGGTCGTTCATCGACGTCCTCCCATACTTCCGCAAAATGGAAACCGACATGGACATCACCGACGATTTCCACGGCACGGAAGGCCCCATCCCTGTCCGCCGGTTCAAACGAGAAGAATGGCTTCCCTTCCACCAGGCGTTTGTGGAAGCCGCCTTGAAGGATGGCTATAGAGAAGACTTCGATATGAACAACCCCGACTCCTCTGGAGTTGGACCGATTCCAATGAACAATCCGGAAGGGGTCAGAATGAGCACCGCCCTCACATATCTGAGAGCGGTCCGCCACCGTTTGAACCTGACGATCCGGCCAAACGTGACGGTGCGGCGTATCTTGTTTGATGGCAAGAAAGCGGAGGGCGTAGAGGTGGAGAGTGGTGGTGAGATATATCGATTGGACGCCGACCAGATAGTCCTCAGTTCGGGCGCCATGGCCTCGCCTCAGTTATTGATGTTGTCCGGCGTCGGTCCTGCGGACCACCTGCGGGACATGGGCATCCCCGTTGTCCACGATCTGCCCGGAGTAGGGCAAAACTTGAGAGACCACCCGATCGTGGCGGTGATCGGGCGCGTAAAGGACGACTTCCCGCAAGACCCGCTTGCTCCCCGTACCCAGACCGCCATTCGCTACACGGCCACTGGGTCACCCGACCGAAACGACATGCAAATCACTGCATCGGCTTTCTCTTCACCCATCGGAGGGGCCGATCCCTTTGACTCCGAAGGCGTACGGTTCAATTGCATCCTGGAGTTCGCGGACGGTGCGGGTGAGGTGAAACTCTCTGCCAACGACCCGAATGTCCAACCGGCGCTCAACTACCGGTACCTGGAGCTCGATCGCGATGTCGAAAGGCTTAGGGAGTCTGTGCGTATCACCGTAAAACTCTTGGAAGATGAGGCCTTTGGGCCGATCGTGGCGGAGCGCCTGCAACCAACGGATGATGACCTGTCGACCGACGAAAACTTGGATAGATGGATGCGAAAGACGGTTTTCAACACCACACATGCCTCGGGAACATGCAAGCTTGGGCCGGCGTCGGACCCGACGGCGGTGGTCGATCAGCGTCTAAACATCCACGGTTTGGAAAACATCAAAGTAGCCGACGCTTCCGTTATGCCGAACGTGATCCGGGCCAACACCAACGCTACGACTATCATGATCGGGGAACGGGCGGCGGACTGGCTGCGCAACCCATAGCGGCGTCCAGGAGTGTGTCTCGTACCCGGGTGGACTAAATTTGCCTGCTGTTGAGGGGGAAGAAATGGTTACAACCTTCGCGAACTTGGAATCGGACATGACGCAGTATTCCGGGCCGGATGGCACCCAGATCGATGCCTACCTGAGCCAGCCGGCGGTCCCCGGGAATTATCCGGGCGTGATCGTCACCATGGAGGGCATGGGGCTTGAGGACCACATGAAAGACTTGTGCCGAAGGTTCGCGGAGCAAGGCTACATCGCAATTGCTCCTGACCTGTACACCCGAGAGGGCCGCCCTGCGCCCGACAAAGTTTTGGAAACCCTTTTCTCAGTCCCCGACTCCCAGACCATGGGGGACCTGGAGGGAGCTGCTCTTTTTCTGAAGAGTAACCCGCACGCCAACGGCAAAGTGGGGATCATAGGCTTCTGCTCCGGTGGGCGGTATACGCTCATGTTCGCCTGTACCAGCAAGAATGTGAATGCCGCAGTGGATTCTGCTGGAGGGCACATCATCCCGGACGATGGGCCGACAGCCGCGCGACCCGTGGCCGTGATCGACATGGTGGCCAACCTGTCATGCCCATTACTGGCCCTTTTTGGGGAGGAAGACGCCAACCCATCTCCAGCCCACGCGGCCCGGCTGCGGGAGGAACTAGACAAGCACCACAAGACTTACGAGTATCAGATATACGCCGATGCCGGCCACGCCTTCTTCGCCGATTACCGGCCCACCTATCGCGCGGGCCCCGCTCAAGATATGTGGCATCGGTTGCTCCTATTCTACGAGAAGCACCTGAAGGACTAAG
>Ga0208700_1000248_pt1 | contig 18986 bp, 18 predicted proteins | sample DeeseametaMP2016_FD_184179 | JGI IMG/M metagenome (GOLD analysis project Ga0208700, IMG submission 184179) | Marine microbial communities from the Deep Pacific Ocean - MP2016 (SPAdes) | ecosystem: Environmental > Aquatic > Marine > Oceanic | place: East of Hawaii, North Pacific Ocean | collected... | reverse complement strand
CTGTGAAAGGATTTCCACCCGATATTGAAAAATGTTAAACCCTACTGAAGCTGGAATGGCAACAGAAATCCCCAATGCTGTAGCAATCAACGCCTCTGATATTGCAGGAGCTACTACTGCTAGTTCTGCTGACCCCATTTTCCCAATTGCAGTAAATGCATTGATAATTCCTATCACAGTACCCAAAACTCCGAGGAATGGAGCAATATTGGAAATAGTTGCCAAATATGCCAAACTTTTTTCTCGGCGCTCCCGCATTTGCAGGTTCACTCTGTCCATTGTCCTGTCCAGCATCTCATTTAAGTGTTCTGGAAGCCCCTTATCAGCAGTAAATCTCCATTTTGCTTCAGAAAATTCTTCTGCAAATTTTTGTGACTCATTCAAAATTTCTTCAAACAAAATCCCCAAATCATAATCCACCGGAGCACGCTTGTGATTCTTCGGTAAAAAACTTTTGAGTGATTTTGCCTTATTAAATTCTTTTACAAATTTACCACCGTTTTGATCTTCCTTCCTTAACTGAAAAAATTTCCCTATTATAATTCCCCAAGTCACAACAGAAAGGACAACGAGCAAAATAAATATGGAAAGCGTAATTGCCCCACCGTGAAGGACTGCATTGACAAAATCATTAAATTCCATAGTTTAAAACTATTGCAGCTTAAAAATGTAATCGGTACGCCGGTTTGTTGACCACCAATCTCGAGTGGAAATACCTCCTGCACGTGGCAATGGACATTGCTCACTCCGACCGATACCAGCTGTCCTGTCTTCATCAAAATAGAGAGCTAATAAAACTTTTGAAGGAGTTTCCCACCGTCGATCACTAAGAGCTTTGTTATATTCAACCGTACCGCGCTCATCAGCGTTTCCTTCCAACCTGACTATAATTTCGGGGTACTCCTCTAGAATTGGTTCCAGCAATCTGAAAGAACTTTCGATTTGACCTATATATTCATCAATTGAATATTTATCTGTATCAAAATAAGAAGGTTCAACCAACAGATGATCCAATATTCCTTCAATGTTGATGCAAAAACCCTCTTCAATTCCAAGTTCTCTATCTCGAATAAGGCGGGTGTATAGTTTGGCCATTGTTTTTTCCAGAAAAGATGACTCTATAGCATCTACTTCTTTTTTCTTTTCGACTAGAGCCAAAATGTCTTTTTCTGAAACGCCACCTGCCTCTCTTAAAATTTCTGCTACCTCATCTGCAGAAGCAGTTGCCAGTTTTTCGGCAAGTTCCTCAGTTTCTTTTTGGATAGCTAAAGTTTTTTCAACTAACTTTTTAATTCCTTCTTCACTTAATTTGGTTTTTTCCTTCAGTAAAGTTATTGCTTCTTCTTCGGTAATTTCACCTTCGGCTAGTTTTTCCAGAATTTCCACGATTTCCTTTTCTGTCACTCCTTCCTTGAGGGACTCAGCAATTTTTTCAACTTCAGCCTTCAAAAGTTTTTTGCGTCGTTTTTTAAGGATTTTTTTGGTCAATTCTGTCAATTCCTTTTTAGCCTTTTCCACAACCCCTTTTTCCTTAACCAATTCTTTTTTCTCGGCTATATCTTCAACAGCAATTTTTTTCAATAATTCTTGTTTCCGGTTGTATTCATTTTGAACTTTTTGATTGTCCGCCAATTCCGTTTCAGTCAGTGAGCGTACCTCATCTAAATCTGCCATAATACTCTTTGGAACAGGTGAGACTCCTTTCGGGGCACAACTAACAAGAAAGATAATAGTTAGGGGAATCAGTACTTTTAGAGTATACTTAAGCATGTTCAATCTCCACGAAAGGGTGATGGTTTAAAGAAAAAATTCAAAGTATGCAGTATTTTTTCAGTAATTCAATTAAAATTCCAGTCAAATATTGTTCTCAGCCTTTTTAAAATACGTTAACACTAATTAATAATCAAACTTTTTTGAACCGACCTGAAAATAAAAATGATCAATTTAGGCTACATGATAATACAAATCTATTTTAATGCAACATTTATTTCGTGATTTTATTCAGCTTCAATTGACCCGCTGTTAAACTATGATAAATAGCGAAGTACTGAAAAAACTTGAAAACTTCAAGAGACGTGTTAGTGTATGTTTTCAAAATATAATTCAATCGAAGTTTGTGTACATGATTAATTACTAATATACAGTTGTATGGACCTAACCCTCCTGGCGGGTATTTTCTTTTGTTTAACTCAATCTGCAGTATTTTCCGGCTTGACTTTGGGGTTATTTGGCTTGAGCCGACTGAAGCTTGAAATAGAAGTTGAGTCAGGCAATCAGGCTGCAGTCGAGGTACTTGAACTAAGGAAAGATGCAAATCTGCTGCTGACAACCCTTTTGTGGGGCAATGTAAGCATTAATGTTTTGCTGACCCTGTTAACAGACTCAGTCCTTGCCGGACTTTGGGCTTTTTTCTTTTCCTCATTTTGCATCACTTTATTTGGTGAGATCTTGCCTCAAGCATATTTTTCCCGTAATGCCTTGCGAATGGGAATACTGCTGACACCGGTAATTAAATTTTACAGATTCATTTTATATCCGGTTAGTAAACCATCTGCCATGTTGCTTGACATGTGGCTGGGAAAAGAGGGGGTGCTGTATTTTAAAGAGGAAGATATCCGAATCATGCTGCAAAAGCACATGGAATCAAGGGAATCAGATATCAGCCGACTGGAAGGAACCGGAGCACTGAATTTTTTAAGTATTGATGATTTACCGGTTGGAGATGAGGGTGAGGTAGTCGATCCGGTAAGTATTATTCCCCTGGAAACTGAGTTTGATCTTCCGGTTTTTCCTGCTTTTCAACGTACTCCGGATGATCCGTTTTTACTCCAGATTCAGCTATCAGGGAAAAAATGGGTTATTTTAACTTCTGTTGATGGAAAACCCCGATTGGTACTCAATGCAGATTTATTTTTACGCGATGCACTTTTTGGTGTTGATCCTTTTAGACCATATTCTTACTGTCATCGCCCTATTGTGGTATCTGATGCTGCAACTCCACTGGGTGAAGTTATTCAAAAATTACGTGTTCATCCGGAACACTCTGAAGACGATGTGATTGACAATGATCTGATTTTGTGTTGGGATACGGAAAAACGCATTATCACCGGTGCAGATTTACTCGGACGACTTTTAAGAGGTATAGCAGGCCGCAGGCCGCAGTTTGTACTTCCGCAACTATAAAAGTTTGTACTTCCGCAACTATAAAAATGACTAAGTAAATTATGGGTAACAATTACTCAAATTTACGGGAACTGCCGGATATTCAAAATCCTCTTCTCTTGTTTAAAAACCTCAAGACTGACTTGGACAAACTTAAATCACAGATTGACAACCTGAAAAATATAAAACTTTCTTCCAAATTGCTGCACGGAATAAGTTTGAAAAAAGGTGATCTTCCTGACGTCAGGTCCCTGGAATACACCGGAAGCAGACTCAGCCATAACTTGAAAAATACGCGTACAACAGAACTTTCTGAACGTCTTCACAAATATCCGGAAGATTCAAAATCACGACTGAAACTGGTTGAGATGTTTTTACAGGAAGCAGAAAGCTGCAGTTTGCCGATTTCCCGAGATGCTTTCCTGTTAGCCATGCAGGAAGTTGCAAGTCCCATGATTTCTACTCAAAAAATAAATATGGCTCTTGCTGCTCAAACAATTTACCTCGAAAAGCTGCAAAAAGTTCTAAAAGATGATTTGACTGAAACTGAATCTAAAATAAAGGGCGACGGTAATGTTGATACTATTCTTGAGAAGCAGTTAAAGAGAATGTAGGGTACAGTAGATTTTATCCGGAAATGTATTGAGCTGCTTAAAACTGAACCTATACCGACTGACTATGAATTGAATCTCAAAAAATCAAAAGCAGGAAAATCAATTCCTTTTGGCGATCTAAAAAACGGTTTTGACCCCATGCTGCGCCGCCTGGTGTTTTTACCTCTGGCCGGTGATAATTTGAAATATATATTTGAAATTTTGCATCGTCTGGAAGGCAAGAATCCATTGGTCGGTTATCACGAGGCAAAAATGTTTGATGTTCTTGCTCAAATTCAACTGATAATTGCTTCTGCGGGAAATGAGCCGGAACCGAAAAAAAATGGATTTGAGCTGTTTTCAAAAGCCTTGAAAGCGATCGGTGATGCTGTGAAACTGGTAGGAAATATCCCTGAGAAAGCTATTGAAAAAGCAGCTGTTTACCGCTATGGACACCTGTGTTACACGATCCATCGTACATATAAAAGCAATAATATTCCTGTGCCAAAGGAACATTTGAAGAGAGTTGAAAAAGCAGTTTCACTGTTGGAGCCGATTGCCGAAGATCCAAAAAATCGAAAAATGCAGGCTTAGCTCGCATATGTTCTAGATGAAAATTAATTATGAAGAAAAAGAAAATCAATATATTAACTTCTGCTCTCCTATGATTTCTGCATTTCTGACTGCTAGTGGGGCCTTACTGAAGAGGAAAACCAAATTATTGTTTCTTCTCTGTTTTTTTATGCCGTCTGTAGTATTTTCTTATGAATTTCCACCTGAGAGATCTGAAAGTGATGCAGAAAATGAAATAGGCTGGCTGGTTGCTCCTCTCCCTATTGTAGTTGAAGGCATTGGAACCGGGTTTCCTATTGCTGCCTCAATTTCAAATATCTTCAAAAAAACCGACCTCCTGATGGCCAAAACGTTATTTAAAGGTGATTTTGAAGTAAGTCTTTTTTCTCTTTCAAAATATCCTGTAGTTGATGAAAAATTATTATTTTCCCTCGGGTTTACAGATTTCTATATGCCCTTCAGGTCATATGACCGTGGCATTGATTCTGGAAAAGAAGATTATTACCAGACTTTGGAAAAGTTCAACAGTAATTTTGTTACTTTGCAATCTCAATTATACAACCAGCGTCTGGAATTTCTTCTCAGCTATTCTGCAGGAGGAACAAAATTAGAAAAAATTTTTGATGTTGACGGTAATGATTTTTCCAATATCCAATCCCCTGAACGTAGTTGGATTGATCATGTAATAGGAACTCAGATTGACCTAACCGATAATCACTTAGATCCCAGTGAAGGACTTCGAATTGGATTATTGCATAGTAAAACGAATTATGAGCATAATGATTTAAGTGACTATGCTGTTAATGATCTTAATATAACTGCCTATTTCCCATTTTTTGAGACTCACACACTATTGTTTAACGCATTTCAATCACGTTCCAACATCACAGCTAACGGTTTAGTGGATGAAACCGCAGTAAGAAATAAATTTGGACTGGGTTGTGATTTAGAAAAGGAGACAGCCGCTTGCCGGAAAACTGAAACAAGACGAATCAACTACTGGCTTAAAAGGAACCAGTCATCCAAGGCAACTGCCCTGGGTGGACTTAACCGGATGCGTGCATATAGCCAGGGGCGATTTTACGCAGCAAATAGTTCAAACTATGTTTTGGAATACCGTCTAAACTATTCAGAAAAACGAACTCCAATGAACTGGATTGTTCTGGGTGGAATTCGAACCGTTCTCCAGACTTCGTTCTTTTATGAAACCGGTAGTGTGTCAGATGATATTTCTCGACTACATAAAAAAATGAAATCCTCTTTTGGCGTGGGATTCCGTGCCATTATTTCAGGGCTGATTTACCGTTTTGACCTTGCAAAAGGAGATGACGGCATTGCACCAACACTGTTTATTAATTATCCTTTGTCATTAGGTACACTTGGGAGTTAGAAACGCTTTGTCAGAGTTTCAATGCTTCTGAAACATCCAGGGGAACACAGGGGCAGAAACTGGTTGTTGTGCCAGCAATTTCTTTTATTGCTCAGAATTTTAAGTATTCCAAGATATGTTTCTTCCGGCTGGAAATGTTTCACCAGCCAACTAATACTTCCTTTACAGCAGACAATTTGTTAAGTCTTTGAGTTTGTTGCACTGACTTAGCTTTCAGTAAATTTCACATGCTTTTGAGTATTAATCCAATAAATCCTCAGGCTCGACTCATTCAACAAGTCGTGGATGTTTTGAATAACGATGGAGTCATCATTTACCCCACTGATACAGTTTACGGGCTGGGCTGCAGCATTTTCAGCAAAAAAGCTATGAAGCGCCTGCAGCAAATTAAAAACGGTAACGACCACAGCGGTATGAATCCTAAAAAACCTTTGACATTCATCTGCGCTAATCAAACTGAAGTCCAGGAATACACTCAGGGAATTCCAACACAAGTTTTTAAACTGCTTCGCAGGAAATTACCCGGTCCCTACACTTTTGTCTTTAAGGCAGCCAAAATTGTACCCAAAATGATGCTCACACCAAGAAGTACTGTTGGTTTGCGCTGGCCGAATCATCCTATTACCAACGAAATAGTTAAAACCTTTGGACACCCGATTCTCAGCATCAGTTTGAGAATATCAGAAGATGAACTGTACGACGATCCACACGAATTACATGAAAAATACAAAAAACAAGTGGATTTAATTGTAGACGGCGGGACTATTTTTGCCGAAAATTCGACCATTATAGATTTCAGTCACGGAGAAGTAGAGATTGTCCGGATGGGTAAAGGGCCTGTTGACTGGCTGGAAGTGGTTTAACCCTTTGTAGCGTAAAATTTTCAATTCAGGCTATTCAAATATTTCCGGATTACAAGGAGGAACACATAGATTTATGACCTGCGAATCCGAAACTGTGTTTCCATCATCACCCCTGAGAGCCATAGTTAATTTTACTGCACGGGGGAGACAGAAATTATCTGCAGCAGTTTTATCAATACATACTCCTTCCTCAGAATTCCAGACTGTTGTCCAATTTTCCTTGAATCCGCCTCCTGCAAGAGCAGTCTCACTTTCAAGTAAATCCAGCTCAAACTTTGTTACCGCTTCCGACAAAACATAGCTTTTTCCTCCCTCTCTGAGATTGTCGTCAAGATAAAAATCTTCACGGCGGATAAACTCCCAAATTTTTGTATCGGGATTTTCCTCCAGAGAATAGCCGACTTCATGCAGTTCAGGGTCATGATCTTTCTCATCCGGGTAGAAACGTGACTTGATTGAAGTATGAAAATAAATGCTGCTTACTTCTTCAAGTTCTCCCGTTTCAGTATTTTCCGGACCCAGTTTTCTTTCTGCAATCAATCCAGTCTCTCGTCGCAGAGATTTGCTTTGAACGGCACTGGAGAAGTGTTTTAAATATTGTACGGACTGCAAATCATCTAGAACTATTTTCATCAGCAACCGCAATTCCTGGCGGGTGTTCAAAGTTGATTTTACCTGGATAGAGGAATTTGATATTTGGAAAAACGCACCGTAAAGTAAGGACATCACCAGTCCGAGCAGGACAACAGAAATTAATAACTCCAACAGGGAAAATCCAGAATTGTTGATCCGGGCGTTATTGGGGATTGACGTAAATATCCGCATCATAAGTAAATTCGCTTTTTCCCTCGTTCCAGAGTAATTGATAGTTTACCTGCCGTACCATTATTCCGGGAAGAGGTGTGGTGTCCCGGACAAGTTTTTTCCAGCGGAAACCACTCATTGGATTATCAAGTTCAAACTCTCCCTGGTTGACTGAAACAGGAGGTGAAATGGTTGCACGTTCTGATTTCAATAATTCATTCTGGGCATGTGACATGGCTTTCCACAAGTTTGTTGTGGAAGAGAGAACAAAAATGGAAGTGGAATAAGACTGGTAAAGTGCCATCAGGATAAACACCAGGATCGAGAGGGAAACTAGAACCTCCAAGATTGTAAAACCTCTTTTCCTGATTGATCCTGATTTGTCTCCAACATTTTCCATGACTGAACTTCACTGTTCACGTAACTGCAGTTTTCCCATGATTCCCTTACTTTCAATTATCCATGATTTGGAGGAATCATGTAAAGAGTACACCAGGAAAAAAGGGCTGACAAATCCGGATCTGTTGATATGGACCTCCAGCAAATCAGAAGCAGTTCCGGAAGAAGAAAATTCATCACCGACGAGTTTTGCAGTACTTAAGCTGAGATCTTCCGGAAAATCATGAGGTTTCAGAACTTTTGGATTATCCAAAATATCTTTGCCGCATTTTCCAGACTCATCCTCTTCCGTGGTCATCATTTGCTGTGTCTTCAAATCAAAGAGCAGGCAATAAGCAGTGCTTTTGAGAACAGCATCGTTGCGCAGCATTTTCAGCACGCTGCTTAGATGTTTAAATTCGGATTCATGTGCTTTCGAAAACAGGGCAAAAAACTGAGGTACAACCATTCCCATCAGCAGAATCCCTAATGTCAATACCACCAAAATTTCCAGAAAAGTGAAGCCTTTGGGTCTTTGACTGCTGACTCCTGAGGCACGGTAGCTGAGTCTTTTATAGATTGCTTGAATTGATATCTGCATCCAAATCCGTTCCTCCATCTACACCATCCGCACCAAGTGAAATAATTTCATAATTTTTACCGTTCACACTGACATAACGGAATGGGCTGTCCCAACTGTCTTCCGGCAAATTATTTCCTCTTAAATAGGGTCCGTTCCAGTTTTTTGGAATCATTCCCACTTCCGGTTTGTCCAACAGTGCTTTAAGTCCCTGTTCTGATGTGGGATAGCGGGAATTGTGCAGGCGATAAAGATCCAGTGCAGTTTCCAAACCCCTGATTTGGGTTGTTGTTGCATCGACTTTTGCTTTTTCTGCAGAATCAAAAAGGTACACTCCAACAATACTGGAAAGCAGCCCCAGGATAATTATCACAACCATTACTTCAATGAAACTGAATCCGCGGCTGCGCTTTTTGCTTTTATCCAGAGTAGCTTTTACAATAATTTGTTTCCGTTTATTTTTCATCTGAGTTCAAATCTGAGTGTGTTAAAAGAAGTTCGCTTGCTCTTATCCACAATGATGCTAATTTAGTAAGCATCAGAGCCGGATACGTGGCCGCCCGCTTTCCTGATTATTTTCGAATCCGGGGGGCTGGAGGAAAGTCCGGGCAACATAGGGCAAGGGTGCTGGCTAACGGCCAGGCGGCGCGAGCCGATGGAAAGTGCAACAGAAAACATACCGCCGATGGTTTCTCCGGAAACACAGGTAAGGGTGAAATGGCAGGGTAAGAGCCTACCGCAGTCTTGGTGACAAGACTGGCAGTGTAAACCCCACCCGTTGCAAGTCCAAATAGAACCGCTATCAGGTGGCCCGCCTGGCGGTCGGGTAGGACGCTAGAGGCGGCCGGTAACGGCAATCCTAGATAAATGGTCACGACTCACATCTGTGAGAACAGAACCCGGCTTATTTCCGGCTCTGACTTTTTCCAAACTGACACAGGCTTTCAGTTCAACATCCCTACGATGCTGTATTGAATTGTACAGTACCAGCATAAAACATTTCAACTCTTTTTAGACTAAAATGAGTTTTTATAGAGAAGAATATAATCTGTTAAAACTTGCTCCTTGGGCAACTGCAGGGCCTCAACGTAGCAAAGCAAATAGCCCTTTAAATAAATCTCAGATGTAAATTTGGAGAAATTTTCGTCTTCAATCGCTTGGAGATAGGTTACACGAATACAGGTGATTTGTGCGAGTTCTTCCAGAGTGACCGATTTTATTTTTCTAATTTGCTGTAATACAGTACCGTTGTATGAAAGTTTACCCCCATGGGTTCTGAAAGTGGAGTAAAAATCTTCTAGATTTTCTTCAGCAAGTTCATTTTTTAATGCCAGGGTATGGTAATGGTCACGGCGTTCTTCCTGGCTTTCTGCGCTAATTTCTCTGGCAACACTTTTCTTGATTTCTTTCTCTTTCCCAGCTTCTTCTTTTTCTGGGCGTTTTTTGGCTGGAGGAACTGTTTTAGTTTTTTCCCTTACTGATTTTTTGGAGTACAGTTTTTTAATTTTAGTAAGATGCTCTTTCTCAGTGACAGGCTGCATCTCTGCTGAAACCATACCCTGTTGTAATTCATCATCATATTTTGCCCGGGCAACAGGATTAGCCAGAGTCACAAAAGCCTGACTGAAATTCAGTAATGTTTCTTCAGTCTCATCTTCCGGCAACAAGGAATATGCAGCAAAGGCATCTAATTGAGTTTCCTCCAGTTTACCCTCGTAAGCATCACGGATTTCTACCAATGAAGCAGTTTTTGGTACTTCAAGAATCTGATAATAATTTTCTTCAACCTGTGGATTATTTGCCTGAGAAGTCATAATGCTAGCTGTGATAACAGATTATTTTTTTTAGTTCTTTCCTTCTCTTCCTGTAATAATTTTTCGCAGATTATTGACAGTTGCTGGACTGGCACGCTCTCCAGTGAATTCTTTGCTAAAGGTTCACGATCTATGACCGACTGCCTGACTGTTTCATCGAAATCTAAATATCCTGAAATTTTCACATTCAGGTTAAAATATTTTAAACATGCTTTTTCCATTGCCACACCAATCTTTTTTTCCTTTTCGGAACGTACCTGATTCAGGATAATACTTGGCATGAACAACTGCTGCTGTTCCTCTATAAAAACCGCCGCATTGCCTCCCAGTTGATTCATGTAAGCAATGAGTTGTTTCGGGGTATTTATGTTGAATGGGTTGTCCTTTCGCAAAATATTTTTTATCGTTGATTTCATTCTAAATTTTTCACTGTTGTGAAGAATTTGACGATAAAATGAATTCTTTAAAAAACGATAGGCATTTTCGATTGATGTCGGTTCCGGAATTACAATAATTATTTGCGAGTCTGCCAGCAGAAAAAAATCAACTGTATTGTATGCAGTGCCTGCACCTAAATCAATCACAATATAATCTGCATCCAATTGTCTCAGGGCAGTTACGAAACGACGTTTTTGAGTGTGTTTCATATTTGCTATTTCGACCCCGTCTTTGGCTCCGCTGATCAGACGCAATCCCGACATATCGGTGGGTATTAATAACTTTTTGATGTCAGGTATGTCTCTTTCAATGAATTCTGTAATCCCTTTTATGGGATTGCTCACACCAAGCCAGGTGTGCAGGTTTGCTCCACCCAAATCCAAGTCGGCTAGAACTACATTGTGACCCTTCTGAGCCAGCAGAATGCCCAAATTGCCGGCAACATAACTTTTGCCAACGCCTCCTTTACCTCCACCAATAGCCCAAATTTTCTTTTCCATTTTAGCCAGTTAAAGTCTGTCGAAATGAGTTGCTTTTTTTGTCGTTCTTAAAGATTGCAAATAGTTGGCCAATTTTAATTTGTAAAGATTAACAGTTAAGCATAACATCTTTGTTTTTAGTGACTTAAGTTGAAGGCAAAAGCAAAATTATGCAAGCCGGATCGTGAAGTTCCTTACTTTTTTAAAGGTTTTTGGCAGGAGGCCGATACATATTACAGGCGGGTTACTATACTCTTTTAAAGAGGAATTGAAACAAGAAATCCAAAAACTTCAGTAATTTTACATAAGACATTCAGCAGGCCAAAACAAATGTTTATGCGCTATTTTATTTTTTATGTTTCAGTCATTATTTTTTTGCACGCTTGTTCAAGTACTACTCCTGATTTTCCACAACAATCCTTTCGCAGCCGGTTAAGCGGAGGAGATCGTCATATGGGATGGAGTCTGAATTATTTTGACAGCTGGCAGAATGGACTTCAGCCCCGCTACCTGCAGTTGGCAGAACAGCACACTATTGCGGCAATAAAAATGTTTGCCCACCTTGAATCTGACACATCGCCGCGAATCAGTGAGTTTTACGTAGTACGTGAAAGACGTACACGCAGTTGCAGACTGCTGGCTGAAATACAGTTTGCAGCAGGAAACCACGGCTACAAGCTAAGTTCCCGTACTCCCGACGGGTGCGTATATTTTTACTGATTTTATTTTAGTCGGTTGAATCCACTGAATCAGTACTTTACTGTACTTCTTCTTCCATTGCTTGCTTGTATTCTCATCCGTCTTTTACTCTTAAAATTTCTGACTGATAGCGTTTTGATGCTTTCAGATCTCCAATATTTGTATAGTGGGCACTGATCAAATCAAGCAAGTGCAACTCACCTTCAATGTCATCCAACTGTTGTTTGATTGCAAGATGTTCTTTGTAGGTAGCCACTAATTCTTCATCATTTTCCATTGTTGAATGTGCACGCTCAATTCTTTCGTAAAGGGGATCCATTGCTGAAATATTCACTCGCTGCCGATTGTAGTTCAGCAGATCCTTTAGCAGCGGCAAGGCTTCTTCATATGAATCTTTTTCTTCAAGAGTCTTCACTATTCCATCCATGACACTTTCATAATTGGTCTGCTCTGGTTCATCCTGAATATTTTTTCCCAGTTCTTTTTCAGTCTCTGTTTTTGTTTCATCAGTTTTCAAAGCAAGTTCCGCAGTCAAAGTTGAATCAAGTGGAATCCCAAGCTTTTCAGCTAAATGCAGCACGTCTGAACTTGGCTTTTGACCAAGCTCTTTGAGCAGATCCAGATAACTTTTAAGACTGGCACCTGCTTCTTCCATTCTGCCTGCTTCGCATGATGTTGTTGCAAGTTTCAGCAGTCCTTCAGCTTCAGCATTTTTTTCTCCCCGAGGAGTTGTTTTCCGTAAAGAAGAAACCAAACCATCCTCATCTTCCAGATTGTCTGTTGCCGGTGCCGGGGCAAATAAGTCTTCATCACTGAACTCTCTTTCTTCTGGTTCAGCAAGGGTTTCTCCTCCAGGAATCGGAATCAGTTCATCTGCAAAAAGATCCTCATCGAATTCTTCCTGGGGCTCTGCAGCAATATCTCTTGTTTGTCTTCTTATTTCCTGATGTTTTCGAGAAAGAATTTCCAGAGCTTCTTCTCCAGTACCTAGTTTACGGTCTGTCTTTTCTTTTTCCCTGTATTTTGTTTCCTGTTTTTCAGCAACTTTTTTGTTTTGTTCTTCCGCTGCATCGTCACTCTGCTCCTCAACTGTGTCTTTTGCGTTACCTTCATCCTGTTCTTCTTGAAGATTTTTTGCATCTTTGCTCAAAGTAACTTTCACTTGTTCTACATCCTCCAGTTCTTCAGAAAAAGTATCAGGAGCATTTGTTGAATTGGCTTTTTCATATGCTTCTGCAACCAAGCCTGAGTTTGTATTTTTTTCATAGGATATAGCTGAGTCTCCAGTAGATTCGGAAGGAGGGTGTAAATTTAATTTTTCTCTGAATTGTTCAAAAATAGATTCGTCAACACCAGGAATTAGATTTCCTGATGCAGAAGTATCTTGATCAGCTAAAATTTCTTCATTGCCGCCAGAAGTTACTGAATCACGAAACGGTTCTGAAGAAAGAACAAGATCAGGATAAAATACAACTTTTGTAATTTTTTTCAGTACAATCCAGATACAAAATGTAGCAGTGATCAAAACAAAAACACTTAGACCAATTTCCCACGATATTTGAAACATTGAAATAACTGAAATAATGATAACTATGCAAAACAGTAATTTTATTAAATTCCACATATCTTTTGATATTGAAGTTTTTGCCTGAAATCAGGAACTGAAAATATTAGTTTTGACTCTTGTTACCTGCAAGTTAGTTAAATCCAAGATTGCGCAAATGCTGTGCATTGCTGGACCAATGTTTTAAAACTTTCACATGTAGTGCTAAATGAACCTTGTTTCCAAGTAATCGCTCGATTTTTTTCCGGGCGGCAATCCCGATTGTTTTCAACATTTGACCTTTTTTTCCAATGATGATCCCCTTCTGTGAATCTCGCTCCACACAAATATTGCAGGCAATCTTAATACATTTTTGATCCTCTTCAAATTGTTCCACTACAACTGCAACCGAATAAGGAATTTCCTGCTGCAGGCGCATAAACAGTTCCTCGCGTACAAATTCACTGGCAAGGAAGCGTTCTGACACATCGGTAACCTGGTTGTTTTCAAAGTAAAATGGATGGATAGAAAGATATTTTTTCAGGGTTTCAACCAGGTGTTCAACATTAGTTGATTTCAGCGCTGAGATTGGAACAATTTCAGCAAAGTCTCCCAATTTCGCTAATTTTTCCATGCTGACAAGTGCCTGTTCCTGTAAAATTGTATCAATTTTATTCAAAACTAGCACAGTCCGTTTTTCCTTTCCGGACAACATTTTTAGTATTTCCTGATCTTCACGATGCAAAACAGAGAGACCATCCTTTTTCAAAGAAGTTTCAGGCAAAGGTTCAATTAACCACAAATTCAAATCTGTTTCCCGCAAAGTTTCTGTCGCATATGCCACTATTTTACGGTTCAGCAGCTTTTTTGCAGGATGGATTCCAGGCGTGTCAATGAAAACCATCTGTGTATTTTTTACAGTCCGGATACCAAGAATGCGGTTTCTGGTAGTTTGTGCTTTGTGTGCAGTGATTGAAACTTTCTGTCCAACCAGTTGGTTCAGTAAAGTTGATTTACCAACATTTGGACGGCCTATTAATCCTATAAATCCACAACGCTGATCTTTCTCTATTTTTTCATCATTTTGTTGCCTGTTGACGCTAATTTTTTTCATGCACCAATTTTATACTTTTTTGGAGGTCCATAAATCAGAACCAGTGTGAAATCTTCCATAGGTTTTTCCGTTACTACTGAAACCAGGCTTAACAGTAGTGATTCCTTCAAACCAAAAAAAGGGATGCACAGCTGCTCAGTTCTGAGTTTACTGCCGATTGCCCGGAAGACCGCCAGAGCAGAATTAAAAACTTCTGTCTGTTGCGGACGTAGTTTCCATTGTTCAATTTGTTCATCTTCTGACTGGCTCTGAAAAATCTGTTCGGTGCACTCAAATTCAGTCCAATTCATACTCAGCCAGTTTTTTGCCTCTACCGTACTTGAATTTTCAGGCCGAAGATTTGCTGAAACTTGCGGATAAAGACGCGCAAATGTTTTTGCGTTTCCACCCGTTAAAATCAAATTCGTTCGGTTCTGAGGATTAGCAGAAAGAACCTCATCCAACTGTAATAACTTTTCCGTAATTACTGATTTCAGCTCATTTTCAGGATTGACCATTTTCCGCAGCCGCAACGAGCCGATATCTATACTGTACTGATAATCTCCATTCTTGCAGCTCGGACTTTTTCCTGATTTCAGTAGAGATATTTCCAAACTGCCTCCACCTAAATCCGCCAAAAAAGTTTGTTTTAACGGATAGTCCAAAACCATAGACGGAGGCAAAAAAGATTTTACTCCATCCGCTAAACATTGACACTCTTCTGTTCCGGAAAGAATTTTTAGAGGATATCCAACTATTGATTCAATCCGGGCAGCCGTTTCAGCATTATTTTTTGCTGAGCGCATTGCGCTTGTGGCGGTTATCGATAATTTGAGGTCGGAATATTTATGAACCTTACTTAGCAAACCCTGAATTGTCTGCAGCAACTGTTGAAATAATTGTTCAGAAATTTCTCCGGACTCAAAAACTGAATCACCCAAACGCAAGTGGGCACTCCACCGTTCAAGTACGCATAACCTGCAGGAACTCCTCAATTCTCCGACAATCATGCGTACTGCATTACTGCCAATTTCTATGGCGGCAAAGATCTTTGGACTCATCTCTTGAAAAAAAGTAATAAAATTGAGATCATCAGAGACAGTTTCGTATTTTTGCTCCCACTTCTTGCATTTCTCCTTCAGCATATTGGACATGTTCCCGGAAAGGTCCGGGACTGCCTTTGGCGCGCGGCAGCACGTGAAAGTGGACATGCGCTATCTCCTGTCCGGCATTCAAACCGTTGTTGAGGATCAGGTTATAGTCAATTCCATCGAAAGCTGTACTAACTGCTTTTGCCACTTGTTGCATTGTACGCATCAACGACAGAGCCTGCTCTGCAGGTAAATCTTCTAAGCGCTCAACTTCAAGTTTTGGGATCACCAGTGTGTGTCCTGCAGCGCAGGGCATGATGTCTAAAAATGCAATTTCTGAATCCGTTTCAATAATTTTTTCACAAGGAATTTCACCTTGAATAATTTTGGTGAAGATCGAAGCCATTTTGGTGTTTCAGCTTTAAGTTTAAAAGATTCAGGTTCGAGGCTCGAGGTACGCAGTTTGTTGTACTTCGTTTTTCGTTTCCCGTTGCTGTTTTTAGTTGTTCACGGAGTGCTGATTGTAATTTCAACTCAGCTTTTATCTGCAGAATCCCACTTTAAAACGCAGGCCCCGCACTACAAAATAGACGTTTCTTATGATCACGATAAGACACTTCTTGTGGGAAAAATGCAAGTCCGTTTCACTCGAAACGCTTATCCGACTCATGAATTACTCTTTTCTCTACCGGGAAACCGTTTCAATTTTCCGGATGAACGGGGTACCAGAAAACACAAAATAGTACCTGTCTTTTCACTGAGACGCTTTCAAGATAATCTCGAAGATCCAAAAACTCCAACTGGTTTCAGTACCGGAAGCTTAAAGATCAATTCCGTGAGTGCGTTCACTCAAAATCAATCAGTAGAAAAACACCCGCTGAAATATTCACTGGAACCAAATCCTGACCTGGAGGTTGGTTATTCAACTTCAAATGGTCTGCTGCGAATATTGTTGCCAAAAAATCTTCCGGATACAAAAAATTTTCCTGGAGAGTCAACTGTTCTGATAGAGTTTTCTACAAATTTCCCCGAACACGCACAAGAAGGTGCAGTCAATGGAATGTTGCTGACAGTAAATTGGCATCCAAAACTCTTAACCTGGAATGAAAAACCTGGATTGAATGAGAAAAAATGGGAAACTACTGGAGATAATCCGTCACCTGCCACATTTGAGGTTACCTGGAAAGCAGTTCAGGCGGGAACATTAATCACGACCCCGGGTCATCAAAAATTGTTGGCGGGGCAAGTTGTAACTCTTTCTGTTACAAAGAGAACGATTAAATACTTCCCCTTGATTTTTTCCAGAGTTCATCAACAATTTTCCGGAAATGAAGGAAGAGCAATTGTGGTGAAAAATACAAGCACTGCAGCTGCTAAAACTTCTTACCAACTGACTTCATTTTACTTGGAAGGTCATGAACGAAGAGCTGAACTTCTACATAATTGGAGCGCCAGTTTTTTGTCATTTATGCATTCACGTTATGGACTCAAACCGCCCTGGGAATCAATTCGGATAGTTGCAGTTGAAGCAGAATATGAGCAGGTGGACGTTTTGAACAATTTGGTCCTGGTCCCCCTGCCGAACTACAAAAGGTCAGAATTCCTGGACCGGCAGGCTCTTGGATTTTTGACACGGCGACTGGCGCAACTTTGGTTTGGAGAGTTAATCTGGAGCAACCAGGATACTCAACAGTGGCTCAATTTGGGGGTTCCTGCTTTTTTTGGATTGCGTTTTTTTCAACATAATTTTGGTACAGATGCAGGAATTTTTGATAGTCTTGACTGGCTGAATCCACGTTACCGGGATCATTTTTTCGAAAAAATGGCAAACTCTGTTTCACCAAAATTGAGATATCCCATTCTCTCATCATTCCGAAAAAATCCTGACTCTCAAAAATATTTGCAGACACTTACCTACAAGACTGCAATGGTTCTTTCCATGTTGGAATACACACTGGGAGACAAGGCATTTAAAAAAGGTATCCGGTACTTTGCCCAAAATTATCAGCAAAATGTAATTGAACTGGAAGAATTTCAGCAGGCAATGGAGAAGTTTAATTATCACCAACTCAGAACGCCTCCACTTCCTTCCGGGAGTCCTTACAATATGGATGGAAACGGTTCATTGGAATGGTTTTTTTCACAGTGGTTCCGCACTGTACAAACTTTGGATTACAGTTTTGGAGATTCAACTACTCGAACTCTGCCCAATGGGTTGTATGAGACTGAAGTAAATGTCAATAAAATTGGACTTGCTCAAATGCCGCTGGTAGTTTCACTTATCACAAAAGACGGTAAACAGATTCGCAGGCTGGTACCAGGAATTAAACAGCAGGAGACAGTAGTCTTTCAAACGGCGGGTTTTCCGGATAAAGTTTCACTTGATCCAGAAGAACGATTGCTGGAAACATCGAGGATCAATAATCATTCTTATAATTTTTATCGTGTTCGTTTTGGTTTCGACTGGAAAAAACAGCGTGAACATTTGGTGCTTTTAGTTCCTGGATTTGGGAACAATGCCTTAGACGGAAATTCTGTTGGTGTAGGAATAAGATACAGGTTTGATGACTATCGTATTTATGCAATTCCTGGATATGGTTCAAAAAATAAACGAGGACTCTACATTTTTAATCTCGACCGTGAACACCTGGGATTGCATGGATTGGAGGCCGGAGTAAGTGCCCGTGAGTATGGTGGAGTCCGTTCCCAGGGCATCCGGGCCACATACAAACCCTCTAATAATCCCGGTGAACTGGAATATAAGTTCCACTCCAGTTTTTCCCGGGAGATTCTTTTTTCGGCTCGCAACAATCCTGACAACAGTGATGTAATTGAAACCGGAGAATCAAACACTTTTCTGCTGGAACATACGGGTGCTGTCAGTCCCATAGACTCCTACCGAATTAACTGGAACATCTGGAACGAACAGCCTTCTCTGGAAATGGAAAGCGATTTTTCTTATGTTCGCGGGCAAGCAAAACTTGGACAAATATTGCGCGTTGGACATCGGAAATGGTTTGAGTTCGATATCATTCACGCTACTACTTCGGGAAAATCTCCGCTGCAGAAAAAATTTCAACTGGGAAGCCCCGCCGTATTACGTGGATATCCTCAACATACAAATTTGAGTGACGACCATCTGTTGGCTTCAAGATTGAATTTCAAGTTTCCCTTAATCACTAAACCTTTGTGGGGAATGTTGAGTGCCTTTAAAATACAAGGTACTGTGTTTTATGACCAGGGTAAAATATGGTCGGAAAACATTTCATATGAAAAAGCAAAACACCGGGAAAATGCCGGTATGGGTATTGAGTGGACGCTGGATACTGCTTCACTGTTTCAAGTACCTCTGAAAATTGAAGTAGCCTTTCCGTTGAATGATCCTGATTATAAAAAACCACAGTTCATTTTCCTGGGTGTCCTCACAGGAAGTTAAAATACATACGCCTACTATTTCAGGGTAGCCTTGCTTTTTTTTATTTTAAA
>Ga0208700_1000239_pt1 | contig 19612 bp, 26 predicted proteins | sample DeeseametaMP2016_FD_184179 | JGI IMG/M metagenome (GOLD analysis project Ga0208700, IMG submission 184179) | Marine microbial communities from the Deep Pacific Ocean - MP2016 (SPAdes) | ecosystem: Environmental > Aquatic > Marine > Oceanic | place: East of Hawaii, North Pacific Ocean | collected... | reverse complement strand
CCCGCCGTACGACTCAACAGGCTCCTCACCGAGGCCGCCTGACCCCACCCAGTTGCTTAGACCGGTTGACCTCAAGCGCGCTGAGGGTGAGAACTCGTGCGGACTATCCCAGCCTGTTCCCCACCGCGACCCGCCAGAATTCAGGCCGACCGCACGTGCGGCGTGATGAGCGCGGTGCGCACGCTCATGCCCAGCTCACGCGTGCGCAGCGTGGTGATCCGGCGACCGGGCTGGACCGCGTCCTTGGGCGTGCCGGCGAGGTCACCGAGCAACCCGACGGCCACGTCGAGGTCGTCGGCGACGTGGGTGAGCCCCCACAGCCGGGCGGGCCGGTCGACGTCGGGGCCCTCCCCGGGCTCGGGCGGCCCGACCACCTCCACGATCACGTCCTCGAGCCGGTAGAACACCTGCCGCATCGCCACCCCGCCGAGCTCCCCGTCGCGCTCGCGACGCGGCTCGAGACCGATCGCGCCGAGCGCGGCGACGGTGCGCGGCAGGTGGGCCGTCATGAGCACGACGTGGTCGAGGTGCGTGACGCCGTTGGGGTGCGCCGACCGCGCGGATGGGTCGCTCTCGCGGGCCGCGACAGTGGTCGGGATCCCGTCCACCTCCCGGACCTGTACGCCGCTGGGCAGCCCCGCCAGGGTCCACCCGACGATCCCCCGGCCGGCCTCGGGCCCCAGCAACCGGATCCGCAGGCGACCGACGCGGCACACGTCGTCGGCGACCGCGAACCCGGCCCGCTCCCACGCCTGGGCGGTGTCGGCGACATGCAGCTCCTCGACGGTGATGCTCACGGTCGGTGATCGTACGGACACCGGGCCCGCCCCGCGGTCGGTCAGGAGTAGGCGTCCCGTCGGTGCCGGATCGTGATGACACGCACGACCACGACGTCGTCGTGCACCTCGTAGATGATGCGGAACTCTCCACGGCGGGCGGAGTAGCGCCCCGCGAGCTCGCCTCGCAACGGCTTGCCGACGCGATGGGGCTCCTCGGCCAGGACGTCATGGAGGAAGTTGGCGCACGCCGCGGCCACTGCCTCGGGGAGGCTGTGGGTCAGTGCTCGCCGGGCGGCAGGCGACAGCTCGATGCGGTAGGTCACTCCCGCAGTCGTCCCGACGCCCGCATCTCCGCGCGTACCTCGTCCAGCGACGTCGTCCGTCCGGCGGCCATGTCGGCCTCCGCCCGACGGATCTCGGCCATGGTCTCGTCGTCACTGAGGATGTCGAGCGTCTCGACCAGGGCGTCATAGTCATCGGCGCTCATGAGCACCGCTGCTCGCCGACCGTTCTTGGTGACCTCCACCCGCTGGTGCGTGCGACCCGCCTCCTCGACGAGCTTGGACAACGTGGCCCGCACCTCGGCCAGCGGGAGCGTCTTCATGTACAGGATCGTAGCGCGATCAGCCGTCATGTCCCCTGCATCGCTCCTCCTCGACGCACAGGTCCTCAGTCACCCAACGGTGAGCCCACGACCTCGAAGCGGAACCCCCCGAACTCCCCGGACAGCAACGGCCGCGCCTCGGCGATCGACGCCTGCACCTCCGGCTGCTCGAGCGAGGCACGGTGCGCCTGCGCGGAGGTCCATCGCTCCACCACGAAGACCGTGTCGGGCTGCTGGTCGTCGACGCCCACGTCGTACTGCAGGCACCCGAGGTCAGCGAGCACCGGGCTGTGTCGGGTCAGGTGCGCCACGAGCTCGTCTCGGCGACCGGGCAGGGCGCCGAGCGTGCCGGCGTTCACGAAGGTCATGCCCAGCACGGTAGGCCGCCCCACCGACAGCAGCTCGCTCACGGCGGCAGGCCAGCGGTCGGGCAGGCGACAGCAGAGGCTCGCCGGTCAAGTGCACCCGAACCGGTGACGTCCCCCGCGGCGGATGGTTGGCTGTGCCGGTGCTCCACGATCTCTGGCAGGCCATCCCCGAGCGGCTGCACGACCCGGTCGCGCTGGCAGTGCCGTTCTTCGTGCTCTTCGTCGCCATCGAGGCGCTGGCCGCACGGATGCTCGAGGACGAGCGGCCGGTCGCCGAGCGCACGGGCCCCGACGGCCGCGCGCTCCCCCTGCCCGGCGGCTACCTGACCCGCGACGCGGCGGCGTCGATCTCGATGGGCGCGGTCTCGGTGCTCACCATGACGCTGTGGAAGCTCGGCGCGCTGGGCCTGTACGCCGTGGTGTTCGCCTACCTCGCGCCTTGGCAGTTGCCGGCGGACGCGTGGTGGACCTGGGCGCTGGCGATCCTCGGCGTGGACTTCTTCTTCTACTGGGCCCATCGCGTCGCCCACCGGGTGCGGCTGGTGTGGGCGACCCACCAGGCCCACCACTCCAGCGAGTACTTCAACTTCTCCACCGCCCTGCGGCAGAAGTGGAACAACTCCGCCGAGATCGTCTTCTGGCTGCCGCTGCCCCTGCTGGGCGTCCCGCCGGCGCTGGTGTTCCTGGGCTTCTCGGTCAGCCTCGTCTACCAGTTCTTCGTGCACACCGAGCGGGTCGGCACGCTGTGGCGCCCGGTCGAGCTGGCCCTCAACACGCCCTCTCACCACAGGGTGCACCACGGCTCGGACCCGGAGTACCTCGACCGCAACTACGGCGGCATCCTCATCGTCTGGGACCGCCTGTTCGGCACCTTCCAGCCCGAGCTGCACCGCCCGACGTACGGCCTGACCGTCCCGGTGGGGACCTTCAACCCGCTGCGCCTGCAGACCCACGAGTACGCCGCGATCGCGCGCGACGTCCGGGCGGCCCCGACGTGGCGCGACAAGCTGGGCTACGTCTTCGGCCCGCCGGGCTGGCGGCCGGACTCGGTCGTCACCGAGCCCGAGCGGCACGGCGCCCCGGAGACCGCCGGCGCCTGAGGCAGGACAGACCGGGGCAGACCAACGCATCGGGGAACATCGACAGCCGCTCCACCTGGTCGTCCAACCTGGCCTCGAACCGGTCGGGCAGGACTGGATCCATCTGCTCGTAGTGCGCCTGGATAGCCGCGATGTCGTCCTCCACCGCAGGATGGAAGACGACCACGGCTCGGCTCATGCGCGACGCGCGGCGAGACGAGCCCTGAGGTCGTCCCAGGTCAACCCGATGGAGGGGTCGGCGTCCAGCTCGGCAGCACGCGACCGGATGATCGCCTTCTGCTTCTCGGTGACGTCGATCGGGGCCGACTCCACGGTCTTCTCGATGAACTCCACGAGCTCCAGCCGCTCATCGAGACTCATGGCCTCGATGGCCGACTGCAGCGCTGGATTCACCATGGATCGAGAGTACCCGGCACCGCAGACACCCTCGCGTGGATCAGCGGCATGCGGCGCTCGTCCCCAGCCGACAGCAAGCGGTCGTTTAGGTATCTGATTGAGTTAGAGCCGTCAGCCGATGTCCATAGCCATCCGGGGGCGTGCCCGCATCGAGTCCGTTCTCGTCCAGAGCATTGAAGACGTGGAGGCCGGGGCCAGTCGTCCCGAACCAGAGACCACCGACAAGCCAAACGCGAGATGCAGGACCCGACTGGTTCTCGCGCTCCGTCTGGAACAGGTGCTCCGTCATCGCCACTGCGCGAACGGACGAGCCGACGTTGGACGCTAAGGCCGGGTGTGCTGCTCGGCGCCACTCCAGCGGCCACTCGACCCATGCTCGCGGCCGAAGCGTCGTGTCGATGGTGTCCCACGTGACGGAGAGGTCATCGAACTTCTGCCAGCACACCTCAATCTGTCCACCGCCGTCGAACGACAGCACGACCGGCAGGTCAGCGAACCACTCGTCATGCTCCAAGTTCCAGACGACCCATGCATCGGTGATGGTACTGCCGACGAGGTTCCGTAGCGCCGCGGACTGCTTGTCGACCTGCTTCGCTGCCGGTAGCCAATCGGGCTGCCATCCCGACACATCGACACTCATGCGCCCATCGTCTCAGCGCAGCGACGTGCGCACTATCCAGATTCAGGAGGTCGACCACGGAACGCGTATCAAGCGTCTGGCCGCAGTTCTCACATTCTGCGGGCCGGAAAGCCCACACAGCGTTGGCGATGAGAGACCACGAGTGAGGCACCGCTACGCGGACGCGTGACGGACAGGCACTGTCGGAGCCCCGAAGTAGGCTGAGCCCTCAACATCCATCCGGAGTTCCCCGTCAACAGCGGACAGGGCACGCCTTGCTCAGACGTTGAAGCGGAACTCCACGACGTCGCCGTCGGCCATGACGTAGTCCTTGCCCTCCATGCGGACCTTGCCGGCCTCCTTGGCCTTGGCCATCGAGCCCGCGGCGACGAGGTCGTCGAAGGAGACGATCTCGGCCTTGATGAAGCCCTTCTCGAAGTCGGTGTGGATCACGCCGGCGGCCTGCGGGGCCGTGTCGCCCTTGCGGATCGTCCAGGCGCGCGACTCCTTGGGGCCGGCGGTGAGGTAGGTCTGCAGGCCGAGGGTGTCGAATCCGACGCGGGCCAGGACCTCCAGGCCGGGCTCGGTGATGCCGGCCTCGGCGAGGAACTCCGCGGCCTCCTCCTCGTCGAGCTCGACGAGCTCGGACTCGAACTTCGCGTCGAGGAAGATCGCCTCGGCCGGGGCGACGAGGTCGCGCATCTTGGCCTTGAGCTCCTCGTCGGCCAGCTCGTCGGAGTCGCAGTTGAAGACGTAGATGAACGGCTTCGCGGTGAGCAGCGACAGCTCACGCAGCAGCGCGCCGTCGAGCTTGCCCGCGGAGATCAGGTCGATCACCGGCGTACCGGCCTCCAGCGCCTCCTTGGCGGCCTTGGTCGCCTCGAGGTTCGCGACCAGGTCCTTGACCTTGCGCGACTCCTTCTCCAGCCGCACGATCGCGCGCTCGACGGTCTCGAGGTCGGCGAGGATCAGCTCGGTCTGGATGGTGGAGATGTCGTTGCCGGGGTTGACCTCGCCGTCGACGTGGGTCACGTCCTCGTCGCGGAAGACGCGGGTCACCTGGCAGATCGCCGCGGACTCACGGATGTGGGAGAGGAACTTGTTGCCCAGGCCCTCGCCCTGCGAGGCACCACGCACGATGCCGGCGATGTCGACGAACTCGACGGTGGCCGGGAGGATCCGCTCGGAGCCGAAGATCTCGGCGAGCCGCGGCAGCCGCGAGTCGGGGACCCCGACCACGCCGACGTTGGGCTCGATGGTGGCGAACGGGTAGTTCGCCGCGAGCACGTCGTTCTTGGTCAGGGCGTTGAAGAGGGTGGACTTGCCGGCGTTGGGCAGTCCGACGATGCCGATGGTGAGAGCCACGGGCCGCGAGTCTAGGCCCGCGCCCGTGGCCCTCCCCAATCAGCAGGCGAGGCTCAGGAGCCGTAGAGCGCGGCCGCACCCTGGCGGTCGGCGTTGGTCATGCTCAGGTCGGAGGACGACCCGTTGCACTGCGGGTAGTGCATGATCGAGGCCGAGTCGTAGGGCGTCAGTGCCCGCCAGTTGTTGTCCTCGAAGCAGGTGCCCGACTCCGGGCGGGTGTGCTCGTGCCGGAAGCCGAGAGTGTGCCCGAGCTCGTGGGCCACGATGTTGGACGGGCTCCAGGACCCCGAGGTCCAGATCGAGTCGTCGACCAGCACGTTGCGTGAGCGCTTGGGGGTGCTGGGGAAGAACGCCCGGGCGATGTACTGCGTGGTGTTCACCGGCTCCACGGAGAACAGCACGCTGTTGTTGCGGGTGTTGCAGCTGGAGTCCTGGCTGGACACGTGGACGAAGTCGATCGCCGACGAGGCGGCCTCCCACTGACCGGCGCCGCTGGCCATCGCGCTCACCATGGCGGAGTAGTCGGAGCCGAACTTCGTCGAGACGCAGTAGGTGAGGTTCCCGACCTGGGAGGCGCTCCACTTGTCGTCCTTGCCGGAGACGGTGTTGACGATGAGGCCGTCCTCCATCGTCCGGCCGGTGTGCTTGTCGCCCACCATGTCGTCGTAGAACTGCCGCAGCTTGCCGTTGTCGGACACCGGCTCGTCGCCGTTGACGACGTACTGACCGTCGGTGTCGACGAAGGTGGAGTCGCGGAACTGCTGGTAGGTCGGCACGGACGAGGAGTCCTCGGTGGCGGCGGTGGCGGTGGTGGCGCCGAGCATCGAGCAGCCGAGCGAGACGGCGAGGGCGGCGGTGGCCGCCAGGGCGCCGGTGGTGCGGTGCGACATGGGGTGCTTCCTCCCGAGTGGTGGATGGGTGCGAGCGAGTGAACCCGCGATCCCCCCGGGCCGACCAGAGCTGGGGCGGGTCAGGTTCTTGCACTGCGAGAAGATGAGCCAGGATGGCGCGGTGCGCATCGCCACCTGGAACGTCAACTCCCTCCGCACCCGCATCGACCGCGTCGAGGCCTTCCTCGACCGCCACGACGTCGACGTGCTCGCCGTGCAGGAGACCAAGGCCCGCGAGGAGCAGCTGCCGCTGATGGGGCTGCAGTCGCGGGGGTACGACGTCGCCGCCGTCGGCTACAACCAGTGGAACGGCGTCGCGCTGATCAGCCGCGTCGGCCTCGAGGACGTCACCGTCGGCTTTCCGGACATGCCCGGCTTCGGCGACCCGGTCGCTGCGGAGGCACGTGCCCTCGGGGCGACCTGCGGCGGCGTACGCATCTGGAGCCTCTACGTCCCCAACGGCCGCAAGCCCGACGACCCGCACTACGTCTACAAGCTCGACTGGCTCGCCCGGTTGCGTACGGCGGCGGCCGGCTGGCTCGACGCACCCGCCGCGCTCGTGGGCGACTGGAACATCTGCCCCACCGACGACGACGTCTTCGACGTCAAGCAGTTCCGCACCAGCACCCACGTCACCCCGCCCGAGCGTGCCGCCTTCCAGGGCTTCCTCGACGACGGCTGGGCCGAGGTCACCCGCGAGCACGCCCCCGGCTACACCTACTGGGACTACTACCGCCAGCGCTTCGAGCGCGACCGCGGCCTGAAGATCGACTTCGTCCTCGGCTCCCCCGCCCTCGCGCAACGCGTCACGGGCGCGTTCATCGACCGCGACGAGCGCGACCCCGCCCAGGGCACGGGCGCCCCCTCGGACCACGCCCCGGTCGTGGTCGACCTGGCCTGAGCGCACGGGTGCGGCGAGTCGGCGTCGGTATACTCCGGGTATGACCGCCACGACGATCAAGGTCTCACGCGAGACGCGCGACCGACTCAAGGCACAGGCGGCGCGCCACCACCGCACCCTCGGCGAGCACCTGGCCCGGCTCGCCGACGCCGGCGACCGCGAGCTCCGATTCCAGGCGGTGCGCGAGGCGATGGCACGCACCTCCGACGCAGACATGCGCAGCTACGAGGAGGAGACCCGCGAGTGGCTGGACGCCGACCTCGGTGCCTGACCTGAGGCCCGGCTCCGTCGTCTGGGCGTGGCTGGACCCATCGGTGGGGCGCGAGCAGGCGGGGCGACGACCGGTCGTGGTCGTCTCGTCCGCAGGCCACCTCGACACCGTCGACACCCTCGTCATCGTGGTCCCCGTGTCACGCACTGACCGCGGCTGGCCCAACCACGTCCCTCTGAGCGGGGACGGCCTCCCTGCCGGCGTCGCGATGACCGAGCAGCCGCGCACGATCAGCCGGTCCCGTCTCGACTACCCGATCGGTGTCGTGGACGACCACTGCCTCGCCTCGATCCGCCGATGGCTGGCGGACTGGCTCGACCTCGCCTGACCCGCGCGTCGGGAGTCCACTGTCGGTGCTCGCCGTCACCCTGGTCACATGAGCCTCTCCACCACCCTCGCGCTGCTGCTGGTGCTGCTCGTCGGCCTCGGCCTCGGTCTCGCGCTCGGCCTGGCCCTCGGTGTCCTGCGCCGTCCCACCCTGGGGCCCGGCGCCGGCGGCGAGGCGCGGGACACCGAGGTGCTCGAGGGGCTCGACCGTCTCCACGACACCCTGCGCGACCTCGAGCACGCCCGGGTCTCCTGGCAGGGCCAGCTGCACCAGCAGGTCGACGACGTACGCCGCTCGGCCGACGGCCTGCGCCGCGAGACCCACCAGCTGACGACCGCGCTGCGCCGCCCGCAGGTGCGCGGCCGCTGGGGCGAGCTGCACCTGCGACGCACCGTCGAGCTGGCCGGGCTGGTCGACCGCTGCGACTTCTCCGAGCAGGTGCGCCTCGACGACGGCGCCCAGCGCCCCGACCTGGTCGTGCACCTGGCCGGGGGCCGCGACGTCGTGGTCGACGCGAAGGTGCCGCTCGACGCGTTCCTCGACGCGGCCGCGGCCGCCGACGACGCCGAGCGCGACCACCACCTCGCCCGGCACGCCCGCCAGGTGCGCACCCACGTCGACCAGCTCGGGTCGAAGGCCTACTGGAAGGCGCTGGAGGGAGCACCGGAGTTCGTGGTGCTCTTCGTGCCGGCCGAGTCGTTCCTCTCCGCCGCGCTCGAGGCCGACCCCACACTGCTCGAGCACGCCGCGACCCGCCAGGTCGTGCTCGCCTCCCCCACCACCCTCATCGCGCTGCTGCGCACCGTGGCGCAGGGCTGGCAGCACGAGGCGCTGGCCGAGCAGGCGCGCGCGATCCACCGGCTGGGTGTCGATCTCCACCAGCGACTGCAGGTCCTCGACCGGCACCTCGACAACGTCGGCCGCTCGCTCAACGCCGCCGTCGGCCACTACAACCAGGCGATGGGCTCCCTGGAGTCTCGGGTGCTGGTCTCGGCACGCCGCTTCACCGAGCTGTCGGTGACCGACGAGGACCTGCCCGCTCCGCGGACCGTCGAGCTGCGGGCCGTCGAGCGGTCCGTGGAGCGCGAGGACCAGGCGGTCGAGCGGGACCGGTCGACGGGCTGAGTCAGGTCGGCGTCCACCTCGCCGGGTCTCGAGGTTCGTCGCTGGCGCTCCTCACACCTCGACCAGCGGAGAGCGCGTCCCTCGCGGGCGGCTGCTCACTCACTCGAAGCGGGAGGTGTCCCCGGCTCCGTGCCGCAGCACCTCGGGAGCACCGTCGGAGAAGTCGACGACCGTCGTCGGCTCGGCGGGGGTCTCGCCGGCCTCGATGACGATGTCGACCTGGTGCTCGAGGTCCTCCTTGATCTCCCAGCCCATCGTGCGGGGCTCGGTCTCCCCGGGCAGGATCAGCGAACTCGACAGCAGCGGCTCGCCGAGCTCGGCGAGGATCGCGGACACGACGCGGTGGTCGGGGATGCGCACGCCGACGGTCTTCTTCTTCGGGTGCAGCAGCCGCCGCGGCACCTCGGGCATGCCGGGCAGGATGAACGTGTAGGGCCCCGGCGTGCACGAGCGGATCGTGCGGAAGGCCGCGTTGTCGACGTGCACCAGCTGGCCGAGCTGACCGAAGTCGGCGCAGACCAGGGTGAAGTGGTGCCGGTCGTCGAGGCCGCGGATCCTCAGGATCCGGTCGCGGCCGTCGCGGTTGCCGACCCGACACCCCAGCGCGTAGCCGGAGTCGGTCGGGTAGGCGATCAGGGCGTCGTCATCGCGCAACGCCGCCACGACCTGACCGACCAAGCGGGGCTGCGGGTCGACGGGGTGGAGGTCGAGGTAGCGGGCCATGAGGCGTCCTGGGCTTCGGTGGGCGCTCAGCCCTGGGCGGCCGCGGCGGCGGCCTTCAGGTCTCGGCGCAGCTCCTTGGGCAGGGCGAAGATCAGTGACTCCTCGGCGCTCTGCACCGCCTTGGCGTCGGGGTAGCCGCGCTCGGCGAGGAACTCCAGCACGCCCTGGACCAGCGCCTCCGGCACGCTCGCGCCCGAGGTCACCGACACGGTGCGCACGCCGTCGAGCCAGGCCTCGTCGATCTCGGAGGCGTCGTCGACGCGGTAGGACGACTTCGCGCCCGCCTCGAGGGCGACCTCGACCAGGCGCACGGAGTTGGAGGAGTTGCCGGAGCCGACGACGATCACCAGGTCGGCGTCCTGGGCGATCTCCTTGACCGCCAGCTGACGGTTCTGGGTGGCGTAGCAGATGTCGTCGCTCGGCGGGTCGAGCAGCAGCGGGAACCGCTCGCGGATCGCCGCGACCGTCTCCAGCGTCTCGTCGACCGACAGCGTGGTCTGGGAGAGCCAGGCGACCTTCGCGGGGTCGCGGACCTCGATCTTGTCGACGTCCCACGGGCCCTCGACGAGCTGGATGTGCTCGGGGGCCTCGCCCGCGGTGCCCTCGACCTCCTCGTGCCCGGCGTGGCCGATGAGCAGGATGTCGTAGTCGTCGTTGGCGAAGCGCTTCGCCTCGTGGTGGACCTTGGTCACCAGCGGGCAGGTCGCGTCGATCGTCTTGAGCTCGCGCTCGGCGGCCTGGGCGTGGACGGCCGGGCTGACGCCGTGGGCGGAGAAGACGACCGTCTCACCGGCGGGCACCTCGTCGAGCTCCTCGACGAAGATCGCGCCACGCGCCTCGAGGTCGGCCACGACGTGCTTGTTGTGGACGATCTGCTTGCGGACGTAGACCGGGGCGCCGTAGAGGTCCAGCGCCTGCTCGACGGTCACCACGGCGCGGTCGACGCCGGCGCAGTAGCCGCGCGGGGCGGCCAGCAGCACGGCCTTGTCGGCCTCGTCGGGGGTCAGCACCGGGGGCATGCCCATGTCGGTCGTCATGCCTGCCATCGTACGGGCGTCGGCGCACTCCTCTAACCTCGCGGCATGGCACTGGAGACCTCCCCCACCGCGCCGGTCGCGGTGCGCACGGTCGCCAACGCCATCGGCGGGTGGATCGACCGCCTGGGAGCGGTCTGGGTCGAGGGCCAGGTGGCCCAGCTCAACCGCCGCCCCGGCATGGCCACGGTGTTCCTCACCCTGCGCGACACCGTCGCCGACATCTCGGTGACCGTGACCGTCGCCCGCACCTACGTCGACTCCCTGCCCACCCCGCTGGTCGAGGGCGCGAGCATCGTGGTGCACGCCAAGCCGTCCTACTACGCCAACCGCGGCACCCTCTCGCTGCAGGCCCGCGAGATCCGGATGGTCGGGCTCGGCGAGCTGCTGGCCCGTCTCGAGCAGCGCCGCCAGCTGCTCGCCGCGGAGGGCCTCTTCGCCGCCGACCGCAAGCGCGACCTGCCGTTCCTCCCCCAGCGGGTCGGGCTGGTCACCTCGCCGGGCAGCGCCGCCGAGCGCGACGTCCTGGAAAACGCACGCCGCCGCTGGCCCGCGGTCGAGTTCGAGGTCGTCGGTGCCTCCATGCAGGGCCCCCGCTGCGCCGGGGAGGTCATCGAGGCCCTCGAGCGGCTGGACCGCCACCCCGAGGTCGACGTCGTCGTCGTGGCCCGCGGCGGTGGCTCGGTGGAGGACCTGCTCCCCTTCTCCGACGAGGGCCTGGTGCGCGTCGTGTTCGCGATGACCACCCCCGTCGTCTCCGCGATCGGCCACGAGCAGGACGCCCCGCTGCTCGACCTGGTCGCCGACGTGCGCGCCTCCACCCCCACCGACGCCGCCAAGCTGGTCGTGCCCGACGTCGCCGAGGAGCTCCGCGGCGTCGAGTGGGCCCAGGAGCGGCTGCGCACCCTGGTCCGCTCCCACCTCGACCGCGAGCAGCACCTCCTCGACGGCCTCCGCTCGCGCCCCGCCCTCGCCGACCCGCGCAGCCTCGTGGCCCAGCGCGTCGACGAGCTGCGACTCCTGCGCGAGCGCGCGCGGCGTACCTTCGGCCACCGCCTCGACCGCGCCGCCGACGACGTCGCCCACCAGCGCGCCCGGGCCCGCGCCCTGTCGCCGCTGGAGACGCTGCGGCGGGGGTACGCCGTCCTCCAGGACGACCAGGGGCACGTGCTCACCTCGGTGGCCGGCGTCGAGGCCGGCGCCGCGCTCAGCGTCCGGGTCGCCGACGGCCGCGTCCGCGCCACCGCCGAGGCCACCGAGCCCGACCAGCCCGATGAGCAGAGCACCGAGGAGACCGATGGCTGAGCAGACCGCGAGCGAGGCACAGGCGGGGCAGGAGTCCACCTCGTACGAGGAGGCACGCGAGGAGCTGGTCGACGTGGTGCGCCGCCTCGAGGCCGGCGGCACCACGCTGGAGGAGTCGCTGGCGCTCTGGGAGCGCGGCGAGCACCTGGCGCAGGTCTGCCAGCGCTGGCTCGACGGCGCCCGGGAGAGGCTCGACAAGGTCCTCGAGGCCGACGCCGAGTGACCGGCCCCACCGACGGGGCCCACCGACGGGGCCCGCTGACCGGGACCGCTGACCGGGCCGATCAGCCCGACGCGGCCGCCGAGGGAGCCTCCAGCCGCACGCCGGCGATGACCGGTCGGCTCAGCGCGACCACGGCGACCACCACGCACAGCCCGGCGCAGGCGAGCTCGACATTGCGGGTGCCGAGCGCCAGCGCCAACGGCCCCACGAGCAGCTGCCCCACCGGCATCCCGACGAAGGAGAAGAACCCGTCGATCGACTGGATGCGCGAGAGCATCTCCTCGGGCACCTTCTCCTGCACCGTCATGTTCCACGCGAGGTCCAGCACGCTCAGCGCCGCCCCCGTGCCGGCGAAGGCGACCGAGAGCAGCAGCAGGTCGACCGAGGTCCCGAGCACCAGCATCGGCAGCCCCATCGCCGCGAACGCCACCATGATCACCACCATCGGGCGCCGGATCACGACACGTGAGAGGCCCAGGGCGGTGAGGAAGACGCCCACGGCCTGCGCCGACTGCGCCAGGCCCCAGCCCTCGCTGCCGATCGTGTCCTCGGCGATCGTCGGGCCGAGCACGCCTACCGCGCCTGCGAAGAGAGCGTTGAAGACCAGCGCACAGCTCGAGGCAGGGATGACCCAGCCCAGCTCCCGGGCGAAGGACCACCCGGCCCGCAGGTCGCCGAGGACGCTGTCCTGCCGATCGGGGCGCTCCCCCGGCGGCAGCCGCATCAGCGTCAGGAAGCCGGCCGCGACGAAGAACGTCGCCGCGTCGATCGCCAGGGCGTAGCCCGGTCCTGCGGTGGCGACCAGCAGACCGGCCAGGGCGGGGCCGCCGATCGTGGTGGCGCTGCGCGACTGCGACATCAACAGGTAGCCCGCCTGCCGCAGCTCGCGCGGCAGCAGCACCGGCACCATCCCGTGCTCGGCCGGGTAGCTCACGGCCGACGCCGTGCCGCTGACCAGCTGGAGCACCACGAGGTGCCAGATCTCGGCGTACCCGGTGAGCACCAGCGCCGCGGTGGCCGTCTGCGCCACCGCCTCGACCAGGTTGCAGCCGCGCAGCACCAGCCCGCGCGGCATCCGGTCCGCGAGCGCGCCACCCAGCAGCATGAACGCGACCATGGGCACGGTCCACCCGGCCATCACCGCGCCGAGCGCCGCCGGGGAGTCGCTGATGGCCAGCACCGCGAAGGCCAGCGCGATGCCGGACATCGAGCTGCCGGCGGAGTTGACCAGCTGACCGAGGAAGAACCACCGGAAGGCCGGGACGCGCAGCGGGGCGGTCCGGGAGGTGGTCACCGGCGCAACCTAGGCGTGCGACCTGCCCTCGGGCCACCGGTTTCGCTCACGGCAAACCGGCCGTGGTCCGGGCGGGGTCCGCCGCCCGCACGGAGACCGCGGGCGGAGGCTCAGCCGACGGTGAGCAGCGAGCCGACAACCTCGCGCAGCTGGTCGTCGGAGGCCGAGCCGTAGACGAGCGTGATGACCGGGTCGCGCCGCTGGTCGCCGACGCGGACGTACGCCGTGTCGCCGCCCTCGTCGCCGAACACCTGCCACGTCGCCGACCCACCGTCGCCGTCGGTCAGCTCGACGGAACCCTCCTCGGTCGCGGCGTCGTCGACGAGCCGCGCGAGCACCTCCTCGAGGTCCTCACGACCGTGGTAGACGCCCACGAACCGCTCGTCCTCGGTGAGCATCGCCAGCGAGAAGGACGGGTCGGCGGGGTCGTAGGCGAGGTTGTTGACGCGCCAGCCCTCCGGGAGGGTCTCGGGGTAGGCCAGCGCCGCACCGCTGTCGGCCAGGGCTGCCATGGAGGCGTCGTAGTCGATCGGGGTGGGCTCGAACTCCGCGTCGTCGCGGAAGAGCCCCAGGGCCAGCCAGACCAGCACGACGGCCACGACCATGACGATCATGGCGCCCACCAGGCCACCGAAGGAGCGGTTGTAGCCACCGGGACGGTTGGCGGCGGGACTCGTCTGGCTCACGCCGCCATGATCACAGGTGGCCGGTAGGCACGGTCAGCCAGCCATGGCGTTGCCGCAGATGCGGGTGACTTCTGGCAGATCCATCCGCGGATGCGGCATGCTTGACGCGTGACGACGTACCGGATCGCGGAGGCCGCCGAGCTCCTCGGGGTCAGCGACGACACCCTGCGCCGCTGGGTCGACGCCGGGCGGCTCCCGGCCGAGCAGGAGGACGGGCGCACCGTCGTGCCTGGCGCGGCGCTGGCCGCCTTCGCCGCGGACCTCGCCGGCACGCCCGACCCCGGCCGGTCCGCGGCCGTCAGCGCCCGCAACCGGCTCGTCGGCATCGTCACCGCGGTCAAGAAGGACACCGTGATGGCGCAGGTCGACATGGTCTGCGGCCCCTACCGACTGGTCTCGCTGATGTCCGCCGAGGCCGCCGAGGAGCTCGGGCTCGAGCCGGGGTCGCGGGTCGTGGCGTCGGTGAAGTCGACCAACGTCGTGGTGGAGCTGCCGTGAGGTCTCGTGGCTCGCTGCGCTCGCACCTCGGCCGGCGGGTGGTGGCGGTGGCAATCGTCGGAGCGCTGGCCCTGACCGGCTGCTCGGCCGGGGCCGGGGGCGACGAGGAGACGCTCACCGTGCTGGCGGCGGCGTCGCTGACCGAGACGTTCACCGAGCTCGCGGAGGAGTTCGAGGCCGAGCACCCCGGCGTGCGGGTGCGGCTGGCCTTCGACTCCTCGGCGACCCTGGCTCAGCAGGCGCTCGAGGGTGCGCCCGCCGACGTGCTGGCCACGGCCGACGCCCGCACCATGGAGCTCGCCTCCGACGCGGTGTCGGGCGACCCCCGGACGTTCGCGAGCAACAGCCTGGTCCTCGTCGCGCCCGCCGACGGTCGGGCCGGGGTCGACGGGTTCGACGACGTGGCCAGCGGCCGGGCGGCGTACGTCGCCTGCGTCGAGACCGCCCCGTGCGGTGCCCTCTGGTCGGCGCTGGCCGAGGAGCAGCAGGTCGAGGCCGAGCCGGTCAGCCTCGAGGTCGACGTCAAGGCGGTGCTCGCCAGGGTCGTGGCCGACGAGGCCGACGCCGGCGTCGTCTACGCCACCGACGCGGTGAGCGCCGGCGAGGACGTCGTGACCTTCCCGATCCCCGGGGCGGACGCCCTCACCACGACCTACCCGATCGCGGTCCTGGAGCAGGCCCGCGAGCCCGGCCTGGCGCAGGAGTTCGTCGAGCTCGTGCTGTCCGCGGTCGGACGGGACGTCCTCGACGCCGCGGGGTTCTCGCTGCCGTGACCTCCGCACCGTCACCCGCCCGTACGCCGTCGCGCGCGCCCTCCCTCGGCAGGCCACCGCTCCTCCTCCTGGTCCCGGGGGCGGTCGGCGCGGCGCTGCTCGTGGTGCCGCTGGTCGCCCTGGTGGTGGACACCCCGTGGTCCGACCTCGGTGCCCAGCTGGCCGACCCCGCGGTGCGCGACGCGCTGTGGCTCTCGGGGCTGACCTCCGCGCTGACCGTCGCGCTGTGCGTGCTGCTCGGTACACCGCTGGCGTGGCTGCTGGCCCGGGTGGAGTTCCCGGGGCGCCGCCTGCTGCGCGGGCTGGTCGCCGTGCCGCTGGTGCTGCCTCCCGTGGTCGCGGGCGTCGCGCTGGTCGCCGCGCTCGGGCGCAACGGCCTGCTGGGTGGCCCGCTGCACGACGTGACCGGGTGGACCATCCCCTACACGACCACCGCCGTGGTGCTGGCGCACACGTTCGTGTCGCTGCCGTTCTTCGTGCTCAGCGTCGAGGGGGCGCTGCGGACCGCCGGGGAGCGGTTCGACGTCGTCGCCGCCACCCTGGGCGCCGACCGCTGGACGACGTTCAGCCGGGTGACGCTGCCGCTCGCACTGCCCGGGGTGGCCGCGGGCTGCGTGCTGGCGTGGGCGCGCAGCCTGGGCGAGTTCGGCGCGACCATCACCTTCGCCGGCAACTTCCCCGGCACCACGCAGACGATGCCGTCGCTGATCTACACCACGCTGCAGGCCGACCCGGCGGCCGCCCGCACCCTGTCGATGCTCCTGCTGGTCGTCTCGATCGGGGTGCTCGTCGGGCTGCGCCGTCGCTGGCTGGTGACGTCGTGACCGGCCTGTCCCTCGACGTCGAGGTCCCGGGCCGGCTGAGCGCCGCCCTCGACGCCGCAGCCGGTGACGTCGTGGCCGTCATCGGGCCCAACGGCGCCGGCAAGAGCACGCTGCTCTCCGCGGTCGCCGGCCTGCTGCCGGTCGCCGGTCGCGTCGAGGTCGCCGGCCGCGACTGGAACGCTCCCCCGCTGCCCGTCCGCGACCGCGGTGTCGGGCTGGTCCCTCAGGACCGCTCGCTCTTCCCGCACCTCACCGCGCTCGAGAACGTCGCCTTCGGCCTCCGCGCCCGCGGCGAGCGCCCCGCCACCGCACGGGTCCGCGCCCAGGAGTGGCTGGACCGGGTCGGGGTCGGCGACCTCGGCCGCCGACGGCCCCACGCGCTCTCCGGCGGACAGGCGCAGCGGGTCGCCCTCGCCCGCGCGCTCGTCACCGACCCCGCCGTGCTGCTGCTGGACGAGCCGTTCGCGGGGCTCGACGTGGGCGTGGCGACCTCGTTGCGGATCGCGCTGGCCGAGCACCTGGCGTCGTACTCCGGGGTGACGCTGCTGGTCACCCACGACGCCCTCGACGCCCTCACCCTCGCCGACCGGGTCGTGGTGGTCGACGAGGGGCGCATCGCCCAGACCGGCACCCCGCACGAGGTCGCGGCCCGCCCGCGCACCGAGCACGTGGCCCGGCTGGTCGGCCTCAACGTCGTGCCCGACGGCGACGTACGCCGCAGCTTCCCGCCCAGCGCCGTCACCGTCTCCCTGGCCCGCCCGGAGGGCTCGGCGCGGCTGACCTGGCGCGGCCGGGTGGCCGGCACGACCCCGCACGGCGACGCACTGCGCCTGCTGGTCGCCACCGAGGACGGGCCCGAGCTGCTGGCCGACGTCACGCCCGCCGCGGCCGTGGACCTCGGACTGACCGCGGGTCGAGAGGTCTGGCTGACCGTGAAGGCGACCGCGACGACGACCGATAGCATGCGCCCATGAGCGAGCCCGACGGCCTCCAGGTCGCCCCGCAGTCCCCTGACCGCAACCTCGCGCTGGAGCTGGTGCGCGTCACCGAAGCAGCCGCCATGGCCGCCGGGCGGTGGGTCGGCCGCGGCGACAAGAACGGCGCCGACGGCGTGGCCGTCAACGCGATGCGGGTGCTCATCTCCACCATCGGCATGCGCGGCACCGTGGTCATCGGCGAGGGCGAGAAGGACAACGCCCCGATGCTCTACAACGGCGAGGAGGTCGGTGACGGCACCGGTCCCGAGTGCGACGTCGCCGTCGACCCCATCGACGGGACCACCCTGACCGCCAAGGGCATGACCAACGCCGTCTCGGTGCTGGCGGTCTCGCCGCGGGGCTCGATGTACGACCCCTCGGCCGTGTTCTACATGGAGAAGCTCGTCACCGGCCCCGAGGCCGCCGACGTGGTCGACATCCGCGCCTCGGTCGCCGAGAACATCTCCGCCGTGGCCAAGGCCAAGGGCAAGCGCCCCGAGGACGTCAAGGTCGTCCTGCTCGACCGTCCCCGCCACGAGCAGCTGGCCGAGGAGATCCGCGAGACCGGCGCGATGATCAAGTTCATCACCGACGGTGACGTCGCCGGCGCCATCATGGCCGCCCGCCCCGACACCGGCGTCGACCTGCTGCTCGGCATCGGCGGCACCCCCGAGGGCATCATCACCGCCTGCGCGATGAAGTCCATGGGCGGCGTCATCCAGGGTCGCCTGTGGCCCACCGACGACGAGGAGCGCCAGCGCGCCATCGACGCCGGCCACGACCTCGACGCCGTGCTCGACACCGACACCCTGGTCACCGGCGACGACTGCTTCTTCGTCGCCACCGGCATCACCGACGGCGAGCTGCTCGAGGGCGTGCGCTACAGCGCCAACTCCGTCAGCACCCACAGCCTGGTGATGCGCTCGCGCAGCGGCACGATCCGCACCATCCGCTCCGAGCACAAGCTCTCCAAGCTGCGCGCGTACTCCGCGGTCGACTTCGACCGCTGACCCGCTCCCCCCGGGGGGCTTCACGTCGGTCACGCCCGGGTTCGTCGGCTGGCCGGCAGACCCGGGAGCTGGACGACGAAGGTTCGTCGTCCCATGGCCGGGTACGTCGGCTGGCCGACAAACCCGCCCGGCTGGACGACAGCCCGGCTCGGCCGGCTCGGCCGGCTCGGCCGGTTCGGCCGGCTCGGCGTCAGGCGGTGGCGACCCGGAGCGAGGAGGCGGCAGCGGCCGCGCCCTCGCGGTGGGTGCGCAGCGCGGAGAGGACCTCGTCGCTGACGCGCGGGTCGACGGCCATCCCGATGTGGGAGGCCCTCACCTCGACGTGGGTGGCGGCGGGGTCGAGGCAGGCGCGCCAGTCGACGATGCCGTCGTTGCGGGAGTAGATCGCGGTGAACGAGACGTCGGAGGGCAGCGGGACCTGGCTCTCCTGGAAGGACTCCAGCGCGCACTCGCCGCCGACGCAGGTCTCGTTCATGACGCCGCTGACGCCGACCTTGGACATCGCGACCAGGCCGAGCACGAACATCGTGAGCGAGCGGTGGTGGGCGCCGGGGGCCAGCACCGGGCTGCCCATGGTGACGATGCCGCTGACCAGGTCGGGGCGGCGGGCGGCGATGCCGCGGGCGAGCATGCCGCCGAGGCTGTGCCCGACGATCTGCACGCGCTGCTCGCGGCGGGCCACGATCGCCTCCAGCCGCGACTCGATCATCTCGGCGGTGTCGAGGGTGCAGCCCATGTTGGCCACGGGGATCCCGGCGCGGTAGGTGCGGTGGCCCTCGCGGCGCAGCTGCCGCGACAGCCCGGCCAGGGTGTAGTCGCCGGCCATGAAACCGGGCACCAGCAGGACCGGGTCGGCGTCACGGACGGGGGCGCTGCCGGCGTACGGCGTGCGCGTGCGGGCCCCGGAGAGCCCACGGACCGCGTGGCGCGAGGCCTCCCCCACCAGGCGTCCCTCGTGCAGCATCCGCACCAGCGGCGGACGACGGAACTCGTCGGGCAGCAGGAAGGACGCGACCGGGTTCTTGTTCACCCTTCAACATTACGACGACGTAACACCTCCTGTGAGGTGAGACACGAAGAAACGGACGCCGGTGGTCCACAGATGGCCCGTACGGTCTACTGGCCGCATGACCCATCTGGTCACCGACCTGCTCCGCGCGCCCGTCAGCACCGGCGTCGAGCTGTGCTACCAGACCTTCGGCGACCCCGACGGCGAGCCTCTCCTGCTCGTCATGGGCCTCGGCGGTCCGCTGACCTGGTGGGACGACGCGCTGTGCCTGCGGCTGGCCGACGAGGGCTTCCACGTCATCCGCTTCGACAACCGCGACGCCGGCCGGTCGAGCCGGATGCGCGGGAAGGTCACCCGCGCCACGCTGGTGCGTGCCTTCGCCGGGCTGCCGGTGCGCGCGCCGTACTCCCTCGACGACATGGCCGCCGACGGCTTCGGCCTGCTCGACCACCTCGGCATCGGGTCGGCGCACCTCGCCGGCATCTCGATGGGCGGCATGATCGTGCAGAC
>Ga0208700_1000238_pt1 | contig 19673 bp, 19 predicted proteins | sample DeeseametaMP2016_FD_184179 | JGI IMG/M metagenome (GOLD analysis project Ga0208700, IMG submission 184179) | Marine microbial communities from the Deep Pacific Ocean - MP2016 (SPAdes) | ecosystem: Environmental > Aquatic > Marine > Oceanic | place: East of Hawaii, North Pacific Ocean | collected... | reverse complement strand
ATGCACCAGCCGCCCAACGTGCCCAACTACGGCCGTCCCGGCCGCGGGCCGCGCCTGGTCGAGGGCCTGGCCCTGGCGGTCGAGCCGATGATCACGCTCGGCGGCAAGGACACCGTGGTCCTCGAGGACGACTGGACCGTGGTGACCAGCGACGGCTCCTGGGCCGCCCACCACGAGCACAGCTTCACCCTGACCCCGCAGGGCGCCTGGGTGCTGACCGCCCTCGACGGGGGTGAGGCCGAGCTCACCGCGCTCGGCGTCCCGTTCGGTCCGCTCGCGGACTGACCACCGCCTGACCACCGCCTGACGCCGCTCACGGGCCGCCCCGCGGAGGTCCGTGGACGGCCGTGGATGCCGACCGGGTGACGGGGCCGTGCCACACTGTGCGCGGAGGGGAGTATTCCCGTCACGGTGGTGTCGTCACCACGGTCGGCTCGGTCCGGCCCGGTGCCACCGGCTCGCGTCGCGAGCGGAAGAGACCTCCGGCCCATCGCCGTACCCTCCACCCGACAGGAGTGACCTGTGGACGTCTCCACCCTCGAATGGACGATCACGATCGCGGTGACGATCGCCGTGCTCGCCTTCGACGTCGCCGTCATCGCACGCAACCCGCACGAGCCCACGATGCGCGAGTGCACCGTGGCCTTCATCGCCTACATGAGCGCCGCGGCGGCCTTCGGTCTCTGGTTGATCTTCTTCCACGGCCCCGAGTGGGGCGTGGACTACTTCACCGGCTTCATCGTCGAGAAGAGTCTCTCGGTCGACAACCTCTTCGTCTTCATCGTGCTGATGGCCGCGCTCAAGGTGCCGCGCAAGTACCAGCAGGAGGCGCTGATGGTCGGCATCATCCTGGCGCTGGTCTTCCGCGGCATCTTCATCGCGCTGGGCTACCAGCTCGTCAGCAACTTCAGCTGGATCTTCTACGTCTTCGGCGCCTTCCTGGTCTACACGGCCGTGAACCTGGTCCGCAGCTACCGCAAGCACGAGGAGGAGCACCCGGAGGACAACCGGGTGGTCCAGTTCGCGCAGCGCCACCTCAACGTGGGCGAGGAGTACCGCGGGCTGAAGCTGTGGTGGAAGGACAACGGGGTCCGGGTCTTCTCCCCGATGCTCATCGTGATCCTGGCGCTGGGCGTCACCGACATCCTGTTCGCCCTGGACTCGATCCCCGCGATCTTCGGCATCACCGACGAGCCCTACCTGGTCTTCACCGCCAACGTCTTCGCGCTGATGGGCCTGCGCCAGCTCTACTTCCTCATCGGCGGGCTGCTCAAGCGCCTGGTCTACCTCTCCCTGGGCCTGGCCTTCATCCTCGGCTGGATCGGCGTCAAGCTCTTCATCCACGCCGCCTACAAGGGCGGGCTGCTGGACTGGGAGGTGCCCACGCTGCTCAGCCTGGTGGTCATCCTCGTCGCACTGACGATCACGGCCGTCGCGAGCCTGGCCACGTCCCGCGGCGACGAGGAGCTCGAGGTCGCCCCGACCGAGGGCGACGCCGTCGTCCCGCCCGCACCGCAGCCCGCCGATCGCGGCGAGCGCGGGTCCGGCGACGGGGAATAGTCGTCGGCGCGACGCCGCTGTGCCGGGGGTGAGCACCCCCAGCCTGTCCGTCCTGGACCTCGTCCCGGTCCGCACCGACCAGTCGACCGCCGACGCCCTCGCCGCCAGCCTCTCGCTGGCACGGGTCGCCGACGGGGCCGGCTACCGCCGCTACTGGGTGGCCGAGCACCACAACATGCCGGCCGTGGCGGCGACCAACCCGCCGGTGCTGATGGGGCTGATCGCCTCGGCGACCTCGCGGATCCGGGTCGGGTCGGGCGGGGTGATGCTGCCCAACCACGCACCGTTGGTGGTCGCCGAGCAGGTGGCCCTGCTGGAGGCGGCCTTCCCGGGCCGGGTCGACCTCGGCATCGGACGGGCACCGGGCACCGACCCGATCACCTCCTACGCGCTGCGGCACGGCGGGGGAGGGGTCTCCGACGACGCGGTGTCCCACTTCCCCCAGTACGTCGACGACGTGCTGGCGATGATGTCGCCGGCCGGGGTGTCGGTCTCGGTGGCCGGCCGCACCCAGCCGCTGAGGGCGACCCCGGGCGCCGCGTCGGCCGCCGACGTGTGGCTGCTCGGCTCCTCGGACTACTCCGCCCGGCTGGCCGCGGCCAAGGGCCTGCCCTACGTCTTCGCGCACCACTTCTCCGGTCAGGGGACCGCCGAGGCCCTGGAGACCTACCGCCGCGAGTTCCGCCCCTCCGAGCACCTCGACGCCCCGCGCACCTTCCTCACCGTCAACGCCGTGGTGGCCGACACCGAGGAGGAGGCGCGCCGCCTGGCGCTGCCCAACCAGCTGATGATGCTCGCGCTGCGGACCGGCCAGCCACTGGGGCCGCAGCTGCTGGTCGAGGAGGCCGAGGCCCTGGAGCTGCCCGCGCAGCACCGCGAGCTGGTCGACAAGATGGCGGCCCGCTGGGTCGTGGGCGACCCCGGGCAGGCGGCCAGCGCCCTGGCGGGGTTGGCGGCGTCGTACGACGTCGACGAGGTGATGCTGCACCCGGTCGCGGGGGCGTACGCCGGCACCGACCCGCGCAGTGCGCCCACCCGGGAGGCCACCCTCCGGCTCGCGGCCGATTGGGTTCTGGCCGGACGATGAGGCTAGACTCGCCTGTCGGCCCAACGTGGGTCTGTCTCGTGGCGCCTCGCGGCTGCCCGGACCACCTGGTGGAGCTCCTTCCCGGAGCACTCCCACGTGCGTGCGGGTGAGGCTCCCGGACGACTGCACGAGGTCCACCTCGCACCGGTCTGACCGGTCGGGGAGGTTCCCGGGCCACCCGCCCGACACCCGTCGAGCGGTGCTGTCCAAGGTAGACCGACCAAACACGGATTGTGGAGGACATGCCGAAGAAAGAAGGCGTGATCGAGATCGAGGGCACCGTCATCGAGGCCCTGCCGAATGCCATGTTCCGCGTCGAGCTGAGCAACGGGCACAAGGTTCTCGCCCACATCAGCGGCAAGATGCGCCAGCACTACATCCGGATCCTCCCCGAGGACCGCGTGGTGGTGGAGCTCTCGCCGTACGACCTCACCCGGGGTCGGATCGTCTACCGGTACAAGTAAGCCGGATACGAAAGGGCCTCACATGAAGGTCAAGCCCAGCGTCAAGAAGATCTGCGACAAGTGCCAGGTGATCCGTCGCCACGGCCGCGTCATGGTGATCTGCAGCAACCCGCGGCACAAGCAGCGCCAGGGCTGAGACCCCGCCATCGCGCGGGCTCACCCGAGCCGCACCACAACTGAACACCTACACAACGTGATCGCTTAGCCGCTCCCCCCGAGAGATCGGGCGCGGCGAACCACCTCCGGAGCAGACGGCCGGAGCCGGCATGAGACACCGGGCGCGACACGACCGACACCGCTGCGAACCACTGAAAGGCCATCGACATGGCACGCCTCGTCGGTGTCGACCTTCCGCGCGACAAGCGCATCGAGGTCGCACTCACCTACATCTACGGCATCGGCCGTACCACCGCCCAGAAGCTGCTCGCCGAGACCGGCGTGAGCCCCGACCTGCGGGTTCACGAGCTCGGCGACGAGGAGCTGGTCAAGCTCCGCGACGCGATCGAGGCCTCCTACAAGATCGAGGGTGACCTCCGTCGTGAGGTCCAGGCCGACATCCGTCGCAAGATCGAGATCGGCAGCTACCAGGGCCGCCGCCACCGCATGGGTCTGCCCGTGCGCGGCCAGCGGACCAAGACCAACGCGCGTACCCGCAAGGGCCCCAAGCGCACGGTTGCCGGCAAGAAGAAGGCGAAGTGACGCTGCGCTGACGCGCGCGTCCTCGTCTCACACGAGCTTCCAGACCAGACCACCTCAGGAGTAGTTGCATGCCTCCCAAGAGCCGCACCGCGGCCGGCGCCAAGAAGGTGCGCCGCAAGGAGAAGAAGAACGTCGCCCAGGGCGAGGCCCACATCAAGAGCACGTTCAACAACACCATCGTCACGATCACCGACCCGACCGGTGCGGTGATCTCGTGGGCGTCCGCCGGCACCGTCGGCTTCAAGGGCTCCCGCAAGTCCACCCCGTTCGCCGCGCAGATGGCCGCCGAGGCCGCTGGTCGCCGCGCGATGGAGCACGGCATGAAGAAGATCGACGTCTTCGTCAAGGGCCCCGGTTCGGGCCGCGAGACGGCGATCCGGTCCCTGGGTGCGATCGGCCTCGAGGTCGGCACCATCCAGGACGTCACGCCCACGCCCCACAACGGCTGCCGCCCGCCCAAGCGCCGCCGCGTCTGACCACGCCTGAAGCGAACAGGAGAACTTGAGAGATGGCCCGTTACACCGGCCCCATGACCCGCAAGTCCCGCCGCCTCGGCGTGGACCTCGTCGGTGGCGACGCCGCGTTCGAGCGTCGTCCCTACGCGCCCGGCCAGCACGGCCGTGCGCGCGTGAAGGAGAGCGAGTACCGCGCTCAGCTGCAGGAGAAGCAGAAGGCCCGCTTCACCTACGGCGTGATGGAGAAGCAGTTCCACAACTACTACGTCGAGGCCTCGCGCCGCAGCGGCAAGACGGGTGACAACCTGCTGCAGATGCTGGAGTGCCGCCTCGACAACGTGGTCTACCGTGCCGGCTTCGCCCGCACGCGCCGCCAGGCCCGCCAGCTCGTGGTCCACGGCCACTTCCTGGTCAACGGTCACAAGGTCGACATCCCGTCGTACCAGGTCTCCGCGCACGACATCATCGACGTGCGCGAGAAGTCCCTGGAGATGACCCCGTTCATCGTGGCTCGCGAGACCCACGGCGAGCGCGTCGTCCCGGCCTGGCTGCAGGTCCTGCCGAACCGCATGCGCGTCCTCGTGCACTCGCTCCCGATCCGTGCTCAGATCGACATCCCGGTCCAGGAGCAGCTGATCGTGGAGTTCTACTCCAAGAAGTGACCTCGTCGGTGCCGCCCCGGTCCAGGCCGGGGCGGCACCGTCAGCACTGCCACCCGCTCCACCTTCCTTCCACCTCGCAGTTCGGGCCCGTCAAATAGCGGTCGAGCCCGGAAAGGAAAGAACAAGTGCTCATCGCACAGCGCCCCACCCTGTCGGAAGAGACCGTCGACGAGTACCGCTCGCGGTTCGTCATCGAGCCTCTGGAGCCCGGCTTCGGCTACACCCTCGGCAACTCGCTCCGCCGCACCCTGCTGTCCTCGATCCCCGGTGCCTCGGTCACGAGCATCAAGATCGACAACGTCCTGCACGAGTTCTCCACCGTGGAGGGCGTCAAGGAGGACGTCACCGAGGTCATCCTCAACCTCAAGGCCCTCGTCGTCTCCTCCGAGCACGACGAGCCCGTCACCATGTACCTGCGCAAGTCCGGCGCCGGTGACGTCACCGCCGCCGACATCGCGCCCCCTGCCGGTGTCGAGGTGCACAACCCCGACCTGAAGATCGCCACCCTGTCCGACAAGGGCAAGCTGGAGATGGAGCTGGTCGTCGAGCGCGGCCGCGGCTACGTCTCGGCGGTCCAGAACAAGGGCGCCGACAACGAGATCGGCCGGATGCCGGTCGACTCGATCTACAGCCCCGTGCTGAAGGTGACCTACAAGGTCGAGGCCACCCGTGTCGAGCAGCGCACCGACTTCGACAAGCTGGTCATCGACGTCGAGACCAAGCCCTCGATCCGTCCCCGCGACGCGCTCGCCTCGGCGGGCAAGACCCTCGTCGAGCTCTTCGGCCTGGCCCGTGAGCTCAACGTCGAGGCCGAGGGCATCGACATCGGCCCCTCGCCGGTCGACGAGCAGCTGGCCGCCGACCTCGCCCTCCCGGTCGAGGACCTGCAGCTGACCGTCCGGTCCTACAACTGCCTCAAGCGCGAGGGCATCCACACCGTGGGTGAGCTCATCGGTCGCTCGGAGCAGGACCTGCTCGACATCCGCAACTTCGGTGCGAAGTCGATCGACGAGGTCAAGGCCAAGCTGGTCGAGATGGGTCTGTCCCTCAAGGACAGCGCCCCGGGCTTCGACCCGCACGCCGCCCTCGCGGCGTACTCCGACGACGACGATGACGCGTTCGTCGAGGACGAGCAGTACTGAGCACCACCTGATCGATCCCGCCGGGGCCGCAGCCGCGGCCCCGGCCAAATCGACCGGCACCCGCCGGTCGTCTACCCCGGTACCTGACACGGCCGGAGAGAAGAGAGAGACATGCCCAAGCCCACCAAGGGTCCCCGCCTCGGCGGCAGCCCCTCGCACCAGCGCCTGATCCTGTCGAACCTGGCCACCGCCCTGTTCGAGAACGGTCGCATCACCACCACCGAGTCGCGCGCCCGTGCGCTGCGCCCGCTGGCGGAGAAGCTGATCACCAAGGCCAAGAAGGGCGACCTGCACAACCGCCGCGAGGTCCTCAAGACCATCCGCGACAAGGGTGTCGTGCACGTCCTGTTCACCGAGATCGCCCCGACCTTCTCCGAGCGTCCCGGTGGCTACACCCGCATCACCAAGATCGGCCCCCGCAAGGGCGACAACGCCCCCATGGCGGTCATCGAGCTGGTGACCGAGGCCTACTCGCCGAAGGCGCCCAAGGCCGCCCCGGCCGCTCCCGCCGCCCCGGCGGAGGAGCCCGTCGCCGAGGAGACCGTGGAGGAGACCGAGGTCGAGGAGACCGAGGCCCCCGAGGCTGCTGAGGAGACCGAGGCCCCCGAGGCCGAGGCCACCGAGGAGCCGGCCGAGGAGTCCGCTGAGGAGTCCGACAAGGCCTGAGCCACGCCGCGTCGTACGTTCGCCCCATCTGCAGCAGCGGGTGGGGCGTTCGTCGTCTCCGGGGCGGGCTGGGTGGGTCGAGCCGGCGTATCAACACGCCGGTTCGGCGGGAAGGGCGGGGCGGGACGGGTGTCATGTGGCGGGGGTCGCACGTGGGTGTGGGCGGCGTCTCGCCTCACCTTCTGGGTGCACGAACGTTGACTGAGCATGACCTACTCGCTGCGTTCCCTGCTCGTCGCCATCGCCGTCGCCGCGCTCCTGGGCACCACGTCGGCCACCGCGGCCACTGCGTCCACGACCTCGCTGGACGGCACCATCCTGACCGCCCTCGCCGGCTCGGAGAGCGCCGAGGCGCCGACCGCGTCGGCCAAGGCCTCCGACGGCACCCTCGAGCGCGGTTGCCGCGACTACCCGGTGCGCTACAAGGTCAAGCACGCGGGCGAGGACTGGCTGCTGGACCTCATCGTGCGTGATCGCTCGGGCGCCGACGTCGCCTCGGTCTCCCTGCACGGCGTGACGTCACCCCGCAAGGGCCGGACCACCTTCTCGGTCTGCCGCAGCGCCGTGGAGGCCGGGAGGTTCACCGTCCGCGGGGTGCTGACGAACCGCGACGGCTACGACCAGACGGAGCACGCCGTCGGCAAGCACCGCTTCTGGCTCAAGCGCCGCTGATCGTCACGTACCGCCGGGCAGTCGTGCCCCTGAGCGGGCGCCATGGCGCCCGCTCAGGGGCACGACTGAGTCTGCGCCGGCTCAGCGCGACCAGGCGTCGGTGAGCAGCCGGGTCGCCTCGTCCAGGCCCAGCCCGAGGCGACGGGCCTCGGCGGCGTACGACGTGGCGGCGGCGTGGGCGGCGTCGGATCCCGCCGCCGTGCCGCTGCGCACGAAGGTGCCGCGTCGTCCCTCGGTGACGACCACGCCGTCGGCCTCGAGCTCCTTGTAGGCGCGGGCGACGGTGCCGGCCGAGAGCCCGAGCTCCGCCGCGAGGCCCCGGACGGTGGGGAGCCGGGTGCCCGGGGCGAGGTCGCCGCTCGCGGCGCGGGTGGCGACCTGGCGGCGCAGCTGCTCGAAGGGCGGCTCGGACGAGGACGGGTCGAGGGGCAGGACGCTCACGGCTTCAGGGTAGGCAACGTGCTAGACAGCGGGGCATGGAACCGGACGTGCTGGTGGTGGGCGAGGCGCTGGTCGACGTGGTGCACGCGGGCGACGGCTCGGTGAGCGAGCGGGCGGGCGGGAGCGCCGCCAACGTGGCCGTGGCGCTGGCCCGGCTCGGTCGGCCGGTGCGGTTCGCGACCGCCTTCGCCGAGGACGAGTACGGCGCTGTGCTGGCCGACCACCTGTCCGCAGCCGGGGTCGACCTGGCGTCGGATCCGCACGTCGTGGGACGGACGTCCTCGGCCGTGGCCACGATCGGGTCGGACGGCGCGGCGTCGTACGAGTTCGACGTGGACTGGCAGCTCGGGGAGGTGCCGGTGCAGCCGGCGCCGATGGCGGTCCACGTGTGCTCGCTGGGCGCGGTGCTGGCCCCGGGCGCAGCGGACGTGCGGTCCCTCGTCGACCGGGTGCGGGGGGCCGCCACGATCACCTACGACGTCAACGCCCGGCCGTCGATCACCGGCACCGGCGCCGACGTGGTCGCGACCGTGGAGGCCCTGGTGGCGCTGTCCGACGTCGTGAAGGTGAGCGACGAGGACCTCGAGACCCTGTGGCCGGACCTGCCGGTCGACGACGCGGCACGGCGGTTGGCCGGGCTCGGCCCGCGCGCGGTCGTCGTCACGCGCGGTGGGGAGGGCGCGAGCTGGGTCGAGGCCGAGCGGCGCGTCGACGTCGCGTCGCGCCCGGTCACGGTGGCCGACACGATCGGCGCGGGCGACACCTTCGCCGCGGCGCTGGTCGACGGCCTGTGGACCCACGGGCTGCTCGGGGGACGACTGCCGGTGCTCACCGACGTGGTCGTCGGGGACCTGCTGGCGCACGCCGCACGGGCCGCGGCGGTGACGGTGTCGCGGCCGGGGGCCGACCCGCCGTACCGCGCCGAGCTCTGAGGACCCCTCGACGCGACGGCTCGATGTGCCGCAGGAGACGGCCTGCGCGAGGATGGGGTCGTGCGCCTTCGGATCGACCTCGCCTACGACGGCGGCGGCTTCCACGGGTGGGCCGCCCAACCGGGCCTGCGCACCGTGCAGGGCGAGGTGGAGCAGGCGCTCGCGGTGGCGTTGAGGCGGCGTGAGGCCGACGGGACGCTGCTGCGCGTGCCGGTCGTCTGCGCAGGGCGCACCGACACCGGCGTCCACGCCCGTGGCCAGGTGCTCCACGTCGACACCACGCCCGAGGAGCTCGCCGCGTCCGCGGGGCGCTCGCCCGAGCCGCCGCTGGACGCGCTGGTCCGCCGGCTCGGCGGCATCCTGCCCGACGACGTGGTCGTCCGGTCGGTGCGTGAGGCGCCGGAGGGCTTCGACGCCCGCTTCTCCGCGACGTGGCGCCGCTACGTCTACCGGGTGGCCGACCGCCCGGCCTCGGTCGACCCGCTGACCCGGTCGCACGTGCTGGCGTGGCGGCGGCCGCTGTCGCTGGAGGCGCTGCAGGCGGCCTCGGGGCCGCTGGTGGGGCTGCACGACTTCGCCGCGTTCTGCAAGCAGCGCGAGGGTGCGACCACGGTCCGCACCCTGCTCGACCTCACCTGGGTGCGCCGCGACGACGGCGTGCTGGAGGCCACGGTGCGCGCCGACGCGTTCTGCCACTCGATGGTGCGCGCGCTCGTCGGCTGCCTGCTGGCCGTGGGGGAGGGGCGTCGCGACGTGACCTGGCCGGCCGAGGTGCTCGGGGCCACCAGCCGGTCGCCGGAGGTCACCGTGGCGCACGCGCACGGGCTGACCCTGGAGGAGGTCGGCTACCCCGACGACGACGCGCTCGCCGCACGGGCGGAGCAGACCCGGGCCCGGCGTCTGCCGCTGGACGGGGCCGACGCTGACGCCACGCAGGAGGGCGAGGGATGACCGAGGAGGAGCACTACTTCACCGCCGACCCCACGGTCGCCTTCCGGCGGGAGCCGGTCACGGCGTCGGTGTGGGGCGTGGACCTCACCCTCGACTCCGGCTCGGGCGTCTTCGCGCGCGGGCGCCTCGACGTCGGCACCGCGGTGCTCTTCCGCGAGACCGAGGCACCGAGTCGAGGCCACGTGCTCGACCTCGGCTGCGGGTACGGCGTGATCGGCCTCGCCGCCGCCGTGGCCTCCCCGGCCGTGCGCGTGACGGCGGTCGACGTCAACGAGCGGGCGCTGCTGCTGGCCCGGGAGAACGCCGCGGCCCTCGGGGTCGCCGACCGCTACCGGGCCGAGCTGCCCGAGCAGGTCGATCCCACGACGACGTACGACGAGATCTGGTCCAACCCGCCCATCCGGGTCGGCAAGCAGGCGCTGCACGACCTGCTGCTCAGCTGGCTCCCGCGGCTGGCTCCGGGCGGGCGCGCGGTGATGGTGGTGGGCAAGAACCTCGGCGCGGACTCGCTGCAGCGCTGGCTCGGGGAGCAGGGCTGGCCGACGACGCGGCTCGCATCGGCCAAGGGGTTCCGGATCCTGGAGACCCGGCGCGGCTGACGCCCGTGCGCGAGTGACCTCTCGACCGTGCGCGGGCGACCTCTCGGCCGTGCGCGAGCGACCTGTGGGCCGTGCGCGAGTGACGGTTCGGCCGTGCGTGGGTGACCTCTCGGCGGTGGGGGTCAGGGGGTGATGGCCTCGGCGAGGAGGGGGGCGGCGGCCGGGTCGTCGGTGGTGGTGCGGTGCCACAGGAGCAGCAGGAGCTCGCGGGCGGTGCCGCGCAGGTGGACGTGGGGCTCGCCGTCGCCGATGCGCACCGGGTCGGTTCCGCCGGGGACGTCGGTGGCCTCGAGGACCAGGGTGCCGGCCAGCGGCTCGGTGCGGGCCATCTTCACCTGGCGCAGGTAGAACGTGTCCTGCACCTCGCGCACGCCGTCCCAGGCCACGGCCGGGTCGGGCTGCCACTCCTCCTCGCGGCCGACGGCCGAGAGCATGTCGTAGGAGTGCATCAGCGCCTCGTGGGTCTGGCGCCGGGCCCACCAGCCCGCGGTGCCGACGCCGCGGCCGAAGGTCCACGCCGACGCGGCGGGGTCGGTGGTGGCGAGGGTCTCGACGAGGTCGCCGGCGTGCCCGGCGTACCACGCGGCGAGCTCGCTGAGGTCGGCCGGCGCGTCCTCGGGACGGCCTTCCGGAGTGCCCTCGACGACGGCGTGCCGCGCCCACTGGTGGACGCTGCCCAGGTGCTCGACCAGGTCGGCGACGCACCACTCCGGGCACGCGGGCACCGACGCGGTCAGGTCGACCTCGTCGATGAGCCGGGCGACGCGGCCGGTGGCGGCGGTGAGCAGCGCGTTCCAGTCGTGCATCCCGCCATCCAACCAGCCGCGACCGGCCGACGCCGTGACTCAGCCCACGGTGACGCGCTTCGTGCCGCTGCGGCTCGGCGCGCGCAGCTCGTCACCGCGGAAGAGGACCTGCACCTGGACCCGGCCCGACGGCAGGCGCAGCGTCACGGCCCGGTTGCCCTCGTCCTTGCGGCGCACCCGGAAGGCCCGCTCGACCTCGCCGTCGACCAGCACGAGCACCCGGCCCACCGCGTGGCCCGCGGCCTCCGCGGTGCGGATGCGCACCTTGGTGCGCAGGCGCCCGTCCTTGGGCGTGCGGGCCTTGAAGCGGGTCAGGGTGCTGGCGCGGTCGATGGTCACGGACACCGTGGTGCTGGTGGAGGCCTCGTGCAGCGAGGTCGGCTCGTACGTCGCGGTGTAGGTCCGCTCGCCGGGCGTCACGCCGCCCACGCGCACCGTGGCCGTCCCGTCGCTCAGCGTGGCGGTGCCGACCGTGCGGTCGCGGTCGTCGGTGACGACGACCGTGCCGGCCGGGGCGTCCTCGCCCGAGGCGGGGGTGACCTCGACGTCGAGCACGACGTCGTCGCCGTACTCCACGCGGCTGCTGGCGGGGGTGAGCGTGGTGGTGGTGACCACCGGCTCCGCCGGGGCGACGACCTTCTCGCCCTCCGGGCCGGCCCAGTACAGCGCCCTGCCCACGTCGCCGAGACCGGCCTTGGGGTGGTGGCGGAAGAGCAGGCTGGTGCCGAAGACCAGCGCGCGCGAGCCGTCCTCGTCGGTGGCCCACACCGACGCGGCACGACCGGCGGTGTCCTCGGGCCCACCGGCGCCCGTCCAGTGGCCGGCCAGCATCGGCTCGGGAGCGTAGGCCTGCGCGGGCAGCGTGCCCTCGCCCAGGTCGCCGAAGGAGTAGGCCGGGTAGACGAACGCGGAGTCGGTCTGGAACGGCCGCAGCGGTGAGTCCTCGGGAGTCGTCAGGGCGACGATCGCGTTGCTGGAGGAACCGGCCGAGGAGCCGGTCGCCACGACCGGTCCGTAGGTGCTGGCTGCGTCGAGGCCGGCGGCGCCCCGGCCGATGACACCGTGGCCGGCGTCGGCCCAGGCCTTCAGGGCTGCGTCGCCGTCGGAGCCGTCGGAGAGACCGAGGCTCGAGCCGACCCACAGCACGTCGAGGGTGTCGACGATGGTCGGGTCCGCGTCCAGCTCGGCGGCGGTGACCGGTCGCGCGTCCAGGCCCAAGGCCTCCATGGCGAGCACGTCGTCCTGGGTGCCGGTGTAGCCGACGACCAGGTCGTCGAGGCCACGGGTGCTGGGGTCGTCCAGCGCGGCGACCTGCGCCGGGGTCGGGCTCCCCAGCTCGACGTCGTACGCCGCGGCCGCGGCGAGCGCCGCGGCCCGGTCGTCGGGGCCGACCACCGCGGTGCCGTCGGCGAGCAGCGAGACGGCCGCACCGGTGTCGAGGATGTCGGTCACCGCGCGCAGGTCGTCGGCGCCGGCGAGCGGGAAGGCCAGCAGGCCGTCCTCGGGGGCGTCGGCCGCGCCCGTGGGCGCGGTGACGGGGGTGGTGTCGCCGAGGCGGGTGCCGCCGGTCTCGCCGTACTCCAGGACCGTCGCGCCCCACAGGTGCGCGAGCGACCAGGCGGAGACGTCGTACATCGACGGGACCTTGTCGGAGATGTCGCTGCCGACGTCGAGCAGGGCGTGCGCCAGGCCGCGCAGCGGCTGGTGCATGTCGACGACGTAGGAGCCGGCCGGGTAGGTGACGCCGCCCGCGATGCGGGTCTCGTCGAGCGTGCCGACCTCGACGCCGTGGAACATCAGCTGGCGCACCAGCGTGGCGGCGTCGCCGCGGGAGCGCTGGTCCTCGCCGACGGGGATGACGTAGGAGCGCGGGTAGGAGACCGGGTTCTGGTCGTCGGCGACGTCCCAGTGCTCCTTCCACTCGTCGGGGCCGGCGACGTCGGCGATGTTCTCGGTGGTCAGCTGGACCTTCGGGGCGCCCTCGACGCCGCGGCGGAAGACCTCGATCTGGTTGGCCAGCATGTCTGCGGAGTGCGCGGTGACGTAGTCGATGGTGCTGTCGATGACCTGGCGGCCGACGGCGGTGTTGACCGTGGCGCCGAGCGGGTTCTGGGTGGCACCGGTGCGCGGGAGCGGCAGCTCGACGGTCGCGGTGACGGCGCCGTGGAAGGCGGCGTACTGCGCGGTGAAGATCGGCGGGAAGTCGTCCCAGCCGCTCGGGGTGTCGCGGTAGGGGATGGTGATCCGTCCCTGGCCGGTCAGGTCGCTGACGGTGCTGATCAGGCCGGTGGCGACGTCGACGACCGGGTTGGCCGGGATGCCGGCGCCGAGCACCTCGTCCTCGACCTGCAGGGCCAGGGCGTAGCCGTGGGGGAGGAAGAGGTCGTACTCGTAGGAGTCGCCGTGCGGCGGGCCGCAGGGCTCGACCTGCAGCACGCCGGTGTAGCCGTGCAGGTCCGCGGCGTACAACGGCTGCAGCGCCTGCGCGGTGCGGGCGTAGGAGACCGACTCCGGCGTGGTGTTGGTGATCATGTCGCGGTTGATGTCGAGCCCGAGCACCCCGGGACGCTGGCCGATGGTGCGGCCGTCGGGGTTGAGCGTGAGGGAGAAGTAGAGCCGGTGGCCGGCCAGCAGCTCGACGGTCGCGGGGTCCTCGGCGGTGTCGAGGAGGTCGCCGATGGTCTGCATGATCGCGTCGGTGCCCTCCCACTCGTTGCCGTGCACGTTGCCGCTGAACCAGATCGGGGTCTTGTAGCCGGCGACCAGGTCGGTGTCGGCGGCCGCGGCCTCCGGGTCGGTCCTGATGAGCTCGCGCCACGCGGTCTGCTGCGCGGTCTGCTCCTCGGTCTCCGGGGCGGTCACGGTGACCAGGTAGAGGTCGCGGCCCTGGACCGACTGCCCGACGACCTGGGTCGAGACCAGGTCGCTCGCGGCCATCCACTCGGTCAGCTGCGGGGCGAGCTCGTCGTAGGACCACAGCGCCGCGGCGTCGGTGGCGTCGTCGGGCTCGTCGGGGTACGTCGTCAGCTCGGGCTGGACCGGGTAGGACGCGGGCATCGGCAGCGGCCCGTCGGACCACCCGGTGCCGAACCCGCGCGCGTCGCGGGCCGCGTCGGCGCTGCGCATCGTGGCGCTGCGGGCGATCACCTCACCGGGCTCGCCGAGGTGGCGGTGGATCTCGGGGAGACCGCCGACGGTCTTCTGCGGGGCGAGGCCCGGTCGCTCGTCGGCCCCGGCGGCGGTCACCGCCGCGGGGACGGCCAGGGCGGCGGAGGCGAGGCCACCCACGAGGGCGGAGGTCAGCAACGTGGCTCGGAGGGTCACGTCAGACGCAACGAGGCCTTACCCGTGCGGTCACGGCCCGGGGACCGGGTGTGCCTATCTCACACCCGCTCACTCCCGCTCACTCCCGGCCGGCGCGCCCGCTCCCGCGCGGCTGGTCCGTCCGCCTGCGGGTCAGCGGTGGAGGAGGTCCCCGAAGAGCCGGCAGGTCTCCAGGACCGCCGCGTCGGCCGCCGGCGAGTGCCGCCCCATGTCGACGAACCCGTGGATCAGGCCCGGGAACTGCCGGTGCTCGACCCGGACGCCCGCGTCCGCGAGGGCCCGCGCGTAGCCGTCGCCGTCGTCGCGCAACGGGTCGAACTGGGCCGTGACGACCACCGCGGGCGCGAGCCCGACCAGGTCGCCGTGCCGCGGGGACAGGCGCGGGTCGCCGGGGTCCACGCCGGCGGGACCGGCGTACTGGGCGCCGAACCAGAGCATCGTGTCGGCGTCGAGGAAGTAGCCCTCGGCGTTGTCGCGGAAGGAGTCGGTGTCGGCGCCCATCTCGGTGACGGGGTAGATCAGCAGCTGGGCGGTGAGCTCGTGGCCGCGGTCGCGCAGGTGCTGGGCGGTGACGGCGGCCAGGTTGCCGCCGGCGGAGTCGCCGGCCACGCCGGTGCGGTGGTCGCCGCCGAGCTCGGCGGTGTGCTCGACCATCCAGTCCGCGGCGGCCACGGTGTCCTCGACCGCCGCCGGGAACGGGTGCTCCGGCGCGAGGCGGTAGTCGAGGGAGACCACCACCGCGCGACTGTGCTCGGCGATGGTGCGGCAGGCCAGGTCGTGGGTGTCGAGGTCGCCGATGACGAAGCCGCCGCCGTGCAGGAACAGCACGGTCGGCAGTGGGCCGTCGGCGTGGGGCCGGTAGACCCGCGCCGGTCGGGACCCGGCCGGGCCCGGCACCTCGGTGTCGGTGACCTCGGCCATCGGCGGGAGCAGCGAGTCGTCACGCAGGTCGACGGCGAGCGTGCGGAACCCGGCGCGGGCCTCCTCGGGCGTCTGCTGCGACATCGGCGGCGCGCCGGCCGCGGCCAGGAACTGCAGCAGCGCGCCGGTCGCGGGGTCGAGCTCGGGGTGCAGGTCGGTCATCGCAGGGTGCTCCTCGCCCGGTCTCAGCCGACCGCGAGCGGGTCGATGGCCCCGTGGCCGGCGACGGTCGCGGCGAGGTCGGCGAGGTGGTGGTCGCCGTCGCCGAGCAGGTGGTCGAGGGCGGTGAGGACGGCGGTGTAGGAGCCGACGGAGTACTCCGCGGTCATGCCGATGCCGCCGTGCAGCTGGATCGCCTCCTGGCCGACGTGCCGGCCGGCGCGGCTGGCCTGCAGCCCGGCGCGGGCAGCGGCGTCGCGGACCCGGGCGGGGTCGCCGGTCTGCAGCACCATCGTCGCCCACGACACGACGCTGGTGGCCAGCTCGAGGGAGACGTACATGTCGGCCGCGCGGAAGGTCAGCGCCTGGAAGGTGTTGAGCGTGACGCCGAACTGCTTGCGGCTGGTGAGGTAGCCGCAGGTCGTGCGCAGCGCGGTCTCCATCGCACCGACCGCGATGTTGGCGGCCATGATCCGGGCGATGTCCTGCACCGTCGCGATGCTGCCGGCCAGGTCGCGGCCCGGCTCGCCGAGCGGGGTCGCCGCGGTGCCGTCGAAGGTCACCTGGGCGGCGCGCCCACCGTCGTACGTCGGGTAGCCGGTGCGCTCGGTGGCCCCGGCGTCGACGAGGAACAGCCCGGTGCCGCCGTCGGGCAGCGCGGCGCTGACCACGAGCTGGTCGGCGCGGGCGCCCTGGACGACCGGCTCCTTGGTGCCGGTGAGGGTCCAGCCCCCACCGTCGGGGTCAGCGCCGTCCTGCGCAGCGGTCACCGCGCTCGCGGTGGGTGCCCAGCGCGACCCGGGCTCGTCGTGGGCGAAGCCCAGCAGCCGCTCGCCGGACGCGAGGGCGCCGAGCACGTCCTGACGCTGCTCGGGCGTGCCGCAGGCCTGGACCAGTCCGCCGGCGAGCACCACCGCGTGGAGGTAGGGCTCGGGCGCGATGACGCGGCCGATCTCCTGACACACGATCGCGATCTCGACCGGTCCGGCGCCGACGCCGCCGTCCTCCTCGGAGAACGGCAGGCCGAGCAGGCCCATCTCGGCCATCTGCGACCAGACCTGCTCGCTGAAGCCGGGGTCGGCCTTGCAGGTCTGGCGGCGCTGCTCGAAGTCGGAGTAGGCCTTGCCGAGCAATCCGCGGACCGCGTCGCGCAGGGCGTCCTGCTCGTCGTCGTAGGTGAAGTCCATGGCTGTCTGCCTCTCAGAGTCCGAGGATCGTGCGGGCGATGATCTGGCGCTGCACCTCGTTGGAGCCGCCGTAGATCGAGGCCTTGCGGTAGTTGAGGTACGTCGGGACCGTGCGGTGCACCCAGTCGGGCAGGGCGCCCTCGTCGGTGCCGCTGGCCAGGCTGGCCGGACCGGCGAGGTCGACGAGCAGCTCGGTCACGGCCTGCTGCAGCTCGGTGCCCTTGAGCTTGAGGACGCTGGAAGCGGGGTGCGGCTCGCCGTCGGCGGAGTGGGCCACCACGCGCAGGGCGGTGAGCTCGAGCGCGAGCAGCTCGTTCTCCAGCTCGGCGACGCGGGCGGCGACCAGCGGCTCCTCGAGCCGCTCCGGCGCGAGGCGCTTGGCGCGGGCCAGGGCGGCCTTGGTGGCCCCGACCGGGGCCACGCCGACACGCTCGTTGCCGAGCAGGAACTTGGCCATCGTCCAGCCCTGGCCGGGCTCGCCGACGAGGTTCTCGCCCGGGACCCGGACGTCCTCGAACCACACCTCGTTGACCTCGTGGCCACCGTCGATCAGCTCGATCGGGCGGACGGTGAGGCCCGGGCTGGTCATGTCGATGAGCAGCATCGAGATGCCGGCCTGCTTCTTCACCTCGGGGTCGGTGCGCACGAGGGTGAAGATCCAGTCGCCGTGCTGGCCGAGCGTGGTCCAGGTCTTCTGGCCGTTGACGACCCAGTCGTCGCCGTCCTTGACCGCGCTGGTGCGCAGGCTGGCCAGGTCGGAGCCGGCGTCGGGCTCGGAGAAGCCCTGGGACCACCAGATCTCGCAGCTCTTCGTCCTCGGGAGGAAGCGCTCCTTCATCTCCTGGCTGGCGAACTGCGCGAGGACCGGCCCGATCATGGAGGCGTTGAACGCCAGCGGGACCGGGCAGCCGGCTGCCTGCATCTCCTCCAGGTAGAGGTGGCGCTGCAGGTCGTTCCACCCGCGTCCGCCCCACTCCTCGGGCCAGTGCGGCACGGCGAGGTCGTGGTCGTCGAGGAGCTTCATGCTCCCGGCGATCTCCTCCTTGGAGAGCTCTCGACCCTCCAGCACCTTGGTGCGGATCTCCTCCGGCACCACGGTGGTGAAGAAGGTCCGCATCTCCTCGCGGAAGGCCTGGTCCTCGGGCGACAGGGCGAGCTGCATGGGGTCACTATGGCGCAGGTCACCAAGCCCCGCGCCACCCCCCGTCTCGGGATAACGAGGTGACTGGCGACCGGGTCATCGCGGAGAATCCTCGGACGTGGGACACGTGGACGTCGCCGGGGTCAGGTACGAGCTGCCCGACGGGAGGGTGCTGCTCGACGAGGTGTCGTTCCGTGTCGGCGAGGGCGCCAAGGTCGCGCTGGTCGGCGCCAACGGCGCCGGCAAGACCACCCTGCTGCGCATCGTGACCGGCGACCTCGTGCCGCACGCGGGCGTCGTGACCCGCAGCGGCGGGCTCGGCGTCATGCGCCAGGACGTCAAGGCCGGGCTCGGTGAGGACCCGACCGTCGCCGACCTGCTGCGCAGCGTCGCGCCGCCGCGGGTGCGCGCCGCCGCCGACGAGGTGGACCGGCTGGAGCTGGCGCTGATGGAGAGCGACGACGAGGCCACGCAGATGCGGTACGCGGAGGCGCTGGCCGAGTACGCCGACGCCGGCGGCTACGACCTCGAGGTCACCTGGGACGTCGTGACCAGCGCGTCGCTGGGGGTGCCCTACGAGCGGGCGAAGTACCGCGCGCTCTCCACGTTGTCCGGCGGCGAGCAGAAGCGGCTGGTGCTGGAGTCACTGCTCAGCGGCCCCGACGAGGTGCTGCTGCTCGACGAGCCCGACAACTACCTCGACGTCCCCGGCAAGATCTGGCTCGAGCAGCGGCTGCGGGCCAGCGACAAGACCGTGCTGATGATCAGCCACGACCGCGAGCTGCTGGACAACACCGCGACCCGGGTCGTGACCGTGGAGCTCGGGTTCGCCGGGAACACGGTGTGGACCCATCCCGGTGGCTTCGCGTCGTACCACCAGGCCAGGAAGGACCGCTTCGCCCGCTTCGAGGAGCTGCGGCGGCGCTGGGACGAGGAGCACGCCAAGCTCAAGGCGCTGGTGCTGCGGCTGAAGGTGAAGGCGGAGTTCAACGACGGGATGGCGGCGGCGTACAAGGCGGCGCAGACCCGGCTGCGGAAGTTCGAGGAGGCCGGGCCGCCGACCGCGCAGCCGCGCGAGCAGCAGGTGACGATGCGCCTCAAGGGCGGCCGCACCGGCAAGCGGGCGGTCGTCTGCGAGCAGCTCGAGCTCACCGGGCTGATGCGGCCCTTCGACCTCGAGGTCTGGTACGGCGAGCGCGTGGCCGTGCTCGGGTCCAACGGGTCGGGCAAGTCGCACTTCCTGCGGCTGCTGGCCGCCGGTGGCAGCGACCCCGACGTCGGCAACCGTCCGGTGGGGGAGAACCCCATCAAGCCCGTCGAGCACACCGGCTTGGCCAAGCTGGGCGCCCGGGTGCGGCCGGGGTGGTTCGTGCAAACCCACGACCATCCCGAGCTGGTCGGCCGGACGCTGCTGGAGATCCTGCACCGCGGCGACGGGCACCCCGACGGGCGCCAAGGCATGGGGCGGGAGCAGGCCGCCCGCGTGCTGGACCGCTACGAGCTCGCGGCGTCGGGGGAGCAGACCTTCGAGTCGCTGTCCGGTGGTCAGCAGGCGCGCTTCCAGATCCTGCTGCTGGAGCTGTCCGGCGCGACGTTGCTGCTGCTCGACGAGCCCACCGACAACCTCGACGTGCAGTCCGCCGAGGCGCTGGAGGAGGGCCTGGCGGCCTTCGAAGGCACGGTGCTCGCGGTGACCCACGACCGGTGGTTCGCGCGCGGCTTCGACCGGTTCCTGGTCTACGGCGCCGACGGCGAGGTCTACGAGTCCGACGGGCCGGTCTGGGACGAGGGACGGGTGCAGCGGG
>Ga0208700_1000237_pt1 | contig 19719 bp, 15 predicted proteins | sample DeeseametaMP2016_FD_184179 | JGI IMG/M metagenome (GOLD analysis project Ga0208700, IMG submission 184179) | Marine microbial communities from the Deep Pacific Ocean - MP2016 (SPAdes) | ecosystem: Environmental > Aquatic > Marine > Oceanic | place: East of Hawaii, North Pacific Ocean | collected... | reverse complement strand
ACTAGAGTCCAACTGCCCAGCAACGAACTTTCCTGGAATCTCGGTGGATTCGAATCGGTTCAATCGCCTGGTTGAAAAGAGCGGTTAAGGTTTGAGCCTCGACAATTACTAAGCCTTATCAAACAAGTCTGATCCCGGCATATCAGGGGTAGCGCGCGTCGTTCGGGACAACGAGGCCGGAGGTTCAAATCCTCTCACCCAGACCATTAATTGACTAAACTCATCAAATGAATGGTCTTATTTGCTGATATTGTAGATTAACCACACAGCATCGCTTCTTATTTCTAGATCTCAGCAAAAAGCCCCTTCCAAATTGGAAGGGGCTTTTTGCTGCCTAATTTCGTGGCAGCCCGCCTCGGGGTCGAACCGAGAACCTACTGATTAAGAGTTAATAGCCCAGCTTGTTTATGCCTGTTACTCTCTTTCGTTTAGTGTTGTTTGATAAAGGATTCGTAGCTAACGACACGATACGGTATAGAATAACACCCAGCAAATGTGACCATTTTGTGACCATTCACAGTTTCAACTTACCCCCAGCCAATCCTGGAAACCGGCCCAGCCTTGGTCTTTGTATATCCTTGCGGGATCGGTAGAGATGTTAAGTGCCAAGAAGGGCGGCCACAACATCATCCGGATCACCGAACGCATTTAGCCACCCACGCCGATACTACATAACGGATTACCCATACAAGAATGATTGATTTCACGATACCTCAAATAGCCCAAGAGCTTGGGATGGGCCAAGGCCAAGTGGCAGCCACAGTCTCGTTACTGGACGATGGCGCCACCGTCCCTTTCATCGCCCGCTACCGGAAGGAGAACACCGCCAGCCTGGACGAAGTGGCCATCACCAGCATCCGGAACCGGCTGTCTCAAATTCGCGAATTAAGAGCCCGACGAACGGCAATCCTGGAATCCCTGGAAAAACGGGGACTGCTGATTGATGAATTGCGGCAGGCCGTCCTTGCTGCGCAGACCATGGCCGAACTGGAAGACATCTACCTGCCCTACCGTCCAAAGCGGCGTACCAGAGCCACCATCGCCAAGGGAAAGGGGCTGGAGCCGCTGGCGCTGCATCTCTGGGGCCAGCAGGAATTCGACGTCAAACTGGCCGCCGCCGAGTATGTCGACTCAAACACCCGCACGGTCAACGGGGTGGCAGACGTTACAGAAGCGCTGAGCGGCGCCCGCGACATCATCGCCGAGTGGGTCAGTGAAGACACGGTGGCCCGTCGGGAGATTCGCAGGCTGTTCTGGTCCCAGGGGACGTTCTCTTCCTCAGTCGTCTCCGGAAAGAGGGGGGACGCTGGAAAATTCCGCGACTACTTCGATTGGGAAGAGCCAGTATTGAAGGTGCCCTCCCACCGGGTGTTGGCCATGCTCCGGGGCGAGAAAGAGTCCATACTCTCGATCCGTATCTCGCCGCCAACCGTACAGGCAGTTGCCGTGTTGCAGGAGATATTCATCACGGGGGACACCGAGGCCTCCCATGAGGTCCGGCAGGCGGTGCAAGACCGCTACAAGCCGCTATTGGAAGCCTCCATGGAGACTGAAGTCCGCAAAGAGGTACGGCTCCGAGCCGAGGACGTCGCCATTGCCGTGTTCGCCGACAACCTGCGAGAACTGCTGCTGGCCCCGGCCCTGGGGCAGAAGAACGTGCTGGCCCTGGACCCTGGGTTCCGCTCCGGCTGCAAATTGGTCTGCCTGGACCGTCAGGCGCGTCTGCTGCACAACGATACCGTCTACCCGCATATGGGAGACCGGGCCGAGCAGGAAGCCGGGAACAAGATAGTGGACCTGTGCCGTCTCTACGATGTTGAGGCCATTGCCGTGGGCAACGGCACCGCCGGCCGCGAGACCGAATCCTTCCTCAGAACCCTGGAATTGGACACGAATATCAATATCGTGATGGTCAACGAGAGTGGAGCATCGGTGTATTCGGCCTCGGAAGTGGCCCGAAGCGAGTTCCCCGACCATGACCTAACCGTCCGAGGCGCAGTTTCGATTGGTCGGAGACTCATGGACCCGCTGGCCGAGCTGGTCAAGATCGACCCCAAGGCCATCGGCGTCGGCCAATACCAGCACGACGTCGACCAGAAAGCCCTCAAAGAGCGACTGGACGATGTGGTGGGCAGCTGCGTGAACAACGTGGGAGTGGAGCTGAACACCGCCAGCGGCGAGTTGCTGTCCTACGTGTCGGGTCTAGGCCCCAAACTGGCCAATGCCATCGTGGACTACCGGAACGAGAACGGCCCCTTTGCCACCCGAGAGGCCCTTAAAAAGGTGCCCCGACTAGGCCCCAAGGCCTTTGAGCAGGCGGCGGGATTTCTGCGCATCAGGGAGGGTGACAACCCGCTCGACGCCAGCGCGGTGCACCCGGAGTCCTACAAAGTGGTTCGGGCCATCGCCAAAGACTTGGGCCAGCCATTGGACCAGGTGGTGGGCAACGCCAGCATCGCCACCCAGATCGCCCCCAACCGCTACGTGACTGACAAAGTCGGACTGCCCACCATGACTGACATCATCGAGGAACTGGCCCGGCCCGGACGTGACCCCCGTCAGAAGTACGAAGCCTTCAGTTTCGCCGATGGCATCAACAAGATTGAAGACCTAACCGTTGGCATGAAACTCCCCGGAATAATCACCAACGTCACCGCCTTTGGTGCCTTCGTAGACCTAGGCGTCCATCAGGACGGCCTAATCCACATCAGCCAACTAGCCAACAAGTACGTAAGCAACCCCGCCGACGAGGTAAAAGTTCAACAGCAAGTCTGGGTAACGGTGCTAGAAGTGGACCTCGAAAGAAAGAGGATAGGGTTGAGTATGAAGGGGTAAGTAAGGGATTGAAATTTAGGAAGGCACCAATCAGAGGGGGTAAATCCAATGCTTAAAGAAGGGGAACTGGAGACGGTTTTATCACAACTGATACCGGAAGGTAACAAAAGTAGGGTATCGGGATATGGACTAGAGACGTACGCGGCCGGAAATGTGTACATGCTGCACTAGATAGCCGGCTAAGCCAATCTCTGACCTCTAAAACGACAATTGCCAAACTCAGATCGCATGTTGCTGCCGTCCGACATCCCAAGGAACACAGCTGTAATCGTAGATTTCGTCATTGAGATTGCGGCTGGTTAATACCTGAATCTCCCGCTCACCTCGGCCAACGAGAACGGGGCAGAAATTATCAAATTAAAAATCCACGGACTTAAGAAGGTGCCGGAAACAACATGCTCTTGGCGGTGTTACCGCCAAGAGCATGTTGTTTATTCATTTTTACTGTTTTGCTTGAGCGCGGATGAGCGCCCGCAAATTCATTGGCTTAGTAGCGTCCGCCGCCGCCGCCTGATCCGCCACCCTGTCGGCTGAAGCAGTCGCTGCAGTAAACAGGACGGTCGCCGCGAGGACGGAACGGCACAGAGGCCTCATTTCCGCACTCGGCGCAAACCACGGTATGCATCTCGCGAGGTCCGCCGCCGAAGCCGCCGCCGCCGCCGCCGCCGCCGCCGCCGCTCGCTCGCCGTGACTGACGGCAAGAGGGGCACCGCTTGGGCTCATTCGTGTAGCCCTTCTCGGCATGATAAGACTGATCATCGGCTGAGAAGACGAACGATTGTGAACAGTCCACGCATGTTAAATTTCTATCCTGGTAGGCCATAATTAACTTCCCGGTTCGTGTAGAGTTGGCAAGTGTCTGGTCATCGAGACCGATAGACACGGTATTCTAATTCGAAACCCCGAAGGACGAAACGCCCGTGAATACCCGTATACCGTTCTAGCATGCCTTTAGAAGAGCGCAGAATACTGCCACTAAGATATAAGTTAACATATATTCAAATTCGCGGTAGGCACGAAATGCCGTTAAGGATACCCGATTTAAGCCTATTCCCAGGTTTAACTCGTCAAGTAGCGCTAAAAATCACCAGTATCAGACCCACAACACTCAGCGTAGTGCCCGCTGCCAATAGAAAATCGATGGTATCCAAGCGCTTCGATTCCTTTGAACCAAATATGCTGAGTAGCTTTGAACACGTCGGCAGTTAACACTCCGGCAACGACTTCCATAATCTCTCCGCATGTGGACTTAAAAATCTAGGTTCTCACTAGCTATTCAGCGTTAAGTAGAGCTACTGAAGCAATTCATATCCTTACTGGACCGGATAGCACACTGTCCTTAACCTTGGGACATGTTGGTTGTGGATTCCGTCAGGCCAGGGTTGTCCCGCCTTCAAAATATTCCTTCGAGACAGGGTATAAAATCCGGTTGGAAAGTAGCCAAGTGGGTCGCGTTAAGAAAATAGTGGTGGCGAGGTAACTTCCCTTTATGGCCTTCATAAGTATGCAAGGAATATCCCTTGCCTTTAGTAACGTCCCACTTTTTGACGGGGTCAACTTAACCATTGAGCGAGGAGAAAAAGTTGGCCTGGTAGGCAGGAACGGGTCGGGGAAATCAACGATGCTGAGGCTGATAGAGGGAAGCGTCAAACCAGACTCCGGCGCTGTTTCACTACAAAGGGGCGTACGCTCAGCCTATCTTTCACAAGAGGTGCCCCATGAGTTGCTTGGAACCGTGTTTGATGTAGTCGCCAGCGGAAGCAGAGAATACGTTGATTTGATCACACGGAATCCATCCCAAAGCACCAGGTTGCTACATGAAGGCATGCCGCCTCTACACGAAGAATTGGACCGCATTCACGACAACCTTGATATGGAAGGAGTGTGGTACAAGAGGGAACAGGTCAGCAAAAGCCTCTCGCAACTTGGGGTGGATGCTGGCCGCGCTTTCAGTTCTCTTTCCGCTGGCCTAAAACGTCAAGTGCTCTTGAAGAGGGCGCTTGTTGGTGAGCCGGATATTTTACTACTTGATGAACCAACTAACCACATGGATATTGATTCCATCAAGGAACTGGAACAGATGATGGTTCGGTTTACGGGTGCCTTGATTTTCGTTACCCACGACCGGATGTTCTTGCAGAGAATCGCTACCCGGATAGTGGAAATTGACCGGGGCAAGCTGTTTGATCAGACCTGCGACTATGAGACATTCTTGGTACGGCGAAGCGCCGACCGCGAGGCAGAAGAGACGAAAAACGCTCTGTTCGATAGGAAGCTACAACAGGAAGAACATTGGGTTCGGGGAGGTATCAAGGCGAGGCGGACGCGCAACGAGGGCCGCGTGAGGGAACTGGAAAGAATGCGTGAGGTGCGCAGGTCCAGACGGGACCGCCCCGGGAAGGTGAAGATGGAAGCCCACGAGGCTGAGCGTTCCGGAACATTGGTGGCAAAGGCAGACGATATTGGCTTTAACTATGGCGATACTCAGGTAATCTCAAAATTCTCCACCACGATTCTGAAAGGCGATAGGATTGGAATTCTGGGCTCCAACGGCAGCGGCAAGACAACCCTCTTGCGCCTTCTTCTTGGCATGATCAGTCCGGTTACTGGAACAATCCGCCTCGGCACTAATTTACAAATCAGCTACTCCGACCAACTCCTTGAGCAATTGGACGAAAACAAGACCGCCATAGAAAACGTTGGAGACGGCAATGATACGGTTACCGTTAACGGGAAAATCCGTCACATCGTCGGCTATCTGCAAGATTTTCTCTTTTCTCCGGATCAAGCTCGCTCTCTTGTTTCTGTTCTTTCCGGTGGGGAGCGTAAGCGCCTCATGCTCGCCCGTCTCTTCACACGGCCCTCCAATCTCCTTGTGCTGGATGAACCCACCAACGACCTTGATATCGAGACTCTTGACCTCCTTGAAGGCCTCTTGGTTAACTACACAGGAACGATTCTCCTCGTCAGCCATGATAGGACGTTCATCAACAACATCGTGACGAGCACAGTCGTTTTTGAAGGCGGCTCCGTCGTGAAGGAATACGTGGGTGGGTATGATGACTGGCTGCGTCAGCGCCCCCAGGAAGCAACACCGAGTAGGACATCTGCCAGCAAACAAGGCGTCCCACCGGCTCAGGCACCCAGGGCAAGGCTAAAATTAGGGTTCAGCCAACAGAAGGAACTGGATGCACTGCCCCAGACTATTGAGTGCCTCGAAAGGGAACAGCAGGAGTTGTTCCAGACCATGGGAGATCCAGGACTCTACAAAAAGGACAGGGCTGACATTGTTGCCGCGAACGATAGGCTCGAAGAACTGAAAAGGCTTTTGGCTGAGGCCTACGCACGTTGGGAAGAACTGGAACAAATCCGCCTAGATGGCGAAAACAGCAGGCTTTCAAAATAGAGAATGCCAACCAGCGTAAAGACGAGGCTAATCGGGAAATAAGTGGCATGGTCACGCCGCCAACATCCCCACCCGGACCAATTCTGTATTTGAGGAAGGCCATCTCAGATACGTATCACAGAAGAGTTCGACCCTCCCCCGTCTTCACCATAAACAACCATCTCTAGGCGACTCTGGATATCTGGTCGAGCCAAGTACTGACTGAGAGTACGCCAATACCTGATGCTAATGATGAATGCAGGTGGCGTTTGCTCAACCCAGGGTGACTGCTCGCAACAAGTGGTCTCTGTGGGGTGCCCATTCGACAGGCCCAGGATGAGCGGTAGGTTTGCCACCCTCCGGTCTGTCGAACTGCATCTAGAGCGCGCTTGCTAGGCCGCGGCTCCGCGGCAGCATTTGTATTTCTTGCCACCGCCACGGGTACATTAGCCTTGCATCCCAGCTCAAGGAAATGACGTCAACCCTCCAGCCTTGCGCCTGGGTCCTAAACCTTTAGGATTTGACTGTTTCGGCCCCTCTACGGCCAGCACCGAGGATGAATCCCTCATATCCGTTGTCTGCGACCTCATTGCACTTTTTGCGGTAGGTCCCGACACCGCCCGCATAAGGCATAAACACACGGGGTTTCCCGGGGATATTCGCTCCGAGGTACCAGGAGTTCGCCTGCATGAACATCGTGGGCTCGGCGACTTCATTCACATGGACAACCCATGCCTTCTCCGCGTCGGCTTCTGCCTCAACACTCTTGATATCATGTTCACGCATGTGCTGTAGGAGGTCCGCAATCCAGTCGATGTGCTGCTCTATGGACACCGGCATGTTGCTCAAGACAGAAGGGCTGCCAGGTCCTGTGATCATGAACATGTTGGGGAATCCAGCCGTTTGTAGTCCGAGGTAGGTCTTCGGGCCCTCGGACCACTTTTCTTTGAGCGGCAGACCATCTCTACCGCGAATATCCATCTTGAAGAAGGTGCCCGTCATGGCGTCGAAACCGGTGGCGAATACGATCATGTCGAACTCGAACTCTTGGTCGTCAGTCCGTATCCCTCTGGGAGTGATCTCTTGGATCGGCGAGTGACGAATATCGACTAGCTCGACGTTTTCGCGGTTGTATGTTTCAAAGTAATCGGTATCAATGAGGGGACGTTTTGAACCGAATGGGTGGTCCGTAGGCATGAGCTTTTCGGCGGTCTCGGGGTCCTGCACCATTTCGCGGATCTTCTTCCGGATAAACTCGGCCATAGTGTCGTTTGCCCTTCTGTCTGTGCTGACGTCTTTGAAGGACGTGCTCAGGAACCTGATCCCACCTTCAGCCCAACTGGCTTCGTATATTTCCAGACGCTCCGCCGCACTTATCTCTAAAGCAGAGCGTTCATCGCGGTCCATGGGAAATCCTCCCGTGGACCACCTCGCCCTCTCCATTAAGTCATCGTAGTTCGGTTTTACCGTTTTCTCTAGAAACTTGCGGTCAATGGTGCCATGGCGCGCGGGAATCGTGTACTGCGGAGTCCGTTGAAACACGGTCAGGTGCTCCGCTTGCCTGGCGATCACCGGGATCGATTGTATACCGCTTGAGCCCGTGCCAATGACAGCCACGCGCTTCCCAGCGAAATCCACTTCTTCATGGGGCCAGCTTCCTGTGTGATACTGCTCTCCCTGAAAGGAGTCCAATCCTTTGATGTCTGGCACATTGCCTGATGAGATGCACCCGATACCGGTGATTAGGAACTGTGATGTGACACGGTCGCCTTGGTCTGTTTCGACCTCCCAGAGGTTGGCATCCTCTAGGAATCTTGCCGAGGTGACCCGGGTGTTGAACTGAATGTTGCGGCGGAGGTCGAAACGGTCCGCGACGTGGTTCAGGTAGGAAAGAATCTCGGGCTGTTCCGGATACTTGCCACTCCAGTTCCAGTCCTGAAGCATCTCCTTGGAGAATGAGAAGCAATACATGTAGCTCTCGGAGTCGCAGCGTGCACCGGGGTAGCGGTTCCAATACCAGGTGCCGCCGACTCCGTCGCCCGTCTCGTACACTTGGACGGACATACCGTGTTCTTCCCGCAGCTTCCGTAGCATGCCCAATCCGGCAAAGCCGGCCCCTATGACCACGGCATCAAAGTCTGGGTGATTTTCCGAGTTCGCCATTCTGTCCTCCGGGTGCTTGTTCGATTGGTTGAAGGGTCTTGCCAGGGAGCTAGACCTAGTTATTTCGCTGACTGAGCTTTGCTCGTGCTGAAGATACTTGCTTTAACCGCTTTGACAATATGTTGAAACCCTAGCTCGCTGCCTTGAAGCAGCAGTAGAGTGAAGAATCCATGCATCTGGCCGGCGATTCTTTGGATATCAACCGGCACATCAGCTTCCTGCAAACGTGACGAGTAGTCCTCGCCTTCGTCCCGTAAGACATCATGCTCCGCAGTAATTATGACGGCCGGCGGAAGTCCAAAGAGATTTTCGGTGTGCAAGGGAGAGGCGTCCGGCTGTGTGCGGAGGGAGGGGTCTGGAAGGTAATGGTCCCAGAACCAAATCATCCCATCCCGTGTCAGCAGTAGTTGATTTTCGGGATCGGTATATGAGGGACGGTTAAAATCGGCATCGGTGACGGGATAGATGAGCGCCTGCAGCGCAATGGACGGTCCGTTGCGGTCGCGGGCGCGTATTGCCATGACAGCCGCAAGGTTTCCACCGGCGCTGTCACCGGCCACGATCAGCGGAACCTTTCGTCCCGCGATATCCATGATGTGTTGCCCGACCCATTCCAGTGCCGCATATGAATCATCCACCGCAGTCGGGTAGCGATGCTCCGGCGCAAGCCGGTATTCCACCAAGACGACTGCGCAAGATGTTCGCTCCGCGATCTTGCGCGCGACCGTGTCATACTCGTCGATTGAACCTAAGACCCATCCGCCTCCGTGGTAGTAGACCAGAACACCAATGGGATTTTCGAAGGGGACCAGGATCCGGAGCCTGGCTTGGCCGTCCGGTTCCTGGATGTTACGCTCCTCAACACGCCACATCTCCGGCGCAGGGCCGGCAAGTTCTGCCAACTTAGATAACAAGGCGCGGGCCTCGTCGGGTGAGCATTCGTGCAAAGGCTTGCCATCGCCTTCGGCAAGCTGACTAAGTAGACGGACGGTGGAGGAGTCAAGCGCCATAAATTCCCCTATTCATATATTGCTAGTATAGCCAGGAGAGCCAAGCTGCCAGCTTTCCCCCCAACGTTCAACAAAAGCGACTTCTTCCAAAGGCTTGCGCCTAGTTGGCCCGTAGCGGGTCCCATCGGCTGGGAATCCAATCGGTAATAGGGCCATAGTCGTCACGTCATCAGGGATACTGAGCAGTTGTTTGATCTCTTTTTCAAAGCGCGTTTGACGGGTGGTCAAGACGCTGCCCAGCCCTCCTTCCATTCTTTCTGCAAAACCATCGATAGCGTTGTTCTCCAGGTAGGTGTTGTGTGGTATGGCGATTCGCTGGCTTTCTCGCGCGCCCAGTCTTAAACTCTTATCTGTTAACGGAGCATCGACTGAGTACACTACGCAGGCACAACCGGATGCCTAGCCTGAAGGAGGCCGGACGGCCACCGGAAGGTCCACTCGTGCCAAGGCGCCACACAAAAAGTGCAGTGCGATCAGGCTATTTCCGCATGCCAACAGGAGGAGGAACAGTGCTCGAATATCAGCCAAACATGGTTTTATCAACCGAGGAATATAGCGTGGTAGGTACCCGTCCGATCCGGCATGACGGTCCCGACAAAGTGATGGGCCGCGCCCGTTACGCCGCCGATATACACCTGCCCGGGATGCTGCACGGCAAGATATTGCGTAGTCCCCACGCCCATGCCCGTATCCGAAGCATCGACCCCAGCCGGGCATTGGCGCTGCCGGGAGTGAAAGCCGTCGTCACATCCGCCGACCTGCCGGAGGTCTCTGCTGAAGTGGCCGACCAAGAGGAAGGAGCCACCGTAAATTACGGGTTCTACAGTAGAAATGTCATGGCCCGCGAAAAGGCTCTGTACCAGGGCCATGCCGTTGCGGCTGTGGCAGCCACCAGCCCCCACCTGGCCGAAGAAGCGCTCGCCCTTTTAGACATCGATTACGAAGTCCTCTCGCCGGTGTTGAACGCATTCGACGCCATGAAGGACGGGGCTCCGATTCTCCATGACCGGCTCCTTACCATGAGCAGTCCGGCGATGCGCTCCGGCGGCTGGGGAAACGTCGAAGATGGCCTGCAAACCAACATTGCCAATCGGTTTGAGTTCCGCATGGGAAACGTGGAACAAGGGTTCAAGGAGGCGGAATTAGTCCTGGAGCGGGAGTATCACACAAAACCCGTCCATCAGGGTTACATCGAACCTCACTCCGCCACCGCTCAATGGAATGCGGATGAAACGGTGACCATATGGGCGAGTAGCCAAGGCCACTTCGCACTTCGCGACCATACGTCCACGCTGCTCGGTCTGCCCGTCTCCAAAGTAAAGATCATACCCATGGAGATTGGCGGGGGATTTGGCGGAAAGGGGCAGGGCGGCTGTTACTTGGAACCGGTGGCGGCGGCGCTGGCTCGCAAATCAGGCCAGCCGGTCAAAATCACCATGAGCCGCACCGAGGTTTTCCACGGCACCGGCCCTACTTCAGGCACCCAAATTACGGTGAAGATGGGAGTCACCAACGCTGGAAAGATCACAGCAGCGGAAGCCCATTTGGTCTTTGAAGCCGGAGCGTTCCCCGGATCGCCGGTCCCTTCCGGTTGCCGTACAATATTCGGTCCCTACGATATTCCCAACGCCTATATAGAAGGGCTTGATGTTGTCATCAACAGCCAGAAGTCGGCTGCCTACCGGGCGCCGGGCTCTCCACCCGCCGCATTCGCCGCCGAGTCATTGATCGACGAGATCTGTGGCCGAATCGGCATGGACCCAATCGAATTCCGCCTGATAAATGCCTCGGCGGAAGGAACCAGACAGGCAGCCGGACCCACGTACCGGCGGATCGGAATGGTGGAGGTGCTGCAAGCTGCTCAGCAACACCCTCACCTGGCTGCTCAGGTGGAAGGCCCGAACCGTGGCAGAGGCATCGCGGCCGGTGCATGGTTCAATGGGACCGGCCCTGCCAGCGCAACAGCAAGCGTCAATTCAGACGGGACCATTAGCCTGGTAGAGGGGTCTCCAGACATCGGCGGGAGCCGGGTCGCAATGGCGATGCACGTTGCCGAAGTTCTTGGGATTCCGGCCACCGAGATCAACCCATCCATCGCTGATACCGACTCCATCGGTTACAGTTCGGGCGCGGGCGGTAGCGGCGTTACCTTCAAGATGGGCACCGCTGTATACCAGGCTGCGGAGGACGTGCGCAACCAGTTGATCGAGCGCGCAGCCACCATATGGGACGTGAACGAGGCTGACGTGGAATTTGCGAATGGCGAACTGAGCCACAAAGAAGACCCCGAGCTGAAGATCACCCTGAAGCAGATCGCCCGCCGGCTCAACGCTACAGGCGGCCCCATCGTGGGCCGGGCCACCGCGAACCCGGGCGGGGTGGGTAACGCATTCGGCCTCCACATAGTCGACGTGGAAGTCGACCCCGAAACCGGCAAAGTGGATATCCTTCGCTATACCGCATTACAGGACGCTGGCAAAGCCATTCACCCGAGCTACGTCGAAGGCCAGATACAGGGCGGCGTGGTCCAAGGTATCGGCTGGGCCCTCAACGAAGAGTATTTCGTGGACCACGAAGGGGCGATGCTGAACTCCAGTTTCCTGGACTATCGAATGCCCACGAGCCTCGACCTCCCGATGATCGATACCGTCATCGTAGAGGTAGCCAACCCCGGCCATCCTTTCGGGGTGCGGGGCGTGGGCGAGGTTCCATTGGTGCCCCCGATGGGGGCGGTGGCCAATGCCATCGCCAACGCGATCGGAGTTCGGACTAACCAACTTCCCATGACACCCGGGACCCTACTGGAAAAATTGTGGGAGAGATCGAGCGTCGGCGCCTAGCGGCGAACCGGCCGGCGGGGGGGAGCGGAATTTGGGAATCGCAATCGGACGCCGGCACTCTGAGTCAGAAATTCGGTAGGAGATTCGATGAGATACGACGTGATTGTTATCGGGGCGGGGTCGGCAGGCGGGACCATCGCCACCAGGCTGTCCGAGAACCCGGACCGGTCGGTCCTGCTGCTGGAAGCCGGGCCTGATTACCCGGACTTTGAGTTGGTGCCCGACGATGTCAAATTCGGTTATAGCCCTACAGCCTCTGAGATGGGCGCGCCCCACAACTGGTCGTTCGTCGGCACCGCCACTCCGGCCCAACCCAACGAGGTTGCCGTGCCCCGCGGTAAGGTGATGGGCGGGACAAGCGCGATCAACGGCCAGGTTTTTCTTCGGGGGGTTCCCGAGGACTACGACGACTGGGCGTCCTGGGGAAACGATGAATGGAGCTACATCAATCTCCTCCCCTACTTCCGAAAGTTGGAGACCGACACGGACGTTCAAGACGACTTCCACGGTTCGGAGGGGCCGGTGCCGGTCCGGCGTCATAAGCCAGAGGACTGGCTGCCGCTGCAACATGCATTCAAACAGGCCTGCCTGGACCGGGGCTATCCCGAGGCCTACGACCACAATAACCCGGACGCCACCGGGTTCGGCCCATTCCCTATGAATAATCCCAACGGAGTGCGGATGAGCACGGCCCTATCCTACGTCAATCCGAACCGCCACCGGCTCAACCTCACCATTCGCGCCAATGTCCTGGTGCGGCGGGTCCTGATCAAGGGAGGCCGCGCCACCGGAGTGGAGGTGGATAGTGGCGGAGAGACATTCCGCTTGGACGCGGGGGAGGTCGTTCTCTCGGCGGGAGCCATCGCTTCGCCTCAGGTCTTGATGTTATCCGGAGTGGGGCCGACCGCACATCTCCGTGAAATGGGCATCGACGTTGTGGCAGACCTCCCCGGAGTCGGCAAGAATCTCCGGGACCATCCGCTTGTGCCGGTACGGGTCAAAACCAAAGATGACTTTCCCCTGGACCCCGACGCCCCGCGGTTGCAGACGGTGCTTCGTTACACGGCCACGGGGTCCCGCAACCGCAACGACATGCAGATATTTCCTTCATCGTTCTCGACTCCGTTGGGTGGCGACCCAATGGCCGAGGAGGGAATCCGCTTCACCTGCATGGTCGAGTTGGCCCAGAGCGCCGGAGAGCTGCGGCTCAATTCAGATGATCCCCACGAACAACCCTTCATTGATTGCCGATTTCTAGAAGAGCCTTGGGATCGGGAGCGGTTGCGGGAAGGGGTGCGGATCATCCTGGATATGTTGGAGCAGGAATCGTTCAAGGACATCGTGGAGGAACTTATCTCGCCGGTGGAATCCGACCTGGTTTCGGATGACACTCTGGACCAATGGCTCTTGGAGAACGTGTGGATCGGCCAGCACCTTTCGGGCACCTGCAAGATGGGGCCGGATTCGGACCCTATGGCGGTGGTTGACCAGTACGGGCGGGTTCACGGAATCGCCGGACTTCGGGTTGCTGACGCGTCGATAATGCCCAATGTGATCCGCGCCAATACAAATGCCACCACCATAATGATCGGTGAACGGGTGGCAGACTGGATCGCCAATACTGCGCCTTCGGCAGCCGCGGAATAGACATACTCTACGTCAATACTGATGGCGGCCATCTATTCCAGATATCGAACATGGGACGGCGGAGGTTAGTCTTGTACCCTCCGTAGGGGAGGCCAAACGTTCCAGGCCGATTGCCCGAGTGGAGGGCGATGGCTATACTTGCCCACCGGCCTTAGCCAGGCAGGGGCACGCTGGCCGAGACACGGTCACCAACAGAGCGGGTGGTGTGGCCTTGTCCAGTAACGTCTTCCACTTGCAATATGTCTCCCGGGTACAACAACCGTTTGGACCCGTCTCCGATTCCAATCTCCATCTGACCAGATAGCACGATGACGTATTGGACGCGAGGGGCGTTGTGCCAATCGCTGAAGCTCCCATCCTGGAACCGGCGATAGGTCATTTCGGCGCCGGCTTTGAGGGCGACGGTTTCGGTATCCCCGGCGGGCACGTTAAGATCCTCGAAGTGAGCTTGGCCATCTTCGCCGGTGTATAGGCGTATGATCATTTGGCCTCCTGCGTTTCGGGTAGTGAATCTCCTTCAGTAGGACATGAGGCTAAATCAAGTTAAGCTTTCAACTTTGGGCCCAACTTGCTCCATCAGCAACCGTTGGGACCGCTGCACCAGCGTATGGTCATCGGGGTCCTGGGTGGTGTTCAGCAGGACGCCAAAGCCCCCAGTATCTTCATAGGTCTGATGAATCTTCTCGGCGCACTCCGAGGGGTCGCCGACGATCCAGACATTTTCAATCATGTAGTCCACGTCCACATCTTCATCAGTCATCGAAGGATCATTCTTTAGATATCCTAGGATTCCCCCGGCTTTACGGTTTTTCCACTGGTGGTCTTCGAAGGGCTGGCCCAAGACGATACGGGCTTCCTCTCGGGCGGCCTCCGGGGTCTCACCGACGTAGATTTCCCTTCCCAAGCGCAGTTCGCTTTTGTCTGCGATCTTCCCGGTGCTCGCAGCGCCTTCTTCAACGATGTGCCAAAGGTCTGGGATGAAACGGTCGGGCAGGTTGCTCATGGGAATCCAACCACGTTCCCCTGCCATCCTGATACTTTCTGTATTAGGCGTTGAGGCGGCTACGCCGATGGGTGGATGCGGCTGTTGATAGGGCTTGAAATAGAGCCTGCGTCCCAGCTCCACCGACTGTTCCGGAGCGTGTACCTGATAGTATTTGCCCTCGAACCCAAAATGTCCGTCCTCGGCGGCCCACAACCCCAGGATCACTTCCAAAGCTTCCCGGCCTTGTTCCCGAACGTCGTCCATAGTGTCGTAATCGATACCGTAAAGCTGCAAATCTGTGGGCAGCGACCGGAACCCAATGCCCCAGTAGATGCGACCACGTGCCATATGATCCAACATTGCGATTCGGTGGGCGGTGTCAACCGGATGGTGCAATGGCAGCATGGTTACACCCGTGGCCATGACAATGTTCTCTGTCAGGGCCAATGCCCTGGCCATGAGCAACTCGGGCGCAGGGACGTTCTCCCAAGTCTCGGTGATATGCTCACCGATCCATGCCTCGGTGTACCCGAGCTGGTCCGCCTGTACAATCAACTCGATGTCACGGTCGTAGGAGTCTGCGTAAGACCGCCTGGGGGGATGCAAGGGCATCATGAACAGTCCGAATTTCATATTTGATCTCCGATTCTAAGTTTGCTGTCCGGTCGATGATTGACTAGAACCGATAACTCGGTCGGATTGTGGCACATTATCGCAGATAGCGACATCGCCGATCACCAGACGTGAATTTCTTACTGTTCTATTGGTTATTGAATATATGGTTTAATATCTCGTGTGGCTGCGGCAGTCGACATTGAGCCGTTGATAAGTACGAGGATTCCTACTCGGTCTCACACGAGAAACTCGCTGACCTGTAAGGACCATAAAACATGGCCTCCCAAAATAGAAAGGGAACCGTATCTCTGCGTCAAGTGAGCGGCTCAGCCCGCTCGAAAAAAGTTAGAATCGACCTGGGGGAAGAGGCTACATTTACCAGATTCCCGGCTCCAGTGAAAGTTGGTGACGCTTCTTACTTCTTGGTCCGGGGGCGGGACGGATATAAGCTGTTGTCTACGGTCTGTCCCCACCAAGGCGGAGAGGTGATGGACGAAGGCGACAATCTGTTCGTCTGCGATGGCCACGGTTGGCAGTATCATAAAACTGAAGGGACCTGCGAGGGCAAACCCGATTTCCGTATGAAGGCCTTCTTGGTTACGCTAAATGGAAACCATCTTATCGCCTTGGTACCCGACGAATAACCCGACCCAGGCGCCGACAGGCGAAAAGCGGGCAATCCTGTCTCTACGAGTATCGCGACGCATTTCCCCAATACGATCCAAAGGCCTCACCACACTAGGTGAGGCCTTTCAATTTGAACCGGTCGTTGGTCCGGGAGCCGCATGCTCTCGCGGGTTAACCGACCATATCGTAGCTGCGCAGGAGCTTGCCGGGGAGAGCGTTGGTACATTCGTTTTCCACGAAAGTTACAGTCCCATTTACGACTATGTAGCGGATTCCCGTTGGCTTCTGGACCAACCGCTTCTCTCCACCCGGGAAGTCGGTCTCGAACCGAGGTTTGTCGTACAGTAATCCCAGCTCGTCCATGTTGTAAATCATGATGTCGGCGAAATCTCCCACACGCAAAGTCCCTCGGTTCTTCATGTCGGAGAACCAAGCTGGGAGGGCGCTCATTTTTTGATGGGCCTGTTCCAGAGTCATGAGTTCCCTATCCCTGATCCAATGGGCCAGGAAATAGACCGGCCACACGCTGTTAACCAAAAACCGGGTGTGAGCGCCGCCGTCTGAAACCGAGATGTGGACGAAAGGGTTGGTGAGGCGATCGGCCCGGACTTCGTCACTTTGTGCCGCAGCCGGATGGGCAAACTCCGTCTCCAGGTCCTCGTCCAAGGCGATATCCAAAAAGGCGTCCAACGGATGTTTGCTTTCGGCTTCGGCGATGTCCGCGATGCTCAACCCCTCGTACTTGAGGTTGCGATCTAAAGCCACCTCGACCACTTGGACCTGCGCCCAATCGGTCCTGGGATGAGGGCGATCTAAAACGTCTCGCTTCATGCCTTCCCTGATACCATCTTCCGAGAGTTTGGCTATCCGTTCCTCCTTGGTGCCGACCAATGGTTGCACCCAATTGGGCATGTAATCGAACAAGTTGTACTCGGATAGCTTGAACTCGGCGACCGTCGGGACCGAACCTAGTTGTGCGAGAATGGGCAGCCCCTCTTTCCGCATCTCCTCCAGCCATTCATAGCCTTCTTCGTCACCCAATACCACATGGAGCGGACGGCCGCTGATCCTGACCATCTCCGCCAGCATGTCGCGTTGTTCCGGACGGTCATCTGAGATTCCAATGGTCCATCCGATCTGGCCGACTCCGAACTCGCTCATCACCTGAGCCAAGGCTAAGAACTCCTCCTTGGAGGCCACGTGGCTCGGTAGCCAGCTCCCGTCTTCGGGCCGGTCCTCCAGGTTCTTATCCGCGGATATGCCAAAAGCTCCGGCCTTCATGGAGTCATGCAGGATCTGTTTCATCTGATTCAACTCCGCTTCGGTAACGGAGGTCCGTTCCCGTGCCGGAATCATGCCGAGTACGTATCCTCGCAAGGGAGAAAAGGGCACCAGCGCCCCCACGTTGACCCCCAACCCTTGGCGATCCAGGCTGTCCATGTACTCTGGGAATGTCTCCCAGTCCCAGCGCATGCCTTGGCGCATCGACTCCAAGGGTATCGCCTCGATCCGGTTCATCATCCGCATGTTCAGGTCCCGGTCCTCCGGTCTGGTCGGAGCAAAGCCAAAACCACACTGGCCCACCGTGAGCGAGGTCACGCCGAACCACCCCGAAAGCGAGGCGTAGGGGTCCCAATTTAGTTGAGCGTCATAGTGGGTGTGAAGGTCTATCGCGCCCGGCGCTACTATGCACCCGCTCGCGTCCAACTCCTTGGCTCCCGACGCGGTTATCCTGCCGCTGACCATGGCAACCCTGCCGTCCCTGATGCCAACGTCCGCACGGATTTTCGGGAGACCGGTGCCATCGACAACGGTTCCTCCACGAATCACCAAATCAAATTCGGGCATTAGGAAACCTCCTAAATAATGATTGATCCGGGCTCATTCGAGTTTCGCCCACTGATCTGAGAGTTAGGAGTATAACTAGCCTGCTTTTGCCGAGCAACCACTATCTCTACCCCCGATAGATACGAGTTCAGGGTAGTTTGGCTGTTTTTCCGGAATTCTTCGTCATGCTGAGTCAGAGGAGGTTGCCGAGCCAAGTAGAATTTCGGCATGCCGGTACCGGAGATTCTCCTGCTTTATCGATGCTCACCCCACCGAATTCATTCTCGTACCTGCTATAGTATTGCCGCTCTCAAAGGCTTTGTGGAGCGTGCCGACCTGGACGGGGCCGACCTGTTCGAGGCCAACCTGTCCCGGGCCGACCTGGCCGGGGCCAGCCTGATCGCAGCCAACCTGACCGGGGCCAACCTGTCCGGTGCCGACCTATCCGAGGCCAACCTGTTCAAGGCCAACCTGATCGAGGCCAACCTGAACCGTGCCGACCTATCCGAGACCAACCTGGACGGGGCTAACCTGTCCGACGCCAACATGCCCAATGCCAACCTGACCGGGGCCAACCTGTCCCATGTCGACCTGTCCGGTGCCAACTTGGACGGTGTTATCGGTGCTGACTTTAGTCGCGCTAAAAACGTTCCACCTAAATACCTAAAAGATTAGGAATCGTCGAAGCCGGAAATCCCGGCAATCACAGTCCACAGTTCTAGGCTTAGTTCGGTGTTGCCGAAGAAGAACCCGATACAGTCGGAGGCTTCTTTTTGGCCATTCTGCCAAACACAGACCAATTTACAGACCAATTCACTTGGAAAGTGGTTTGGATTAGGTAGCCGTTCGGACAACCCTGCACGAAGAAATTTTGTCGCCCCTCTTTAAGTAAACAACCATCGCTACGCCATCGTTGTCGCCCCTGTTAGCACTGTGATGGACGACGGCTACCTCATCGTTCTCGTAGATGACTTCCAAATTATCTATAGCCATTTCTCCAGAAGAAGTCCAATCCAACGTCTCTTGTTTGCCTATATCACGTATGTTGGACACGAACCTGAAATCGTCGGTAAAGAACTCTCCGACTTTGCTGGAATCTTTATTGGCAAAGCCTTCCTGCCATGCCTTGAACACTTCGGAAACTGCAACCATTGGTATCCCTCCGATTAGCAAGATGGCGGGACTTTACTACAGTGACACCTAATCATCAAATCCTGATATCCCAGCAATCACCGTCCAAAGTTTCAGGCTGAGTTCAGTGTTCCCGAAGAAGAACCCGACAGCCGAACGCTAGGACCTTGATGCTCCGGCTGCCGATACCCCTATCCTCTACGTACCCCGCCCGGGTATGGTCCCTCGATGGGGGCAGTTTTACGCTTGGAAAATTCGGCGCGGAAAAAGTTCGTGGCCAATCCGTGGACATTAGCAAAGAAAAAGCCCCGCAGATTTCGGTCTACGGGGCTTTTTCGTGCCTAGAAACATGGTGCCGAAGGTCAGAGTCGAACTGACACAGGGTCACCCCTACCGGTTTTTGAGTTTGTCGCCGTGCGTACCACTAGACCTCACCAGCCTTTTTATGTTCCACAATCGTGACTGCAATGTACCAATGTGTTTCACCAGACCTCAGGAGACATTAACCCTTTGGGCGACGTTCTGGGCGACGGTTTTAGGCCTCACCAATCAACGAGGCAGGGCGAAATACCTCACGACGAAGATTTCCTTACTTCGGTCATCCAGAGCGGAACGTATTAAGGCGATACATTCCCGTCGCAAGATTGTGTCAAC
>Ga0208700_1000231_pt1 | contig 20032 bp, 19 predicted proteins | sample DeeseametaMP2016_FD_184179 | JGI IMG/M metagenome (GOLD analysis project Ga0208700, IMG submission 184179) | Marine microbial communities from the Deep Pacific Ocean - MP2016 (SPAdes) | ecosystem: Environmental > Aquatic > Marine > Oceanic | place: East of Hawaii, North Pacific Ocean | collected... | reverse complement strand
GGTTTTAACAGAATCTAAGGTAATTTCAAATTGGTCAATATTTAATTTCCAGGGAATTGTGATTACACCAAAATATAATATAGGAATTTTGCCTATTTTTTTCATTCTTTTTGCTGGGTTTTTACACAGTGCTGAACAAAAAGTCTATCGTGTGCCCATTCAAGGTGTCATTGATTTGGGTCTTCCTGCGTTTGTTGAGCGAGTAATAGAGGAAGCTGAGAACGATCAAGTTGAAGTTATTATTTTTGACATTGATACTTTTGGTGGACGCGTAGATGCAGCTACACAAATAAAAGATGCTATTCTTGGTTCAGGTGTACCGACTGTTGCCTTTATTAATCGACGGGCGATTTCTGCTGGCGCGTTGATTTCATTATCCTGCGAGACCATATACATGACTAGCGGTGGTACAATTGGTGCTGCCACTGCTGTGGATATGTCCGGGAAAAAAGCATCAGAAAAAGTGATAAGCTATATGCGCGAGGAAATGGCATCCACTGCTGAGAGTCGGGACCGCAATACTGTAATTGCCAAATGTATGGTCGATGAAGAATTGTCATTTACCCACGTAATTATTGATGGTGATTCAGTTGAAGTAACCGATCTAGAAGGACGTAAAGAAGGGAAACTGATTACCTTAACCACCGAGCAGGCTTTAAAGTATAAAATTGCTGATGGCACTGCTGAAGATATGGATGAACTCTTAGCATCATTAGAACTTAGCGAAGCTACTGTAAAATCATTTTCTGAGAACTGGTCTGAGAATCTCGTGCGGTTTCTTACTAATCCTGTTGTCGCCTCATTGCTAACAACATTTGGGTTTTTGGGTATATTATTTGAATTACAGAGTCCCGGATGGGGTATACCAGGAACTTTTGGCGCAGTTTGTCTTGCTTTATCGTTGGGCGCCTCCGCTATTGTGAAGTTGGCTACAATGTCTGATTTGTTGATCGTTTTGGTCGGATTGGTTTTATTAATGGTTGAAGGATTTTTAATTCCTGGTTTTGGTATTGCTGGTGTCGCCGGTATTGGTGTCATCCTCTGGGGCCTATACTTACTATTATTACCAGATGTACCCGTATCTGAAGAAGTTTATCATTCTGCCTTGACTGGATTAACGATCGGTCTTATTGGTGGAGTTATCGCATTAGTTTTGCTCTTTAGAATGGTAACCAAGACGAAATTTTGGACTAAATTAACGTTCCCGGGAGTAGAAAGTCAGGAAGAAGGATACAGTACCTCTATCGGGCTTGAGAATTTGGTTGGGAAAAGTGGTGTAGCTACTTCAGATTTGAGACCGTCTGGGTGGGTTCTTTTGGGAGATCAGAAAATATTTGTTGTAACTGAGGGCGAATTTGTTAAGAAAGATCAATCAATTAAAATTTTATCTGTTGATGGCAATCGAGTGGTTGTCAGAGTTAATGCAATTGAATCATAGGAGTATATCATGGTTACTTATCTAATGCTGGTTTTTGTTCTATTATTTATTCTTTTATTTCTTTATTTCGTCCCTTTGGGGCTCTGGGTCCAGGCTGTTGTAAGTCTTGGCATGGGTCGGATCACAATAATTGATCTTATCCGTATGCGCTTGAGAAAGATACCTCCCCGGCTTATTGTGGATAGTATTATCAATCTGCACAAGGCTGGATTGGAACAAGTTTCTGCTGGTATGATGGAGACACATCAACTTGCAGGAGGTAACGTTGTGAACGTTGCTTTTTCACTGATTGCAGCGAACAAAGCTAAAATCCCACTTGATTTTGAAACTTCCACAGCTATTGATCTCGCTGGTCGGGATGTAAAGACGGCGGTGGAAACCAGTGTTTATCCCAAGGTAATTGATGCCCCCCATACGGGTACGCTCGCGGCGGTAGCCAAGGATGGTATTGAGGTTAAGGCCCGCGCACGTGTTACCGTGCGGACCAACATTCCCGGTCTTGTAGGAGGTGCGACTGATGAAACGATTATCGCCCGGGTTGGTGAAGGTATTGTCAGTGCCATTGGATCCTCCGATTCCTACAAGGATGTGCTCGAGAATCCTGACTCAATCTCAAGGTTTGTGCTGGAAAAGGGCCTAGATGCAGGTACTGCTTACGAAATTCTCAGTATTGACATTGCTGATGTGGACGTGGGTAAAAATGTTGGCGCCCAACTGCAGGCTGATCAAGCTGAAGCCGATTTACGAGTGGCGCAGGCGAGGGCGGAGACGCGGCGAGCCATGGCGGTGGCGGAAGAGCAGGAAATGAAAGCGCGTACTCAGGAAATGCAAGCTAAGGTTGTTGCATCAGAAGCGGAAGTGCCATTGGCAATGGCCCAGGCGTTTCGTGAAGGGAAGCTGGGTGTCTTTGATTATGTTAACATGCGCAATATTCAGGCGGATACAGAAATGCGGGAATCTATTTCCGGTGGAGATGACACAGAATCTACTGCACCACCCGAACGGAGCAAGGACTAAATGGAAGGCAAAGGTTACTGGTTATTTTTAGCGGCACTGTATTTTCTGTTTTCATTGATGAAAAAACGACGGCAGAAATCAGCACGCCGCATGCTAGATCAAGATGAATCGGTTCCGGAATCTGACCAGCAGCCAGGCCCTTTTCAATCGGAAACTCTGCAAGATCTATTCAACGAAATTAAAGATTTCGGTCAGGATATTCTTAAACCAGGTGCAGATGAAATCGCTGATTATGAATTTGAAGAACCAACAGACATAGAAGAACAACCAGAAATAATTGACGAACCAGAACCAGTCGAATCCTCACGTGCTATTTTTGGGGATCTCTCAGGAGACGCTCCCGAACCGATTCATAAAGAATATTTAATAAAGAAAAAAGTATCCCAAATTGACCAATTTATTAGTCCATTATTGAAAGATATTGATAGACTAAAACTGGCTATAATCTTAAAAGAAGTTTTAGATAAACCGCGCGCGTTAAAGCGGTCTATACGGTGAGTTAATACTATACTAGTTGATTATAAATGTCCGTAATAGAGCCGCGAAGCTCTTCTTCTGTACCATCATTATGAATTACGAAATCAGCCAGTGCTATTTTCTCATCTTCTGGCCACTGTAGATCTATTCGTTTCAAAATTTCGTCTCTGGTAAGTCTCTCGCGCTGCAAAGCACGTTCCATTCGAACTTTAAGTAAAGCGGTTATTACGATAACATAATCCATGTGGGTATCGGCCCCTGATTCATAGATCAGGGCAGCATCGACGACAAAGATATCATGTGTACCTTTTTCAAGTGCATTATCAAAATTTTTGTCAATTTGTTGGAATACGTAGGGATGGATGATCGAGTTTAACTTGAGCTGATAATCCTGATCCTGGAACGCAATCCGGGCTAATTTATTATTATCAATTTTTTCATCACCGCTCATGATATCAGTACCAAATTCGGCGATAAGTTCACTTTGAGTTGTTTCATTATTTTTTAGAATATTTTTTGCTTCCTTATCCGCATCAAAAATGAAAGCACCAAGCTCATTCAGAATTTTACTTGCAGTACTTTTTCCTGTACCAATTCCGCCAGTTAAAGCAACACGCAGCATTTCTAGGCTAGCACCTCCAGTATATTGTTTTCGATAACAGCAATATCTCCTTGTCCATCTATGGTTATTATTAATCCTTTATTGGTGTAATAATCCAGTAGTGGTGCAGTTTGTTCATTGTATACCGTCAATCGATTGAGAATAACTTCATCCTTGTCATCTGACCGCTGTACAAGTTCTCCACTACAGATGTCACAGTGACCTTCCGTTTTTGGTGGATTAAATAGCAAATTTATAATAGAATCGCATTGTTTGCATGATCGGCGGCCGGATAACCGTTTTACGATAGTATCCGTATCCAGTTCGATGGATACAACTGCATCAAGAACCTGATTTGTTCTCTCAAGTATATCATCTAAGCCCTCCGCTTGTGGAATTGTACGGGGGAATCCATCCAATATATAACCGTTTTCAGAGTGTGGCTGTTGTAGTCGTTTTTCCATCATTTCCAATAAAATGTTGTCAGGTACCAAGTAACCTCTATCCATGAATGATTTGGCCTTTATTCCGACAGTAGACTGTTGTGCTATTTCTTCTCGTAATATGTCTCCAGTCGATAAATGTAATATATCAAAATGATCCTTTATCAGTGTTGCTTGTGTTCCCTTTCCAACCCCCGGTGGACCAATAAAAATTAAACGCATGGTATTAAAACCTTCTTATAATAATACGCTTAAATCAGCAACCCTGCAATGGTTGCTGTAAGCCAGGATGCTAGTGCACCGCCGAACATGGCCTTCAGCCCTAATTTAGCCAAATCTTTGCGTCTTTCTGGAGCAATACCGCCAATACCGCCTAGTTGAATTCCTACCGAAGCAAAATTTGCAAAGCCGCAAAGGGCATAACTGGCAATGATAGCCGATCGATCCGAAATGGAATTTGTGGCCATTAAATCGGCAAGATCGCCATAGGCAATAAGTTCAGTTAAAACGAGTTTTTCACCCATAAGAGATCCGATAATACCCGCTTCATTCCAGGGCACACCCATGACCCATGCCAATGGACTGAATAACCAACCAAGGATCTGCTGCAGGCTAAGATCCATCAAACCTAATATTGCGTTTACCATAGCAATTATAGCTACGAAGGCGACCAGCATGGCAGCTACATTTGCCGCTAATTTCATACCATTAGTTGCGCCTCTAGAAAGCGCCTCCATAATATTGTCATCTTTTTTATCCAGTGCGATTTTTAAATTGCCAAAGGTCTCGGATGCTTCTGTTTCTGGATATATGATTTTGGCGATAACTAACGCAGCTGGTGCACTCATGATCGAAGCAGCCAACAAATGGCCAGCGATTCCCGGAATGTCCCCCAGTATACTGACATACATTGCCATGACACCCCCAGCTACTGTGGCAAAGCCGCCGACCATTACCGCCATTAATTCTGATTTTGTCATCTTGGAAATAAAAGGCCGTACCAGCAGCGGTGCTTCTGTCTGACCAACAAAAATATTTCCTGAGACACATAGCGTTTCAGATCCGCTGGTGCCCATTGATTTCTGCATGATACGGGCAATCCATTTTACTATTAACTGCATAATACCTAAATGATAAAAGACTGCAATAAGCGAAGAAAAGAAAATCAAGGTGGGCAGGATTCGGAAAGCAAAGTTCATTAGTGGATCTTCTACAACCCCACGCCTAAACGATTTGAATAAGAAATCGCTGCCGGCATCAGAGAAACTGAGCAAATATTTTATACCAATATCAATCGCGCCAAAGAACGGTACACCAACAGGTGTTTTCAAAATGATAATGGCAAATAGTAGTTGTATTCCCAACCCCCAGGTTACCAACTGCCAAGAAATAGCCTTACGGTTGTTGGACATTGCCAGGGCAATGCTCAATAATACCAGAATGCCAGCTATACCAATTAAACGTTCCATTGATTATTGCGGTGCTTCAAAACAATGTCTGCATCTGGCCTCATAAATATCCGTTTCGCCGATGACTACCTGTGCAGCTTCTTTGGTAAGCCGTTGTGTGTAAGACGCGGGGTTCCCGCAGACGATACATATAGCCTGCAGCTTATCCAGATAGTCAGCTTCACACATGATACCTGGCATTGGGCCAAAAGGAACGCCGCGATAATCAGTGTCCAACCCGGCAATAATTACGCGTTTTCCATTGGCGGCAAGATCTTTGGCTGTAGTTATGATATTGTCATCAAAAAATTGGACCTCATCAATACCAACCACGTCCGCATCTTTTGCCAGAGGTGCTATTTCTGCCGCAGTTTCTACAAGTAATGATTTCAATTGTAATTGGTTATGAGAAACAATATTTCCTTCCTCGTATCTTGTGTCTATCTTGGGTTTGAATATTGCTACACCCAATCGCGCGATTTCGGCCCTTCGCAACCGACGAATCAACTCTTCTGTTTTGCCACTGAACATATTTCCGCATATAACTTCGATCCAGCCAGAATTATTTGGTTTATTGGTCATGGAAGCATATCCTCGCCGAACGCATCGGGCAATAGATCAGCACTGGTTGTTTCAAAGAGATTTCCATTTCCATCAGCAATATATATTGTTATATCACCGCAAATATCCCAGATTACCTGGCGGCAGGCACCGCATGGTTTACCGCCATTCGCTGTGGCTACGGCCAGTGCATTAAATTTTTTATGTCCTGCTGATAACGCATTATAGATAGCTATTCGTTCAGCACAGCAAGTAAGTCCGTAACTACTGGATTCAACATTACAGCCACCAATTATTTCACCAGATTTGGTAAGCACTGCTGCGCCAACTGTGTAATTTGAATAAGGTGCTACCGCTTGCTTGCGCATCGCCATAGCTTCTTTTACTACAGAATCTTTCATTTTATTCTATCCTAATTTTCTTAAATACCTGATTCAACACCACGCCGGAAACAAACCCACCCAAATGAGCAAACCATGCTGTTCCGCCAGTTTCTTCAACACCCAGGGTTCCCAGACCTGCAGTGAGGTTGGATAAAAACCAGATTCCAATAACAACCATAGCCGGGACGCGAATGAAGGTAATAAAAACGATTAATATTACTAAAACATGTACAGTAGCCCGGGGAAACCGGATCAGGTAAGCGCCAAGTACTCCTGCGATTGCTCCGCTGGCACCTACCATTGGTATCTGAGAGCCTGTATTTACTTGTATTTGCGCCAGAGCAGCTCCCATACCGCAGATTAGATAGAATAACACATAACGCTTATGCCCCAACACACTTTCTATATTATCACCAAAGATCCAGAGAAACCACATGTTGAAAATAATATGCATTAATCCGCCATGCATGAACATGGACGTAAATACTGTTATAACTGATGGAGCTGCAGGTGTAAGTGCATATGTGCTGATAATATGATCTAATGATTCTGGCGGCAGGATAAAATATTGATAAATGAAAACCAGGCTATTGATTCCGATTATAGTATAGGTAACGAATGGAAAAAGGATTCTGGGGTTATCGTCTTTATAAGGGAAGAACATTAGTCTACCGTAAATGTAGTACTGCCGGACACCTGGTTTCCAGCCTGGTCCGAAAGCGAATATTCCAGCGTATGTTCACCGGCATTCAGCGGAGTTGGTAGATAATAATAGAGCTCTTTTTTTAGGGGCTGAAAGGCATATCTTACTGGTTCACCATCCAGTTTCATACTCATTGTTTGTTCATCAGAACTAATGCCCGATAGATAGTCATCAGCGATCACTGAAATGGTTCGTACATCCTTATAATGGAATTTACCGCCATTGGCCGGATACACTCTGCGCACAAATGGCGGATCTGTATCCTGGATAATACCGATGGCATCAAAGCTGAGTAACGTGCTGGACATGATCAATCGGTTTGGTAAATTAATAGTTGGCAGGAACGTCCAGCCGCTTTTCTGATTGTAATAATATAAAGACGTATTTGGCATATCTTTTATTTGGCGATTGTATCGTATACCGATTCGGATTGTATCCTTGATGGCAAGCTCATAAGGCTGAATTTGATATATAAGTGATTGTAAAGTTCCGCCCTTTGGTTCAACAGGGTGATCGATAGCTTCGATCCAGACCAATGTTGTATCATAAATGGAAGTCTTGGTTATCTGAATGGAGCAATTTTTGTCTTTTGACAAGATATTGGTAACCTTGCCAGGCGCAACAACAGTTGGCTTCAGATCCAGCTGAATGATGCGTTCAATGTCCCCATCAAAAAAGGCATCGATCCGTTGCACATTATAGAACAAGGATGGTAAAAGCAGATCTGTAGTATAAACAGTTGGCTGAACCTTCGTTAGGGGAATGGAAATATATTCATCTTCCTTTAGTAGTCTTAACGCAGTATTACCAGACGTAAAACCATCAGTTTGTATTTGCATGATGATCTTGTGCTCGACCACACTAAACGTAATATCGATATCCATTTCTGTCAGTCTTCTATCAGCGTTGGGATCATGCCATGTCAGTGGTGACCCATGCACACCGAGCTTGTTTTTTACAATGAATGATACACCATGTTTACCCAGTTTTGATTTGGGTAATTCTATACGAAGACCTGACCGATCTTTTTTACTGTTAACAATAGTTAATTGTTCATCTGGATATCCATAAGCTGTATAGCTGTAACACGTAACTTTTGTCAGCGGAATATTCAGCGTAACGGGCTGAATATTGAATTCAATCGTGTTATCCAGCCACTCAACATCCCTGATCGCTAATTTCACGGGAGGATAATTGATGACAGTGCCTTTGATAATGGTAGTGTTGCCCGCCGCGTCAGACACCTGGATCTCGATTTTGTGGTAACCAGGGGTCAGATTGAGTACACCGGATGTTCCATCAGGCACAATTGTTGTACTAGAAAATGTTTCCAGTTTGTATAGCTTAGTGAAGGAACCCAGATTTAGTCTGTGGAAGCGGTTTTCCCTAACCTGAGCGACGGTTGCCATTTGGTCATAATCCAGTTCATTATACTTAAGTGAAAAAACAGGTTCATCATCTACTAGTAGCTGAATAGCTTGCACCTGGTATTTGTTTGCTGCCCCCTGTATTTTATCATCTACCTCAATTGTTAAACCTATCGGACCAAAACAGCTCACCGTATCCGGGAATTGGAGGCCGCCCCCGCTGGTCGCCGCAAATAAAGGAAAAACTCTGGGGATTGAGCTGCCGTTAACCTTGGTCCCCGGAGATAAAGGAATAATACCCACCTGATGTACGCGAGGAGACCGGTAGTCTTCTACGGGAAGTCCATTGGTCAATGGATTTAGAGGCTGTGTTTTGCTATTGCGCAATTCAAAATGCAGGTGTGGACCGAATGAAGCACCGGTATTGCCGGTATATCCAATAATATCACCCCTTTTAACGGGAAATTGTTGCGGTTTGAAATATTCATTGACCATGTAACTGTTATTTATGGATTGTAGGGTAAGAAGGATGGATTCTTGGCGAAATGAAAACTCTTCCAGATGCGCATATACTGCTGTATTGCCATCGTTCAGGGTTAGATATAGTGCCTTTCCGTACCCGCTGAAATTGGCCACCATTCGTGAAATATGTCCGTCGTCAATGGCATAAACTGGCCAGCCTGTTTCCCCCAGTGTTTTAATGTCTATGCCCATGTGGAAACCGCCATCACGGAATTCACCAAAGTTGGAAGATAGGGCTTTGCTGCCGACTGTGGGCCAGCGGTAATTCTGGCCCGCGGCAATACAGATCATGGATATAATAATGAAACAGTAATGGTTGCGCTTCATGAAGAGATCAATTTATTGACAGCGAAAATCATATTCAAAGATAGAATCTTCAGTTATAAAGACTAGCCGCGGTTTTAAACGATCACCCATTTGTGATGGAAACCACGAATAAAAATTCACATGTTGTTTACTGGCTTAGCACTTGTAAATTCTGCAGATTTTCTTCAAATAAAATAGACGGAGGTAATATGAAACAATATAAAGGTTTAATAATTGGCATTGTTTTAACTGTGCTGCCATTCAATAGTGCATCTGCAATTGCTGGTTTTGGGTTACAGCTGGGGCAGGGTCTTTTCAGTGTAGGAGCAAGATCCGCAGAAGACCTTGATGCATTTGCAACTATGGCAACAGGACCATTTGAGAATTCATTTAACCTTGGTATATATGTCTATCTAGATTTCATACCCTTTGTTGACTTAGAAGTTGATGCCAATATTTTTGGTCAGGAATATGATTTTTCCTTTGGCAATCTATTAGGCACCGTTGGTCCTTATCAAGCTTATTGGGGTGGATTATCAGTTTACTATACAGCTCGTAGGAAAATAGTCGGTTTTGAGCTGCCCATACTGGGCGGCGCACAATTATTTGCCGGTGGCGGGTATAACACACATTCATTCGCACCTCTGGTAGATATTGGACTGGTCAAGAGTCTTATGGGTGGAGACCTCAGCGCTGAGCCTGAATTCAATGAGGATAAATTAGTTGATTTTATTAAAGATAATAAAATAGATAAAACCGGTTTTCATATTCAGGGTGGCCTAAAGTTCCAATTAATAATGTTGGATGCATTCCTGTTTTATCGCCAGACTATCGGTGATTTTGAAGATGTGCTGGATGCAAAAACATATGGTAGTATGAATTTTCGCGTCGGTATGGCTATATAGAGTATAAATAATTATTTAATGAAAGGGCGATCTCCACCGCCCTTTTTTATTTTATAAGCACAGGCTGGGTCCAGGCGGTCTTGAGGTCTCCTTCAGCAAATGGATTATCCTGCAATTGATCCGATATGATCTTGGCCCGGACATACATTTCAGCTCCGGTGAAATAAAATATGGCTGGGTTATTCGTGGTTTCCGAAAATACCTGGCCGATCTCATTACTGTAAACTCGGGTAATATGAGCCGGTTCACCCATGGAATTCAAAACTGGTTCTGAGGAAGTATCAAATTGTTTTGGGGTGCCGATAAATTGAGTACGGTAGGACACATCGGTCTTTTCCCTGATATGGATAGTAAGGGCACGGTCATTGATTTGTATATCTTCCAAAATGACACCAGTAGTGGAATAAAAATCTCCCTTTTCCAATGATGCTATTATATTTTCAGCATTTAGCGTCTGCGCTTTGACCATAACCCAGCCCCGGCCAGGGTTGGATTCTCCTATTTTATGTTTATAGTATACGTGTGTATCATCCACAGCCAGGCCAAATAATGGATCCAGGCCCTGGTGCAGTTTCATTGCCAGAACAATATCCCACATTCTGTCCGTTCCTGGGTGCGCGTCATCGCCCCAGTTCCGAACCCCAGGGTGACCATTGTACACTTCAAAGAAAGTGTCTCCCCGCAATTCAATCAGATTTTCTGCTACAATCCCCCAGCCGAAGTTGGGATGGTTTACATGGGCAAGCATGGTTTGTCCTGTTTCTTTACGTTGTTTATATACTGCATCGATATTCCGCTGCAGTACATCATGGGTGCTGTTCCCGCCTTGGGGCGGAATGAGTTCTAATAAATTGGTTGCGTTCACATGAATTGGATTGCCATCGTATTTATCAGTGATCTCTTCTGCCTGGATTAACAAGAATTTACCTGGTTCCATGAATTTTTTCTTGAGTTTGGGTAGTGTGGCCAGGGCCATTTCCAGCGTGTCCTCTACCATGCGGGTTATGGGCCAGTCAGCCCCGAAGCGCTCCCGCAAATCGGCCAGCTTGGCTTTGGTCATGGAGGGAGGCCAGCCACCCGGGTTTTCATCCAGGACTTTTATCCATTTTTCTCCCACGGAAAGGATATTATGGTCAGAGAGGGCCAGGAAATCGTAACCCCGGGCCTTGTACCAGGCTACTGCTATTTCCGGGGGCGCGTCACCATCGCTCCAGAACGTATGGGTATGAAGGTTGCCTTTGTACCAATTCTCTAACTCTGAACTGTCTGTGCAGCAAATCCATAGAAACGGAATAAAATATAGAAACCTTCTCAAATTTTGCTAACCTTTTCCCCTTTCATCCCTTGTCCTAACTGCCATCAACTCATCTAAAACTTCCTGTTGGGTAATTAATCCCTTATGGGTCAATAAGTTGACCAGTGCTTCAATACTCATCATATTTGAATAGGCAATTTCTTCATAAGATACTGATTTACGTTTCACTGTTGTTTCTCCTAATTTCGTTCAGTTATAAACCCTTCAATTCTTTCCTTCAATTCATCTCTCGTTTCCCGGTAGGGCGGCAGGTCTTCCGGTTTTGCTCCCCAGCCGTGATAGGGATCATCCAGACCCCAATGAATCCGCTCTACATTTCCCGGGAAAGTGGGGCAGGCTTGCTGGGCGTTATCACAGACGGTAATGGCGATATCAATTCCAATATCAAGGTAATCATCTACAGGGTCAGATTTATGGTGGGAAATATCAATTCCCAACTCATTCATAACCGCTACAGAAGCAGGATGGAGGTGGGAGGGATGACTGCCGGCGCTGTATACTTCGAATTTGTCCCCGGCCCTATGCCGCAACAGGCCTTCGGCCATCTGCGATCGGCAGGCATTACCGGTGCAGATGAAAATAACTTTCTTTTTATCCATATTTGAGTTTACGCTAGCTAGCAATAATCTACAAAGCTGTGCATGATTGCATGGTGTCTGAGCCGATTAAATTCTAAATTTTGTCCGTTTATGGCTGAAAAAGAATCCACAAGCCCACTATTTTCGAACCCGCTTAAGGCCTATACTAGGTTAACTGTATCTGATCTGAACCGGTATCTGCCCGCCTTGCAGAAAGCGGATGATATTGAAATGACTGTTGATACCATGCGTGATGGCGTTTTTTTATCTGATGGTCTGGAGGGCTTGCGTAAACTGCCCTCAGCCAGTATCGATATTATCATTACGGACCCACCGGAAAGTCCTTGGCGTGGTGAAGACAGATCTGGCTCACCCATGACTCTTCAGGAATACTATAAATGGAATAATAACTGGCTGGAAGAGGCTCACCGGGTCCTTAAATCCACAGGAGCATTATATTTATTCTGTGATTGGCGATTGTCTGGAATGTATCATTCAATGCTCACAAATTTTCTACAGGTACAAACCCGGATCACTTGGCGGAAAATGCAAGCCGGTGGAACATCAAAAGCAGTTACCTGGAAAAATCAGGCGGCCGACATCTGGTTTGCCACCAAGACCAAAGATTTTCTTTTTTATCAGGAAGCGATCTCTGATCAAAAGGATATGGAACCGGCGCTGGCGCAAGAAACAGGACCTTCCAATCTATGGGTTGATATACTGGATACCCATGTTACCCCCGCCGAGGAAATGAGCGGTGATAAGCCCGAATTACTTATTGAGCGTATTTTGAAGGCCAGCAGTTTCAAATTGAACTGGGTCGTGGACCCGTTCATGGGCAGTGGTGGTGTTGGTGTGGTGACAAAAAAATTAGGGCGACAATTCATTGGCTTTGAGGCCGATCAGGACCAGTTGCTAATTAGTATGAAACGAATTGACCAAAGCTAGGGGATAATAATGTCATTATTGGATACGATACAAAGTGATATGTATGCCGCAATGAAAAGCGGTGATAAGCATAAATCCGGCACGTTACGTGTTGCACTTTCAAAACTGAAAGATAAGAAGATCGAAAAGCGGGAAGATCTCACGGATGTGGAAGCGTTAAAGATCATTCAAAACCTGGTAAAACAGCGTAAAGAAGCGGCCAACATCTACAAGGAAAACGGCCGTAATGATCTCATGGAAATTGAAAACGCTGAACTGGAAATACTTAATGCCTATTTACCGCAAATGATGTCGGAAGGTGATCTACGTGTTCTGGTACAAAAAGTGGTCGAGGATACCGGTGCGTCAAGTCTGAGAGATATTGGCAAGGTCATGCCGGAAGTGATGAAACAGTCAGCCGGGAAAGCTGATGGAAAAATGGCCCAATCCATTGTCAGGGAGTTGCTGCAATAATCATGATCCTGTTCCTCGATGTGTTGGCGAGCTTTTTTATGGTTGTAATGGGCGGCGTTGGTTTTCGCCGGGGATTCATTGAGGAAATGGGGCGATTATTGGGCCTGATTATTTCCACAATCTTTGCTTTGAATTATTATCTGGATCTGGCAGGATTTATCCTATCCATAGTGCCGGTCAATACATTCGTTATCATGGTTATTAGTTTCGCTATTATCTTTGCACTGATGTTATTCATTACCAGAGTACTGACCAGGTTTTTTCATATTCTATTAACTTCCAGTGGGACAAAGTTTGCGAACCGCTCTATGGGGTTTTTGTTTGGTGTGGTAAAAGGCATGATTATCCTTATGTTATTGTACTGGACAGTAGATTTATTTCCCGAAAAGAAGTGGGCCGCCATTATTCGCAATGAATCTTATTTATCAAAGACGTTTACCAATACTCGTCATGTAATTATTGATATTTTTCACCTGAATGATCCAGTGCAGCAGGGTGAAATATTTATTCAGGATGTAATCAAACGGGATCGAGTAACAGGGGGGAAATAAATCTGATGGCGCGTATCCCGGAAGAAACGATTGAACGCATTCGAAATACTGCCGATATCTATGATGTTGTGGCCCAGTATGTTGATCTGAAAAAAAGAGGCCGGAATTACTTTGGCTTATGTCCTTTTCATGCTGAGAAAACACCGTCTTTCAGTGTAGCGCCGGATAAACAGATCTACCATTGTTTTGGCTGCGGATCCGGCGGGAACGTCTTCAGTTTCATTGTGGAACATGAAAAAGTGACCTTTGTTGAGGCCGTTCAGCAATTGGGTGAGAAATACGGTATCCGGGTGCAATATGAAGCTGGTTCAGGCAGCACTGAATTTTTTTCAGGCTTGTATCAGGCGCACCATGTAGCCGCGGAACTTTACCATAACACACTTTATTCTGACCGGGGAAAGGCAGCGCTTCAGTATCTTCATGATCGGGGATTGAATGATGATATATTAAAGATGTATCAGATTGGTTTTGCGCCAGATTCATGGGTTACGTTATCAAACAAAGTTAAACCATTGGATATGAAAAATGACGTATATGAGAAGTCCGGTCTTTTCGTGAAAACGGAACATGGGTGGCGTGATCGATTTCGATCCAGGATCATGTTTCCTATTTATCATCCCTCCGGTAAAGTGATCGCTTTTGGTGGACGAATATTTAATAACGATGACCCGGCTAAATACCTTAATTCACCTGAAACACCGCTGTACCGGAAAAGCGAGGTGTTTTATGGATTGCATAAGACCAGGGATGCAATTCGCAAATTTGGCACGGCGGTATTAGTGGAGGGGTATACTGATTTTCTGCAGCTGGTGCAAGTGGGTGTTTCCAATGTAGTGGCTCTTTCAGGTACAGCACTGGCGGACCAACATGCGGCCCAGATCCGCAAATTTGCTTCCAAAGTTTACCTGGCTTACGATGGAGATGACGCCGGAATTAACGCCACCCTCAGAGCGGGGTATGTCTTACTGCAAGCCGGTGTCGAACCACTGGTTATTGCAGTCCCACCCAATCAAGATCCTGATGATTGGGTAAGAAATGAAGGAATCGGTCCTTTTCAGGAAGCTATGGGCGCTGGCATTCGCTTGTTGTTGTTTCACCTCGAAAAAAGGGAGGCACAAAATTTATCCGGTGCGGACCGTTCTCAATTAGTGCAGGATATCCTTGGTGAAATTGCGCAGATCAGCGATGGTATTATCCGTGATGATCTCCTAAAATCATTGGCTCAGGAGCTGCGGGTTGACGAGGTCGAGATCATTCAATTATTCAAACAACAGTCACGCAGAAAGGGAGGATCAACCCCATCCTCAAAACAAACTGCGATGAATAAACCAATGTTTACATCCGCTGTTCAGAAAGCGCAGCTGGAAATCATCCGTACTTTGGCATTTCACTTTGATGAAGTATTTCCGGTCGTAAAGTCAGCGCTAGATTTTGAATTATTCGATGAACCTATCCTAAAAAAACTCGGTGGTTTGTTGATCAAAGAAAAAACAGGTGTGGAACTGTCTGCAGTAATAGATCAATTTGATGAACGCCAAGAACGAGAATTGGTATCGGAGATATTGTTTGATGAGGTCAGCCCCGATGATCCGGCACAGATTATTCAAGAATGTCTAGCGACGCTCAAAGGCAGGTTGATCAAGGACCACATCAAAGCTGCAAGGCTGAAAATGCGCGAGCTGGAATCTTTGGGTCAGGACACAGAAGCAATTGTTCTGGAAGTAGCGGAATTACAAAAACAGCTTCAGGAATTGACGATGCCGCTGGATCGTAAATAAAGCAGATGAGGACGGTCTTATTATCGGCACTCTTATTAGTGAACCTTGCCGGACAAACAGTCAAATGGGATAACCATGCGCGGTATACTGCAATTACAATCTCATGTGATACTGATAGTGTTCCTGTTTATGTAGATGGGTATTACGTTGGCAAAACACCTCTTCCACATGCCTTGACAGTTACGCCGGGCTGGCACACTGTCAGTATTTTCCCACCTGATGATGGTATCCCTGAGCAAAAAGGACCTTCAACGAGGGTAATGAAGGACATTATCAGGCTGGGTAAACAGGATGTCATGGTAGAAGAAGGCAATGTAGAACTCGTTGTAATGAGTTATCGGGCGATCGATGCAGAGATTGAGGAATACCAGCGCCAGACACTGAGCGGCAGTTGGCTCAGGGCGGGAATGATCCTCACTTTATTATTAATCATCACCTGGGGACTTTAAGTTTATAGTATATTGAAAATAGTCCCCCTTTCTCGCTACCTGTATCCTATAATACCTTTTTTCCTGCTGGGCCAATCTATTGACACCACTATTGTCAAGTATTTCCCCACGGATCTGACCCGTTCCATTCTTTTGAAAGACGGCGTTGATTCCTCGAAGCTCAGAAAGCGAGCTTACTTCAAGGCAACTTATGATGGTGGCGGGGACCTGATTAAAGTGGAATATGTGCCGGCTTCCCGGGACCGGGGTTTGCCTGTGGATACTGCCCAGACCAGGGAACTGTATTACACTGACTGGAACGATTATAAAAGGGAATTGAGCAATGCGATCACGGAATGGGAAGCAGGTCGTGTCCCCCATTATAAAGCTACCTTTGGCCGCAGTGGTCGGTTAACCTACGTGGACAGATACACGGGCCTTGGTGAAAAGTTATATACCTATAAATTACGCTGGAATCGGGAAGGCACAAGGTCTGCGTACAGAGTGACCTTTCATGTGAAAATGCCGATTACGCAACTGGATAGTATTCTTTTTGCGCCTCCAGCAAGTGAAATGCGGCCAGACTGGGTGGCTGATTTCAAGAGTATCGAAGATGGACGCCCAAAATCTGTGCGGGTGTATGATGAGATTGGATATGAGTATTACAATTACAAGTTTTATTATGAGGATCTGCAGGATACAATAAATCAAACTGAGCGGATAACCGCCCGTTATTTTCAGGCTGATACCACATACCTGGGTAGTCACGATATATATCTGGCAAAAAGTAAATATCTTACCCAATTGGACTATTTTTCCCCGAGTGGTACCTTGATTACACGGGATGTATTTTGGCTGGATCTCATTCTGGACGATGTGCTTGTCACCACTGCCAATGAGGAAGGTGAAATAATCGGTCGCCATATTGTACCCAAAGCAAAAGCACTATGGCGCCAATATCGCTTAGGAGGTATATATGGTGAAGAGGATGAAGAAGTAACCACTGTCAAAGAAAGAAAGGTTGGTAAAGACAGAGTTATCGTGGAAGAGGAAGAAAAAGACTTGGTCATGATGAACATAGACTTGTATGGTTCATTGCCAATGTTTAATGGTCTGGGCGGTAATATGGAGACAGTGCTGTGGGGTCCCGGCTACCTGATCGGCGCAAAAATGCCCTGGGCATTCAAGTTTAGGCAATCTCAGATCAATTTCTTATTTGAGTATATGTACGGAACCCTCCCAAATGGTGGTCCCTATGACCTGGAGCTCAATGGGTTTAATGCCTTGGCCAGCTATCCACTGATTGTGGATTTTGTACAGGGACTTAATATAATTGGCGGATTAGGAATGTTTCTTTCGTCTTATGGGGGGGTCAATAAGGCTAATGCCTTGGCCTTAATTGGCGGTGCGGAATTTCGTTTGGTAAGTACTGCTTTTTCCAACTCACGAATTAAAACTGTTTTTGGTGTACGAGGGATGCATTTACGTGCCGACCCAAGGGACGAGGAAGCGACCATGAACTTTCTCATGTTTCATGTCGGTTTTATTTATGCACTGTAATGGAAAATAAAAAAGCCCCGCTGCCGGGGCTTTTTTATTAGCACTAGCTTTGCTTATTTAGTTTTAGAAATGTACTGAAATACCTGCGTTGAAGTACATTGGTGACCCAAGGAATACTTCAGCATCATCAGCTTTATGCATTTTCCCATTTTCATCACCTTCATTGCTTCCGTAGGCGTTATACTGACTATTGTCTACAGCATCCTGCACATAAACATCATCAAGTGCATTGAATATATGTGCAAAGGCCTGGAGATTTATGTCACCAATTGATGGGAGGTCATAGGTAAGGTGGACATCCATTCTGGAATATCCGGGAGCTTGCCAGACTTGGTCTCTATCTGCATCAGAAGCATCTCCGCTGTATTCACGAGCGGTTGGACCCCAGTCTGAGTAGTTGTCATCATACATGTTGTATAAGACTTGTGCTGTTAACCCGGGCATCGGAGTAAGCGTTATACCTAAAACATAGGCTGTTTGCGGCATATCACCTACCATTAATCCATCCAGTGCATAGTCGTAATTAGTTGTAGTTTGTCCTGTTACATTTCCAAGGCTATCGAACTGATCTTCTTGATAATTTCCGTTGGCATCTCCATCAAATTTCCAATCACCGATACTGATAGCAGCATCAAGACGCAGCATAGCCATTAACTGTGCGTTAACTTCAATCTCAATACCGCTATGTTTCTGGTTCACGCCTGTGAGGAAGATGACATCTGTGTCACCACTGGAACCCTGACCGGAAGACACTGCTTTTGTAAGGTTACGATCAATCCAGTCGGTCATGTAATAATTAGCCTTGACAGCTATGTTGCCCGCATGGTAATTCACACCAGCTTCAATGCTCTGGAAACTTTCGTTCGCAGGGTCTGATGCAACTGTACCATCAAAATAAATGACGTTATCCATGATGGGCGGTTTCTCGCTTATACCAAAGTTGGCCCATACGCTTATGTCATCACTGACATCAAACATGGCGCCACCTTTGAATTGCGTCGCTGAAATTGGGTCAGCTTCAATTAATAAATCTGCAACTGTGAAGTGATCCTGGTAGGTGTAGGTAATGGTTGACATGCCAAACATTCCGTAAGCGGATATTGGGCCACTGGCATAGTTGGCTTGTCCAAAAAAGCCTATCCAGTCAACAGTGGTTTCGTTATGATAAGCAATGATGTCTCCGAGACCTACTTTTTTCCCGGCTGAAAAATTATCATCGGCAAAATCCATGTAATAATCACCGCCCATAAGATCACGCACTTCACGGGCGTGTTCAATACCGGCTGAACGATAGTCTAAACCAACCTGTAGACCGAGTGCATCACTCATATCGAAGTTAAGCTTGGAAATAAGCCCGATTGTGCTTTGGCGGTTAATACTGTTTCTTAAGATACCTACTGACTGATTATTGCCGCTTCCATGTGTGCGTACAAGAGCAGATTTATCTACATAAACAGTATCTTCATCACCGGAATTATAAGCAATGAGTGTATTCCAATCACGGGTCCATGGAGAAGGTCCATAGTAAAATTTATGGTCATCATCTCCTAAATTATTAGCAGCATCTAAAGTCGGAATCTTACCATATGTACCTGTACCACCACCGGAACCACCCGACCAGTAAAAAATAGATGAGAGTCTCATATTATCGCTAATGGTTAAGAAATGGTTCAGATTTACAAGAGGTTTATGAAAGAAATTTTCTCTTTCATTCAGGTAGTCGGGATCATGACGTTCTACCGTGTTGGCACCATACATGTACCAGTACTGTTTACCTGTATATGATGAATTGACCGGCGCCCAGTTTTGATTGAACAACCGAGGGTCACCACCATCGTAGGGTGAGGTGAATTTGCCTTTTGAATCTGGATAACTTTGGCCATTCCAAATGGCATCTTCATTATACCCATCCATCCCTTTAGCAAACTCTGGATCATAAACACCAGCATTCTGCTTATAAAGATTTTGCCCGTGTCTCTGTGGAGCACCAATAGCATAGAGCTCAAGGCGATTTGCATCGTTCATCTGGTAACTGGCACCAAAGTAGTAGGCCCAGGCATCGGTCCATGTTTTATCAATAACACCATCACCAACTTTACGAACGATGGTTGCACTAAAAGCCATATTATCGTTGATCAGACCGGTATTGAAATTAAAGGTACCTTTTAGAAAACCGCCGGCACCAACTTCGGTTTTGAATCTTCCACCGCGGGAAAAAGCTGTTGGATCGGTAATGATATTCATGGTTCC
>Ga0208700_1000228_pt1 | contig 20252 bp, 17 predicted proteins | sample DeeseametaMP2016_FD_184179 | JGI IMG/M metagenome (GOLD analysis project Ga0208700, IMG submission 184179) | Marine microbial communities from the Deep Pacific Ocean - MP2016 (SPAdes) | ecosystem: Environmental > Aquatic > Marine > Oceanic | place: East of Hawaii, North Pacific Ocean | collected... | reverse complement strand
TTAAGCCCTTAATTATTATTTGACCTATATCGCCAAATAAATAAAAAAATTATACCAGCCACGTTTGGAAACCAGATATAGGGATTGGACCATGGTGTTCCATCAAAATAAAAGTCAGTAATAGGATAAAACAGTTTTGTTGGGAAGTATGCCTTTGTATGAAAGGGAAAATCCAACAATATATGAAACGGCCAGCCCAGCATTGCAAAGGCCAAATCCTTTTGAAAACGATGAACTATTCCAATAGCAAGGCATACAGTAACATAACTGTGGCTGATATCATAACATAGAAAAACCCAGTCTGGTATCGATTCTACAGGCGGCGGCTCACCAAATTGCGGGATGTTTCCGGTGAAAATATTTATAACGATTAGAATACCAAAAGATGCAAGATCTGGCATTGCGCCAAAAAATAAGGCCAGCCATGGCATACCACGGAATCCAAATAGGCCCCGGCCCCACAATGCATGGCTAAGTGTATCCATCTAATAAAATATATATATTAAATAATTTGACCGGGTTTTAGGTCAAATACTAAATGACACCTATTTCCATTCACAAATAAATAGATTTGTGTCACCATGTTTATTTTGGTTTCGGTTTGATGCAAAAACAAGGTATTTCCCATTTGGACTGAACATTGGGAAACCGTCAAATCCTTCAAAATAGGTTATTCTCTCCAATGTGGTACCATCGACATTTATTGAATATAAGTCAAAATCACGACCCCTTGGATCGTGCATATTTGACGAAAATATAATCTTATGGCCATCTGGATAAAAATATGGGCCAAAATTTGCGGCACCATTATCAGTAATCTGGTTTTTATTGGAACCATCTGCATTCATTGTCCAAATCTGCAGGGCCATCGGACGAATAGAATTTTCCGCTAGTAAAGATTTGTAATCTGCTATCTCTTTTTCCGTTTCAGGATAGTAAGCACGCCACACAATCTTCGAAGCATCATAGTTATAAAACGCACCGCCATCATAGCCGAGCCTATTTGTTAACTGCTGTTTTCCTGAGCCATCTGGATTCATGTACCATAGCTCCAAATCACCACTTACTAAAGAGGTATAGATTATCTTGTCACCATCGAAAGAATATGTTGCCTCAGCATCATAACCAGGGGATGATGTAAGCGGACGCGGGCTTGAACCACCCAAACCAGCTTCGAAAATATCAAATCCAGGATATAGTTTCCAAATATAGCCCCGGCTGAAATCGGGCTTAGGCGGACAATCTGGATTATCCACATGTGTGGATGAATAAATAATGCCGTTATCATTCGGATATTTGAAAAAACTGCAGGTGGTCACACCCTCACCGGTTGAAACCAATTCAACGGACCCCGATTCGATGTCCATGGTATAGATCTGATCACAAAGGCTATCACCATCATGTGCTTGATATATTAATCTTTTCCCATCGGCGCTAAAGTAGGCTTCCGCATTTTCCCCAGAAAACGTTAACTGGGACATATTCCCAAAATGAGATTCACCAGAGAGTATTAAAGAGTTATTAAAGTCAAGATTTAGTTTGGTTGGTGTTCTTTTATAAAAACAGCTTAATAAAAAGACTGCAACAAATGAAAATATCACATATTTGTTAATATATTTTTGGCTTAAGCTGATCATGAATAGATCCCAGTAAAAAAATTTTGGTGGCGAATTAGTGTTTCTGTCTAATCAGAATTTCTAACATAATTACCAAAACCATGAAGTAAAAAGAAGCATAAGTCAATACACCAAAAATCACGCTCAAATATGAGAAGCTGTCGGATACATACCGTATTCCCCACAATGATAAAAATGTTATCAGAACCGACACAAACGGTTCTACTAGAAAAAATAATTTCCACCAACCGACTACGATTGAATTCATAGCCCATAATAGGCCGAGTATTAAAAATATAATTGCAAATGCAATTACATGATTATGCGTAATTAACAACATACCTTCAAATGTTTTGGGATATTTCTCCGGGATATCAAAATCACCCGTGACATCCGATCCTCTGTAGTGTTCTATAGTACCGGCAGCGGAAGTTGACTCTGTTTCATAGACATAGATGAGGCCAATGGTTACACCAACAACCAAACATATTGAAAATGCAAGAATTAGCATTTTTACTTGATCGTTTTGTTCTTTTAATGTTTTAGTTGGATCCAGCATCTTTTTTTGTAAGTAAATATTCTACAATAATTGCTGACCTATTTATTCCTCTCGTCACAGAATTTACTGAGATAGTAGCACCGCTTATACCATCAATATTTTTTCCAACCTTGTAATCTGAGCTAGCATCTAGGCCAAGGAACTGGTTTAACCACCTTCTATTCCCCACTTCATAACCATAATCTTCGCGATATTTTACAATATGGGCATTGATCATCTGACCATCCATATTAAAGCAAGTTAAATAAGTTATAGGTAATGATTTCCCCAGCACATTATCGAGAATGGCTACACCAATCAAAGAATCAGATTCAGATATTTGCCAGACATAAATATGGTCAAACATAAACCGCGAGCGGGACTTTTTTTCAGAATAAATCTTTATTTCTTGCGGCGGATTCCACTTTTTGAAATCAACTTGGATATCTTGGCCGTAAGTAGAAAAAATTAATTCTTCCGCATCATCCCTTATACCGCCAATCAAAAAGTAGGGTAAGACGGTTATATACAATATTACTATCGTAAGACCTCTCGGTATGAAGTAATTCTTTTTTAAAGATATCCCATTAAAAAATAGTTTTGAGGTGGCCTTTAACAATTTTCTAATAATCAAAAATTATAGCCAACACCAACGTTCAGTTGAGATATATCATCAACATCAGCATCTTCTGTTTCCTTTATTCCGAAATCAATTTTGAAGGCTACTTGATCTATTGGCCAATAAGTTAATCCAAATCTTGTAATCGTATAATGGTTCCTAGGTACAACGCCATCATCGATCCCTCGATTATAATCTGAAAAACGAAACCAAGGCATTAGTTTTCCCTTAAGGTTCATAATAGAGGCTATATTGTAACCAAGATCCAGGTAATACCCCCCGCTAGATTTGTAACTGGGCATATAATTGGTGCCATCATAATTAATGTTACCATATTCAAATATAGCATAAATGTTATGCGCTACATATTTGGCATGCAGCTCCAACAACCTAACATTAGCTGTCGTATCGGGGTCATCATTTATAGGCGCATTATTCATTGTATAAGACCCACCCAATCGCAAACCAGGTAAACCGGTATATTCAGCACTAAAATTTTTTGTCCAGTCGTATGCAGTGGTCTTATACCCCTTACCTCTGGCGCTTCTGAATCCTGATCCTACATCTTCACCATTCAGATCCTCAAGCAATGCAACCCGTAATTTCAAGCCATCCATAGGCTTATAATTTGCGGATAATCCGTTAGCGAACCAGGTGGTAGGTATTACATACTTCGAATATTCAGGTCGTTCGACACTTAAAAATAACGGCGGTTCATGATATTCATTCAATAACCCTGCCGTTGGTAAAATGACTCCGGCTTTAAATCCTCCTTTACCGCTCCTGAATTCAACAAATGCCTGTTCTAATTCAAGTTCTCCTTCTCCATCATTTACAAAATTGTGTTCTAACTCCACCTCAGAGAAGAATGACCATGCTTCAGTGAAGCTGGCAGAGAAGTAAATTATAAAACGATGGAAATCGAGTGTTTTCGTTGCGTCTACATCACCTTGTATACTGCTATTGTAATGTAATTCACCATATCCCCCAATACTCTTTGTCGGCTGAAAAAATTCATCCTGAGCATTAAGGGCAAAACCAGACAATAGCACCATAAGTCGTATTTTCACTTTTTATCTATACTTTCTTTATTATTTTTCTATTAAATACCCAGTCAGGAAGCACCGCATTTATTTTGGAACCTTTAATGAGCACTGGGGCTTCCTAGAAAAGAAATAAAAATTCCTTATTGTTAATGAGACTTAGTCTCATTATAAATTAATACAGAAGTGTTTTATTTGTAAATGATTATTTTATTTTCATTCTAAAAGAGTTTTTAGCTTTTTCTCAGCTTCTATACTTCCTAGATATGCTGCCTGATGGAGGATCATTACTGCTTGATCAATACGTTCCTGACCCTCATATAAAGTGGCCAGCTCTAAACGCAATGTTATATCATTAGGGTGTAAACGAATTTTTTTATTCAAACTTTCAGTATTTCTCTCGAATTCTTCGATCTCTTTAAATTTATACAAGTATTCAAGGGATCGGTCCAGTTTACCTACCTGCTTATACACCTGGCCTAGGCTGTATAATGTTTCTGCATTATAGGAATCTAAATCATAGGATTTCAATAGGGATTTTTCAGCATTTTTCCATTGCTCTGCCCGCATTTGCACCTCGCCCAGATGAAACCAAATGTCTGCACTAGTACCTTCTAACTTTGCCGCTTTTAGCAACCAATCCTCTGCTACTTTGTTATTCTCCTTGGCCAGGGATACCATTCCAAGGAAATGATAAGTAGAACCACTTTCAGGATGCAGTTCTTCTGCTTTTAGAAATGCAGTCTCCGCCTCATCAAGGCGGGTCAAATAATATAATGCTACCCCTGATTTATAATGGCTAAGCCATAGTTCTGGTTTTATTAAAGCCGCAAGGTTGTATTCTTTCAGTGCATCTTCAAACCGACCGGAATTTTTGTGGATGTTACCCCGCTCAATATAAATTTCAGCTACGCTGCGATCGATAGTTAATGCATCCTGCAACGCTGCAAAAGCTTTTTTTTCCTGCTGCATGTGATCATAGATATGGCTCAAGGTGATATAATATGGAATCATTGAGGAATTTCGATTCAATGCAAATTGGACATGTTCTAGCGCCTTTTTATAATTACGGTTCGCAAAATATGCTTTCCCTAAATCGTGATTAACTTGTGGTAGGTCTGGTTTCTGGGCTAAGACCTCTGAAAAATACTGTATCCCCTGTTGAATATTATTATTTTGCACATGTGCCCGGCCTAGCCAATACAAGCCATAAAGACTCTGGGGATCAGCGCTAGTTGCCTTTTCCAACCATAGTATTGCCTGTTCAGTCTTATGCTGTTTTAGATATATATCGCCAAGATTCCGCATTGCTAAACTATAAGTAGGATCGAAATTAATGGCTTTTAAAAAATGGGTTTCAGCTTCATCATAGTTGCCCTGGTCTTTATGCACCATAGCCAGGTTGTTAAGCCCGCTGACATGAGTAGAATCATATTCTATTGCCTGCCGATAACCATTGGCAGCCTTCTTACTATTTCCCTGGTTATAATACAAATTGCCATAGGCCACCCATATATCTGATTGTGATGGATCTTTATCCAAACTCAATTCATAGATCTGGATAGCACGCGGTAAATCCCCCGCACCATTACAGGCCTGAGCCAGTCCGTTTAAGGCTTTAAGATTACTGGAATCCTTTAGAACAATTGCGGTAAATAGTGTAATGGCCTCATTATACCTCCGGGCTTCAATTAAACTAAATCCTTCTTCGACAGAAAGTTGAGGGTACCCAAATGATGACAGAAAGATGGTAAAAATTAATAGGTGATTATTGATAATGATCCCCCCTGCACTATCTTGTAATAAGAATTACAGGTTATGTTTTCAAACAAATCCTTTCCGAATCCTGGCCACTGAACTTCCAATGAGGTGACCATTTCATCCGGACCGAGACCAAATAAAACTCTGAGATCATTGGATGAAAGATAACTAGCTGCAGGGTTAACCCAGGCTACCTGAACTCCAGAATCAGTTGTGATTTTCAGCTTACTACCAATGGCTTCTCTATTACAGGTTTTCCCTTCTAGTTTAAACCCAATCCAATGTCCTTTAGGTTTTCCTTCGTTCAATAATAAATTGGCTTTCCCATTGTTATTTGAAATAGCTATATCAATATCACCATCATTATCAATATCACCGAAAGCTGCTCCGCGACCAACCGTTGGCTCAAGAAGATCACCACCAATGTTTTTTGTTTGGTCTAAAAATGTTTCATTACCCCGATTAATAAATATCTGTTTCTGCTGTGCATGCTGATAATCCCGGTTGAACAATTTTATATTATCAATCACATGCCCATTGACAACGAAAATATCAAGCCAGCCATCTAGATCTAAATCAACAAACTTCGTCCCAAAGCCGAGGAGATGGATACTTGGATATCCAAGACCTGTTCGAAATGTAGCATCTATCAAAAACCCATTTTTCTCGTTCAGATATAATGTGTTGGTTTCACCGCTAAAGTTGGTGACAAATAGATCCAGCCAACCATCACGGTTAACATCACCAAAATCTACGCCCATACCAGCCTCAGCGCGCCCATTTTCATTAAACCCCACACCAGTAAACAAAGCCTTCTCCGTAAAGTGGCCCAAGCCATCATTAATAAATAATAGATTCATCACCTTATCATTGGCTATATAAAGATCCATATCACCATCGTTATCAATATCACCCGGTACGACCCCCAGTCCTTTCCCGCGAGCCTTATTTATACCTGAACGGCCTGACCAATCACTGAAATTCCCCTGGCCATCATTATGGTAAAACATATCTTCAACTCCCTCAAAAAAGTCAGGATCACAATATGCTCTTTCTCCCTGAACTGGTTCACCGCACCAAGGATTATTTTCAATGGAAAATTCCACATAGTTTGTTACATAAAGATCAAGCCAGCCATCGTTATCACTATCAAAAAATGCAGCACTGGAAGCCCAATGAGGATTATCAATACCTACATCAAGAGTAACATCTGTAAAGGTACCATCACCATCATTATGATAGAAAACATCCGGGCCATAATTTGTAACATATAGGTCCGTATCACCGTCATTATCATAATCAGCACAAGCACATCCAATACCATAATTTTTATCACCTACCCCTGCTTCATCAGTGACATCCATCCATTTTTTCCCATCATTTCTGTACAGCTTGTTTTCTAGTATGATTTCTTTATCCCACCCTGGTAAAGGAGCACCTTGAAGAAAATAGGCATCAAGATCCCCATCATTATCGTAGTCAAATAAACAAACTCCGGACCCCATTGTTTCTACGTAGTATTTTTCACCTGTACCGCCATGATCATGAACAAAATTCAGTAGTTGATTATCGGCAACATCTTTAAATACAAGCGATTGTGCCCACCCAATGGATAAAAGCCATGCTAATACCATCAAATAACGTATCATCATTATTTAAAATTACAAAAAAAGCCATCCCTTGAGGGACGGCTTTTCTAGTAATGGTTAACGAATTAAGATTCGCTAGAACGAATAACCAATTGAGAAACGCATTGCGTCGCCTAAAACATCATGGCTACTCATAGCTAGGTCAACCGCAATACCAGCCAGACTTAAACCAGCACCAAAAGACATGGGGAATTGTGGATTGTCCATGTTAAAACTGGCACGAATCTTGGCCAAACCGGCGACAGCAAATTCACCATTTAATGTGAATTCCTGGGCCATGTCAGCGTATTTCGCTACATTTAAACCAGCAACTAAGCCCATATTATCATCTCCGAAGGCCTGACCTATAATACCAAAATTAAAGGTCATCGGTAATGACATGCTGGGGAATTCATCATAGGATGAAGTTGATGGTATATCCACTGGTTTCACATCGGGTCCAAAATTGGATATGGTTGCACCCATGCGAATACCCTGATAGCCGGTACTGAACTGCATACCAACATCAAACGCTGTTCCGCTTATTCCTTCACCATCTATATCCTGTGATACCATTTTCGCGGAACCACCCAGCGAGAACTTATCTGACAAGCTCAACGCATAGCTGAACTGCAATGACATGTCAGCTGCTTTCCAACTCCCATTATTGGCATAGAGGTTCATTGTACCTGCACTCGGGTCGCCAGACCAGCCGGATTTCATTGTTTCACCGTAATCTACATTAACAATACCTAATCCGATCGTACCGCCAGCCATGGGCATGACAAAACCAATACTGGTAATGTTTGTTTCCACCAGCCATTGATTCATGCCTGCAGAAAGACCCATTGATGAGCCGGCTATTCCTGCCGGATTGCTGAATAATGCTGACGCGCCAGATGCCTGTGCCGCTAAACCACCCAAGGCAGCTGTACGGGGATCATTTTGAATGTTCAAGAATTTAAAAGCGACGGAACCAACTTTATCCGCATCGCCTTCTGCAATAATTAAACCAGGAAATGATACAACCAGTAAAAAGGTCGCTGCCCATTTCACAGCTTTCTTTGAGATGAGTGTTTTCATCATTTTAATTCTCCTTTTCTGGTTATCGTATGACTGCAAGTTTGCCGTTCTCGTCACCTACGCGCCAGTAATATATACCAGTGGAAACCTGATTTCGAGTTCTCGAAATCAAGTTCCAATCGTAAGTACCTTTTTCAGCAACAGCATCAGATGTAAATATAAGATTACCTGAAACATCGTAGATTTCAACAATATCGCCAACATCCACATTGTAAAACCGAACGAAATATCCGGTAGCACTTGCAGCACCATGATACTGTTCCATATCTAATGCACGCCACGGATTTGGTGTTACAAACACATCACTTACAGTGTTGTCGTCCAAATCAGTGTATTCTAATACTTCCGGTTTGACTGTAAACATAGGCGGTGTGGTTGGAATCATATCTGCACCATAGGGATCAGCTACCAATGGATAACACATGGTAGAATAGCTTTCTAAGGAAGGTAAAGTGACCCCATGAGTCGCAGAAGCGCCTCCTGCGTCGTAGGCCGCCACATAGTACCAATAATTTACACCAATGGCGACGTTTTCATCGGTGAACATGTACATATCACCCATTTTCATGAATCCGCTGACCATCGCGAAACTTCCATCACTGTATGAAATATCTGCAATTTTAAAGTAAGGTCCACCCGCATTGGGACTGAATGATTTTCCTTGATCAATATCACCTTCCATGGAACCACCGTCATCCAAGTTATCCGCTGTCAGACCAAGTTCGGCAGATGTATATCTCGGTACGGGTGAAGAACGATACACCCTGAATCCTGCAAAATCCGCTGCACCGATATCCGGATCCACAGCTGTAATTTGGGCATCACTGTAAGACCAGTTAACTACAGCATACCCACTTGGATTCGTGACTACGCCATAAGTTTTACTATCTGTATCCCAAGCAATTTGAGGTGCTGCCGGTGGTTTTGGCAGATCAAAATCCCAATCATACGCCTGTCTAGCATTCGCAGCTGCTTTTTTGGCATTCGCTAACCCTGCGCCAGCAAGTACTGCCACAACAAAGGTTGCCGTTTCACCGGCGGCTAAAGGACTAACAGAATAAGACTGTAAATAACGCATATCCATTGCCGGTGGATTGTTGTCTTTCTTATCACCAGAACCACTTACCATGGTAGCCATGGCATAACGAGCGGCAGCTGTTTGCGGGTCTTCGTCTCCTGTCCACCACATATGATTCACATCACTGGCTGTCAAACTACTATATGCAGTTCCATTGATCTCCAAAACTGTTTGAGAAACGCGCGTACCACGGTATTCCCGGTTCGGATCATCAATGCCGAAATCATTTACTGCGGAAGACTGGTCATCGCCATCCAATTCCATGGTCAGCATATAATCATGGTCATAGTCAACAATGTCATCGGTCCAGAAGGGAAAATCCCAATCAGGATAGGGTACGTTCCAGGTACAATCATGATCTGCTTTGGAACCCAACACAAGTTCATCTATGTCTGCACTGCCGGTATTGGTAACACTGATCTCTTCCACAACAAAATCATTGTAATCATAATCACCTACTGCATAATAGTCGTTCGTTGACCCTGGAAAACTCCATGATTTACGAATAGCATTCACTGTTAGATTTGCTTCCGGGATATACCATGTTGAATTACTCACCCATGGTTCCTTATTGTAAGCATTATCTTCATCTGCCCAGGCCATACTTGTGGGGCCTGGCTCTGTACCGCGGGTCAATACATATTCACCAGTTGTTCCTTCTATGAATTCACTGCCTACTTTGGCGATGATCCAGTAACCGGCACGGCAGTTATAATTCAACCAGCCGTGACCACCGGTGCTGAATGTACCAGGATAAACCCAGCCGGGAACAATGGCACTGCAGGTCTGGTCACCGGTATTCCCATAGGAATCCCAGCCCATCCACATGTTATTATTGGTATGGTACACATACGTTTGATCAAGGGCGGGTGCCATCATTCTACCTGCTATCATTCTACCTGCTCTGCGATCCAGGTTCATGATATCCAGCTTGTCTTTAGCCACAAGTCCGGACATCATTGCTAGAGCAACTGTAAATGTCAGCAAAGCCCCAGTAACGGTTTTGCGATTAGTCCATTTCATAATTTTATACTCCTTATTTCTAATCTTTAGGCCGAACATCAATAATCTATAGACACACCAAAGTGCATGGTCATTGGTATTCCATAGGCCATTAAGTTGTTAGCGGGACCTGCAGCTATTTCATGATAATCTGAAGCAGAATCAAAATAAGATCCAGGGTCAGCTATGGCAACAACGTTGCGGCGGTTCAGCACATTCTCGATCATAAAATATACTGTGGGCCGAACCACGCCCAGGTCCATTTTTGCGTCCACACGCAGGTTCACGTCCATGGTTGTAGGTGCTCGTTCTGATAGTGAAGCTCCACCCTGACCGGAGCGTGCCGTTACCGGCAATCCGCTTTGCGAGTTGAATGTTATATTACCACCCACACGGCTGAGGAATCCGCCCAAACTGGTGTGATAGTCTATATAACCATTCATAACATGGGGCCGGTGCCAGTCAAGCGCTGTCATGGACAAAATATTACCGGTCCATGTTCCGCCATCCTGAGTAAGGGAACCAGCCGAGAATTTATCAGAAGCAGTACCTCGGGAAATAGAGTATGTGTAAGAAAATCTACCACTCAATCCTTCCGCCGCACTTTTGGAAACACTTACTTCCAGCCCGCGGACATTACCAAAGTGCTCACTGGTTTTGTAAATAAAGTGTGTCGCCTGATAGGGATCAGATCCGGTCCAAGCTGTGCCATCGTAGTTGCCAGCTGAATCCACAAAAGCTTTGTTAAATACTTCCTGGGCAGAAACCAGATTGGCATAATCCTTGTAATAACCGGAAACATCCACTTTAATCCCATTGGCCATGCTGTACTGCATACCCATTTCATATATAGTGGTTTCCTTGGGGTCCAGGTTGGGGTTGCCAATATAGACAAAGTAACCTGATTCAGTTCCGCCATCCATTTGTACCAAATAATTCTCAAACAGATCATAAAATATTGGTCTCTGGAAAAAAGAACCATAGGCATAGCGGAAAGCCATATTATCACCCACTGGGAATGATACACCCAATCTGGGGCTGATCTTTGATTTCGTTTCCGGTGCCCGGCGCTGACTGGGATCAAAAGGATTAATAGCTGTGTTTTCCCACATAGTTTTTCCATCAGCATCAACATTCCACAAGCCATCATCTACATTTACATTAAAGGCATCATAACGCACGCCTACATTCACGATCATATCATCAAATTCCATTTGATCCTGGGCAAAAGCAACCATTTCCGAGGGGGAAACATTGGGAATATTCTGGTTTTGAATCCTTGACTTCATTGGATCTGCAGCAACTTCTGCGCCAACTGTTCTACCGAACCAGACGTCATGACCCAAACGGTCGATACTGTAACTGCGGGATTCAAAACCCGCTTTAATCATGTGACGATTGTTGATCTGGCTGGTTAAGTATGCACCGATTGTTGTATGGCTTTCTTCTGCTTTGAAATAATGGCCGTATACGTTCGCCAGACTATACCAGGCATTGCTGTTGGTTCTATCTTCCATTTCCCGTGTGTGGTTAGGCCCTTCTGCACTATTATAAACAGCTCCAGCGTTGGTCACTGTTGCAACATCTACAAAGTCAATAAACTTACCGTCTGTTGTTTTAGCGCCATCTGTCTGTGTTTTACTCAAATTATCAAAACGCAGGGTAATATTTGTATTGGCAGACATAACATAATTGAAACTTAAACCAAATTGGGTTGTTTTTTCTTCAGTCATAGGAAATTGGTCTAATGCATAAATCCAATCCCATACATATAATTGTCCCGCAGCACCGGCTGCTTTTTCAGCATCGTAAAGGGGATCATAAAATCCATTGCGTGAATATGTCATGAATTCAGCGCCAATTTTCACATTGCCGCCGAGCTGATAAGTCACCTTAGCTTGGATGCTGGAAAAATCTTCCGCCAAACCGGGTAAACGGCCTGGATCATCGAGCTGGCGCATGGAAGCGACCAGACCTAATGCACCAGTCCCGACACTCACAGTAGCGTCCATGACAGTGGTTGAACCACCAAAAGCGCCTGTGCTGAAATCTGTACCTTTTCCTGCAGCGGCATAGGTTGTATCGCTATCTGGAATTTCCAATGTTTCACTATATACATCATTATCTTTAAATGCTCCCTGATCTTCCCTTAAATAATCGCTGCCAAGCTGTGTGCGAAAACCGACATTCATATGAACACCAGGACTGGCTTCTTTAAGCACGGTATTAAACAGTCCGGACATGGCTTGACCATATTCAGCATTGAATGTTCCCGTAATCAATTGCAATTCGCCAACTATACTGGGATTTACCGGAATGGCTTCACCACCCATAATAGGATTCACAACCGAAGCACCATCCACAAGATACATTTCTTCTCCTGAACGACCACCACGAATATGCAATTCACCGCCTAATTCTATTACACCAGGTAACGTTTTTACGACATCTTTAATGGTTGTAACGCCGAGGCTCGTAACCAAGTCACCGGAAACAATATATTTGCTGGACGTGAGCGTGTTTTCAATGGCTGGTCGCTCTGCTGTAACAGAAACACCGGTCATTTGCAGTGCTTCCGTTATCAGCGCTGCGTTTACCGGTGTGGTTACATCGATGTTAACTTGTACACCTTCAGCCGTATAGGATGCATAACCGATCATAGAAAATGCCAGATCGTAGGATCCCGGGCTAAGGTTAATGATAAAATATTCACCATTTGCATCGGTTGCCGCACCGGAAGACGTCCCACTAATCAGCACATTACAGCCAACAAGGGGCTCACCCGATCCACTGTCCGTTACACGACCGGCGATTTTTCCTGTCTGACCGGCCGTTAAAAGCACCATTGACAGGGTTATTGCAATAACACATTGTAGTAATCGCATACCATTCTCCTCAATTAAAAATTGTATTTATTGACATTAATTAGATATTTCTGCTATATGATTCTCATAACTACTTCAGTAATACTAAGTATGAGTTTTATACAAATCAACAACAAATTAATATTGTATTCCTATTCGTTGCATTAATTAAATAAAAAAAAATAATTATAGTGTTCAGTAGTATGTTAAATCTACATACTCAATTCTCAAATTTCTATGGCTACCGCTAAAATGCATATACCGACTTTTGAATGGAATATATTTTGGATTACATAGCACTGGGTGTGATGATCCGTCAAAAACCAGCCATATCATTGCATATAGTTTAGATTCACTATTACTTTTCAACCTCAACTGGTGGAAAAACAATGCAAGATCAATTGATTCAATACCTCACGCGTCTGGTGCAGATTAATTCCGTGAACCCGGATCTTTCAACCGCCGGTCAAGGAGAGCGGGAGATTGCAGAATATATCCACCGTCATTTCCAGCTGTTGGAGATCCCCTCTGAGATTCATACCGTGATTGATGACCGCTGCAATACGACCGCAATATTAGCCGGTGAAGACAAAGACAGAATATTACTTCTGAACGGTCATATCGATACGGTGGGCGTCGAAGGTATGGATGACCCCTTTACCCTGAAAAAAGCAGGAGACAGACTTTATGGCCGGGGCACATATGATATGCTGGCTGGGTGTGCAATTCAAATGGGTCTGGCCAACTATTTTTCCCAGCATTCCTCTCCGATCACTTTAGTATTTACCTTCGTAGCTGATGAAGAAAACCTGAGTATTGGTATGGAACATCTGGTTGAGCATTTCCTCCAAGCGCTACCGGTAAAGCCCTTTCTGGGAATTTTTTTGGAACCTACTGAAGAACATATCGGCATCAGTCATAAAGGATTCGCCTGGTTCGAAGTAGAGATTAAAGGGCTGGCAGCACATGGCAGTCGTCCAGAACAGGGGGTAAATGCCATTTTTCCGCTTAGTTATGCTCTTAAAGAACTGGAAACGATTAACCAGGAATTAGCTGCCGAGAAACCCCACCATTTTTTGGGTCATGCTACCCTCCACCCGGGACTCATTTCCGGCGGTTCATCCCAAAGTGTAATCGCTGCCAGAGCTAAACTTAATTGGGAACGCCGCATCCTGCCCGGTGATCGACAGGAAAAGCTGGATAGGGAATTGCAGCGCGTGATTTCTGCTGTTGAAAATGCAACTGGGGATCAAAAGATCATGGGTCGACAAATTTTCAGCCGTCCTCCCAATGAATCATCAGAAAACAAACTGATTGGAAAATTAAAACAAGCCGCCGGAGATAAAGAATATTGTGGCATGTCATACTGGGCGGATTCTGCACTGGCAGCACAGGTAGGTATTCCGTCTATTCTATTTGGACCTGCCGGGCACGGTGCTCATGCCGATGACGAATGGGTCAGTGCTGAAAGTATTTTCAAGACATATGAAGCCATGAAAAAGTTCATACTGGATTTGGGAGACTGACTGCCCTAGCTGCGCCCTCTCTTATGGCAACCCTGAAACGTGATCTTGGTAAACTATCCGGTTATGCTACCATTATTGGTATATTGGTTGGAGCAGGTATTTTTCGGGTTACCGGTGAGGCGGGTGCTTTGGCTGGTTCTGCCGTTCCGCTGGCCTATCTTATTTTCGCACCAATTGTAATCTGTACTGCTTTGGCATATAGTGTATTTGTTTCCACACCCCTGGGGATGCGTCCGGGTGGTGCTTATATTCATATTTCACGCACATTTGGGAACTATTACCTGGGTTTTATTGCCATGTGGATGAAGCTGCTGGCATTTATTGGAGCCATCTCATTCATGTCCACCAGCCTGGGAGAATACATGACCTTTTTTCTGCCGGGTACAGATCCACGACTGTGGGCGTCTTTAACCATGATTTTATTTTACGGAATAAATCTTTTCGGTGTCCGCCACTACGGGTTAATCCAGACCATCATGCTGGGTATTTTAATTGTAAGTATTCTGGTTTTGGTGATTCCCGGTCTTTTTGCAGTTAATATGAAATATTATGATACTCTGCTACCCAAAGGAATTAGTGGACTTCTAGCGGCCATGCCCATGCTCTTTTTCAGCTATGCTGGTTTTGAAACGCTGGCCCAAGTGGCCGGGGAAACCAAAGATCCCACCCGAACACTCCCAATGATTTTTGTTAAAGGAGTCCTCGTATCGGTGGTCATATTCTTTTTTATGGCTTTCGTAGCTTTTGGTGTATTGCCAGCTGAAACACTAGCCCAATCCCAATCTGCTATGGCTGATGCCGCTGCCGTGTACTTACCACCCTGGGGTGCCAGAATTGTGGCCATTGGTGCGATGAGCGCTTTTTTAACCAGTATCAATGGTTCCATTTTGGTGCCATCCCGCATGCTGTTTGTGTTTAGTGAAGATCGACTGCTTCCACCTTTTCTGGCAGCAGTCCATCCCAAATGGCGCACACCCCACGTAAGCCTCATCATCAGCGGAATCATTTGCACGGGATTGGTGTGGACCAAGTCCGCTTACTTTCTGATGAATACAGGACTGGTCGGTATTTTTATTATTTATATCATGCAGGGGATAGCACTGGTTTGTCTGCCGACTGTAAACCAGGATTTATATCAATCAGCTAAGTTCAAACCGCCGGTCTGGGCCCTGTATATTCTGGGAGGTGTAACGATCATTTCGATGAGCTTCTTTTTGGTTCAGATTATTGCCGATGTTTTCCTGTGGACCTTGGGCGGTATAGCTCTCGGCACCCTTGTATACATTGCCGGCAGAGCCAGTGGGAAAAAGGAAGGATTTAATTATGAAGCACGCATGGCCCGGGATTTTCATCTATTGGAACAGGAGGCGTAGAAATGGCTTTTATTAAAACAGTTGACCCACAGGATGCTGAAGGTATCGTAAAACAGGAATACGAAAAAGGAGTCCGCCGCTCAGGACGGGTATTCAATATCCTGAAAATAATGAGTCTCAGTCCAGTGGCCCTGAGAGAATCCATACGCATGTATCTGGCGATCATGTACGGCGAGTCAAAACTGTCACGAGCCCAACGGGAGATGCTGGCAACCGTGGTGTCCCAGGTGAACCATTGCTATTACTGAATTGAAGCCCACGGGGACGACTTCCGGGATGAAGTCAAGGATGAAGAAAAAGCTCGGCACCTTAAACACGACTGGCAAACCGCAGACCTATCAGAGGAAGATAAAGCTCTGTGTTCCTGGGCCGTGAAGCTTACCCTTACCCCTGCGGAAATGTTGGAATCAGATGTTCGTGATTTGGAGACGTTCGGTTTTTCTCAAAACGCAATAAGTGATGCTGCTCAGGTTATAGGATATTTCAATTATATAAACCGTGTTGCGGATGGGCTAGGGGTGGATCTGGAGCCAGAAATGAAATGAAAAATACCGACCAAAAAGCAAAGGGAATCGAATCTCTTAACCAGGAATTCCGCCACTATGAACAGGTAAATAAGGATCAGGTCTACCATCTTTCTGAAAATCCCCAGGAGGAAGAATTTGATACTGACTTTGAAATTAAGACGATTGATTTTGCATTGTTCCATAGGGATCGTACCCGTTTTATTGAGGAACTGGGTTTAGCCCTGGCAGAAATTGGATTTGCAATAATTTCCAACCATGGTGTAGACCCGGACCTGTATCATCAGGCCGAGGAAAAAATTATTGAATTCTTCAATACCACTATTGTTGAAGAACGGATGCATTATAAAGCCCAACGCCAGGGCTCCGTCAACCAGGGTTATTTTCCAATCAAGACCACCACCATTATCCACCCGGACTTGGTGGAAGGCTGGGTGTTCTGCCGGCGGGCATTTAACCTGGACTGCGATTCAAGCTATCAAGAATCGGATTTTTGGCCCTTGCCAGGCTTCGAGCCCTTTTTCCGACAAATTGTCTTGGCGCACGAAAAGCTTATTCTGCCGCTGATGCAGAGCATGCTTGCTTACCTGGGAGCGGACCCCACCGCATATGACCAAAAGCTGACCAAAACAAATTTTGGTTTCCGGTTGAATTATTATCCGCAGCTGACTAAAGACCAGCTGGATTCAGGCGGTGGACGCATGTTAGGCCATGAAGATATTGATTTATTTACTATCCTGCCTTCCCAGAGTGTAGAGGGTCTCCAGGTGTTGAATCGTAAAAACATGAAATGGATACGCTTGAATCCAAAATTTGGTGATATCATTCTCAACACTGGTGATTATATGCAGCGGATCAGCAATGATATTTTCCCTTCTACCACTCACCGGGTTAGTCCGCCAATAGATTCGAATTTGATGGGTAAACCACGCATTTCCTTTCCCATGGCAATTTATATATGGGAGGACGAGATCCTGGAAGTTCTGCCGAATCTGAAAAATCCGAAATATGAATCCATCCGTGCAGAAAAATTCCATACCAGCATTACTAGTAAATATTACGGAGATGATTACTCAGCAGATGTAAAAGATTAGTTTCTAGATATCCTTCACTTTGGGTATGCGCCTGATAGAATTTGGCTGTAAATAAAAACTTAGATTTTAGCCAAACTAGATGATCTCCCTTTTTTTCTTCCAATACAGGTAAGCAGGAATACCTAAAAGAGTAAGCCCTAATCCCATTAATGATTGTTCCGGTGATTCAAAAAACGTATTCACCATTATTACTGATGAAAATATTATGAAAAAAGCTGGGACATACGGATAGCCCCATACTTTATAGGGCCGCTCTAGGTTCGGTTGTTTTTTCCTTAATACAAACACGGTTGACGATGCAGCGATCCACATCATAAAATTCACAAATACCACCAGCGTGATCAATTCCTCAAACGTGCCAGTCAAAGTTAAAATTGCGGCCCAAAAACCCTGAATAATAATCGCATTGCCCGGTGTTTTAAATTTTGGATGAACATTCGCTGCACTACTAAAAAACAAATGATCTTTGGCCATAGCATAATAAACCCTTGAACCAACAAGTATATTGCCATTTAAAGCGCCAAACATTGAAACAATAATAACCAAGGTAAACACACCCGCGATCCCTGGTCCATACAGGGTCCTAGCGGCCATTTCCCCAACTTTTATTTCACCTATAAGAGTATCCATTGGTAATACCTTTAAATATGCAATATTTATCAGGAAATACAATACAAGGATCATTATCGTACCAATAATTAGAGCCAAAGGTAGATTCTTTTTAGGGTTCTTGATCTCCCCCGCCGCAAAAGTCACATATTCCCACCCCCCTACTGTCCAGTTTACGGCCACCAAGGCGATCCCCATCCCGGTCAATATTGATCCAATACTCATATCGGTTGGATTTAATGAAAGATCTAAATGATTACCTGTAGAAATAAATAATCCAGCAAGTGCGAACAATAAAATGCTGCCAATTTTCAACACCGTAAAAATATTTTGGACCCACTTTCCAAATACAATACCCAAATAATTTATAAGAGATAAAACAACAATTAGAGACATAGCAAATATCTGCCCACCAGATATTGAAAAACTACCAATACCTATTATACTATTGTGGGTCGATAGGCTGGGATAGAATGAACCTAAATGTTCAGCAATAGCAACAGCAATTGCCGCATTTGTTCCCGATATATAGGCAACAAATGCTACCCAACCAAAAAGGAAACCAGGCAATGGTCCATATGCCTCTCGAAGGTACACATACTGCCCTCCTGCTTTAGGCATTGCAGCACCTAGTTCAGCGTATGTTAGGGCGCCAGCCAGCATCTGTAATCCACCTAAAATCCACGCCAGTAAGATCAAAGATGCAGACGGTAAAGCCTCTGCCATCAATCCTGTGGTCATGAATATACCTGAACCGATAACAATGCCGATCACCATCATTGAACTGTCAAACAATCCAAGTTGGCGCTCAAGTTTTACGGGCTGGTCTTTTTCATTCATTTAAAAATAAGGAAAGGAATTTAATCTTCAGGATAATGATGATAATGCTTTAAATTATTTTGTTATGATACATCGAACTCCAGCAGATTTTCTTGATATTAATACATACCCTCTGGATCAGCCGGAATCAAAAACATGGACAGAACTTGTAAATAGATGCAAAAAGTCATTAAATGAAAAAGGTGCATGCATACTTAAGAATTTTGTTCACCAATCCATTCTCGACAGGATGGTATTGGAAACCGAACGTATTGTAAATAAATCTCATTTTTGCAAGGATAACCATAATGTATTCTTTGAAAAGGATGATACTTCTTTGCCTGTCGATCATCCATTACGGATAAGAGAAGATACATCTCTCAATTCGATTCCTTATGATCTCATGGATCCTGCAGATGCACTACACCAATTATACAATTTGTATCCCCTCATAAATTTCTTATCTGCAGTTTTGGGCCAGACGCTTTATCGTATGGCTGACCCTATGGCAGCGCTCACATTGAACGTAATGAATGAGCACCAAAATCATGGCTGGCATTACGATGAGTCCCAAATAACCATTACTCTGTTAATACAAAAACCTGAAGCTGGCGGCGTATTTGAATGCGTTCCAGATCTGCGAAAATTCGATACAGATGATTATTCAAAACTGGGAGCTATACTGAATGGCTCTGATGAAGGGTTAGTACCTTTGAATGTTGAACCAGAAGATTTACTTATTTTTGCAGGATTTTATTCGCTGCACCGTGTTACACCGGTTGTGGGTAAAACAACTCGCTATGTAGGTACATTGTGTTATAAGGACAGGCCAAACGTATTGAATAGTCCTGAAGTACAACAATTGTTCTATGGCCGGGTCAATCAAGGTTGATCACTGGTTCTCAAATTCAAGAATTTTCTCAAAATGGCGCGGTTCTGCTGAAAAACGCATTTGCTTCAAAATGGCTGTCTCTATTAGCGGAAGGCATCGAGAAGAATAGGAAAGACCCCGGTCCGTTTGCCTGCCAATATACTCCTGCAGACAAAGAGGGTGATTTTTATGATGATTACTGTA
>Ga0208700_1000226_pt1 | contig 20397 bp, 22 predicted proteins | sample DeeseametaMP2016_FD_184179 | JGI IMG/M metagenome (GOLD analysis project Ga0208700, IMG submission 184179) | Marine microbial communities from the Deep Pacific Ocean - MP2016 (SPAdes) | ecosystem: Environmental > Aquatic > Marine > Oceanic | place: East of Hawaii, North Pacific Ocean | collected... | reverse complement strand
GCCATTCCGGCGGTTCCACTGGTGGCAGGTCCATGTTAATCCACTACCCCGAAAAGGATGTGACTGTGGCGATTCTGGTCAATTCTGGTTCCGGTGGAAATTTAAATAAATTAGCGAAACGGATATCAAATCGGTTTATGAAATAATAATGTAGTGGACACCGATCGGTGTCCACTACAAAGATTTTAAAACAAAGAAACATGAAGAAAGATAATGGTTTGATGATTCTACCATAACGCCGTAATGTTGAGTCGAAAGGGTAAAACATGCTTCGACGGTCAACCATTTTATTTTTGATTTTGACTTCCACTGGGATGGCCCAGAAATCCATCGTTTCTGGTAGTTTTAGTTTTCCCTCCAAAATGTTAGGCATTTATTATTTTCATCCGCTAACTGAGACAATTGGTTTTTATGGTTCTTTCCGAACAAATTTTTCTATTTTAGTAAAAGAGAAAAAATCTAGAGATTATGGAACGATTGATGTGGTTGAGGGGACATCCATCTGGAATAAAATTAGTGAAGATCGCCGTTACGCCAGTTTTGCCGCTGGAGTAACCGTGACACCATCGCCAAGGATCACTGGGTTTGCGGGTATGTCCTATGCGAGCATGGTATTAACTGAAAAGTTTGAAGTACTAAATCAGTTTAGCGGCGCTGACCAGAGACAATCATCGCCAATTTATAAACCGGGCCTGTCAGTCGGCCTGATTAGCCGCGGATTCGATAATCGGATTCAAATGATGATTGGATATGATACTTTTCCGAAAGGGGTGACCATCGGTTTGGGGTTTGCACTCCGCAAGTATGATTAAATTTATCCATTCCATAAAAAGATTTATCTTAAACGAGCCCCTGCAAACTGCGGGGGCTTTTTTTTAGATATTATGGAATTAGATAAATTGTATTATGGATGAACCCAATTGGATATCATGGCTGATTTTTATTTTGCTTGTTGTATTAAATTTATTTAAGCTGAAAAAAGAAAAAAAATAGATTGTATGAAATTTTTTGGACCATTATTTATCCTCTGTATCATTTTATCCTGCAATAAGAACGATGATAATTGTGCCGAGCATCATTTAGATGCCTGTAATACCGATGAACCAAAAACAAATATCGAGATAAAAAATAAAAGTGCTTATAATTTTTGTAACGTGGTGCTCAATCCCAAAGGGAAATATACTAACTACGGGGAAATTAAGGGCGGAGAAACCTCCTGTTATAGTGTATATGAAATATTGACGAATGAATTGCGGGGTGCGCCGGGCCAATGGAAGGCTTGAAACCCATCCCATTCGTAACCATATCCATAAGTGGCATAGAGTTTATCAAACACATTATTCACTTTTATCAATACGTCTAACCCACCCCATTTGTATGTGGCACCCACATTTAATAAGCCATAAGGATTAATCATTCCCGGTTCTGAGTTTGCATTATCCACATACATATGCCCTACCCGTTTCCAGTGGAAGAATAAGAGCATATTTTTCCGGGGACGATAATTCACAGACAGGTTGAATAAGGTTGACGGGAAGTTGGGTAAACTTTTTCCATTATTGAAGAAATTCATGATCAAAGCGCCATTGGCGGAAAGGCTCCACCGCTGATTAAAAGTGAATGCCGCCTCCCACTCAAAGCCGGAATGATCCGTGGAATCCGCAGAATAATAATCGTATTCTCCTTCTTGAGATACATTTATATTTTTTAGCTGTTCATTTAGATATTGAATTCGATAACTGTTGAACCGAGCATGGCCTTTTGAAAAAGTAAAATCAATTCCCATTTCTAAATCAGTAATAACTTCCGCCGCTGCCATAACAGGTTCTGCCCACACATCATCTGCATTAATAATCTGATTATCCGCCGGTTCTTTCTGCGCTTTTCCCCAATTCACAAACCAATGGAGAGAATCCCCTATGTCCCAAATCATGCCAATCCGCGGATTTAAGAAATCCCAGTTCGCTGATAAACTATGTCCTGCAGCATGACCAATCGTTTCTTGTTCCAATATCCATCGGTGGCTTTGATTTTGAATATCCGCCATGATGGTAAAAGGCTGACCTATGGGATGCCACACCAAATGACCAAATCCTGTCACAGAACTTTTCTTACCCACATAGCGATAATACCGATACCAATCGTCACCCAGGGCAGCCACCAAATTCACGTCAGAAAATTGGGATACTTCTCCATAGTGATCTCCCGTATATTTCCGAAATTCTCCGCCAATGTCTATACGAAGTTCCTCGTTTTTCCATGTAACCGTGGGTACAACACCATAATAGTTATTATCAATCCATTTTCTTCGAAGCAAATCTGTGGATAGGTTTTGCTCTTGTGAATCCGTGTATTGATTATTTACATCCAAATTGTACGAATAATAATCACGTCCGGTTTTTTGCACTTCGTAATATCCTTTCCCCCTAACCAGATAACTGACGTTCCGAAAAAATATATTATTTGAAAGACGGGATGTGGTATTGAGTGAATATATTTGTTGAACGAAATCATCGGTAAACGCTTGATACCCGGCCCGGCGTTTCATTCGATCGTTTATATCATTTATATGAATTCCATCCCATAAAAGTTGGGTATTTTCATACCCAAGGTGCGCCCTGAATTTGTTTGTGAATTTTTCTCCACGATGTTCTAGACCAAAGAACATTCCCTTTTGTTTTGAATTGTGGTTTTCACGGTACCCATCTGATTCTACTTGAGAAGTACGAATCGTTAAACTGAGGTCCTCTCCTAAATCTTTTCCCGAACGGTATCTCAGGGATGTCTTAGAGGTATTCCAGTCTCCTGAGCCGTAGGAAACTTTTATTTCTCGCTTATCGCTGGCAATTTGGGTATTCACATTGATAGATCCGCCAAAAGCTGATGAACCATACAAGCTGTTGCCAATCCCTCGTTGAATCTGGACATCGCTTGCATCTGCCAGTAGATCACCATGATCCACCCAATACACTTGATGGCTTTCATTATCATTCAAGGGAACACCATCAATCATGACCCCAATCCTGCTTTGGTCAAATCCACGAATGGAGACATAAGAATAACCGGTACCGTTCCCACTTTCACTATAGGCCCACACGCCAGGCTCGGATGCGAGTATCATGGGTATATCCCCCACCGTATATCGTGTTTCAATTTCTTTGGCCGTTAAATTAGAGAAAGATACAGGTGTTACGCCCGCAATTGCCCGCATTGCATTGACAGTAATTGCATCACTCTCTAACACCGTTGGCTCCATAATAATTGTCATGGATGGACGCGGATTGGTGGAAATCTTTTTATATCCTATATATGAAAATGATATTTCAAACCCATCTTGAACGATTATTGAAAAGGCTCCTGTTTCATTGGATGAGGTGCCGGATTCACCGGCAAGGATATTTACGCCCACAAGTGGCGTATGCGATTCTCCTTCTACTACAATTCCACTCACCTCAATGGATTGAGGAAAAATATGAGTATAACTCAGAATTATAAGTACATATGAAAATCGCAAATATTGTTTCATAATTTGATCATTCCTACGCTGGCATTATCCAGATCAGGTTCATGGGTGTTTTCTCAGCCATTTTGACCTGGTTCAAAACAGCACCCCATTTGTTAGGGGAAATTAATATTTGCTGTATAGGTATTCCAACTGATGGTTTACCCTCATACTTGTTTCATTCATGACAATTCCCCTATTTTCACGTATTAATAATTCAAGGAAAATCCATGTCCAATAAACAATATCCAGAAATTACCATTAAAGCCGTCCTTTTAGGTATTCTGCTTTCTATGATTCTTGCAGGCGCCAACGCCTACCTCGGCCTTTTTGCCGGGATGACCGTATCCGCTTCCATTCCAGCAGCTGTTATTTCTATGGGGGTTTTATCTTTATTTAGAAAATCAAACATATTAGAAAACAATATTGTACAGACGGCTGCATCAGCCGGGGAATCTTTAGCCGCAGGTGTCATTTTTACCATTCCTGCACTTGTATTGCTCGGATATTGGACAACTTTTGACTATGTTGAAGTGGCCAAGATTGCCGCAATCGGTGGTGTGATCGGTGTCCTGTTCACGGTTCCATTGCGCCGCGCTTTAATTGTGACAGCGAAATTGAAATACCCGGAAGGTGTTGCAACGGCGGAAGTTTTAAGGGCTGGTGATGAAGCCAGAAAAGGTGCGGCAGATGATGGGTCCGGCGGATTGAAAACGATTGGACTTGCCAGTTTGGTTGGCGGTGTCATGAAGGTATGTCAACAGGGATTTGCCATGTGGCATGCAGAAATGGCCGGCGCTGCAGTGGTGGGCAAATCTATTTTTGGGATTGGAACCGATTTATCTCCGGCCTTGATTTCTGTGGGATATATAGTGGGTAGAAATATCGGAATCCTTGTTGTGGCTGGTGGATTGATTTCCTGGGCGATTGCTATCCCCATTTATTCTGCCATGGTGGGATTTGAAGGGGATGCTTTGGATTCCGCCTGGAATATCTGGAATTCTAAAATTCGATATTTAGGTGTGGGCGCCATGGTTGTGGGCGGTGTCTGGTCTCTCATAAAATTATTTAAGCCATTGGTCGAAGGTATCAAAGCCAGTCTGGATGCAGTCAAAAATCGTTCCAGTGATAAAGATGTTCCTTTGGAAGAACAGGACATGCCAATCAATTATGTAGCCATTGCACTTCTGGCGTTATTGGTTCCTGTTTTTCTCCTTTATTGGGATATAATTGGATCGGTAGGAATTGCCGCTTTGTTGTCTGTTGTTATGATGGTGTTTGGATTTTTATTTTCTGCCGTGGCCGCCTATATGGCTGGTGTAGTGGGCTCATCTAATAACCCAATTTCTGGTGTAACAATCGCTACAATTCTATTTACATCCCTATTATTATTGGCCATCCTTGGAACCGGCTCCGGGGTAGGCGCTGCCAGTGCCATAATGGTGGGAGCCGTTGTATGCTGTGCCGCCGCCATTGGCGGAGACAATCTCCAGGATTTGAAGGCAGGACATATTCTTGGTGCAACACCGTGGAAACAGCAGGTCATGCAAATTGTGGGTACCCTGGCAGCCGCAGTTGTACTTGGTTTGGTTTTAGATATTCTCCATACGGCCTACACCATTGGATCTCCCACCCTTTCCGCCCCTCAAGCCACATTGATGAAGTCGGTTGCAGATGGTGTATTTACAGGAAATCTTCCATGGAATTTTGTCTATATGGGTGGTGTGATTGCGATCATTTTAATTCTAATAGATTTGAGACAAGAAAAAATCGGGTCTGACTTTCGGGTTCCTGTATTAGCGGTTGCTGTGGGTATTTATTTGCCTATCACCTTGACTGTACCCATATTTATGGGCGGAATGATTAACCACTTGGGTAAAAAAGCCGGTGGTTCCAAATCATCTGAAAAACGCGGGCTCCTTATGGCATCCGGTTTGATTACCGGTGAAGCACTTATGGGTATTCTTGTGGCCGTACCAATTTTCCTCACAGGACAAAAAGACTGGTGGCCGAATTTTGACGGATTTGGATTGATGGGACCAGCCTTATTTGTTGGTGTAATATATTGGGTGTATAAATCGGTCTCAAAAAAGTAGATCGATGAAAATATCAGACAGCCTTCTGAAAAAACTTCCCAAAGTGGAACTCCATTGCCACTTAGATGGCTCTCTGCGTATAGAAACTATTTTAGACTTGGCCCAGCGGCACAATGTGTCGCTGCCAAGTTCTGACGCTTCAGGATTGAGAAAAATCCTCTCAATTGGAAAAAAACGGGGAACATTGGAAGAATACATTGCCCGCTTTGACATAACACTCAGCGTCATGCAGACACCAGATTCCCTCAAACGAATCGCCTATGAATTGATTGAAGATGTGGCCGCCGAAAATATTCGGTATATTGAAATTCGCTACTCCCCTATTTTACATACATCCAATGGAATGACATTAGAAGAAGCGATCATTTCTGTTCGGGATGGACTGAAGAAAGGTGAAAAGGATTTTGGTGTAAGGTCTGGTATTATCGTTTGCGGCATCCGGCATATTTCACCGGAAGCATCCTTGAAATTAGCTGATCTTTGCGTCCGATTTAAAAATAAAGGTGTGGTTGGTTTTGATTTAGCTGGTGCGGAAGAAAACTTTCCCGCCAAAGATCACCGGGAAGCCTTTTATATGATTTTGAATCATAATATCAATGCCACTATTCATGCAGGAGAAGCATTTGGGCCTACTTCCATTCATCAGGCAATTCATTATTGTGGCGCCCATCGTATTGGACATGGTACCCGTTTAAAAGAGGATAAAGACTTAATGCGTTATGTGAATAATCATCGAATCCCATTAGAGATTTGTCTTACATCCAACTGGCATACCTATTCGGTTCGATCGCTTAAACGACATCCAATGAAATTTTATTATGATCAGGGTATTCGAGTTACACTTAATACGGACAACCGTCTCATGTCTAATACAACACTCACCAAGGAGTTTGGACTTGCCAGAGATTTATTTGGGTTTACCCTACATGACTTTCGTGAAGTGACGATTGTCGCCATGAAATCAGCCTTCTTTCCCCACATGGTTCGGAAGGAAATGATTAAAAATATTGCGGCAGAATTTGAATCTGAATTTGGAATTTTACCGGAATATATTGAACAAGGATAAATTTATTATTACGATTCTTTAAATTTTATTTTATTCTTCGCTTTTTCAATTATATTGTGAGTCCACCGCTTAACAGGAGGAAATACACTGCCTAACAATAATAAACCGGAGATACCAAATATCCAGCCCTGGAAGATGGGAATTAAACCGCCCAGGAATCCAATGATGACCAAAACGATCCCCACAATTACTTTGATTAGTTTTATGACAGTTTTCATTCTCTGATGACCGCCACCTTTCCAATTGTGGCTGCACCACTTTTATCATAAACAGCAATAAGGTAAATACCGGTCCCGACCAATTGGCCGGATGTATCTCGTCCATCCCAATATGCTTGATATCCTTGAACTTCGGAATTGGGGATAGATCGCAGCACCTCTCCATTAAGGGTCATTATTTTAAGTGAACTTTCATCTTTTAATCCTTCAACAGTCATGGGTATTGAACTGGGAATACGAAATGGACTGGGGAAAATATTTACAGAATTATATGATTTTTTTTCTTCTGAAAAAGGAATGCGAATAACACTGACCCCTTTATCCGTGGCGATATATGCTATCCCTTCGTCCGTATCAAAAGTCACATCATTCACATGGTTAGAAAGAAGATTGCTGTTACTTTCATTTAATCCATTAATGTCGGGCCAATATTCGCCATTTTCATTCACAATATGAACACCATCAGTTTCAGAAGTCACCCAAACATTTCCCCTGGGATCAAACCGAATTCGTGAATGCGAATTAAAAACAACATTGGGAAAATAGGGAAATAATTCTCCATTGGTTCCAGTTGGACCGGTTTGGCTCACGGGATTCGTATCTGAAACCTGCAGATCTTTATGAATGAGTCCAATCGGAGTGAGAATCCATAATCGATTTTTTGCTGAAACATTTATATCCAACGGAACACGAATCATCATCCCTGGATCCACACTTTCCTCTATCCATATCTCACTGGTTGGATCCATCACATCCCCTGAATATTTATACATCACGAGTCCCGAAGGCGAACCTATCCAAATCCGATTGAAATTATCAGCTGCAATAGCATTTGAACTATTCGATAAAATTCCCCCACTTTCATTGATGGAAAAGTGCCGAGACAAACTCCCATTGAATACACTGAGTGGCTGATTATAATTATTGCTGGACGTACTCCAAATATTATCCTTTCCATCCAGGGCAATTCCTGAAACAATAAATACTTCATCCTCTGTCGATTGTGTTTTTGGAAAATAAAGTTGATGTACTTTAATACCATTGGATACATCCAGAGCAACAATACCTGCCGAGGTTGAATTGATTAATCCCATATATACATTTCCGTCCTTACCCAAAATCATCCTTGATACCCTGTTTCCCAAATTGATGGTACTTTGTTCAAGATTCAGCTGTGTAGAAAATCCCACAGAATAAGCGAAAATAGAAAGGTTTGTCCAACCACTCAAAGAAATACCCCTTTCGTTGGCCATGATGAGTTTATTGTCAGGGGTTATTGAAATAACCTGCGGCGCAGCAATGATAGGTTCATTCCCTGCAATATGGCTCAAAGTTGACCCATCAAATTGAGCGAATCCAAGGTTGGTACCGATTATGGACGATGAATTACTAATGGTAATATCAGAAAAATGAAAACCCGCATCAGAAAATTGTTTTTCGAACATATCAGTCCCAATTCGATAAATAGCTGAATCTGTAACAGCCATATAATCCAATAGTCCTCGAACTGCAATGGATCGAATCGTGCTAAACTCAGATTGGTTAGTCACCAGGGGAATGGGATTTTGACCCAATTGAATTGAATAAATAGCTTCAGAAGTTACCAGAGCTAATTCATTATCTTTTTCTGCCATGGCAATGATGGGTAACTCATCTTTATTAAATCGATTTTCCCAAAATATAGGGTGGGTTTCATGAGGATTACCCCCAATGAGTCCCAAATCGGTTAACAAAATGAGATCATCCCCAAATTTTACAATATCATCAATATACCCAATATCATCCCGTCCATAGAAATCCCTATAATATGTCTTGCCTTTCGAATGAATAAATTCCATGATTCCCCAGACACCGTTTTGCTTAACGGCGCCATAAACCATATCTTTATATGTGACAAATCCTGATACAGCTTCTATATCCAATTGAAACCAATCTAATCGTTTTTCATCTATTAAACTCCAGACTTGAACACCTAAATCACTTCCAATCCATATGAAGCCTTTGGGTCCTTTATGGACGGTTATTAAATCTGTATCAACCAATCCTTGGTCTTTAGTATAGACCGTATAATTTCCAGAATTTAAATGATAGACGCCTAATCCGCCTTGAGTGGCCAAAATGATTGTATCTCCAGAACTGATGACAGATCGAACATTCAAAGATGAGGTAATAGATTTCATTTCTCCTATACGGACTTGAGATAAAAGAAATCCGAATGCTAAATAAAAAAGGAAGGTTCGTCGGATAAAATATCCCATTAAATGCTAAATGGTGCCGGAATGAAACAGAGGATAAAAATGATTAAACATGCATATCCTACCCGAATATTATTTTGGGATAGGGGGGCATGTATATCCTGAATTGGCGGGTGTTTTGTTGAGCGCATGAGAATAAGAATTAGAATTCCCCAAACCAGCCAATTCAACGAAAAGAAACTTAAGGGAATTAATGCAGCAAATGCGGCTTTTGCCACCCATCCCTGCTTTTCACCCATCATAGCATAGGCCACATGACCTCCATCCAATTGTCCAATGGGTAACAAGTTGAGCATGGTCACTAATAAACCTATCCACCCTGCAAATGCAATTGGATGCAGCATAATATCCTGATTTTCCAGTAATCCCGGGTGGGTAATCCAGGTGAGGATTTTCATCAGAATGGAATCTCCCAACATTAACGCACCTTGCACATCCACTTTTTCGACAACTTCCGATAACCAAAGTCCAATGACCAATGCTGGGACAGCAATAATAAATCCAGCGATTGGTCCTGCGGCGCCAATTTGCAGAAGTGCATCCTTTCGATAAATGGGTGATTTAATTTTAATGAATGCACCAAATGTACCAATGAGAAACAGGAAGGGCGGTGCTGGAATAAAATAGGGTAATGTTGCATCTACTTTATGCTTCTGGGCATAAAAATAATGACCAAATTCATGGGTGCCTAAAATCAGCATTAATGTTACTGAAAACGGAATTCCCTTCAATATTTCAATGGGATATTCCCAAATGCGAGCCCCTTCCATCATGGCGCCTGCCAGTAAAGTAGTAAAAACTGTCAGTAAAAATAAAATCCAATGGATCCGTGGAATCGTTGGAATTTTTAATATGACATTATCTTCCCCATCCTTCACTCTTAAGTATAAGTCACCATTATTATTTTTAATGGAATAATTAATTTCTTCTTTTTTAAGAATAATATCTAAATCATTTTGAACGCTATCATTAATTAAATTCCCCACCGCCAACCATTCTCCTTTATTTGAACCGATTTGAGAAGGACGAAATTGTTGGTCCAATTTTTTTAGTAAATTTCGGAATTGTGTTTCAGTCATGATTCTGGAATAAAAATAGAATGATAAATTACAACGAACTAAATAGGAATCAGTTTCAAAATATAGAAAAAAACAGCCTTGAAATTCTGAACACTGATTTCCTGCGTTTATCGAAGGATGAGGTGTGAAGAATCTCAAACTATATTTAAAACTGAAACAGTTGTTTGAGATCCTTCCCCCAACAAGTGGAGATCAGGATGACAATATCGAGGTTACCTATTCTTTATATTAGAGTGTTTCTCCTGTTTTTCTTTTAGTAATTCATGCATGCCCCGACTCTGCATATCCAATGTGAGTTGGTTAATCCAATATTTGGTTTGAGCTACATATTGATCAATCACTTTTTTGGGTACTTGTTCAGCCTGCATATGAACAATAATCATGGCGGAAACAACTGGAACAAAATCCATCAATGGATCCTCATAAAAACGATCTAACTGACGAACTGTTTCCCGGGGTGTAAGATAATCAACCCGATCACCATAAAGACTATCGGCAAATGCCTGTTTCTCTCCCCATACTTTCAGATAATAATACAAACGGCCATCCAATATACCCGTAAGGTAAGCGGATTTTATTCGATAAGTCATTTCAGGATTTCCTTCAACCCGTTTGACTACTTGCTCCCAATCGGTACCATCCCAAAGTAGTTTGTTCTGCTTCTCCAGGATTTGACTCGACAAAACAAAGGGGAAAAGGATGGATAAAAGGACGATCTTCATCAAAATGGATTTCAGGGTTTCACTCCCTTCTTTATGGAGTATTTTTCAATCATAGTGTATATGAAATATGCGAAGCCGAAATGAGCCAAATGACTAAAAATAAAAATAATAGAATACTTGCCCAATGGGATACCCCAAATAATTCAAAAGGCGTATATGTGTTTAAATATTCAGCGATTGCTGAACGCATAACAAATATTTATTCTTCTTTATCCTGGATTTTATTCTCTCCACCGCCAATTTTCTGCAGCTGAACCATTGCACCTAAAAGCATTATGATAGCCAACATCCAAATATTATTGAAAGAATTTCCCGCCGATCGTTCCATCCACCCAAAGATAAAAGTCCCAATAGCCCCAAGAATAAAGACTAACCCTATACCGAGGCGAACTTTAATTTTTAAAGATTCATTCATGCATCAGACTTTTTATTTACAGTCTTTTTTGCTGGTGATTTTTTGGTAGCGGATTTTTTCGGAGTCGATTTTTTAGCTATTGTTTTCTTCGGTGCAGATTTTTTAGCAGTTGTCTTTTTTGTAGCAGGTTTTTTATCCGTCGTTTTTTTCGGTGATGCCTTAGCTTTTGTCTCTGCTTTAGGAGCAATCTTTACGCTGGTTTTTACCCCAGATGCCACTGCCGCAAGTTTTAATGCTTTTAGTCGGGCTCTATTCTTACGATGTTTTTTTGCAACACGTTTATGTTTTTTATTCATTTTCTTTCCTTTTAATTCATAAAATCTTATGTGAACAATTGTGAATCCCCGCATTCCCTCTCTTTGGTCGGGAGCATGCTATCCCCACTACAGCGTTGGACAGGCTGGCGGGCAGGAAATCCACTGCCCAAGTTTTTTGCGGGAACGCTTGGGAATCGAACCCAACTCCCCGTTTATCACGGGGACAACGGTGTTGAAGACCGCGAGGGGCACCAGCCTCCTAATCATTCCCATTTTTTCAAACCACGAAGTTTACTAAGAAACACTAAAATTATTAGCGGCTCTTTGCGACCTTAGCGGCTTATTCTTAACTAACCCGGTTATTCGGGGTTGTTTAAGACCCGGAAATCTAATCCAAATTTCTTTTTTAATTTCCGTCCAATTTTCTCTGCTGATGTTTTCGTTTCGAAACGCACAATTCGAACAGCATGAAGTCTCTTTCCATTGGAATTAACAGAATGAACTTCTGTAGCATATCCATTTCCCTGGAGCTGTTTTTTTAGACGATTAGCATTGTCAAATTTACCGAAAGCTCCCACCTGAACTACCCATGGTTTTGGAATAATTTTGGGGACAATAATATTACGTGCAGCTTTAAAAGACTTAATTCGACTGCTTGTCGTACCCGGATCTAATCGTACCAATTTGGCATCGCGGGCAGAATTGTCTAAACCATCAATTCCATATTGCTTATAATTAAGACTTGGGTATAATTGTTTCATCACCCTCAATGTTGACTTTGCTGATTTCTCTTCCCCTGTTGCATGAAAGGCATTTACCATTAGGTCCAATGCCCTTTGATGGTGATCTCCCTGAGGATATTTTGATAATACTGATTTGAACTGGACGCTAGCTTGAGAGTATAACCCTCGGGAAAATAAGTATTCTCCAATCTTCATGGCAGATTTGGATGCATAATCTGATTCGGGAAAGTTCTCAATCAAGTTCTTGAATTGGACCAATGAACCATCACCATTTTCATTGATCATGGCCTGGAGAAAATAGACACCGGCCTCATCGGGATATCGATTCAATAATTCTGGAAGTATTTCCCTGACTTCATCCATTCTACCCTTTTCAAGAAGGGTTAAATATAAATCTATATTTTGGGCGGATAAATGCCATCCCCAGAGGACAGCTATCAGAATAAATCCACGTTTCTTCATTTCTCATCTTTACGGGTTAGTAATTGAATTATGTCATCGATTTGATTTGATAATTCATGGGGTTTGGATACATGAAGGGACAACTTTAACCGCATTAACAGAGCATGGATAGAACCATCATTTTTAGTCAGAGCATCTTCAACAAGCGTCAAAGCATTACTATGTTCCCCTTTCTCTTCCAGCACATTGGCTAATTTTGCTAACGCATTTAAATTAGCGGGATCTTCATCAAGAATGCGTTCATAAAACTTTTCCACTTCACTGAAACGCCCAAGGTCGAACAATGCCGATTCAATTTTAGAATACACTTGTCGTCCTTCATGCGGGTTAAGTATTGCAAATTTCTCCCAATTTTTGATGGCCTTCAACAAGTCTCTATTTTCAGCAAATAAATTACCCAACCTTAAATAGGGTAATCCGAATTCCGGCGCCGTTTTTACAGCTTTATTAAATTGCGCTTCCGCTTCCTTTTGATGACCTTTTTCTAATTTATCCATCCCCTGATACACTAAAAACCGTGCAATTTGATTTGGATCCTGAGACTGCTTCAACTTTTGAATTGATTTAGTGATTTGTGTCGCCTGATCCCAGTTGCGTTGGTTTTCATAAATATCAAGTAAAAATTCGTTAGCCCATAAATTTTTTCGATCCAGTTTTAATACCAATTCAGCCTCACGCTTCGCTTTATTCAAATGTCCAATTTGCTTAAAGTCAAGGGCCAGTGATTGATGAATATCACGACTTATGTCATTATTCAGGTTAGGTCTTACGGTAAGGGATTGGTGAATCTTTACCGCTGCTTGGGCATTGCCTTCTTCTCTTAAAATATCTCCCATTTGGAGATAAGCATCAATATGATTTGTGTCCTGTTTAACCACATTTCGTAAGTGCTTTAGGGCCGTGCGTGTATCTCCTTTAACCATGGCATTCAAAGCATGGGTATATATGGACTCGGTACGCTTTTGTTTTTTGGGTCTGTAAAAATAAAAAATAAATCCCCCCGCTGCAATGAGCAAAAGGATTATCGGTAAAAACCACCAGTTCAATGAATGTCTTCTCCCTCATCAGTGTCATATATACCCTCATCGATGGCTACATTTCGAAGATCGTTCAGTTCATCAGATAGGCGTCTATTTTTGGTTTTTAATGAACGAATTTCCGTTTTAGCAGATAGAATATTGGTTACTGCAACACCATAACCAATTAAAATGCCAACCGATAGGGCCGCAAGCATTATCATTGCTACTTGGACATTTTCATATTGAGCAAAAACCAAATTCACCGAAACCACTTTGGTATTTTGCATTAAAAAGACCAAAACCAGTATGAGTACCACCAACCCAGTAAATATTTTAACCAGTTTCATCAGGCTGCCTCCATTTCTTGAATTTGAACAATTTCCCCATGCAATGTAATGCCGCGAGCATCCATGATTTTCACAGGAATTAAATCTTTAATTTTAGCATTCTCTTTATTAAAAACCACCCACTTGTTTGCATCTGTCCGGCCTGCCCATTGTTTTTTAGACCGTTTACTTTCTTTTTCCACCAATACCATTTCCACCCGTCCGACTATTGTTTTATTTCGAAATAATGTGTGTTTCTGCTGCATTTCTATCAGGCGTTCCAAGCGGTGCTGCTTTTCATCCTCCGGCACGTGATCATCAAATTCTGCTGCTTTCGTCCCCGGTCGTGATGAATATTTAAAGGTAAATGCTGAATCAAATTTAACCACTTCCATCACATCCATAGTTTCCTGGAATTCAGCTTCATTTTCACCGGGGAACCCCACAATAATATCTGTTGAAATTCCTACATTTGGCAGCGTATTTCGAATTTGGTTCACCCGGGCTAAAAATTGATCTTTCGTATACGTACGGTTCATACGATTGAGCACTTTATCATTCCCAGCCTGCAAGGGTAGATGAACATAATTACAAATATTATCATATTTGGCCATGATATTTAAAACGTCTTGCGTCATATCTTCAGGATGGGGTGACGTATACCGAATGCGTTTTAATCCCGGAATTTGGGCGACAGCATCCAATAATTCATGAAATTTTTGACCTTCATGATGATAAGAATTTACATTTTGCCCCAGGAGCGTGACTTCAATAAATCCATCAGAAACCGCCTGGGCTGCCTCTTGAACTATACCTTCAACACTCCGGGATCGTTCTCTACCGCGAGTGAATGGTACAATACAAAATGTACAGAACTTATCGCATCCCCGCATAATAGAGATCCAGGCATTGATTCCTTTATTTCGGCTTGGAAACATATCATCATATACTTCAAAACGAGAAAGTTTAGTATCCACTAAATGGGATGATTCATTTGATCGTTCCCGTATCATTTCTGGTAATCGGCGATATGAATCTGGGCCCAAAACTATATCAACAAATGGTTTTGACTCCAATATATCCTCTTTCAGGTTTTGGGCCATACAACCCAATACGCCAATAATTGTTTTGGGATTTTTCCGTTTAATCTGGTGATAATACCCTAAACGTGAGTGCACTTTATCCTCTGCGTGTTCCCGAATAGCACAGGTATTCACAAAAATTGCATCTGCGGTATGAATATCCTTAGTTTCAGAAAATCCCTCCCGGGTGAGAAGGCCAGAGATCAGTTCAGAATCAGCCACATTCATTTGACAGCCATATGTTTCGATGAAGTAAGATTTACTCATGGTATTGACTTGAAAATTACTGTGAGAGATATAGAGGAAAAAAGGCTTACTTCAGGTAGCCGGAGAAAAAATATTCCATGGGATTTTGGGGAGCGCCATATTGATGGACTTCATAATGAAGATGGGGCCCGGCAGATCGACCGGAATTGCCAGATATGGCAATCAACTCTCCGCGCTGCAATTGTTGTCCCCGTTTTACTTTCATTTTTGATAAATGAGCATAAATTGTTCGATATCCATTTCCATGATCAATTTTAATGACTTTCCCAAAACCACCCTGATTCCCTGCAAACTTCACTTTACCTTCCGCCGGGGAGTAAATTTTAGTGCCCGTATTTACTGCAAAATCCAAACCGTAATGAAATCGAACTTTCCCATTAAATGGATCTTCACGATATCCAAATCCGGATCCCAAATACCCTTCTTGAACCGGACGAATGGATGGGACAATTTTTAAATTATCAGAATGATTACGCACAGAGTTGAACATCGAATTATAACTTTGCAATTCCAGTTTAACTTTTCTTGATAAAGCATCTACATCCATTTCAATTTCTGAAATGAGGGAAGTCACATGGGGAGCAATTCCATCCATATTTACATTTTTAATTTTAGTACCACCGATGCCCATTTTACGAACATCTTGATCTATCTGAGGTAATCCCGCATAAGTTCTGATGGCCAAATCCTTTTTTTCTATAATGCCCACTTGTCCGGATACATCTTCAAGTTGGGTCTGCAAATCAACCAATGTTTGTGTCAAATTTTGATAATTCTCCTGAAGATTCTTCAATTTCGTTTTGTATAAAATCTCCGTAAGGGCATCGGCACTGAGAAATAGTGCAATAGAAATAAATATGACAGCTATTCCTGAAACCGTCAATAACTTTTGACGGGAAAAATGGAAGTGCTGCATACCCGAATCGCGTTCGGATACAATGATATAATTATGATATTTATTGGATTTTTTCTTTTGACGAAACATGGTTTATCCGTCCTACTGAGTCATGCAATTTACAACAATAAACATCATTCTTCAATATGGATCATTTCAGGTATATTTGGAGTAAATGAGAACGTGTATTATGCCTGAGTTTTTGCAATCCTTTGGTTTTAATCTGCCGAATTCTTTCACCGGATAAATCCATGATTCTCCCAATTTGTTCCAGGTTTTTTTGATCATCCCCATCCAACCCATAATATAGTCTAATCACTTTCTCTTCTCGATCATCCAAAGAGTGCAATACATTTAAAATTTCCTCCTTTAATGATTCAACGATTACCTTCTTTTCTGGATGGTCATCATCTGAGGTAATGAAGTCAACCCGGGTGGCCGTTGAATCTTCCAGGGGATCATCCAGAGAGTAGGTGCTACTGTAGGCTTGAATTAAACTCTCCATCCATGAAATGGTCGTATGTGATATTTCAGCAAGTTCTTCTGAGGTCGGTTCTCTTTCGTATACCTGTTCTAATTCAAGTGATTGGCGGTAAAGTTTACCCATTTTTTCAGTTACGTTAGAAGGTAAACGAATCGTCCGTCCTGTTTTATTAATGGCTTGGCGAATACTTTGAGATATCCACCACACGGCATAAGATATAAACCGAAAACCCCTGGTTTCGTCAAACCGCTGTACAGCCTTGATTAAACCAAGGTTTCCTTCATTAATCAAATCTTCAAGGGGAATACCATATTTCTGGAATTTTTTTGCTACCGCAACTACGAATCGTAAATTGTGGGTCACCAATTCATTTATCGCATTTATATCACCGGATTTTGCTCGTTGGGCCAGACGAACTTCTTCCTCATTTGAAAGAGGTTCCAAATCCTTGATTTCCTTTAAATATTGGGTGAGTGCTGTTTTTTGTTTATATGAGGCGGGAATAGACGGAGACAATGACTTTATTCTTATTCAGGGTTTTCTGATGCTGCAGAACCATTGTCCATATCCATTTTTTCATCGGTTGAACTTTCTATTAATTCTTCCTCAGAAACGTCGCTATCCTGAATATTATATTCCTCTTTTATTCGATTAATCTCATTTTCCCTTTCCAAAACGTCATTGGAAATAACATTAATTCTTTCTACATGAATAAAGAATTCTGAATTCCCGGTAAAATTCACCATATTATCATCCTTCGCCTGTTCGTAAACCAATTTCCCTAGCGCTTCTTTTTCCCTGCGAATTTCCCGTTTGAGCTGGTGAATATCCAGTTTGATTTTGCTTATTTTGGTTAATTCTTCTGTTTTAGCAATGGCTACCTTGCTCACTTCTTCTGCTTTTTCAACAGCAGCAGTACCCCATTCTTTCATATTATCTTTTAAGTCATCCCATAATTTGGACATAATCTTCTCGCTTTTGTGTTAAAATAGTGTTGGAATTTGAATGATTAATCTTTTTTCAGCAACATATTTGCAATATAAAATATACCGGAACCAATAATCAATGCGTTGAGTTCCAACATGACATTATTTTCACGGATGCCCCAGACGAGTCCAGATAGTAAAATAACCATAGAGACTACCTGAATACTTCTAAGTAGGACGTACTTCATATCGATATCGGAGATTTATCCAACGCAGTATATTTTTAAAGTTCCAAGCATATGCATCCGCTAATATAGATAGTGGATTCGATTTTTCTGAAAGTTTTATTGCCAATCCAGCCATTCGTTTATCACTCAATTGTTCATACATAATACGGTTAACAAAAGAAAGACGCCGTTTTTGATTCAATTCTTTAACAATTATCTGCGATTCATTCTTTTTTCCGGTAATGGATAGTGCTGCCGCCTGGCCAGACATCATGGACATCCGGATTCCAAATCCGAATAAATAATCCTGATATCCACCTGCTTCACCAATTTTATATGGCGGAATCATGGCACCAAAAGGCAGAGAAAAACTGCCGCGACTTCCAAAGGGAAGTTCGTTCGGCACCGATATTCCTTTCTCATTAAAATATGCCCGTGCGTTTTGGAGAAAATTAACCACAGTATCTTTCGGTTTTTTGAATGCCGTAGCTAAGGTTCCGTTACCATTGATAATGATAAGGTACGCATACCCTTTCGGTGCAAATTGGCTGCCTAAAAGTAAATGAATCTGATTTTTTAATGTTGTTTTAAAATTTATTCCATGAATATATGCTGCTGCTTTTCTCGAACCTGTTGCGATTATATGACTAGTCTCCGGAGCTTTTTTACCCAATTCAAACCGAACTCCAATTTCTTTGCATTGACGGTACAATTGATAATCTAAATCATTAAAACCGCTCCCCCGTTTTACCATATAAAAAAATGGATGGTTATTTTGAATGGTGATTGGTTTCCCAAATAGCGTATGGACGAAAAATCGAGAAATCGGGTAAGTTGTTAAATCATTAAATTTAAACGCCGATTGTTTAAAAAATGTCGGCACGTTTCTGGAAAAAATCCAATTGTCTAATCCTTCATAATCTCCGTGACGCCCTGCCCCCACTTTGCTTTCTTTTTCAAATATGACAGGATCAAACCCTGCTTTTTTTAATTGAATCGCTGCCGTTAAACCTGCGACGCCTCCTCCGGCGATTTGAATTGATTTATGTGAGGAGACTACCACTGAAAATCAGCAATGCAGTTGCTGAACCGAAATAATTTCCGGCAAGTCTTGTAAATCATTTAATATATCTTCCGCCACAGGATTATCCACCCGCACTGGCATAGTCCCAATGTTTTAACTGAATAGACTGACGATTTGGTAATTTATTCGTTCCTCATCCTTATTTTATAATTGCTCCGACCGAATGAGGTTGAGGGCAGAGCCGGCTTTAAACCAGGAAATTTGTGCTTCATTATAGGTATGGTTGCATTCTATGGTATCCATTGAACCGTCGCCATGCGCGACAGATAAATTGAGTGTTTTCCCCGGTGAAAACTGATCCAAATCCACAAAATCAAAAGTGTCATCTTCCTGTATTAAATCATAATCACTTTTGTTTGAAAAAGTCAAACCCAACATGCCCTGCTTTTTTAAATTTGTTTCATGAATTCTGGCAAAGGAATGAACCAATACAACTTTTACACCGAGGAATCGTGGTTCCATAGCTGCATGCTCCCGGGACGAACCTTCACCATAGTTTTCATCACCCACTACAATGGTCGGCACCTGATTGAATTTATAGTCTCTTTGAACATCGGGCACTGCACCATATTCTCCAGATAATTGGTTTTTAACAACATTAGTTTTTTCATTAAAATAATTCACAGCTCCTGTGAGCATATTATTGGAAATATTATCCAAGTGTCCTCGAAACCGTAACCAGGGTCCCGCCATGGAAATATGATCTGTAGTACACTTTCCTTTGGCTTTGATGAGCAATTTCATGCCAGTAATATTTTGTCCGTCCCATGGTTCAAATGGTGTTAATAGCTGGAGCCGTTCCGAATCAGTATTCAACACCACTTCAATAGTTGAGCCATCTACTGCGGGAGCCTGATATCCTAAATCCTCCACTTCAAATCCTTTGGCGGGCAAATCATCCCCGGTGGGAATTTCTAATTTTACTGCGGCACCCTTTTCATTTTTCAGCGTATCCGTGATGGGATTAAAAGTCAAATCACCTGCAATGGCTATGGCAGTGACTAATTCAGGGGAACCCACAAATGCATGGGTGTTGGGATTTCCATCAGCCCGTTTGGCAAAATTTCGATTAAAAGAATGTACAATTGTATTTTTTTCTTCTGCATCTGCACCTTGCCTGGCCCATTGGCCGATACAAGGTCCACAGGCATTGGCAAATACGCTGGCACCCAGCGCTTCAAATGTATTAATAAACCCATCTCGCTCGATGGTATATCGTACTTGTTCAGAACCGGGCGTAATCGTGAATTTGGCCTTCGTTTTTAATCCATG
>Ga0208700_1000224_pt1 | contig 20523 bp, 21 predicted proteins | sample DeeseametaMP2016_FD_184179 | JGI IMG/M metagenome (GOLD analysis project Ga0208700, IMG submission 184179) | Marine microbial communities from the Deep Pacific Ocean - MP2016 (SPAdes) | ecosystem: Environmental > Aquatic > Marine > Oceanic | place: East of Hawaii, North Pacific Ocean | collected... | reverse complement strand
AAGTTTTAATTCAATTACTCGTTTTCGTAGGGTCTTAAACTCTAAACTTTTCTTATCAATCTTAAATCCGTTAGATTGGAGTATCTTTGACATTTCCCTATCTACCTTATCTTCAATCTTCTTTCTTTCATCCTCTAAACTTCTTTTAAATCGTGTTTCTTCTTCAGTAATATGTTGGAGAGAATGTAACACTTGACTTTCAGTTGTTCCTGTTCCTGTTTCCGTGTGTTTAATGTGCAAAACGGATTTATCCACCTCTATTTTCAATATAGATTTCACTTCTTCAAAAGTTAATTTCTTGTTTCCCATTTCAATTTCTTGGAAAATAACTTTAAGTAATTTATGAAGTCTATTGGATAAACTCCGACACTCATTATAATTACCAGATTTTAATGATATTTTGAATGATTTTCTCCCAAAGTGATTTTGGAGAGGAACAGGAATATTGAACTTTGATTGGTAGGAGAAGTAATTTCTGTCAGTTTTTTTGACCAAGTAAGAAGTTTTTTGCATAAAAAAAGTACCCCAAAAGTACCCCATTTTTGCACAAACTTGGTGGTGGGAGGTAAATACTAATACTCTAGAAGTGTTTATTTAATAATATCAGTATTTTGGCGGAGAAGTATAGGAATCGAACCTATCTACGACAGTGTTAGTGCCGCACGCGCGGGTTTGAAGTCCGGGGCGCCCACCAGTGACGCATCCATCTCCGTGCAGATGACATAGTTTTATCATGCCAAAATTCATCCAAATTGTCCATACTTCTCCTAAGACAGTTCTTCACATAAAAACAGCACTTGACTTGACACCAAAGCAATTTGTGATAGATACTGGCTGAAGATTTTTATTCATGCACAAGCTTTCTTGACCTTATTTATTATGCGTTATTTGTCACTGATATTACTTTCAGGTTTTCTTGTCTTCAGTGTTGATTTTGCAACACAAAATACTGAAATTGTAGCCCTACACTATAGTTTAGACTGGTTAAATTTCAGTTACCAAAGTGAGCGCCCTGTTTTCGTACCAGTTTTCTTCTCCTTTGCATTCGGCATAATTTTTTCTGTCATCTATTTTTTCATCTACCATGCATTTTTACTAAAAAATCTACGCCAACAAAAGAAGGAAATCAAACGACTCAAAAACTTAGAGGAGTCAGGGCGGGTAAAACAAGGTTCAATGGAGGAGCGTAACAGCGAGTTGCAGCAGATTGTTCAGCGTGTTCAGAACAGAGTAGATGGTCAGTCCGACTTGGAACCACAGACACTTCTGGATGATAAGGCTGTAAAAACTTCTCCCTGAATGGAAAACTATAGTTGAATTTTAATTAAGATTTGAAAGATATTATGAGCAAACTTGATTTCCTGAAAAATCTTGGTTTGGAAAAGCAGAATTCCGGAGTGAGTACGGGTACAGAATGGCTGACCGGAAACGGTCACTTGACCGAATCAGTTTCTCCGGCAGACGGTTCTGTGATAGCACATGTCCGGACCGCCAACCGTGAGGATTACGAAACGGTAATTTCTCAAGCACAAGAATCATTTCCGGAATGGCGCAAAATACCAGCACCGCAGCGTGGAGAAATGGTGCGTCAGATTGGAAACGCAGTACGTGAAGCAAAGGATGATCTTGGGAAATTGGTCTCATGGGAAATGGGGAAAATTTATCAGGAAGGTTTGGGAGAGGTGCAGGAAATGATCGATATTTGCGATTTCGCAGTCGGCCTTTCACGCCAGCTTTATGGTTTCACCATGCAGTCTGAGCGACCCGGTCACCGCATGTATGACCAATACCATCCTCTTGGAATTGTAGGAATCATCACTGCGTTCAACTTCCCGGTCGCGGTTTGGTCATGGAACGCTATGATCGCCGCAATTTGTGGAAACGTTTCAATTTGGAAACCGAGTCCTAAAACACCAATGTGTTCAATTGCGTTGCAACACATAATCGGTAAGGTGATGCGTGAAAACGGAATGCCGGAGGGTGTGTTTAATCTCGTCATCGGCACGAATGAAGAAATCGCTGAAACTTTGGTCAACGATACACGAATTCCACTGATTTCCGCTACTGGTTCCACAAACATGGGCCGTAATGTTTCAGCTAAAGTCGCTTCACGACTGGGACGCAGTATTTTAGAACTTGGAGGAAACAACGCTATTATTGTAACGGAAAGTGCGGATTTGAAGATCGCAATTCCGGGAATCGTTTTTGGTTCGGTTGGAACCTGTGGTCAGCGCTGTACAACCACACGTCGGATCATCATCCATGATTCAATTTACGATGATGTAAAAAATCAGCTAGTTCAAGCATACTCCCAACTTGAAAATAGGGTTGGTGATCCACTGGATTCGGATACACTAATCGGCCCCATGATCGATGAAGTGGCCGTGAAAACCTTCCGGAATGCTCTTAAAGCAATCCGGGAACAAGGTGGGGAAATTATTTATGGTGGAGATATTTTAGATGGATACCCCTCGGAACTTTATGTGCGTCCTGCGCTGGCGGAAGTGGAAAACCACTGGCCGATTGTGCAGGAAGAAACCTTTGCGCCATTGCTTTACCTGATTCGCTGCCAGGATTTTGACGAAGCTCTGCGTTTACAAAACGACGTTCCTCAAGGTTTGTCATCCGCGGTCTTCACTAGAGATTTTCAGGAGTCTGAAAAATTTCTTTCTCATGAAGGCTCTGACTGTGGACTGGCCAACGTCAACATCGGAACTTCTGGAGCAGAAATAGGCGGGGCGTTCGGCGGGGAAAAAGATACCGGAGGAGGGCGCGAATCCGGATCAGATGCCTGGAAAGCCTACATGCGCCGTCAAACCAACACTATCAACTACTCTTCCGACTTGCCGTTGGCACAAGGTGTTAATTTTGATTTGGGTTAATAATCAAAATTGAACTGAATTGTAATCTAAAAAACAAATTCGAAATATTCATTCAACGTTCTTTTCCTAAAACACGTCTGAGTCTGCTGCAAAGATTGGAAAGAGAATCCAGAAAATACAAGAGGTTTTCCATGATCAGAAAATGCTCTTTGATGTTTAGTTTGATTGCATTGACAACTTTCCTGTCAGTCCAAAACCCTCACGCCAAGCCGGTTGGTAATCGCTTTACGACCTCAGTCACACTCGGCCCAGCGGTATTCCCAATGCCGGGTATCCGCTTTCAATACAGGTTCAATGATCATCTTTCACTCAATTCTGGTTTGTCCTACATAGTGGCAGCAGGAGACTTTAACGCGGGAATCAATTTTCACCTGGCTGTGAATTCTATTGACCCTTATCTTGGCGCAAGGAGAATTTTCATCTATCACTTGACCGGCTCAATTGATTTAAGCGCAGGTGTTGCCGGAATTGAAACAGAAAACTACTTTGTGGAAGCAGGTCTTGGATTTGGTCAGGAAAGAACAGATTTTGGCAGTACAAAAACAGAGTTGGCAATCATTCAGTTAGGCTGGTTTTTTTGATAGATAGTTTAACTATCTGAGATCAACACTTCCACGGACACAAACAAATTAAAGGATTCATGCATGACCACAGCAAGAGAAATGATTAAAGCAATAATTGGTAGAAATAAAGCCGAACAATCAATGTTACTCATTCTGCAAAAACAAACAGAATGTCTTGTTATCATATTTGCGTTCTATTTGCGTCTTGTTGACTACCTCAGCGGGAATGACCAAAATTGATTTGACCTCTTCAGAAGGTCTTGGCAGTTTTTGCGCGCAGCCTGCAAAAAACAATGCAAGCGTAAAAATAATGCTCAATGATTTCATCAATTTTATGGATTTAGCTTGTTCCATTTGGACCTCCTGGAATCAGTTTGACTTTAAAACTTCTCTCAGCTTAATAACGAATTGATTTGAGAAATTTCGTGAGTTTTAAGGCTTAACTCTGCTCCATAGGCACCTCCTTTAAGATTTGTGTGTAATTCAAAAAAAGTTTACTCCGAGATTATTCCTTCTCAATTTCAACATTCGGTAATTTCCCCAGCAACGATTTCAGCATATCCATTGGCAGTGGAAAAACGATGGTGTGCGTTTTATCTGAGGCAATTTCGGTGAGGGTTTGAAGATAGCGTAACTGCAAGGACTCCGGCTGTTTGGCCAGAGTTTGCGCCGATTCAAGGAGCTTGGACGAGGCCTGGAGTTCACCTTCAGCATGAATGACTTTTGCGCGGCGTTCACGTTCTGCTTCAGCTTGACGTGCAATTGCTCGCACCATACTGGCGTCCAGATCAACCTGTTTCATTTCAACATTGGAGACTTTGATGCCCCAGCCGTCGGTTTGCTGGTCGAGAATGTCCTGAATATTGGTGCTGAGTTTTTCGCGCTCCGCAAGCATTTCGTCCAGTTCATGCTGTCCCAGCACAGAGCGTAAAGTGGTTTGTGCCAGCTGACTCGTGGCTTCATAATAATTTTCCACCTGAATGATGGCTTTCTCAGGATCCACTACACGCATGTAAACCACCGCATTTACTTTGACGGAAACGTTGTCGCGTGAAATCACGTCTTGTGTGGGCACATCGAGTACCTTGGTTCGAAGATCGACTCTAACCATTTCCTGTAAAATCGGAATGATGATAATCAGCCCCGGTCCTTTGACCGACCAAAAGCGGCCCAGCATAAAGACTACACCACGCTCGTATTCGCGCAGAATTTTTAGCATGCTGACCAAAACAATGATCAGTACAACTAAAGGAACAATGAATGTAAATGCATCTAAAATCATATTTCCTCCTTAGAATTGAGAGGTTTAACAAGAAGCACCAAACCGTCGGTGCCGGTGATTTTCAAAGCCTGCTCCGCTTCAACCGGAACAGGAGAACGCGCCTGCCAGATTTCACCTTTAGTCCGGACCTGCCCTTCAACCTCAAATGCTTCCAGCGCAACTGCCTTGGATCCGACCATGGTCTGCGCTCCACTGACCACCGGTCGTTTTCGGGCTTGAAAGACGGCTCCCAGCACAAAAGCAAAAAAGGCCAAATTCGCCACGCCGAGCACTCCCACCAAAACAGGAGAGAGTCCGTAGCCTGGCGCATCCGTGTCCATCAAAAAAATAGAACCGATTATAAATGCCAGACCGCCGCCAATACCAAGGACTCCAAAACTGGGTGCAAACGCTTCTGCAATCAACAGGGCTAAACCAAACAACATCAAGGCTAATCCGGCATAACTGATGGGTAGAACCTGGAAGGCATAAAGGGAAAGCACAAGGGAAACAGCACCCACAATTCCGGGAAAGAAAGTTCCGGGAGTGGCAAATTCAAAGATGAGACCGTAAATGCCAATCAGCATTAAAACATAAGCCACATTTGGATTGGTAATAAGTGAAAGCAATTCATTTCTCCAATCGGGCTCGATTCGTTTTACAGTTAGTCCGGAGGTGTGCAGAACGTGCTTTTCATGAATAAGCTGGACTTCGCGTCCATCCAACTGAGCGAGCAAATCCGGAACATGAGCTGCAATCAAATCGATCACATTTTGCTGTAGAGCCTCTTCCGCGGAAAGACTGGCTCCTTCGCGGACGGCCTCCACGGCCCACTCTACATTGCGTCCGCGCAACTGTGCCAAACTTCTGAGATAGGCTTCGGCATCATTGATTATTTTGCGCTCCATTGCGGAGCTTCCGGATACGGATGAGTTGTCTTCAGATGAGTCCGGAACTTCCGGAACTGGAGAAGCTCCCAATTGAACCGGAGTGGCGGCGCCCAAATTGGTTCCGGGAGCCATGGCAGCAATGTGGCTGGCGTAAAGAATGTAGGTTCCGGCACTGGCTGCTCGTGCTCCGCTTGGTGCGACGTATGTAACTACCGGAACGGGAGAAGTTATCAACTGTTGAATTATTTCCCGCATCGATGCATCCAAACCGCCTGGAGTATCCAACTGCAAAATCAGCAAAGGGGTTTTTCGACTCTTCGCATGTTCCAGCGACCGTTCCACATAATCCACTGTAGCAGGACCAATCGGACCCTTTACTTCCAGCAGGATTACAGAAGAAGAATCGGTGGACGCAGGTACTTCAAACCACAATACACCCAATATTCCTATCAGAATCAGAAACCGCTTAAGCATGAGAATCACAGTGAAAACAGTGAGTTATTCCTCAACCTGTTCAGTAATTACCTGGTTGTGAAGCAATAAAAAATGCAAACATGCCGTAATTTAAATCATGGAGCCTGATGAATCGAAATCTGCAAACAAAAACAATCAAAACAGCTCTGATCTAAATAAATCAATTATTTTCCACTGCAAACAGGTCTTGAAGGAAAAATGTCAGCTATGAAATACTGATTATCAGGTTTTAAAAAAATAATCCTCCAACTGGTGGAGAGTGAATTCCTGTTCACGCAGTTTCCACGCAAAAATATCTCCAGCAGAAATAACGCCGCACAACTTCCCATCTTGAAGTACCGGAAGATGCCGTATACGATTTTGCGACATTAAATTAGCAGCTTCGCGGATAGGTGTTTCCAGCGGCACAGTTGCAATTGATGAGGTCATGGCTGCTGAAACTTTAACTGTTTCTGGATCAAGTCTTTCTGCAACAACACGACTCATCAGGTCCCGTTCAGTAAAAATACCAACCAGTTCTCCGTTTTCCAGAACCATTAAAGCTCCAACTTTATTGTCGCGCATTTTTCTGGCTGCCTCGACTACAATGCAGTCACTGTCTACCTGAATCACCACTTTTTCCTTTTGTGCCAGAATATCTTTCAGTTTTCCTGACAGAACATCCACTGCCGAATCAACACGAGAAGTAGATTTCTCCGCAATTTCCATATTTCCTCCTGGGTTGAAAATAGTTAATCAACATTGACTAAAAAGCAGCTGAAATTTGCTTCCGCCAATTATTCGGACTTTGTTACTCCAAACAGAATCTGATACAATTGATCATAACAGTCAATACTTTTTTTGTTATTTTCTACAATTCGTGTCTTGATCTAACTCCAGGATCACATTATGCTTACAGTCCAAAATCTTGCTGCAAAATTTCTTTAAACTGATTCAAGCAATTTTCCCACTTTGCTGGAAGATACAATTATGAATTCCCCGGTAACAGGATCGCTTCTAATAGGCTTGACAGGAGGCATTGCGTCTGGTAAAAGCACTGTTCTTCAGCATCTCCGACAGGCAGGTTATTCAGTGATAGACGCCGACAAGCTGGGACACAAAGTCTTGGAGCAGGGTAATCCCGGATACAATAAAGTGGTGAAATGTTTTGGAAATGAAATATTAAATCCGGACGGTAGTGTCAACAGGACCGCACTGGGAAGAATAGTTTTTGTAGATGCGGAAAAGCTTAAACAGTTGAATGAAATTTCTCATCCTATAATTGCAGAAATGATTCAAAAAGAATTTGAAGAATCTGTTTCGGACAGTAACGGAGGAATTGTGTTTCTGGAAGCAGCCTTGCTGATTGAAGCAAATTGGTATAAGATTTGCGGGCATATTTGGGTTGTATCTCTGGATCCGACTGTTGCACTCCGCAGATTAAAAGAACGTGATAACTTGAGTGAAACTGAAGCAAAACTGCGTGTTGGGGCACAACTTGATCAGGAAGAACGTTTAGCTTATGCAGATGTTGTTTTGCAGAATGAAGGAACTCCGGAAGAACTTTTCACTAAGACACAGCAAGCACTGCGGGAATTGAAACAATCGATGAACAGCAGTCATTCTTAAAAACCGGTAAGCACCAATCCGTATAAAATTATTATGAATCATCCAATGTACCTCATTCTTGACAGCTACTCCCATCCGGGTATCTCCTTGTTCTGGAAGCGTCACGGACTAAGAATTATGGAACAGCTGGTGCCAAATGAATTTTTCTTTACTACCGGAGATACTCCACTTGAAAAGCTTGTGGAACGTCAAATTTGGTCGGGTTGGAAAAAATTGATTTTGATTGGTTCTCCTGGTTCTATCAGACGGGGATTTAACACACTGATGCAGGCCAGTGAAGAATGCCGCAGCACTCTTGAAATAGGATTCTGGCCTCTCGACTTACAGGAACTTGCTGCCAGCATCAGCCAGTCATCATTTCATTTAAGACCGGTTTTGCAGGTATTTAAAGCCGGACACACTCTTCTAGTTGATGTAATGAAGGTTCAGTTTCTTGCACCTGAACTGGAGACAAAATATTTTTGGAATGATTTTGTGATCAACAGCACTCAAGCTAATGCTGAGACTACTATTTACATTGACGGACAAAACTCCCAAGTGAACGGTAAGTTCCGCTGTCGAATTGCATTCCACGACGAAAGTTTGAATTCACTGACAATGCATCCGGGAAAGTTGACAAGGACTCCTGTATTGAAAGTGTACCTGAAACGGGATGAAGGGCTAACGACTGTGGACCGCTTTAAGCAGATGAAGCAGTGGTTTGCTGCAGAAAAGGGAAATGCCGATGAAGAGACACTTCTTAAAACAGGAAAGCAGGTAGAGGTTCAGGGGAATTGGGCTAATCTTACGCTGGATGTCTCGGGAATGCAGGATACAGTACAGTCAGTGCATTTTGAGGTGGCCCGTAAATCTTTTTCGCTTATTGTACCGGCAAAACCCATTCAGACGCTTGAAAGCACCAAAAAGATTCTTCCGGCATTTCGTCCAACCGGTGCAATAGCCAACAACCGCGGTTCTTCAAAAAGAGTTCTACTGAAACATAAAAAGAACTCTTTATTTTACAAGGACTGATATTTATTTGCAGTTAAGGAATTTTATGCAGTCTGCGGAGATACTGTTGTTTCTTTTTTTTCAGTGGTTTGAATTTCTTTGACAGAAGAGTCTGTTTCTTCAGGCAGCAGTTTAGGTAAAGACTGTGGTAACAAATTTTTCATCTTTTCTGCAGTTTCAGTTGAACACAGGCCTTCAACAATTCCTCCATCATGAATAACCAAACTTCCAGGTATATTTGTGATGTTTCCGCGAACACGCCCTTTAGACATTATCTCAATCTGTTTTGAAGCAAACAGTTCTCCTTCTACAAAACCATTTACTTTTATAATTGAAGCCCTGATTGTAGCATCTACTTTACCTGATTCACCAATTATAACTTCACTGACACAATCAACACTTCCCCGGACCTCTCCTTCAATCCAAATAGGACGTGTACCCCAAATTTTCCCCTCAATCCGCATACCTTTACCTACATAAGTCGGTACAGAGCCTGGGGCTGGTTCTTTTTTGTCACTGCTAAACAAATTTCACTCCCTTTTAAATATTAAAACTAAACTGCCTCTCTGCATTTTAAAAAGCTCTTAAATCCACCACGACCTGTATTAAACACTTTTCAATACAGATTCACAAGATAAATTTTAATATTGATGACTGTATAGCGAATTGAAAATAATATCTACATAAAAAAGTGTTTAATAATAAAGTATTATACATTAATTACCTGTTTTACATTGCATACTTTTTGTTAGAAAGATAGAATATACGAATTGATAAATTAGACATTGGTTCTGAGTTATCTTAAATTTTAGAAAATTATTGATACACTCCTGTTCATGCAACACAGGCAAATTTTTGCTGCTGACTTCAGAACTCTCTGCGGATTGTTTGCTTTAATTATTTTATGCAGCACTTTTACAGTAACTTTTGCTGCAGAAAGCGAAGAATTCGAAGCCCGCTTCAGGAAACTCTCTAACGAATTGCGCTGTCCAACCTGTCAGGGAGTGTCTGTGAAAGATTCTGAAGCAGGATTTTCAAACAGCATCAAAGATAAAATCCGTGAACTGATGAAACATAAAAAATCAGATAAAGAAATAAGGGAATATTTTATTGAGCGTTACGGAGAGTGGATTTTACGGGCACCACCAAAACAAGGTTTCAATTTAGTGCTTTGGATACTTCCTGGTGCAGGAATTGTAATTGGGCTGTTGTGGGTCGTGTTTCGTTCAAAAAGCTGGGTGACAAATTCACAGCATGAGGAACTGGCGCAACTGACTCCTGAAGAGGAACAAAAGCTCAAAGAGGATTTAGGACGTTTTGAGGAGAGTTAAGTTTTTTCTTTTAGCCGGAAGGCATTAAAGTTTTCGAAATTTATCCTGTAATCTATTTTGTTCGGCACATCATAATCTGACAAATAGTCTGCGTAATATTTGCCTTCTTTCTGCAGATAGGTTTCAACAAATGACTGGTCGAAATTTTCTCGATCATCCAGTGCAAACAAACGGGCTGCAGCAGTTTTTGCTGAAAGTTCCAGTAAAACGCGTACATCGATTAATTTTTCAAACTCAGGCAGAAAGACTGTTGTACCCCAAATCAGTAAAATCATTTCCGGAGCAAGAAAAAACGGGAATGTGCATAACTCATACTCCTGAATAAATTGAGGAGCATTTTCGAAATAAACTTGCTGCCCCCGGCTGTAGGGTCGCAAAACTTCTTCGACAACCCAGTCTCGAATTTCTTCGGAACGCCAGAGTGAGGAAGATGATTTATCTGTTGATACAGATTTTTTTTGAAATTCTGTCCCCAAAACCTGGGACAGATCGATGATTGAGACTAGCAGTTCCTGATCTTCAAGTGCGTCTGTCAGTTCGCCAACAAAAAATGAGTGGCCGCATTCGTCAGGACCACCGATACCGAGCATCAATGGTTCCTGCTGTGAATGCTGCTTCAGTTTGAAAAGGTTAGCAGACAAATCTGCTGCAGAGATTCTGCTGGGATGAAATATTTGCAGCATGTCGTGTAAATGCTGATATTGCAGGCCGCCGTTTTGAGTAGTGCAGCCATCGCTTCCAGCAAAGTTTTGGCTGGTGCGAGATATCTTTTTTTGCAGTTCCGGCTGTTCGGAAAACCAAAATACGTCTTTGGCTGACAGTGCAGGATTATTTTGAAATGCGTTTTCTGCTGTACTCTGCAAAACAGACAGTTTGGCAAAAGATTCCCATTCAGAAGCCTCGATAGACCCTGAAATCAGTAAGGTCTCAAAATCACGATCATCGAGCATCAGCAAAAACTGACGAAAATTATCCCATTTCTCCTGATCAAAATTTACAGTCAGGCTGTCTAAATCAAAAACTAAAAGTCGAATTAAATTTGGATGAAAATTTTGCATTACTACTTAAATAATTTGTTTAATATTAACCCTGATGCTCAGTCAAAAAGTTACTTATCAGTTTCTTCCGAAAAAAGCAGATGCTGAAAAGACATACTCAGGTTTTTGCTTCAGTCCTACGACTAATGGATATGTTTCTGGCATTTGGAGCATGGGAACTCGCTTATCAACTGCGCTTTCACTGGATCAACTTCCCTCCTGCCTCGATGATTCCCTCTCACGAGGAGTACCTGAAAGCAGCCCTTTTTGTTGCCGTTTTAACAGGCTTCGTCTTTGCTTTCAGCGGAGTTTACCGTTTGCACAAAGTCATCCTCCCGCGCCGTGAATTATCTTATCTTCTACGTGGAACATTAAGCTTGTTATTGCTGACTTTGGTTGCCGCATTTTTCTATCGAGAATTTTCTTTTTCACGGATCCACACACTCTATTTTTTAACTTGTTTTCTGATTATACTGTTTTTTTCACGACTACTTTCAAGATCAACCTTACATTGGCTGCACGCCAGGGGTACACATGTTGAACATGTTCTGCTGATTGGAAACGGAGTTTCTGCAAACAAGTTTATTGAACGTCTCGAGAGCCTGAAATCACTGGGAATCGTCCTCAAAGGTGTTATTGAAATCGGCAGCAGTTCAAACTCAGATATTCCACAGGATATTCCCAGAATTGGTAAAATTGAGCAACTGAACCAGATTATTCAGGCAAATCAAATTGATCAAGTTTTTATTGCACTTGCCCCTGAAGATCAGCACATGCTCCCGGAACTGAAAGAAATGCTGGCCGAGCAGTGGGTTGATGTCCGCATTATACCTGACCTTGGCACCTTCCGTACAATGCATACTGAAATTGAATCCTTTGATGACATGCCGATAATAACAATCGTACAAAGCCCTATGACCGGCTGGAATCAGGTCCTTAAGCGACTGCTGGATATTTCCGGTTCATTTTTTGCCATAGTTATTTTTGCTCCGGGAATGCTCTTGATTTCCATACTGATCAAACTCACATCATCAGGACCTGCTCTTTATGGTCAGGAACGTATGGGACTTGACGGCCGGACCTTTCGTGCTTTAAAATTTCGTTCCATGCAAATTGACGCTGAATCGCAAACAGGTGCAGTTTGGGCAAGTGAAAATGATGAACGCCGTACAAAATTTGGTATCTTTCTTCGCAGGTACAGTTTGGATGAGTTGCCGCAGCTTTTCAATGTATTCAAGGGAGAAATGAGCTTGGTCGGCCCGAGACCGGAACGTCCTGTATTTATTGAGCAATTTAAAAGTCAAATTCCGCATTACATGCTGCGACATAAAGTCAAAGCAGGCATTACCGGCTGGGCTCAAATCAACGGCTGGCGCGGAAATACATCCCTGGAAAAACGTATCGAATGTGATTTGTATTATATCGAACGCTGGTCCATCTGGTTCGATCTTAAGATTCTGTTCCTGACTCTGTTCAGAGGAATTTTTGATCCCAATGCGTACTGACTTAAACACAGGAGGATTTACCTTATACGAAATTATGATTTCCATTACTATAGTGGGGATTATAACAGGCCTGCTTTCCGTTTCTCTCTTTCCCCTGCTGGACCGCTCTGAGTTTGTAAACACTGCAGATCATATAAAAGACAGTCTCCGGCAGGCACAGTGGCTGGCACTGAACAGGCGGGAATCTCACCGGTTGAAAAGCGAATTCGGCAAACTACTCCTGCAGCGAAAAAACAACGGCAGCTATGAAACCGTTTTGGAGGAAAAAGTACCGGAAAAAATCTCAATCAGCGCCACACGCTGGCCTTCATTCAGTGCTTTCGGTTTTGCTGCAGGCGGAACTATCACACTGGAAACTGAATATTACATTACAAAAGTCGTGGTCAGTCCGATTGGACGAATCAGGCAGACTGAAATCTTGAAAAAATAAAATGTTTAATCAAAAAAGAAACTTGAAGTACCCAAGTTTATTTTTGATCTGCTTTTTTATATCAACTGCTTTGTTTTTGAATTCTTGCGGCCGTTTTATTCTCAAAGATGAAGGAGTGGAGAATAAAAGTATTGAGGAACTTTCCGGTGTCAGTAGTGCAAAAACAAATATAGATGGACTTAACACCGCTATCTCTGAAATAACTCAAACAGTTGGAAGTGACAGACTTCTTGCTGGTTCATTTGTTGTACCTGCAGACGGCATATCTTTTCTTTTGTCAATTTTCCTTGGCAGCAATTACAACATAAAATTTTATTCATTAACTGATCCTGATGGAACAGATATTTTAAGTGCTTCTTCAACTCCTAATTTATACAATGAGGCCAGCGGTAGACTGGGAAATTCTGGTTATGCCAATGTTCTTGTACCGCAGTCCCCAAGCTTTAACGCCAAAGCAGGAACATGGACTTTCAAAGCCTACACTAACGACCGGGTAAATCTAGCGCTGCGCACAGGTAGCACACCTTCTGCAGCAACTATTACAATTCAACCCTACATCACTGGAACTACCTGGTCGGCTGGAGATATTTCCGCTGCTTTGAGTGTAATGTCAAGTATCTACTCTGCAAATGGAATCACACTTACCATCAACGACACAATCACAATCAGTGACACTCAATATGCAGCAGTTTCCGGAACATTCACCGATTCAACTACTTCTGCTCTAGTTACACAGGGAAGTACTGCTGCAGTAAATCTATTTTTTATTGAAGACTATTCAGGCAGCTGGTCAAATATATTGGGTAATGCAGCAGGAATTCCAGGTTCAATGGGAATTGCAAATTCCTGGAACGGAGTGCTGATCAGTCTCACTGCTCATGTCTCCGGAAGCACACTGGATGCTCAACTGCTGGGTGAAACAGCGGCTCACGAAATGGGACACCAGCTTGGTCTGTTTCATACTACTGAGTCTGGCGGAACTGTATTTGATATTTTGACTGATACCGCGGAATGCTTAAACAGTACCAAGGATTTTGACAGAAACGGGAAAATGTCTGCCGAAGAATGTGAAGGATATGGTGGAGAAAATGTGATGTTTTGGACGCCTTGTAACCCTGCATCACGATCTGCAGGAAAAAAACAGGAAACTTTGTCCAGTCATCAGCAACACGTTTTGAAGTATTCACCAATTGCAAAGTAAATTTATCAGCTTTCAACAACACTTCTCTGAAAAAACAGGAGGATCATGAAATATCTGTTTATCATTTGTATTTTATTCTGGAACCTGACCGGAATCACAGTTGCTGCTCCGGACAAGGCTCAGGTTATGGAACTGCTGGAAGGACGTCACTGGAAACTGGACGTTGAGTCATTTCAGCTTCTGGGGGATGATACAGACAAAGTGCTGATTGAAATTGGCGGAGATACGTCGTTGATCAACTATCTTCGTTTTAGGGCACTCTATGCTTTGTCACTGTTTCCCACAGAAAACACCGCTTCATTTTTGGAGCTATATGCAGAAAAATCATTTGCACCTCTGGCCCGCCGTGGTTTTGAAGCACTGAAAAATGGTTTTTACAAAACTCAGCCTCAGAGAGTAAAACGACTGGCTGCCCGTTTGCTGAAACACCCTAATGCACAGGTTCGGATTTCGGCGGCCCGTTTCATGCGTTCTGTAGATGCACCACGATTTAAACGTTTTTTAAAATCAGAATCAGACTCATGGGTGCGCAAAGAAGCGCAAAAATAAAACAGCTTTAGACTAGCAAACGTAATCCGCTAGACAGCAAAACCAGCAATAATGTCAGTAGGGCCGCACCCACGAAAAAAACGTGCATGACAAATAAAAGGGAGTTTTTCTCACGCAAATTTTTTAGGAGAACAAGATAATTTTTTAACAGATTTTGCATGGTTATAAATGATCAACTCAAATAGTAAACATTCGGTTGGCCTAAAGACATTGCAAGCGCCCACTGGGCTACATAGTAAGTACCCAAGATTAAAAATTGCGAGGATTTGAATTTCATCCGAAATCGATTCCAGGCCAGCAGTGCGTCTGAAATTAAGAATAAAATCGCGCCGCACTCAGCAAATAATGTTTGAGGAAGTTCCAACTGCAGATAACGCTCCCAGGCCAGACCGCTCATAATAAGGATTACCAGAATGTTGAGCTCCATTATATTCCGCTTTGATATGCAGATCCGAAGACACAAGAATGGCAGTAGTCAGTAATTCAAGCTCGAAATTCAAATTAATAGAGTCAAGTTTCGGTTAAAGTCTTTTAAATTGATTCAACCCAGTCAAAAGGATCTGCTTCTTTGCCATATTGAATTCCGGTCAGGTGCTCGTAAAAACGCATGGCAACCGGACCTGTTTCTTCATCGCTGACCTGGTAATCCTCTCCTTTGTAGGAAAGAGTTCCAACCGGAGAAATAACTGCTGCCGTGCCTGCACCAAAAACTTCTGATACAGTACCATCTTTTAAACCATTCAATACTTCATCAATAGTGATGCGCCCTTCTTTAACTTTCAAACCCCAATATTTTCCGAGTTCCAAAACTGACATGCGTGTTATTCCCGGCAAAATTGAGCCAGTCAGTTGAGGGGTTACAATTTCGTCATTGATCACAAAAAAGATATTCATTGCACCAACCTCTTCAATATAGCGCCGCTCTACAGCATCCAGCCAGAGAACTTGAGTGTACCCCAACTCTTTGGCCTCTTTTTCGGCCAAATTACTGGCCGCATAATTACCTCCGGTTTTAGCAAATCCGACTCCCCCAGGAACAGCACGAACATATTTATCTGAGACCATGATTTTGACTGGATTAAATCCCTGGGAGTAGTACGGTCCAACCGGACTCAGAATAATATAAAACAAGTATTTGGAAGATACTTTCAGGCCGATTGCCTCTTCAGTAGCCAAGATTGTTGGGCGAATATATAGTGAAGTTCCGGCTTCGTTTGGAACCCATCCGGAGTCTAAACGCAGCAGTTGCTTTAAGGCAGTAAGCACTTCTTCAACATCCAGTTCAGGAAGACACATCCGCAGGGAAGTCCTGTTCATACGTTTAAAATTTTCTCGCGGTCGAAATAGTACATGCTCACCGGAATCAGTCTGATATGCTTTAAGTCCCTCAAAAGACATTTGTGCATAATGCAAAACCATCGATGACGGTTCCAGCATAAGAGGTCCATAAGGTTTTATTTCCGCATTATGCCAGCCTTTTCCTTCTTCCCATTCCATGCAGAACATGTGATCGCTAAATACAGTTCCAAAAACAACACCTGACATACTTGCAGGAGGAGTTTTTAGTTGTTCAGCAGATCTTGTACTAAACTTGACTTCCATAGTTTCCTTTTAGAAATTTTTTTGTAATCAGTTTTTCTAAAATTTATGGTTCAGATACCACATTTGGCGGTATGCCTGTTCAGAACGCAGGTCGTCAAAGTTAAACCAGACATATAACAACATCACTCCCATACAAATAACGAGTAAAGTTGCAAATTGGGCCATCAGCCGGGATTTTTTGTGCATCTTCCTGGTATTTCATAGATTGACTCTGCTTTAATGTTAAACCAAACAAGCTGAGCATGCAATCATCTTGTTTTAATCTCTTGAAAGTCCGTTTGAAGAAAACAAACAAAGTCTGAATGGCGATCATTTTTACTCAATTTTTCCTTGATATTCTGACGGAATGATTAAAAAAACAACCGGATATTAATATTTCGAAAAAACAGACAAAATAAAAAAACTTCATTTTTTACTTGACATTAATTTAATTTACTATTACAGTGCACGTTCGAGGGGGAGTCTTGCACAGTTCTTGTATTTAAAAAACTCGAAACAATTTCCGCTCGCCATAGGAGAATCTCCATCAGAAAAGAGATTAAGGCAGCAAGAGTCTAAACTTTTCGATGGGGAGTTTGTAGAGATCAGGGGGTTAATAATTAAAAAACCTGGGGTAGTTATGCCGGTAAAATTTTATGGATTATTCGGCCAAAGCCATGGATTGGAGTTGGAACTGAAAAAACAAATAAAAAGATCAATCAAAGAAGAAGTGTTCTTTGATTATAAGGAACGTTGCTACGAAATTCAGAGCTTTTCACTGAAAGGGTCGCGTCACTACATCAATGTACGACAAATTCCAAATCCTGGATTGTATCCTTCAAATAAACGAGTTGAAATTCTGGCATTAGCAAGTTGATACTCTCTTCAAAGAGTCAGTCAAAAATCTTTAGTTCCTTAGAGTGTTAGTCACTCAAATTCATCGTGGTGGAGCGTTGTATTCGGGAAAGACTGAGTGGTAAAGTTCATCAAATTCCGTCCAAAGAAATTTTCTCACCACAAACTCCAGGGTTGGGACCATTCAAAAACCTTGGACCAGAGAGGTTCTTCCTTTTCAAAATTGTGCAGTGAAGCTTCAACACTGATTATCTCACCAGATTGTCTGACAATCACTGTCAAAAATTCCTGTACTTCCAGAATTGTAGACAGCCTTTTGCGGTTCATCATATTCTGAACACCACGTGTTACCACAGAACCATTGTCTACTGGATAGCGGTAGACATTGTCACAGATGTGACATGATTTTGGAATATTACTTTCAAACCAGGAATTTGCCACTTCTTCCTTTAACCAGGGATACAGAGCCCGCTCAACACTTTGAGTAAAAACATAGTGTACTGCTGTAGTTTGCTGATTCAACGGCTGTTCTTCTGCTGTTATCGACAACGGAAAAACAGCTAAAATAACTACTGACAGCAGCAACACTAACTTCCTGTTTTTTGCAGATAAGTAAGCCATAGTTATCTTAAAAAAACACACCAAATCCTAATAGTAAACGTGTAAGATTCTTTGCTCTTGACCAGAGATCTACAACTGTTGAGCGTTGATTGGGATTAACCGGAATGCTTGATTCCTCAAAATTGTCATTATAATAAAAATATATCGACGGCTGAAGCGCAATTTGAAAATAGTAGTTTTCCAGTCCCTGCCAACCTGCATCAAGTACTGCAAAAAGTCCAAGTGCATTTGCAGAGTGATAATAATCGGTGGCAGTTGAGTCAAAGGTTTCAGTATCACCGGATATGCTGGCTACCGTACTTGTGTCTTTACCCTGATATTTCAAAGTTGCATAGCCGAAACCTCCTCCCGCACCATAAAATAATCCCTCTGAAATTCCCCAAACTAGAGATTCATCGACAAACCAGCGGTAAGTTGCAGAAACTAAAATTCGGTCAATTTCAAGAGAGTTGCCGGATCCGCTTTTTGCAATACTCTGCATATCTGTACTCTCTTCTGTCAAACGCAGAGCTTTGAAGGAGCTTCCAACTTGCTGACCCGTGAGTTCCAGAGAATAATGCAATTGCTGATTATCGTCCAAATTATAATCGTAAAAAGTGACTATCCCATTCAATCCGGAAAAAGATAGTCCCAATCCCAAACCACGATTTTCAGAAATCCTCCATTCCGAAGCCTTCCTGATTTTCATTTCCTTTGTTCGGGTCCCCTGAACTACACTTTTAAGGTTTCCTTTTTTTCCTTCTGTTGTTAGATCCTTCTTGTTAAATTTTGCAATTGAAAAGTTTTTAAGGCCCTCTTTTATTTTACTTTTCTTTTTTTCTTTATTCCTGCTTCCATCTGGATCCTGTATCGACACAGCTGCAATCGGCCCTTTTAGCCTGCGTTCAGCATCATCCTGAAACCAAAATTTTTGTTGAGTAAAGGCCAGAATGTATGTCGCACCTTCAGGAATAAAAGTGTTTATCGGAAACTCAAATTTTAACTCACGATCTGCGTCATTCTCTGACGATACCTGCAGTTTTTGATCCATCACAGTAAGAGTGGAAACTTGTATTTCTTTTACAGTCAGTCCATCCTTGATTTTCTTTACTTCAAACTGAGTAAGTGGCGGCAAATCTTCCAGTCTGGTTTTTTTATCTTTTCCCCAAAAAAACAAATAATGCTCCGAGTCAGTCCCACCTTTGCTCTGGACAAGAGTAACGCTACCGGCAATCATTCCGGAAGGAGCAGATTTTTTATGCAGCAGCATTTTTTGGGACAGTTTTTTATCTTTTGTCTCCGTTCCTTCCAGTTCAACAGAAGTACCTTCATTCATTTGCCCATCTGCATTCCTGCTGAAAACAATCAGATGAGTGGCCGCAGGAGGCAAAAGAACATCTATTTCCTCTGTCAATATGTTTACCATCCAGGGAGCTTTGAGTTGGGCTGCTAAACTACCAAACCAGGATTTTTTTTCAATTACGGTAACAGACGGCTGCGATCTTAAAACTGTATCCGCACCTTCACCCCAGTACACGGCATAATGACTCACGTCCCGCTCATCCCAGGCACGTGTTATGCGGATTTCACCTTGAACTCGATTACCTTCCTTTCCTGTTTGTTTAAATAATATATTCTGGGGCTTACTCTGCGGAACTCCTTTGTCAATCAAACTAAGACTGAACTTTTCAGTTTCTTCTCCATTTTCAAGGCGGGCATAGAGTAAAAAGTGAGTTGCTCCTGGAGGAACTCGTGTTGCTTTAAACTGGATTCGCATCCGGCTTCCGGACTCAGCTGAGGGCAGTACCACAATCGGCCGGAACATACCCAGACGCTGATGAGGATTATTTCCCCAATGCAGTACAAATTTAGATATTTTCCCGGAAATTTTGGCTGGAATGACTTTGTCTGGAACAGTGATAATCAAATCACCACTGAGCCAGCCTCCACGTGAATCGTTGTCACTGAACTCAAGCAATGCCTTTTCTTCCGCAAACAAGATCCCGTGGAAACTCAGACCGAAAATGTGCAGCAAAAATATGACTTTCCAGCAAAATGAAAGCACTGACCTGTGTTCACGCTTTCTCCAAAAGTCCGGAGGAGTGAAAAACATATAGCTCAAAATGCAGGAGGTTCTGCAAATGAGAGACTGGTAGGAACGCCGCTGACACTAAGACGTACCCAATATCCCTGGCCTTTCTCTACGAAACTGAAAGTACTGTAGCCCTCAGTTGACAATTCCTGAGCAACAGAAGTTTTTGGGGAGTATGCCAGCCATTTGCTGTTCTCATCATCCCACTTCCAAACTGAGTGGACACGGTCATACGATCCGGAATAGTCAAAAGTTGAAGATGTTGAATCACCCTGCGGTGGAGCACATGCCACAACAAACATAATTATGCCAGCTACAGAAAACAACTGCCAGGCAGGAATCCGTAGAAAAATGTTTTGAGACTGTGAACTGTTTCTAAGCTGAGTTTGTCTTCGGTACAAAATCAAACTTGCAGAAGCAAGCAGCAGCACTGCCATCAAAAGCGCAATTCGTGAAGATTGTCCAAGCTCGTTTACTGCAATTTCAAATTCGAAATTCGAAATTTGCAACCCTGAGGGCGGCCCGTTTCCTCCGGAATTTTCAATAAAACCCAAAGTATTGGATTCATCTTCTGAAGTTTGATCAAAATTTGCGGCCTGAGTTATTTCTTCAACCATGATCTTTTTTGAGGTTCCAGCAATATTCCATTCTGAAGTCATACTGCTTAATTGTGC
>Ga0208700_1000217_pt1 | contig 21109 bp, 17 predicted proteins | sample DeeseametaMP2016_FD_184179 | JGI IMG/M metagenome (GOLD analysis project Ga0208700, IMG submission 184179) | Marine microbial communities from the Deep Pacific Ocean - MP2016 (SPAdes) | ecosystem: Environmental > Aquatic > Marine > Oceanic | place: East of Hawaii, North Pacific Ocean | collected... | reverse complement strand
CTCCATCGTCCGGGCCGGGGTCCCGGGCCCGCGGGACCTCCGGCCCCTGGCCGCGACGGCGGGCACGGCGCAGGATGGTCGTGTGCCCCGACCCGACCGGATGCCGCCCGAGGTGCTCGCCGACCTCGTGGACCTGCTCGCCGCCTGTCGTGCCTTCGCCGGGGTCGAGCGCACGCTGCTGCACGAGGTCGCCCGGGACGTCGAGGTCGGCTACCTCGCCACCGTCGAGCCGCCCGTGCGCCCGGCGCTGGTCGTGATGCGCGGCGAGCTGCGGGTGCTGGACGCCGGGGGTGTGGTGAGGGACGTCGTCGACGCGGGGGAGTACGCCGCTGTCGGGCCCGACTCCCGGGTCGAGCCGGTGACCAGTGCGCTGGTGGCGTGGCTCGGCGACAGGGCCCGGTCCCTGGCCTGGTCGGGGGCGCGCGACCCGGCGTGGCGGCCGCCGGCCCAGGGCACCGGCACCCGGCTGCACGCGACCCCGGTCCGTGCCGTGATGAGCAGCCCGGTGCTGATGGTCGAGCCGTCGGTGACCTGTCGCGAGGCCGCGGGGCTGATGCGCGAGCGGCGGGTCTCCTCGGTGCTGGTGCTCGGGCGGGACGGCCCGGGGGTCCTCACCGACCGCGACCTGCGCTCCCGGCTGGTCGCCGAGGGACGACCGGCCGACACCGTGGTGGCCGAGGTGGCGTCGTACCCCGCGCTCGTGGTGGGTGCCGACGTGACCTGTGCCGAGGCGCAGCTGGAGATGCTGGCCGCCGGGGTGCACCACCTGCCGGTGGTCGAGGGCGGCCGGGTCGTGGGGATGGTGACGTCGACGGACCTGCACACGCTGGAGGCGCGCAGCCCGCTGGCGGTGCGCTCGGGCGTCGATCGGTCCTCGACGGTCGCGGAGGTGGCCGCCGCGATGGCCGAGCTGCCGGGCTCGGTGGCGCGGATGCTGGGCGACGGAGCCGGGCCGCGGGAGGTCGGTCGGGTCGTGGCGACGGTGACCGACCGGGTGCAGCGTCGGCTGCTGGACCTGGCGTTCGCCGAGCTCGGGCGGCCGGAGGGGGACTTCGCGTGGCTGTGCTTCGGCAGCCAGGCCCGGCGTGAGCAGACCGTGCTGACCGACCAGGACACCGGACTCGTGCTGCCCGACGGAGGCGGCCCCGAGGTCGAGGAGGCCTGGGCGGCGGTGGCGGCCTGGGTCACCGACGCCCTGGAGCAGGTCGGCTACCCGCGCTGCCGCGGCGGGGTGATGGCCTCCGAGCCGCTGTGGCGCCACGACCTGGCGGGCTGGCACGCACGGCTCGACGGGCTGGTGCGCCAACCCAGCGAGCACCACCTGCTGGAGAGCGCGATCGTCTTCGACGCCCGGGTCGTGACGGGGTCGGTGACGGTCGCGGACCTGCTCGGCCCCACCCTGGCTCGGACCGTCCGGGACGCGACGTTCCGTGGGCGCCTGGCGCGGGTGGCCACGACGCACCGTCCGCCGCTCGGCTTCCTGGGGCGCCTCACGGTCGAGCACCGGGGCGAGCACCGCGGGCAGCTGGACCTGAAGAAGGGCGCGCTGCTGCCCGTCGCCGACCTGGCGCGGCTGACGGCCGTGGCCCGGGGCGGCCCGGAGGTCGGCACCGACGAGCGGCTGGAGGCGGCCGCCGAGACCGGTGCGATGTCGCGCGACCTGTCGGGGACGCTGCGGGCGGGCTACACGCTGGCCCTGGGGCTGCGGCTGCAGCGGCACGCGGAGCTGTTCGCGGCGGGGGAGTCGCTGTCCAACCACGTCGACCCGGCCGCGCTCGACCCGTGGGTGCGCGCGGAGCTGAAGGAGTACTTCAAGGCCGTCCGGGTGGCGCAGGAGCACGTCGCGTCGACGTACCTCGTCGGGATGCTGGGCTGACGTGGCGATCGGGGCCGCCCGCGGGACCGACTGGCGCGAGGCCGACCTGCTGGTGCTCGACTTCGAGGCTACCAGCGCCGAGCCGAGGTCCGCGCGGCCGCTGTCCGTGGGCTGGGTGGGCATCGGCGAGGGGCGGGTGCGGGCCGCCGAGTGCGGGTACGCCGTGGTCAGGCACGTCGACCCGGTGCCGGCCGGGGCGTTGGCGGTCCACGGCCTCACCCCCGACGTCGTGGCCGCCGGACGGCCGCCGGAGGAGGTGCGCGAGGAGCTCGGCGCCCTGCTGGCGGGACGGGTGCTGGTGGCGCACCACGCGCCCCTGGAGGTCGCGCTGCTGAAGGGCTGGGGGCTGCGACCGGACGCGGTGCTGGACACGCTCGCGCTGCTGCGACGTCTCGACGAGCGGGCCGGTCGCCCGCGGGCCGACGTGACGTTGGCGGGCGCCGCGCGGCGCTTCGACGTGCCGGCGGCGCGGGCGCACCACGCCTTCGGCGACGCCTGGACGACGGCGCTGCTGCTCCTCGGGCTGGTCTGTGACCTCGAGGCCGAGCGGGGCGGCGTGAGCCTGGACGACCTCCTGCGGCTGGGGCGCGGCTGAGGTCGCGCAACTCGGTGGCCCGGGTCGCGGCGCCACGGCAGGATGTCGGTCCCGTGAGCCCTGATCCCTCTCCGGCCGTCCGGATCTCCCGCGTCGACGTCCACGACGACGCGGCGCTCGCTGCCTGGCACGACCTGGTCGAGCGCTCCGAGCGGCACGACCACGGCGACCTGAAGACGGTCTGGACGCTGCCGGAGCTGACCGCGGAGCTGCGCTCGGGGAGGCGCCAGGTGTCGTCCGCGGCGTACGTCGGCACCGTCGGGGGCCGGCCGGTCGTGTGGGGGATGACGATGCTCCCGCAGCTGGACAACCTGGCGACGGCCGACATGGGCGTCGCGGTGCCGCCGGAGGAGCGGAGCCGGGGGTACGGCTCGGCGATGGTCCGGCACCTGGAGGCCGAGGCGGTCGCGGCCGGCCGGTCGGTGCTGACGGCCGAGGCGATGTGGCCGGTGACGGCGCCGCGCGACGGCGTGGGGCAGGCGGGTGTGGAGTTCGCGCAGCGGCACGGCTTCTCGGTCGGCAACGTCGAGGTGAAGCGGGGGCTGCGCTGCCCCGTGCCGACCGAGCGGCTCGACGAGCTGGCGGCGTCGGCCGCTCCCTGGCACGAGGGCTACGTGCTGCGGTCGTGGACCGGACCCGTGCCCGAGGACCTGCTGGAGAGCTGGGCCGTGCTCACCTCCAGCCTGACCAGCGAGGCCCCGACCGGCGACCTGCACGTCGAGCCCGAGGCCGCCGACGTCGAGGCGGTGCGCGAGAACGAGCAGCTGCTCGTGGCGCAGGGGCGGACGGCGTACCGCTGCGTCGCGATCGCGCCGGACGGCACCGCCGTGGGCTACACCGAGCTGGTGACGACGATCCACGAGCCGGGGCGGGCCTACCAGTGGGGGACGCTCGTGCACGGCGACCACCGCGGCCACCGGCTCGGGCTGGCGCTGAAGGTCGCCACCCAGCGGGCGGTGCAGGAGGCTGGCCCGCTGGACCCGGCCGGCCCGGTCGACCACGTGCTCACCTGGAACGCCGACTCCAACACCCACATGGTCGCGGTCAACGAGGCGCTGGGCTTCGAGCCGGTCGAGTGGTGCGGGATGCTGCAGAAGCGGCTCTGACCGGGGCGGTCCCACGCGTCACAGGGGGCTCAGGAGTCACGCGGGGGAGATAGTCCGCATCACAACGAATGCTGCGCGCGCGCTGAGGGTGAGATCGGATGCGTCGTATCCCGCGCGCCGGCCGACCCCACCAGCCCCACCGACCACACCCTCCCCACCAGCAACGCCACGACCCCCGCCCCACCCGGGAGACGGACCGGTGGGACGGGGATCGTGGTGATCGGTGGGTGCGGAGGGAGGGGCCGCGCCCACCGACCGGGTCCCGGTGCAGCGACGCCACCGGGAGGTCGGGGTGACCAGGGGTCAGGAACGACTCACGACTGGTCGGCGTCGGAGTCGAGCACGAGCGTGGTGGTCTGCTCCTCGCCGTCGCGCTCGAAGGTCACGGTGACCTCGTCGCCGGGGCGGTAGGAGCGGATCGTCGCGACCAGCGAGTCCGCGCTGGTGATCGCGCGGTCGTCGATGCCGGTGATGATGTCGCCCTCCTGCAGGCCCGCCTCGCCGGCGGTGGAGCCGGCCCCGACGGTGCGCACCTGGGCGCCGTCGACGACCAGCGCACCCTCGGTGGACGACGAGCCCGGTCCCGACCCCGAGTCGCCCGAGCCGACGTCGACCCCGACGTCGCTCACCGAGATGCCGAGCCGGGCGTGGGTGGGCGCCTCGCCGGCGGCCATCTGCTCCACGATCGGCATGATCTCGTCGATGGGGATCGCGAAGCCCAGGCCGATCGACCCGCCCTCGCTGGTCTGCCCGAACGGGCTGCTCGAGCCGGTGGTGCGGATCGAGGAGTTGATGCCCACGACCCGACCGGCGAGGTCGACGAGCGGTCCACCGGAGTTGCCGGGGTTGATCGCGGCGTCGGTCTGGACGGCGGGGTAGACCGTGGCGTTGCCCTCGCTGTCGGTGCCCACGTCGACGGGACGGTCCAGCGCCGAGACGATGCCGCTGGTGACCGTGGCGTCGAGTCCGAACGGGCTGCCGATGGCCACGACGTCCTGGCCGACGGCCAGGGCGCTGGAGCTGCCGATGCTGGCCGGGGTCAGGCCGGAGACGTCCTGGGCCTGGATGAGCGCGGTGTCGGTGAGCGGGTCGAGACCGAGGATCTCGGCACGGGCGTGACTGCCGTCGGCGAAGTCGACGGTGATCGTGCCGCCCTCCTCGGCCACCTCGACCACGTGGTGGTTGGTGAGGATCTGACCGTCCTCGGTGAGGACGACGCCGGAGCCCGACCCGCTGCCGCCGCTGCCGGAGACGTTGATCTTCACCACCGAGGGGAGCACCGCCTCGGCCGCGGCCTGGACCGAGCCGTCGGTCGCGGCGGGGGCCGGTGCGGCGTCGAGCACCGGCGAGGCGCTCGCGGTGCCGCTCGACGTGGTGGTCGCCGACGTCGACTCCGGGCCCCACTCCTGCCACGCGGCGGCCCCACCGACGCCGGCGGCGCCGCCCGCGAGCACCGAGGTGGCCAGCACGGCGGCCGCGAGCCCGGCTCCGCGGCGACGACGCGGCGGGGGAGCGGCGTACGCCGGCTGCCCCTGCGGCTCGGTCTCCCAGATCGGACCCAGATCCCGGGTCGGCTCGTGCTGGTGCTCGGGGGTGGCCCCGCTCGGTCGCGGGTCGGGCGTCTCGGTCATGACCCCACTGTGCGCAGCCAGCCTGTGAAGCGGCTTAGAGAGCGCTGGGTGGCGGGGAAGAACCAGCCGGCAGCCCTTGAGTCAGCCTGTGACCTGGACCACACTCGCGGCATGACCGTGACGGACGCACCCACCGACCTCATCGACACCTCCGACGCCCCCGCGCCCCGCTTCGTCGACGACCGGCTCGCGCACTGGGCCGCGACCACGCCCGACGCGGAGTGCTTCACCTACCTCGGCCGCACCTGGACCTACGCCCAGACCGACGACCGCGTACGCCGCTTGGCCGGTGCCCTGCACGGGCTCGGTGTCGGGCGGGGCGACACGGTCTCGTTCCTGGACAAGAACCACCCGGCCTGCGTGGAGCTCATCCTGGCCGCGGGGTCGCTCGGTGCGGCCAACGCCATCATCAACTTCCGACTGGCCGGCGACGAGATCGACTACGCGGTCAACGACGCCGGCGCGAAGGTGCTGCTGGTCGGCACCGAGCTGATGCCCACGATCGAGGCGATCCGCGACCGGCTCACCACCGTCGAGCACGTCATCGAGGTGACCCCCGAGGGCGGCGAGGGCGACGCCTACGAGCAGCTGCTGGCCGACGCGGAGCCGATGGCCCGCCCGGCCGAGGTCTCACCCGAGGACACCTGCCTGGTGATGTACTCCTCCGGCACCACCGGCCGCCCCAAGGGCGTGATGCTCAGCCACGCCAACATGGTCGCCCACACCCTCAACGCCCACGACGGCTGGGGATTCGCCCCCGGCGACAAGTCGATGGTGGCGATGCCGCTCTTCCACGTCGGCGGCTCCTCCTACGTCCTGTTCGGTCTCCACGACGGCATCCCGAGCGTGATGACCCGTGAGCCCGACGGGGCGTCGCTGGCCGGCGCGATCCTGGCCGGGGCCAACCGCACGTTCCTCGTGCCGGCCGTCCTGGCGCAGGTGCTGCAGTCGGGCCCGGACGCGGTGAAGCTCTTCGGGGCGCTGAAGACCTACACCTACGGCGCGGCCCCGATGCCGCCGCCGCTGCTGCGGGCGGCCATGGAGGCCTGGCCCGACACCGACTTCATCCAGGTCTACGGCCTCACCGAGGTCGCCGGCGTCGTCACCCACCTGATGCCCGACGAGCACCGCTCGGCGATCCCCGACGGGCACCCCGAGCGGCTGGTCTCGGCCGGCAGGGCGATCCCGGGCGTCGAGGTGCGCATCGTCGACCCCGGCACGCTCGAGGACGTCGCGACCGGCGAGCCGGGTGAGATCTGGTTGCGCACCCCGCAGCGGTTCCAGGGCTACCTCAACAAGCCGGAGGCGACCGCGGAGGTCGTCACCGAGGACGGCTGGTTCCGCTCCGGGGACCTCGGTCGGCTCGACACCGAGGGGTACCTCTTCGTCGAGGACCGCCTCAAGGACATGATCATCAGCGGCGGGGAGAACATCTACAGCCCCGAGGTCGAGCGGGTCCTCGCCGAGCACCCGGCGGTCATGGAGGTCGCGATCATCGGCGTGCCCGACGAGCGGTGGGGCGAGTCGGTGAAGGCCGTCGTCTCCTTCCACGAGGGCGCCAGCGCGACCGAGGAGGAACTGATCGCCTTCTGCCGCGAGCACCTCGCGCACTACAAGTGCCCCCGCACCATCGACGTCCTCGACCTGCTGCCGCGCAACCCGACCGGCAAGATCCTCAAGCGGGACCTGCGCCAGCCCTACTGGGACGGCCGGTCGCGCCAGGTGAACTGAGGGGCCGACAGCCTCTCGACGGGGTCCGGTCCAGACCACCGGGCCCCGTGGCCGTCCCCGTCAAACACCCTTCCTCAACAGGACCTCCACGGCACGTCAACATCGCCGGATCCGGTGGCACGGTGGCCTCACATCCACTGACCAGGGGGTCACATGCTGGGGGGCACTTCTCGGCGCGCGTCCGCGCGCGCCATCACCACCGGGCGACCGTTCGCCCGTCGCGGCAGCCGTGCCGCTCACCGGGCCGAGCGGACCGACCGGCCCGGCACCGGCCGGGCGCTGACCGTCGCCGGCACCGGTGCCGTCCTCGCCTTCACCGGGGTGCTCGTGCCCGGCCTGCTGCTCGAGGGCAGCTCCGCGACCGGCACGAGCTGCACGGAGGTGACGCAGCCGCTGGGTCCGGCGACCGGCTTCACCGAGTTCGTGCTGACCGACGGCCACCGAGGCTCGGAGTCCGAGGGCGCGATCGCCTACGGCGGGGACCTGCCGACCGCCATGACCGTCGGCACCCGACTCACCTCCGCCGCCAGCGCGCCGACCCTGGTGATCGCCGGCAGCCACGGCCAGTGGTTCAACCTGCAGAAGGGCTCGGCGTACGTCGTGCCCCAGTCCGGCGTGAACTTCAACGGCGGCGGCACCTACCTCGCCAGCAACCCGATCGACTTCGCCGCGAGCTTCGCCTACCTCGAGGGGCTCTCCGACGACCTCGCGACCAGCAGTGCGACCGGCACGGTCTCGGTCGGCACCGCCGGCGGCAACCAGGTGCTGGTGCTCAGCGGCACCAACACCGACTACAACGTCTTCACGATCAGTGCCGCACAGCTGGCCTCGCAGGCGGGCATCGGCTACGACGTCCCCGCCGGCTCGCAGATCCTGGTCAACGTCACCGGGTCAGCGCCGACCGTCACCGGCCAGATGTGGATCAAGCAGGGCGGCAGCTGGCAGCAGGTCAGCGACACCACGATGGAGAACTGGCCGGGCATCCTGTGGAACTACACCGGCTCGGACACCTTCACCGTCCAGGTCGGCTCGGCCTGGGGCGGCACCATCCTGGCCCCGCGGGCCTTCGTGGACGTCGTCTCCGCCGGTCACACGATCGGGCAGATCATCGCCCGCAAGCTGACCTCCAACTACGAGACGCACCAGCGCCTCTTCCCCAACACCACCTGCGTCCCCAGCGGCAGCGGCAGCGGCACCGGTACGCCGACGCCGACCCCGACCGGGTCGGCCACGCCGACCGGCGGACCGACCGCCACGGTCACCGTGACCGAGACGGCCACCGCGACGGCCACGGCGACCGAGACCGCCACGGAGACCGCGACGGCCACCGCGACGGCCACGGCGACCGAGACCGTGACCGAGACGGCGACCGCGACCGCCACCGCGACCGCCACGGAGACGGTGACCGAGACGGCCACGGCCACCGCGACGGCCACTGCGACCGAGACCGCCACGGAGACCGCGACGGCCACCGCCACGGCGACGGCCACCGTCACCGAGACGGTGACCTCCTCGCCCTCGCCCTCGCCCACGGCGACGACGACCCCGGGTGGGCCGGGCGGCACCCCGGAGCGCTCCGACGTGACGATCGCCAAGGGCGTGTCCGACGCCGCGCCCGAGGGCGGTGACCAGGTCACCTACACGCTGACCGTCACCAACCAGGGGACGGCTCCCGCCACGGGCGTCGTGGTCCGCGACGACCTGCCCTCGGGTGTCACCTACGTCAGCAGCAGCCCCGGCTGCTCGATCGCCGGCAGCGTGCTGACCTGCGCCGTGGGCGACCTGGCGCCGGGCGAGTCGGTCTCCCTGGAGATCGTGGCCACCGTCAACCCGACGGCCGGCGCCGGGCGCCCGGTCGACCCGCAGTCGCACCACTGGCTCACGCCGTACAAGTCCGAGCAGCAGATCGACCTCGAGCCCGGCCAGACGCGCACCGTCACCGTGGACTGCGTCGACGGCGGCATCGTGACCGACGGGTCGGTGCGCATCGACCACGTCGACCAGGACACCGGTGACACCTCCGACGTGCACGTGCTCTACGCCGGCTCGCCGACGACCAGCACCTGGAAGGCGATCGTCCGCAACGACGCGACCGGTCGCGCCCAGGCCAAGGCCTTCGTCGCCTGCCTCCCGGCTGAGACCGGGGTCGCCGACAGCCAGGTCGGCACCGGCAACAGCCACACCCACGAGCTGCTCGCCGACCCCGACCTGGTCACCGACACCCGGGCGCTGCCGGCCGGCACCACCTCGATGACGGTCACCTGCGCCACCGAGGGCACCTTCCCGATCGCCCCGACCTACGCGCTCAGCGGTGGCGAGGCGTGGTTGGTGGGCTCCGAGCCCGTCGGCGGCAGGACCTGGGAGTTCACCTTCCTCGTCGACGACCCGACCACCGCCACCGTCGGGGTCCGGTGCCTGCACCTGACCACCTCGGCGGTCCAGGGGCACACCCACGACCTGCAGTACACGATCGAGACGGCCACGGCGACCGTGCCCGCCGGTGCCAACGTCGAGCGTCAGCTGCACTGCCCCGACGACGCCAAGGGCATGGTGTCGGGCTGGAACGCCCCGCCGGGGGTGAACGTGCTCGGCAACGACCCGCGCCTGAAGACCCGGGCCTTCCGGTTCGAGAGCACCTCGAGCACCGACCAGCAGGTCACCATGTGGCTGGTCTGCTTCAAGGACCGCACCACGGTCGAGTCCATCGGCACCGCGTCGCCGCTGCTGGTGACCAACGTGGCCCGGGTGACCTCGACCTCCGAGGACGCCGACCCCGGCAACAACCAGGGCACCGCGTCGATGCTCGTCTCGCCGGGCAGCACCCACGTCTCCCTGCCGCGGGTCGCGCTGCGCAGCGGCGGGAAGCTGGAGCTGCAGGTGCTGTCCTCGGTGCCCGGCAAGGGACGGGTCGTGGTCAAGGCCGGCGCCAAGTTGCTGGCCAAGGGCCGTCTGGTCCTCGACCCCGACGACCAGACGCCCGGCACGGTGAAGCTCACCAGGAAGGGCAAGCGCCTGCTGGCCCGCAAGGACCTGGTGGCCAAGGTGACGGTGGACCCGACCCGCGGCCGCACCGCTCGGGGGAAGGTGCAGCTGCAGGGCTGATCCCCGCCCCGTTGCGGGCGTGGGTCGTGACCAGGCACCGGTCGCGACCCACGCCCGTCCTGCGTGCACGCGCAGGACCGTCGTGACGTTTGTCGGAGCGATCGGCTCCTGCGATCCTGGCGCCATGCGGTTCACCGAGCACGAGATGACCCGGGCCATGGAGGCGGCGGCCAAGTCCGTCCTCGCGCTGCGCCGGGCCAACCGTCGACGCGACGTCGACGTGGTGTGGTCGGAGATGACCCGCTACCAGCGCTACCAGCTGCTCAACTCCCTCGGTGACCAGGTCCTCCCGGTCCTCGTCGCGCTGTCCGACGTCGAGGTGGCCGCCGGCAGCCGCCCCACGTTCACCGAGGAGCAGGTCGCCGCCGCGGTCCAGGAGCGGATGACCGCGGACGGCGGTGGGCGGCTCCGCAGGGCCGTGCTGCTGCGGGCCCGGGTCGCGCTCGTGCAGGCGGCGCTCGCCGGCGTACCCCCTCGGCAGGACCCGGACGCGCTGGTGGTCCCGGACCACCTGTGACCGGCCGCCTGTGACGGGCCACGTCTGACGGGGGCGTCGCTCAGACGGGCAGGCCCAGGGCGCGCAGGTCGGTGCGCAGCCGGTCGGCTCCGGTGAAGACCAGGCCGTGCAGGCCGCAGGCGATCGCCGCCTCGACGTTGGAGGCCCGGTCGTCGACGAAGACCAGGTCGTACGCCGGCAGGCCGGCCCGCTCCACGGCCAGCTCGTAGGCGGCCGCATCGGGCTTGGCCACGCCCTCGGTGCCGGACACCACGACCGTGCCGAGCAGGCCCAGCACGGGGAACAGCCGCGGGGCGTGGGGGTGGTAGAGCTCGTCGGACCAGTTCGTCAGGCCCCACTGCCCGATGCCCGCGGCGTGCAGCTCGCGGATGATCTCGCTGGTGCCGGGGACGGGCCCGAGCAGCGAGTGCTCGAAGTGGCGCCGGTAGGCGCGCGCGTGCGGCAGCCAGTGCGGGTGGCTCAGCTCCAGTGCCGCCTCCGCGTCGTCCCAGGAGTCACCGGAGTCCGGGCCGTGGTTGTAGGCCATGAAGTCGACGTCGTCGGCGTCGAGGAAGCGCCGTGCCTCGGCCTCGCCGACGCCCGCGGCGATGGCGTGGAAGGGGTCCCAGTCGACGATGACGTTCCCGAGGTCCCAGATCACCCCGCGCACGACGGCACCGGCACGGTCCGGAGGCGGGACGACCCCGGACGGCGTGTCCGGGGTCGTCTTGTCGTTCACGTCAGTCTCCACGCTCAGGCTGGGTCTCGACCCGCGGTCGCGGCCTCGGGTCTCGACGCCCGCTCGCTGGCGCTCGCTGCTCGACCACCGAGGCCGCGCGCTCGCTCGACCGGCCTGCGGTGCGGACTGCTCTCGCAGGCTCGAGCAGTCCGCCTCAGACCCACCGCTGCTCGCGCGGGGTGAAGTCGAGACCGCGGTCGCCCATGTAGAGCTGCTTGGGACGGGCGATCTTCTGCTCCTTGTCCTGGGTCAGCTCCAGCCACTGCGCCAGCCAGCCGGGGGTGCGGCCGATGGCGAAGAGGACCGTGAACATCTCCGGCGGGAACTGGAAGGCCTCGTAGATCAGGCCGGAGTAGAAGTCCACGTTGGGGTAGAGCTTGCGCTTGACGAAGTACTCGTCCTCGAGCGCGATCTTCTCCAGCTCCAGCGCGATCTCGAGCAGCGGGTTGACCCCGGTGACCTCGAAGACGTCGTCGCAGGCCTTCTTGATGATCTTCGCGCGCGGGTCGTAGTTCTTGTAGACCCGGTGGCCGAAGCCCATCAGGCGCTCGTTGCCGTCCTTCACGCCCTTGATGAAGTCGGGGATGTTCTCCTTCGACCCGATGCGGCGCAGCATCCGCAGCACGGCCTCGTTGGCACCGCCGTGCAGCGGGCCGTAGAGCGCGCCGATGCCGGCGGCGACCGCGGAGTAGGGGTCGACCTGCGAGGAGCCGACCGAGCGGACCGCGTTGGTCGAGCAGTTCTGCTCGTGGTCGGCGTGCAGGATGAACAGGGTGTCCAGCGCCCGCACGAGGCGCTCGTCGGCCTCGTACTTGCTCTCGCTCATCTTGAAGAGCATCGAGAGGAAGTTGGCGGTGTAGGACAGGTCGTTGTCGGGGTAGACGAACGGCTTGCCCTGCGCGTGGCGGAACGACCAGGCGCCCAGCGTCGGCATCTTCGCGATCATGCGGATGATCTGCATCTGCCGGTTGTCGGCGTCCTGGATCATCCCGGCCTCGGGGTAGAACGTCGAGAGGGCCCCCACCGACGCCATCAGCATCCCCATCGGGTGCGCGTCGTAGCGGAAGCCCTCCATGAAGCCCTTCACGTTCTCGTGGACGAACGTGTGGTAGGTGATGTCATGGACCCACTGTTCGTACTCCACCTTCGAGGGGAGCGAGCCGTGGATGAGGAGGTAGGCGACCTCGAGGAACGTCGAGCCCTCGGCGAGCTGCTCGATGGGGTACCCGCGGTACTCCAGGATCCCCTTGTCACCATCGATGTAGGTCACGGAGGAGCGGCAGGAGGCGGTGTTGACGAAGCCGGGGTCGTAGACGGCCAGTCCGGGCGCGTCGTCACCGGTCTTGATCTTCCCGAGGTCCGCGGCCTTGATGGCGCCGTCGGCGATCGGGACGTCGTACTCCTGTCCGGTGCGGTTGTCACGGACGGTCAGAGATTCGGTCACGCCTTGCGACTCTAGTCCGCTCTCCCCGCGAGCGGGAATCCGGTGTCCCACGGAGCGGCCGTCGCACCGTTTTGGCGTACGCCGTCGGCGGCCCTAGTCTTGTCGGTCGCGACCTCTGCCGCGTGCTGGCCCTCCGGGCCGGCGTGCAGATCTGGACGTGAGCCGCACCCGACCTCCACACCAGGAGCCGGGTGGGTCGGTGCGAACCAGGCCGTGTTCGTCAGCGGTCGCAGCAGCACCACCCCGGCCGGGGCCTCCGGTCGGGACCGACGAACGAACAGGTAGTACTGCCGTGCGCACCTACAGCCCCAAGCCCGCTGACGTCCAGCGCGAGTGGCTCGTGATCGACGCGACCGACGTCGTGCTCGGTCGCCTCGCGACCCACACCGCCAACCTCCTGCGGGGCAAGCACAAGCCGACCTTCGCTCCTCACATGGACATGGGCGACTTCGTGATCATCGTGAACGCCGAGAAGGTCGCCCTCTCCGGCTCCAAGGCCACCAAGAAGATGGCCTACCGCCACTCGGGCTACCCGGGCGGTCTGTCCTCCACGCCGTACGGCGAGCTGCTGGACAAGGACGCCCGCAAGGCCATCGAGAAGGCTGTCTGGGGCATGCTCCCCAAGAACAAGCTGGGTCGCCAGATGCTGAAGAAGCTCAAGGTCTACTCGGGCCCGAGCCACCCGCACGCCGCCCAGCAGGCCACGCCCTTCGAGATCAGCCAGATCTCCCAGTAATCGCCACCGCAGAGGATTTGAGGACCACCATGGCTGACTCCGCCACCACCGAGACCACCGAGGTCGAGGAGACCTACACCACCGACGAGCAGGGCATCGCCTACAGCTCCGAGTCCGCGCCCTCGGCCGACGCCGAGGCCCGCCCGGCCACCATCGCACCCGCCGCGGCCACCGGCCGCCGCAAGGAGGCCGTCGCCCGCGTCCGGATCGTCCCGGGCACCGGCGTGTGGACCGTCAACGGTCGCACCCTGGACTCCTACTTCCCGAACAAGCTGCACCAGCAGGTCGTCAACGAGCCCTTCGCCGAGCTGCAGCTCGAGGGCCGCTTCGACGTCATCGCCCGCATCCACGGCGGCGGCATCACCGGTCAGGCCGGCGCCCTGCGCCTCGGCGTGGCCCGCTGCCTCAACGCCGTCGACGTCGAGGCCAACCGCCCAGCCCTGAAGAAGGCCGGTCTGCTGACCCGCGACGCCCGCGTGATCGAGCGCAAGAAGGCCGGTCTGAAGAAGGCCCGCAAGGCGCCTCAGTTCTCGAAGCGCTGATCGAGGTCGTCCAGCAGTGGGACGACTCTTCGGCACGGACGGGGTCCGCGGTCTCGCCAACGGCGACCTGACCGCGGACCTCGCTCTGCGTCTGGGTGAGGCCGCCGCGCGCGTGCTCGTCGGCCAGGTCGACGGCCGGCGTCCGCTGGCCGTCGTGGGCCGCGACACGCGCATCTCGGGGCAGTTCCTCGAGCACGCCGTCGTGGCGGGGCTGGCCTCGGCCGGCGTCGACGTGCTGCGGCTGCGCGTGGTGCCGACCCCGGGCGTCGCCTACCTCACCGACCACCTCGCAGCCGACCTCGGCGTGGTGATCTCCGCGAGCCACAACCCGATGCCCGACAACGGCATCAAGCTGCTCGGCCGCGGGGGCCACAAGCTCGACGACGCGGTGGAGCAGGCCATCGAGGCGGCCATGGACACCCCGGTGACCCTGCCGACCGGTGCGGACGTGGGGCGCGTGACGCCGTACGCCTCGACGACCGCCGACTACGTCGCGCACCTCGTCGACACCCTCGACGTGCGCCTCGACGGCCTCACCGTGGTGCTCGACTGCGCCCACGGTGCCGCGCACGAGGCCGGCCCGAAGGCGCTGGCCGCCGCGGGCGCGCGGGTCATCCCGATCGGGGACCGCCCCGACGGGCTCAACATCAACTCCGGCTGCGGCTCGACCGACCTGACCGCGCTGCGGCAGGCCGTGCTCGAGCACGGGGCCGACGCCGGCTTCGCCGTCGACGGCGACGCCGACCGCTGCCTCGCCGTCGACCACACCGGCCAGGTCGTCGACGGCGACCAGATCCTCGGCCTGCTGGCCGTCGCACTGCGCGAGCAGGGCCGCCTGGCCCAGGACACCCTGGTCGCCACGGTGATGAGCAACCTCGGGCTGCACCAGGCGATGACGGCCGCGGGTGTGCGGATCGAGCAGACCGCGGTCGGCGACCGCTACGTCCTCGAGGCGATGAGGGCCGGCGGCTTCTCCCTCGGCGGGGAGCAGTCGGGCCACGTCATCCTCAGCCGGCACGCCACCACCGGCGACGGCCTGCTCACCGCGCTGCACGTGATGCAGTGGATGTCGGTCAGCGGCCGCTCGCTGCGCGACCTGGCCTCCCGGGTGCGCCGCCTGCCCCAGGTGCTGGTCAACGTGCCCGGTGTCGACAAGGACCGCACCGATGACGCCGATCTGCTGGCCGCGGTCGCCGCGGAGGAGGCCGAGCTGGGCACCGAGGGCCGCGTGCTTCTGCGGGCCTCCGGCACCGAGCCGCTGGTCCGCGTCATGGTCGAGGCACCCACGCAGGAGCGCGCCCAGGCGGTGGCCGACCGGCTCGCCGACGTCGTGCGCGCCCGGCTGTCCCTGGCCTGAACGACTCCGCCTGAGCTCGCCGCTCCCGCGCGGCTATGGTCGGGCGGGTGGAAGCTCCCGCTCTCGAGGTCGTGGGCCTCGGCAAGTCCTTCGGGTCGGTGCGTGCCGTCGACGACCTGTCCTTCCGGGTCGAGCCCGGCCGCGTGACCGGCTTCCTGGGTTCGAACGGCTCGGGCAAGACCACCACGCTGCGGATGCTGCTCGGCCTGGTGCGACCCACCGACGGGCGGGCGCTCGTCGGCGGGCACGCCTACGCCGAGCACCCGGTGCCCGGCGCGCTGGTCGGCGCCGCGCTCGAGGCGACCGGGTTCCACCCCGGCCGCACCGGAGCGGCCCACCTGGCGGCGTACGCCCCGCAGGTGGGGGTGGGGCGCGAGCGCTGCCGCGAGGTGCTGGACCAGGTGGGGCTGACCGCCGCCGCGGACCGCAAGGTCGGTGGCTACTCCCTGGGCATGCGGCAGCGCCTCGGCCTGGCCACCGCGCTCCTGGCCGACCCGCCGGCGCTGGTGCTCGACGAGCCGGCCAACGGCCTGGACCCCGAGGGCATCGTGTGGCTGCGCGGGTTCCTGCGGCACCTGGCGGCGCAGGGGCGGACCGTGCTGGTCTCCTCGCACGTGCTGGGGGAGGTCCAGCACACCGTCGACGACGTGGTGGTCATCGCCCGGGGCCGCCTGGTGCATGCCTCGTCGCTGTCCGAGCTGGCGGCGATGGCCGGTGCGAGGACCTACGTCGAGACGCCGGCACCGGGGCGGTTGGCCGAGCTGTGCGCCGAGCGGGGCTGGGCCTGCACGCCGACCGGTGCAGGGCACGAGGTGCCCGACGTGCCCGCGGCCGAGGTCGGGGCGGCGGCGTACGCCGCAGGGCTGGAGCTGCACCAGCTCGCCACCCGGGGCGCGGACCTCGAGGACGTCTTCCTGCGGCTGACGGGAGCGGTGGCATGAGCAGGTTCACCGCGGCGCTCGCCGCCGAGTGGCGCAAGCTGACCAGCACGGCGCTGTGGTGGGTGCTGGCCCTGGGCATGGCGGCCTACCTCGCCTTCGTCGGCGCGGCGATGGCCTTCTCGCTCACCGTGGCACCCGAGGGGTTTGCCCCGCCGCTGGGCGGGCTGGACGCGGCGCTGACGGTCTACGGCGTGCTCAACGCCGTCGGCTACGTCTTCCCGCTGGTCGTCGGCACGCTGCTGGTCACCACCGAGGTGCGGCACAAGACGCTGACCCAGACCCTGCTGGCCGAGCCGCGGCGCGGGGTCGTGCTCGGCGCCAAGCTGGTGCTGGCCGCGGGCATCGGCCTGCTCTACGGCGTCGCCGGCGTGGTCGGGCTGGTGGCCGCGGGGGCGCCGGTGCTGTCGGCGGTCGGTGACGGCGCGTTCCTCGACGACCCGGAGGTCGTGCGGGCGCTGCTGCTGGGCGTGCTCGTGACGGGTCTGTGGGCCGTCCTCGGCACCGGCTTCGGCGCGGTCGTGCCGCAGCAGGTGGCCGCCGTGGTCGCGATCCTCGCCTTCACCCAGTTCGTCGAGCCGATCGCCCGCCTCGCCCTCGGCGCGGTCGACGGGCTCTCGGTCGTCTCCGCCTACCTGCCCGGCGCCGCTGCCGACGCCGTCGTCGGGGCCAGCCTGTTCAGCCAGATGGGCGACGTCGACCTGCTCCCGGCGTGGGGCGGCGCGCTCGTCCTGCTCGGGTACGCCGCCGCCCTCACGCTCGCCGGGCGGCTGGCGACCTTCGCGCGGGACGTGGTGTAGCGCCCCTCCTTCTGCTGGGCCTGTGGAGGGGCGTTCGCGGCAGTCGGTGATCTGGCGTAGACCTGTGCCGTGCTCTCGGGATCGTGGCGGTGGTCGGCGCGGTCGTCGGTGTGGCTGCTGGCCTCGCTGACGGCCGGTCTCGTGCTGTTCACGGCCGTGGTGCTCGCGGGCGACTGGCGGGCGCGGGCCGCCGGTCCCGGGGCTGCCGGGCCGGTGCTGGAGCGGCACGGCCTGGTGGTGCGGCTGCCGTCCGGGGCCGAGGTGCTGGCGCCGGGGGAGCGGCTGCTCTACCGGGACGCCGACGGCTCGGTGGCGGCGTCGGTCGCGGGGGCCGCGCTGCTGGCTTCCGGGGCGTGCCCCGACGTGCCGGGGTCGTCGCGGGGGTTCGTGGGCGTGGTGCGCGGCGACCACGAGGAGCTGGTCCGGGCCTGGTCGCGGGGGCTCGCTGCCGCGGTCGGGTCGGCGCCGACGCGGTCGGACGTGGACGCGCCGGCCGGGCGTCGTACGGACCTGGCGGTGGAGGTGCGCCTCGACGCGCCCTGCCAGCCGCCGCGGGTGCACGCCAGCCTGCTCACCCGCAGCGGGGTCACGGTGGTGCTGGTGCGCGACGTCGGGGCCGCGGGGGCCATCGACGACGCGACGGCCGAGCTGCTCCTGGCCTCGACGGGGTTCAGATGAGCGGGTGCTGCGGGTGGCTCAGAGCTTGCGGAGCCGGACGTAGCGCACCGAGTGGTCGCGGTCCTTGCGCAGCACGAGCGTCGCCCGCGAACGGGTCGGGAGCACGTTGTCGGTGAGGTTGGGGCCGTTGATGGTGTCCCAGATGCGGGCCGCCTCGGCGAGCGCGGCCTCGTGGTCGAGGTCGACGTACTTGCCGAAGTAGGACCCCGGGTCGCGGAACGCCGTCTCCCGAAGCCGCATGAACCGCTCGACGTACCACTGGCGGATGTGGGAGGTGCCGGCGTCGACGTAGACGGAGAAGTCGAAGAAGTCGCTGACCGCCAGGCCGGTGCGGCCGTCCTCGCGCACCCGCGCGGGCTGGAGCACGTTGAGACCCTCGATGATCACGACGTCGGGGCGGTTGATGACGATCTTCTCGTCGGGGACGACGTCGTAGACGAGGTGGGAGTACGTCGGCGCCTCGATCTCGTCCTTGCCGGACTTGATGTCCACGACGAACCGCAGCAGCGCGCGGCGGTCGTAGGACTCCGGGAAGCCCTTGCGCTGCAGGATGCCCCTGCGCTCGAGCTCGGCGTTGGGGTAGAGGAACCCGTCCGTGGTCACCAGCGCGACGTTGGGGTGCTCGGGCCAGTGGGCCAGCATCTGCTGGAGCACGCGCGCGGTCGTGGACTTGCCGACCGCCACCGAGCCGGCCAAGCCGATCACGAACGGTGTGCGCGGCGGCACCGGTCGCTGCAGGAACTCCTCCTGCTTGCGGTGCAGCCGGCCCGCGGAGCCGACGTACATCGAGAGCAGGCGGGACAGGGGGAGGTAGACCTCGCGGACCTCCTCGATGTCGAGGGAGTCGCCGAGCCCGCGGAGCCGGCGTACCTCCTCGGCCGTGAGCGGGCTCTCGGTCTCGGCGGCCAGCGCGGCCCAGGCCGCACGGTCGAGCTCGATGAAGGGTGACGGCTCCCGCCCGCTGTCGTCGTGACCCTGCTGGGGGCCCCGGCCGGGGGAGGACATGGCCGTCAGTCTGGCAGGACGCGCCGGGAGTGCGGGGACCGACCCACAGGTTGCGTAGACTCCCAGGCCATGTGCGGGATCGTCGGGTATGTCGGGCATCGGTCCGCGCAGGACGTCGTGGTGGAGGGGCTGCGGCGGCTGGAGTACCGCGGCTACGACTCCGCCGGGATCGCCCTCGTCGACGCGGGGCGCATCGAGTGGCGCAAGCGCGCGGGCAAGCTGGCGAACCTGGAGAAGGAGATCTCCGAGGAGCCGCTGCCGGACACCACGATCGGCATCGGGCACACCCGCTGGGCGACCCACGGCGCCCCCAACGACCGCAACGCCCACCCGCACCTGGGCCACGAGCGCCGCGTCGCGGTGGTCCACAACGGCATCATCGAGAACTTCGACGACCTCCGGGCCCGGCTCGAGGACGACGACCACCAGCTGGTCTCCGAGACCGACACCGAGGTCGCCGCTCACCTGCTGGAGCTGCAGGTCGCCTCGGGGGAGGACCTCACGACCGCGATGCAGCGGGTCTGCCAGATGCTCGAGGGCGCGTTCACGCTGGTCGCCGTCGACGCCGAGGACCCCGACCGAGTCGTGGCCGCACGCCGCAACTCACCGTTGGTGGTCGGGGTGGGCGAGGGGGAGAACTTCCTCGGCTCCGACGTGGCGGCGTTCATCGAGCACACCCGCGAGGCGCTGGAGCTGGGCCAGGACCAGGTCGTCACGATCACCCGCGACGGGGTGTCGGTGACCGACTTCTCCGGCCGCGAGGTGGAGGCGAAGGCCTACCACGTCGACTGGGACCTCTCGGCGGCCGAGAAGGACGGTCACGACTGGTTCATGCGCAAGGAGATCTTCGAGCAGCCGCACGCGGTGGCCGACTCGCTGCTGGGGCGTCGCACGCGCACCGGTGAGCTGCAGCTGGACGAGATGCGGCTCTCGGACCAGGAGCTGCGCGACATCGACAAGATCATCATCATCGCGGCCGGCACCTCGTTCTACGCCGGCATGGTCGCCAAGTACGCCATCGAGCACTGGTGCCGCATCCCGGTCGAGGTCGAGCTGTCCTCGGAGTTCCGCTACCGCGACCCCATCCTCGACTACTCCACGCTGGTCGTCGCGATCAGCCAGTCCGGGGAGACCGCCGACACCCTGCAGGCGATCCGGCACGCGCGGCTGCAGCGCAGCAAGGTGCTGGCGATCTGCAACACCAACGGCTCGACGATCCCGCGCGAGTCCGACGCGGTGATCTACACCCACGCCGGCCCCGAGATCGGGGTGGCCTCCACCAAGGGGTTCGTGACCCAGCTGGTGGCCTGCTACCTCCTGGCGCTCTACCTCGCGCAGGTCAAGGGCACCCGCTTCGGTGACGAGATCGCCGACGTCGTGCACCAGCTCGAGGCGATCCCCGGTCACATGGAGACCGTGCTGGGTCGCGCCGAGGACGTCTACGAGCTGGCCCGCGACCACGTCGGTGAGCGCACGGTGCTGTTCCTGGGCCGCCACGCCGGGTACCCGATCGCGCTCGAGGGCGCGCTGAAGCTCAAGGAGCTCGGCTACATCCACGCCGAGGGGTTCGCCGGTGGCGAGCTCAAGCACGGCCCGATCGCGCTGATCGAGGAGGGGCTGCCGGTGCTGTGCGTCGTGCCGCCCAAGGGCCGCGACCAGCTGCACGGGAAGATGCTCTCGGCCATCCAGGAGGTCCGCGCCCGCGGGGCCCGGACGATCTGCCTCGCGGAGGAGGGGGACCGCTCGGTCGCCTCCGTCGCGGACACCGTGATCGAGCTGCCGAAGGTCCCGGTGCTGCTGCAGCCCCTGCTCGCCGTCGTACCCCTCCAGCTCTTCGCCTGCGAGCTGGCCACCGCCATGGGCCACGACGTCGACCAGCCGCGGAACCTCGCGAAGTCCGTCACCGTCGAGTAGCGGACCGGCGGGGACGGCATGGCCGTGATCGGCGTCGGCATCGACGTCTGCGACATCGAGCGGTTCGGGGTCTCCCTGGAGCGCACGCCCGGCCTGCGCGAGCGGCTGTTCACCCCCGACGAGGCGACGCGCCCGCTGGCGTCGCTGGCCGCCCGCTTCGCCGCCAAGGAGGCGCTCGCCAAGGCCCTCGGCGCCCCGGTGGGGATGTCGTGGCACGACGCCGAGATCGTCTCGGAGTCCACCGGCCGCCCGCGCTTCGAGGTGCGCGGCACCGTCGCCGCCCAGGTGGAGGCCTCCGGCGCCTGCTCCGTCCACGTCTCGCTCTCCCACGACGCCGGTGTCGCCTCGGCCGTGGTGATCCTCGAGTCCTGACCGCCCGCGAGTGAGTCGTGCCCCTCAGCGGGCGCCATAGCGCCCGC